>Ga0126373_10001140_pt1 | contig 18645 bp, 15 predicted proteins | sample PanSoiMetPlot_11_FD_92545 | JGI IMG/M metagenome (GOLD analysis project Ga0126373, IMG submission 92545) | Tropical forest soil microbial communities from Panama - MetaG Plot_11 | ecosystem: Environmental > Terrestrial > Soil > Tropical forest > Bulk soil | place: Panama | collected 2016-02-17 | reverse complement strand
GTCCGTCCAGCGTGCTGGCGAGCTTCCAGGTCACGAACGGCCGGCCGGTACGCAGCGCAGAAAGCCACGGCCGCAGCGCCCCCGCCGCGACATCGGCGTCCTCCACCCCGGCGACGACATCGATGCCCGCCTCGCGCAGCCGGTCCGCTCCTCCTGCGGCCTGCGGGTTCGGGTCGTCGACGGCGTACACGACCCGGGCAACGCCGGCTTCGATCAGTGCCTCGGTGCACGGTCCGGTCCGGCCGAGGTGCGTGCACGGCTCGAGCGTGACCACCGCCGCACCACCTCGTGCGCGCGCCCCCGCCCGGCGCAGCGCCTCGATCTCCGCGTGCGGCCCGCCGGGCGGCTGCGTCGCCCCTTCGCCCGCGAGCGCTCCGGTCGCGTCGAGGATCACCGCGCCGACCGCCGGGTTCGGGCTGGTGCGGCCGCGCACCGTCTCGGCGAGCACCAGCGCGCGGTGCATGGCGGTCCGCTCCGCCTCGCTGACGCGCGTCATGTCCGGTCCATCGCCCCGCGAGCGCGGGCACGCAGCGCCTCGACGGCGCGGCCGGGGTCGTCCGCGCCGTAGACGGCTGTCCCGGCGACGAAGACGTCAGCGCCGGCCTCGGCGGCTGCCACGATCGTCTCGGCGTCGATGCCGCCATCAACCTCGATGTAGAGCCGCAGGTGACCGGCGTTCAGGTGCCGGCGGGCGAGGCGCACCTTGGCGAGCAGGTCCGGGATGAAGTTCTGGCCGCCGAAGCCGGCCTTGATCGTCATGACGAGCAGCGTGTCGAAGTCGGGCAGCAGGTCCAGATACGGCTCGAGCGGGGTGTCGCGGTCCACGGCGAGCCCGGCGAGCGAGCCCGCGGCGCGCAGGTCCCGGGCAATACGCCGCGGATCTGCCGCCGCCTCGGCGTGGAAGCTGACGTTGACCGCGCCGGTTTCGGCATAGCCGATGGCCCATCGGTCCGGGTCGTCGATCATCAGGTGGCAGTCGAGCGGGACATCGGTGGCTTTGCGCAGGCTCTGCACCACCGGTAGGCCGATCGTGAGATTCGGTACGAAGTGGGCGTCCATGACGTCGACGTGCAGCCAGTCGGCACCACTCACCGCCGCCGCCTCGTCGGCCAGGTGCGCGAAGTCGGAGGCCAGGATGCTCGGCGCGATCATCGGCTCGCGGTCCGCCTGCGACGTCACGTCAAGAGTCTAGGACCGCGCCGAAACCTTGGCATGATCTTGGACTTGTGGCCGAATAGCGCCCACAAGTCCAAGATCACGGCTGCGGGTCAGCCGGGCGCGGGCGCCGGTTCGTCAGCCCCGCAGCAGGGCGCAGAACATGGCGTCCGTGCCGTGCCGGTGCGGCCACAACTGCACCGCCGGCCCGTCACCCACCTCCGGCACCTCCGGGAATGCTGGGCGCGCGTCGACCAGCGCGGCGCCGGCGACGATGTCGCGTGTCTCGGCGAGGTGCGGCGAGCAGGCGACGTAGGCGACGACGCCGCCCGGCCGGACGACGCGAAGCGCCGCCGCGAGCAGCTCGCGCTGCAGGGCCGCGAGCGCGGGCACGTTCGACGGGTCGCGCCGCCACCGCGCCTCGGGCCGGCGCCGCAACGCTCCCAGCCCGGTGCAGGGCGCGTCCAGCAGCACCCGGTCGTAACTGCCCGTCAGCTCGCGTGCGTCACCGATCCGCACCGCGACGTCCCATGGCGCCGTCGCTCGCCGGACCAGCTCCGCACGGTGCGGGTGCAGCTCGTTCGCGACCACCACCGCCCCTCGGGCCGCTGCGGTCGCGGCGAGCAGCGCGGTCTTGCCGCCGGGGCCGGCACACATGTCCAGCCATTGCTCGTCCGGCCCGGAAAGCGGAGCGGCGACCAGGGCGAGCGCGCACAGCTGGCTGCCCTCGTCCTGGACGGCCGCCCGCCCCTCGCGGACCGACGGGAGCTGCGCCGGGTCGCCGCCCTCCATCCGCACCGCGTACGGCGACCACGGGCCGGGCATGCCGCCGGACTCGGCAACCAGTGCGTCGCGTTCCAGGCGGCCCGGCCACGCCACGAGATGGGTTTGCGGGCGGGTGTCGTCGGCGACGAGGACTGCCTCGGTCTCGGCGAGATCGCCGCCGAGCGCGTCGGCGAACGCGGCGGCGATCCACTCGGGATGTGCGGTGCGTAATGCCAGCCTGCCGAGCGGCGATGCGCTTTCGCCGAGCCGCCGCGTCCACTCGTCCCAGTCCGCCTCGGCCACCCGGCGGAGCACCGCGTTGACGAATCCGGCGGCGCGCGCTTTTCCCCTGGCGCGCGCGAGGTCGACGGTCGTGGCCACCGCGGCGTGCTGCGGCACGCGGGTGCGCAGTGCCTGGTAGGCGCCGAGCCGCAGCAGATCCAGCACCGAGGCGTCCACAGTGGACAGTGGCCGGTCGACGCAGGCCGCCAGGATCGCGTCGAGGGTGCCCTGTGCGCGCAGCGTGCCGTAGCCGAGCTCGGTCGCGAGCGCCGCGTCCCGGGTCGACAGCCGGGCCTCGGCGAGCAGTGCCGGCATCAGCAGGTTGGCGTACGCGTGATTCTCGGCAACGCCACGCAGCAGTCGGTAGGCGGTGAGTCTCGCCGGATCAGCCAAGTCGCTCCCCGGGCCCGGGCCGCGTGCCGCGGGCCCAGTCGGGTGCCGGCACCGGTCGCTTGCCCGGCGCTTGAACGTCGCCCAGTTCCACCGGCGCGGTTGCCGTACCGACCCGGACGGAATGCTTGGTCACGCGCAGCTCGCCCGGCGCGAGCGCTGTGTCGTCTACCACCCGAACCGGGCCGAGCTTGAGCCGCTGGCCACGAAACAGTGTCCACGGACCGGGGGCGGGCGTGCACGCCCGGACCAGTCGATCGACGTGCGCTGCCGGTGCCGCCCAGTCCACGTGCGCGTCGTCAACAGTGATCTTGGCCGCTACCGAGACGCCGTCGGGCGGTTGTGGACGGGGCGTGAGCGATCCGTCGGCGATGCCGTCCATCGTGGCGACCAGCAGATCGGCGCCGCTGCGGGCGAGTCGGTCCAGCAGTCCTCCCGCCGTGTCCATGGGCCGGATCGGCTCGGTCACCACGCCGTACACCGGGCCGGTGTCGAGCCCCGTCTCGATCTGGAACGTCGACGCCCCGGTGATCTCGTCGCCGGAGAGGATCGCGCGTTGAACCGGAGCGGCGCCGCGCCAGGCCGGCAGCAGCGAGAAGTGCAGGTTCACCCAGCCGTGGTCCGGGATCGCCAGCGCCGCGCCCGGAATCAGCGCGCCGTACGCGACGACCGGGCAGCAGTCCGGGTGCAGGTCGACGAGCTGCTCCAGGAAGTCGGGATCACGCGGTCGAGCCGGAGACAGCACCGGCAAGCCCTCCTTCACGGCAAGCTGCTCGACGGGAGAGGCGACCTCGCGCCGGCCCCGCCCGGCGCGCGCGTGTGGCCGCGTCAACACAGCGACGACCTCGTGCAGCGGTGAGTCGAGCAACGCCAAGAGCGACGGCACCGCCGTCTCCGGCGTCCCGGCGAAAACCAGCCTCACGAGTTGATCACAAATGTCACAGCGCCCGCCCCAGCATGGGATGCGGGCTGACCTTCACGCGCGGCGTCGGCTGGCCGAACCACTCCGCCTCGCGAATCGCCTTGAGTGCCAGCTTGCGGGTCTCCGCGTCCAGCCGATCCACGAACAGCACGCCGTCGAGGTGGTCGGTCTCGTGCTGGACGCAGCGCGCGAGCAGTTCGGTGCCCTCGATGGTGACCGGGTCGCCTGCCATGTTCTGCCCGTGGGCCACCACGTGCTGGCGGCGTCGGCAGTCGAACTTGAGGCCGGGGATCGACAGGCACCCCTCCTCGCCGTCCTGCTCCTCGTCGGACGGGAAGTGCAGTACCGGGTTGATCAGATGGCCGGACTGCTCGTCATCGACGTGGTAGGTGAACACGCGCAGCCCCACCCCGATCTGCGGCGCGGCGAGCCCGATGCCCGGCGCCGACAGCATGGTTTCGGTGAGGTCGGTGACGAGCGTGCGCAACTCCTTGTCGAAGTCGGTCACCACCTCCGCCGGCGTGCGCAGCACCGGGTCGCCGAACAAGCGGATGGTCTGAACGGGCACAGCGCGAGTCTACGGATCTGTCCGGCTTCTCCGGGGCGAGCGGGGCGGCTCAGAACAGCTCGAGGGGGTCGAGGACGACCTTGACCGGATCAGCGGCTTTGCGGGCCGAGCGTGCCGCGGCGGCCGTCTTCAGCGCTGCGGCGAGCTGCGCGCCGCTTGCCCGGGGCACCCGGATCAGCGCCCGCTGCGTGTCGTCGTTCACTGGAACCGGGCCGATCAGCTCGTGCGGATCCGGCAGCCCACCCAGCATCTCGCCGATCGCCTCGGCGGTGCCGGTCAGGGCGGCCATGCGCGCGGCCGGCGGGAAGCCGAGCTGCTGCCGGTCGGCGAGCTCCCTAGCAGCGTTGCCCGGGGCGTCCCATCGGATGAGCGCCTGCACCACCGGGACAGAGGCGTCGGCCGCGACCACCACCTGTCCATCGGAGCGAACCAGCGCGGCAGCGTTCAGCCAACGGCGCAACGCCTCCTCGCCGGCGCGCAGGTCGGCGCGCCCGAGCAGCGCCCAGCCGTCAAGCAGCAGTGCCGCGCCGTACCCACCCGTGACGACTGGCTCCGCTCCCGGCGTTGCCACCACGACGGCGGGCTGCGCCGGCACCTCGCCGAGCACCGTGTCGCCGCTGGATGTGCGGACCGGCACGCCCGGGAAGGCGCGGCCCAGCTCCTCTGCCGTGCGCGCCGAGCCGACGACGACGGCGCGCATCCGGCGGCCGCCGCACTCCGGACAGGTCCAGTCGCCAGCGGGCCGGCCACACCACCGGCAGGTGGCGATCGCGTGGCCGGAGCTCGCCGCCAGCAGGCCGCCGCAGGTCGCACATCGCGCGGGTGTGCGGTCCCGGGCACACGCCAATGTCGGGACGTATCCGCGCCGGGGCACCTGCACGAGTACGGGGCGCCCCTCGGCCAGTGCGTCGCGGGCTGCTCGGAACGCCACGCTCGGCAGCCGCGCGGCGCGAGCGGCGGGATCACGCTGCTGTTCGGCGTCGTCGCCGGTGGCCACGATCCGCGGGCCGGCAGCCCGGATCGCATCCCGATCCGCGACGATCTCGTGCGCCCAGCCGGACTCGGCGAGAAGCGCCGCCTCGGCGGTGCGCGCGTACCCGCCGACGAGCAGCGCCGCGCCGGTCAGCGACGAGCGCAGCACCAACACGTCGCGCGCGTGCGGATAAGGCGCCCGCGGCTCGGCGTAGAGATCGTCACCGTCATCCCAGATCGCGAGCAGGCCCACATCGGCGACCGGAGCAAGGCCCGCGACCCGGGTGCCCGCGACCGCTCGGATCACGCCACGGCGCACCGCGAGCCAACGGCGGTAGCGCTCGGCAGGGCCCAGATCGGCGGACAAGGCGACATGCCGGCCCGTGCCCAGCACATCCGAAAGCGCCGCGTCGAGGCGGTCGAGATCGCGTCGGTCTGGCACGACGGCCACGGCGCCCCGCCCGCCGGCAAGCGCGGCGCGCATCGCTTCGGCGAGCCGGCGCGGCCAGTCCTCTCCTGGCAGCGCCGACCAGACCGCGCGCGCCGGGCGTCCTGCCGCGACTGCGGCGAGGAACGCCGGCCCGGCGCGGTAGCGGTCCCAGCCGCTCGTACCTACCGGCTCCGGCGGCGCCGGCGCAGGGGTGGCCGCGGACTCGGCGCCAGCATGCCGCGCGGGAATGCCGAGCCGCGCCACATCCGCGAAGCTGCCCGCATACCTGTCGGCGACGGCACGGAACAGCCGGGCGGTTTCGGGGGTGAGCACCGGCTCGTCACCGACGGCTCGCTCGACGAACGCCAGCTGGCCGCTGTGCTCGCTCGAGTCGCACCGTTCGAGGACGTAGCCGTCGACCAGCCGTCCGGCGAACCGAACCCGCACCCGGCAGCCGGCCTGAATCGTGGCCGACAGCTGCTCGGGTACGAGATAGTCGAAGGGCCGGTCGAGATGTGCAAGCGGAACATCGACCACGAGCCGAGCGACCGGTCGGTCGGCGGCAGCCTCCCGCCCGGCGCGCTTCACACTCCAGTCATATCAGCAACCGCCCACGCGATGAGCGCTTGCGCGAAGAGCCGCCGGCGGCGCGAGCAGCTAGTTCGGTACTATCAACCGTTTGCGAGTTTGGCCAGCTGGTCGGCCTTGTCGGTGCGCTCCCACGTGAAGTCGGGCAGCTCCCGGCCGAAGTGGCCGTAGGCGGCCGTCTGGGTGTAGATCGGCCGCTTGAGGTCGAGGTCCCGGATGATCGCGGCAGGGCGCAGGTCGAACGTTTCCATGATCGCGCTCGCGATCTTCGCCGGGTCGGTCGTCTCGGTACCGAACGTCTCGATGAAGATCCCGACGGGATGCGCCTTGCCGATCGCGTAGGCGGCCTGCACCTCGACCTTGCTGGCCAGCCGCGCGGCCACCACGTTCTTGGCGACCCAGCGCAGCGCGTACGCCGCGGAACGGTCGACCTTGGACGGGTCCTTGCCGGAGAACGCTCCACCGCCGTGCCGGGCGTAACCGCCGTACGTATCGACGATGATCTTGCGGCCGGTCAGCCCGGCGTCGCCCATGGGGCCACCGATTTCGAACCGACCGGTGGGGTTGACGAGCAGTCGGTGACCCTCGGCGTCGATGCCGAGGTCGGCGATGACCGGCATGACCACATGCTCGGCGATGTCCGGCTTGAGCAGCGTATCCAGGTCGATGTCAGCGGCGTGCTGGCTCGAGACGACCACGGTGTCCAGGCGCGCCGGCCTGCCGTTGATGTACTCGATGGTGACCTGCGTCTTGCCGTCAGGGCGCAGATAGGGGACGGTGCCGTCCTTGCGGACCACGGACAGGCGCTGTGCCAGCCGGTGCGCCAGCGCGATCGGCAACGGCATCAGCTCCGGCGTCTCGTCGCAGGCGAACCCGAACATCAGGCCCTGGTCGCCGGCGCCCTGCCGGTCGAGCGGATCGTCGTCGCCCTCGACGCGCACCTCGTACGCGGCGTCCACACCCTGCGCGATGTCCGGCGACTGCGAGCCGATCGCAACGTTGACGCCGCACGACGCGCCGTCGAAGCCCTTGCGGGACGAGTCGTAGCCGATCTCGAGGATGCGCTCCCGCACGATCGTCGGAATATCCGCGTACGCCTCCGTCGTCACCTCGCCGGCGACGTGGACCTGACCGGTCGTGATGAGCGTCTCGACTGCGACGCGGCTCGACGGGTCCTGCGCGAGCAGCGCGTCCAGAATCGAGTCGCTGATCTGGTCTGCGATCTTGTCGGGGTGTCCCTCGGTGACGGACTCGGACGTGAACAGGCGGCGGCTCACAGATGCTCCGGAGATTGGCGGAATGGGTCCGGGCGAGTCTACCGGCCGGGTAGAGATCGGACCGCGTCCCATACCGCTGCGGCGAGCACCGCCTTCGGTCCGAGCGGCACCGGCACCTCGCTGCCGTCCGCCCCGAGGATCACGGCGGCGTTGTCCGGCTGCCCGAACGCCTTGCCCATCCCGACGGCGTTGACCACGAGCAGATCGCAGCCCTTGCGGGCCAGCTTCTCGCGGCCGTGGTCGAGGACGTCTCCCGTCTGGTCGCCGGTCTCTGCGGCGAAGCCGACCAGGATCTGCCCGGGCCGGCGCGCGGCGACGAGTTCGACGAGGATGTCGGGGTTCTTGGCCAGTGCGATCGGCGGCGGATCGGCCCTCGAGCGCTTGATCTTGTGCGCCGCGTGCACGGCGGGCCGGAAGTCGGCGATCGCTGCGGCCATAACGACCACGTCGGCATCGGCAGCGGTCTTGTGCACGGCCTCGCGCAGCTCGGCGGTGGTCGTGACGTGCACAACGGCGGCGCCGGCCGGGTCGGGCAGATGCGTGTTGGCGGCGACCAGGGTGACCTGGCCGGCACCGCGGGCGGCGGCCACGCTGGCCAGCGCGTAGCCCTGCAGCCCGGACGAGGCATTGCCGAGGAAGCGCACCGGGTCGAGCGGCTCGCGGGTGCCGCCCGCGGTGACCAGCACGTGACGGCCGACGAGGTCGGGCGGCAACGCGTCCGGGCGGCGCAGCAGCAGCTCTGCGAGTTGGGCGATCTCGGCAGGCTCGGGGAGGCGCCCCTTGCCGGAATCGGCGCCGGTCAGCCGGCCGATCGCAGGCTCGAGCACCGTGGCGCCACGGCGGCGCAGCGTGGCGACGTTGTCTGCGGTGGCCGGGTGGTCCCACATCTCGGTGTGCATAGCCGGGACGTAGAGCACCGGGCAGCGCGCCGTCAGCAGGGTGTTCGTTAGCAGGTCGTCGGCGATGCCGTGGGCGGCACGGGCCAGCAGGTCGGCGGTGGCGGGCGCCACGACGACGAGCTCGGCATCGCGTCCCAGCTGGACGTGCGGGACGTCTTCGGCGCCGGTCCATACGTCCGTCGCTATCGGATGGCCCGACAGGGCCGCCCAGGTCGGCGCACCGACAAAGCGCAACGCCGCCTCGGTAGGAACGACCGTGACCGCATGCCCTGACTCGGTCAGCTTGCGCAGCAGATCGGCGACCTTGTAGGCGGCAATCCCCCCTGCCACGCCCAGCACGATCCGGCTCACAGGAACGAGCTAACCATGAGGTTGGCGTTCAGACGGCGAAACGTGAGCAAGGAAGGCAACCACCGGGCGATGAGCGCTCGCGCGAAGAGCGGCGCGCCCGGCGCGTCGCGCCAGCGACGCTTGCCCGGCGGTCGCCGTGTCCGCCCCTCGGGGGCGGCGCAGCGATCGCCTCGGCGCGCTTAAGTTTCAGCCGGCTTGAACTCGATCAGGTCGCTGTTGATCTCGCGCAGTGCGATGGACAGCGGCTTCTCCTGCGGCGCTGTCTCCACCAGCGGGCCAACGTACTCGAGCAAACCCTCACCGAGCTGGCTGTAGTAGGCGTTGATCTGCCGGGCCCGCTTGGCTGCGATGATGACGAGCGCGTACTTGGACTGGGCGCGCTCGAGCAGCTCGTCGATAGGCGGGTTGGTGATGCCTTCAGGCGTGGTCACGGATGCGGACACGTGTCAGCTTTCTTGTCGGTTTGGTTGGTCGTGCTTGGCGCACACAGCCTCTATCAACGATACCAATTCGGCGGCGGCACGCCCGACGTCGTCGTTGACGATCACCTTGTCGAACTCGCTCTCGGCGGCGAGCTCGACCTTCGCGCGGGCCAGCCGCGCCTCGATCACGTCGCGCGGCTCGGTGCCACGGTCCGACAGCCGGCGGCCCAACTCGTCCCAGGACGGCGGCACGAGGAACACGAACTGCGCCTGCGGCATGGTTGACCGGACTTGGCGTGCGCCCTGCAGCTCGATCTCGAGCAGCGTCGGGATTCCGGCAGCGAGGTGCTCGTACACAGGGGCGCTCGGCGTGCCGTAAAGGTTGCCCGCGAACTCGGCGTACTCGAGCAGCTCGCCGCGCTCGATCATGCGCGCGAAGCCGGCCCGGTCGACGAAGCGGTACTGGATGCCTTCGCGCTCGCCTCGCCGGGGCGCGCGCGTGGTGCACGAAACGGACACCCATACGTGGGGATGCAACTCACGCACGGCTTCCACCACGGTGCCCTTGCCCACACCGGACGGACCGGACAGCACGGTCAGGCGGCTCGGCATACCGCGACCCTAGTGCCGCTCGCAGCTGAGCAACCCGCACGTACCCGAGGCGGCGCACAGACCCGGCGCAGCCGCGGCAGGCGATGATGCTGTCGTTAGGGTGTGCAACGCCGAGGTCTTCGTAGCTCTGCGCGCGCGAGGAGGTCCAAGCCATGGCAGCCGTGCGGGTCGGCGTGGTCCAGGAGACGGCCCTGGGCGAGCGGCGGGTAGCGCTCACGCCGGATTCGGTGTCGCGGCTGCAAGGTGCCGACTTCGAGGTGCTCGTGGCGTCCGGAGCCGGTGCTCGGGCGTGGTTTCCGGACGAGGATTACGCCGAAGCCGGTGCCGCCGTCGTCGACACCGACACCCTGTTCGCGCGCGCCGACATCGTCTTGTGCGTGAACCCGCCCCCGCCGCAGCATCTGCGCTCAGGGCAGGCGGTCGTCGGGCTGCTCCAGCCGTTGCTCAATCCTCGGCTCATGGCCGACCTGGCTGAGCGCGGCGTTACCGCGATCAGCCTCGACGGGCTGCCCCGAACGCTCAGCCGTGCGCAGAGCATGGATGCGCTGAGCTCCCAAGCGAACATCGCCGGCTACAAGGCGGCGGTGGTGGCCGCGAACGCATTCGAGCGGTTCTTTCCGCTGCTGATCACCGCCGCGGGCACTTCAAAGCCGGCGGCGGTACTGGTACTGGGCGCAGGGGTCGCGGGGCTGCAGGCGATCGGCACAGCGCGCCGCCTGGGCGCCGTAGTGCGCGCCTACGATGTCCGGCCGGCCGCCCGGGACGAAGTGAAGTCGCTGGGCGCGCAGTTCGTCGAACTCAAATCGGTCGAGGGCGCGGCCGGCGAAGGTGGCTATGCGCGGGCGCTCACCGCTGAGGAACAGGCAGCGCAGCAGGCCGAACTCGCCGAGCACATCGCCAAGCACGACGTCGTGATCACGACCGCGCAGGTCCCCGGACGACGTCCCCCGTTGATGGTCACCGCAGACACCGTCAAGAGTATGCACGCCGGCTCCGTGATCGTCGACATGGCAGCGAGCGATCTGGGCGGCAACGTCGAGATCTCCCAGCCCGGGGAGACGATCGTCACGAACAACGGGGTGACCGTCATCGGGGCCGGCAACCTGCCGGCGCAGATGCCGACCAGTGCGTCCACCGCGTACGCGCGCAACATCAGCGCGCTGCTGCAGCACCTACTGTCCGAAGGACAGTTGGCCATCGACCTGGACGACGAGATCCAGCGCGGCGTCGTCATTACCTACGACGGCTCGGTTGTCCAGGAGGCGACCGCGAAGCTCCTGGAGGCGACGTCATGACAGGTTCGTTCGTCGGCGACATGACGATCTTCGTCCTGGCGCTGCTCGTCGGGTTCGAGGTCATCAGCAAGGTGCCGGCCACGTTGCACACGCCGCTGATGTCCGGCACGAACTCCATCCACGGCGTGGTGCTCGTGGGCGTGATCATCCTTGCCGGATTCGTGAACAGCGCGATCGGCTACGTGCTGCTGTTCATCGCGGCCGCATTCGCCGCAGCGAACGTCGTTGGCGGGTACGTCGTCACCGACCGGATGCTCGAGATGTTCAAGAAGCGTCCGGTACCGGCAAAAAAGGACCACACATGACCGGCGACAACGCGATGAGCGCTCGCGCGAAGAGCCCGGCCGCCGCGACGTGGCCCGCGCCGCCTGGCGCGGCGCGAAGCCGGGGATGTACCCGAGCGAAGCGAGCGGTGCAGACCCGGATTCGCCCAGGCGGGATAAGAATATGAGCGGCCTAGAGATCGGTATCCGGTTCTTCTCGCTGTTCGCCGCGGTCTGCTTCGTACTGGGCCTGCACCTGATGAACTCCCCCGCGACCGCGCGGCGAGGCAACTGGATCTCTGCGTTCGGCATGCTCGTCGCGATTGTCGCGGCACTCGTGAGCGTCGCCACAGGCCAGGACGGCGCGCACATGAACACCGCCCGTTGGCTGGTGCTCATCGCCGGCGTGCTCGTCGGTGGCGCCTGGGGCCTCTACACGGCGCGCACCATCGCGATGACCGCGATGCCGCAGCTGGTATCGCTGTTCAACGCGGTCGGTGGCGGCGCGGCGGCGCTGATCGCGATCACGGACTACAACCAGCACCCGCACATCCCGGCGGGTACGGCTACCGCGACCGTCCTCGACGTCGTCATCGGCTGCGTGACGTTCGCCGGGTCGCTGATCGCGGCGGCGAAGCTACAGGGCTACTGGAGCCAGCCGGTCACCTTTCCGGGAGCGCGCCCGGCCATGGCCCTCGCCGCGCTCGGCTTCGCGGGTCTCGGCGCCTGGGTCATCGCGGGTGCGCACAACGTCGGCGTGCTCGTGGTGGTCGCGCTCGTGGCCGCAGCGTTCGGAGTTCTGATGGTGCTGCCGATCGGCGGCGCCGACATGCCGGTCGTGATCTCGCTGCTGAACGCGTTCACCGGCACCGCCGTCGCCATGGCCGGCTTCGTGCTCCAGAACGCCACGCTCGTAATCGCCGGCGCGCTGGTCGGCGCGTCCGGTTCCATCCTGACCAAGCTGATGGCCGACGCCATGAACCGCTCGGTGGTCAACATCATCGCAGGTGGCTTCGGCACCGGCGGGTCCGCCGCTGTGGAAGCGGCTGGCGGCGGCGAGACCGTCAAGTCCATCGCGGTCGACGACGCCGCGCTGCAACTGGCGTACGCCAACAAGGTGATCATCGTCCCGGGCTACGGGCTGGCCGCCGCACAGGCCCAGCACGAGTGCCAGGAGCTGGGCAAGCTGCTCGAAGAGCGCGGTATCGAGGTCAGCTACGCGATCCACCCGGTCGCCGGTCGCATGCCCGGACACATGAACGTGCTGCTAGCCGAGGCGAACGTCCCATACGACCAGCTCAAAGAGATGGACCAGGTCAACCCCGAATTCGACCGTACCGACGTGGCGCTGGTCGTCGGCGCAAACGACGTGACGAATCCGGCGGCCCGGCGTCCCGGTAATCCGGTGTCGGGCATGCCAATCCTCGACGTCGACCACGCCAAGTCGATCATCGTCATCAAGCGTTCCATGGCCTCCGGCTACGCCGGCATCGACAATGAGCTCTACACCAACCCGAAGACGAGCATGTTCTTCACCGATGCGAAGCGGGGCCTAGCGTCACTCGTCGCGGCGACGAAGACGCTGGTCGGCTAGCGGCGCCCGGCGAACTGATCCCGGTAGCGGCGGGCCGCATCGCGAAGTGCTGTGATGTCCGGGCCGGCGCGCAGCACGTCACGCGACACGCTGGGCAGCACGCCCGGTGCGTCGCCGAACAGGCGGCGTACATCGGCCGGCGTGCCACCCTGAGCTCCCACGCCCGGTGCGAGGATCGGCCCGTTCAGCTTCGACAGGTCGGCGGGCAACTCGGAAAGCGTCGTGCCGACGACGACGCCAATCGCCCCCAACGGCGCGAAGCCGGCGTTGCGGGCAGCCACTTCGTCCACCACGGCCTGCGCCACGGTGCGCCCGTCAGGCCGGCGGGCCTGCTGCACTTGTGCGCCTTCGGGGTTGGACGTCAGCGTCACGACGAACACGCCGGCGCCGTACTGCTCGACAGCATCGAACGCGGGCAATAGCGACCCGACGCCGAGGTACGGCGTGATCGTGATCGCGTCGACCGCCAACGGTGCGGACGGGTCGAGGTAGGCGCGCGCGTACGCGGTCATGGTCGAGCCGATGTCGCCGCGCTTGACGTCGAGCAGCACCAATGCGCCGGCCGCCCGAGCCGCGCGCACCGTACGCTCCAGTACGGCGATGCCGGCGGACCCGAACACCTCGAAGAATGCCGACTGGGGCTTGAGCACAGCCGCCTCGCCCGCGAATGCCTCGACGCAGGTCAGCGCGAACCGCGCGACGCCGGCCGCCGAAGCCGGCAGGCCCCACTCGGCGAGCAGCGAGGCGTGCGGGTCGATGCCTACGCACAGGGGGCCGCGCTCGCGGATCGCCGCGTCGAGGCGCGCCCCGAAGCTTTTGTGGGCATGGCCGACGCTACTGTCACCCATGCGCTGGCCTTGCCCGCGAAAGCGTGGAGCGTTCTTTGTGGAGCGCTTTCGTGGGGGGCAAGCTCATGCGTTCTCCTTCACCGGCTCCGCCACCGAACGGTGCGCGAAGCCGACCGCGTCGGCCACGGCAGCGAAGCCACGCTCGTCCAGCGCCCGCTCCAGCTCGGCGAGCACCCGCACCGGAGCGGACGGATCGCCGAATACGGCAGTGCCCACCGACACCGCCGCGGCTCCGGCCAGTACGAACTGCAGCGCATCCAGTCCGGTGCGGATACCGCCCATCCCCAGGATCGGCAGGTGGGGCAGCGTCTCGCGCACCTGCCAGACACACCGCAGCGCGATGGGACGGATGGCCGGGCCGGACAACCCGCCGGTCACGCCGCCGAGCGCCGGAGCAAGCGTGTCCGTGTCGATCGCCATGCCGAGCAGGGTGTTGATCAGCGAGAAGCCGTCCGCGCCGTTGTCGGCGCAGACGCGAGCGATCAGCGTGATGTCGGTGACATCCGGCGAGAGCTTGGCGAACACCGGCACCGCTGGGTCGGCCGCCCGGCGCACCGCGCCGATCACCCGCCCGGACGCTGCCGGGTCGCACGCGAAGACCTGCCCGCGGTTCTCGACGTTCGGGCAGGAGATGTTGACCTCGATCATCGACACGGCCGGGTTGCCGTAGAGCCGCCGGGCCAGTGCGACGTAGTCGTCGACATGCCCGCCCGCGATCGACACCACGGTGCGCGCGCCCTGCTCGGCGAGCCACGGCAGATCGTGCTCGAGGAACGCGTCGATGCCAGGTCCCTGCAGCCCGATCGAGTTGAGCATGCCGCTGGGCGTCTCGGCCATGCGCGGTGTCGGCCGCCCGGAACGGGGACGCAACATGATCGACTTCGTCACTACTGCGCCGAGGGAGGCCACGTCGAAGAACTGCTGGAGTTCCTTGCCGGAGGCGGCGCAACCCGACGCGGTCAGCACCGGATTCGGCAGCGTGAACGAACCCAGCTTGGTCGTCATGTCTGCCATGCGTCATGCCCCCATCGCGTCGGCGCCGACGAGGTCAGGCGGTAGCGTGCCGACGTCGTCCCAGCGCACCTGTGCCGCGTCGAACACCGGTCCGTCGATGCACGCCCGCACGAAGCGTGACTGCCCGTCCTCGCCGCGTACCGGCAGCACGCAGGTCATGCACACGCCCACGCCGCACGCCATCGACTCCTCGACCGCGACCTGGGCCTGGACGGCGTGCGCCAGCGCCACATCGCCGACCGCGCGCAGCATCGCCATCGGGCCGCAGGCATACACGACGTGCGCGTTGATCCGCTTGATCGCCGCAGGCAGCACGTCGCTCACGCGGCCTCGATGACCGGCAGAGCCGTCGTCGGTGGTGACGGTGACGGTGCCGGCAACGCGTCGGGCCGCGAGCTCGCCGAACAGCCGCGACGCGGTCGCCGCCCCGACGATGAACTCGATGTCCGATCCCGACTCGATCAGCTGGCGCGCCAGCGGGACCAACGGCGCGGTTCCGTAGCCGCCACCGACCAGCACGGCGGGCACCGTGCGCCGGGGCAGCCGAAACGGCGTGCCGAGCGGGCCGACCACGTCGAGGTGCTCGCCGGCGCGGCGGCGCACCAGCCACTCGGTGCCGGGCCCGTGCTCGGCCACCACGAACTGGATGGTGCCGGCGTAGTCGCCCGTCGGTGTGGCCCCGTACAACGCGAACGCCCGGCGCAGCAGCATCGACGACTGCTCGCCGCCGACGGCTATCGCCACGAACTGGCCCGGCACGAATGACGACGCCACCCCGGGAGCCACGACGGTGAACTGGTAGTACTCGCCGACCTTCTGCACCGCGAAGATCTCCGCTATCTCCTGGACCGGTGTCATCGCGCTCCTCGCCAGGAAGCCAGCTGGGCGTGCAGGTCCTGCAGCGGCCGCACCCCGACCTCGCCCCGGGCGAGCTCTTCGATGCCCTGGACGGCGGCCGCCGCGGCCTGCACGGTGGTCAGGCATGGGATGCCCGCGGCCACCGCCGCGGTGCGGATCTCATATCCGTCGATCCGCGGTCCCGAGTTGCCCCACGGGGTGTTCAGCACCAGGTCCACCTCTCCTGCGGCGATCTTCTCGACGATGTTGCCCGGCCCGTCGGAGAATTTGCCGACCACGTCGGCGGACACGCCGTTGCGGCGCAGCACCTGCGCGGTACCGGACGTCGCGATGATGCGAAAGCCCAGGTCGGACAGGCGCTTCACCGGGAAGAGCGCGGCCCGCTTGTCGCGGTTGGCAACCGAGACGAACACCGTCCCCTTGACGGGCAGCGACCCGTACGCGGCTGCCTGCGACTTGGCGAACGCGGTGCCGAACACCGTATCGAAACCCATCACCTCGCCGGTGGACTTCATCTCCGGGCCGAGCAGCGAGTCGACGTGCGCACCGTCCGGGCTGCGGAACCGGTGGAAGGGCAGTACCGCCTCCTTGACCGCGATGGGCGCGTCGTCGGGCAGCGTCGCGCCGTCGCCCGTGCGCGGCAGCAGGCCTTCGCCGCGCAGTGTCTCGATCGACGCGCCGAGCGCGATACGGGCCGCCGCCTTGGCGAGCGGGACGGCGGTCGCCTTCGAGACGAACGGCACGGTACGGCTGGCCCGTGGGTTGGCCTCGAGCACGTACAGCACGTCGCCGGCAAGCGCGTACTGAACGTTCAGCAGCCCCCGGACGCCGACACCGCGCGCGATGGCGAACGTCGAGTCCCGGACCGCGCTGATGTCGCGTTCCCCAAGCGTGATCGGCGGCAACGCGCATGCCGAGTCACCGGAGTGGATGCCGGCTTCCTCGATGTGTTCCATCACCCCGCCGACGTAAAGCTCCTCGCCGTCGTAGAGCGCATCGACGTCGATCTCGATGGCGTCGTCGAGGAACCGATCTACCAGCACCGGATGATCCGGCGCGATCTCGGTGGCCCGCTCAATATAGGACGCCAGCGCGTCCTCGTCGTAGACGATCTCCATGCCGCGCCCGCCCAGCACGTACGACGGCCGTACGAGCACCGGATAGCCGATCGCGTCGGCCACCGCCTTGGCCTCCCCGAACGACGTCGCGGTGCCGAACTTGGGAGCCGGCAGGCCCGCCTCGTGCAGCAGCCTTCCGAACGCGCCGCGGTGCTCGGCAAGGTCGATCGCCTCGGGCTGGGTGCCCAGCACCGGTACGCCGGCGTCCTTGAGCCGCCGGGCCAGGGCGAGCGGCGTCTGCCCGCCCAGTGTGCAGATCACACCGGCGACCGTTCCGCTCGCCTGCTCGGCGTGCACCACTTCGAGCACGTCCTCGATCGTCAGCGGTTCGAAATACAGCCGGTCTGCGGTGTCGTAGTCCGTGGAGACGGTTTCCGGGTTGCAGTTGACCATGACGGTCTCATAGCCGGCGTCGCGCAACGCCATGACCGCGTGCACGCATGAGTAGTCGAACTCGATGCCCTGCCCGATGCGGTTCGGCCCGCTGCCGAGAATGATCACTTTCGGCTTGTCCCGCTGCGGCTGTACCTCTGTCTCCTCGTCGTAAGACGAGTAGTGGTACGGCGTGCGCGCGGCGAACTCGGCCGCGCAGGTGTCGACGGTCTTATAGACCGGACGGATGCCGGCGTGCCGGCGCAGCAGGCGCACCCCGTCCTCGCCGGCGAGTTCCGGGCGGAGCGCAGCGAGTTGGCGATCAGATATGCCGTGTCGTTTCGCCTTGTGCAGCAGGCCCGGCGTGAGCACCGCGGCTTCCACTAATTCGGTGCGCAGTTCGACGATGTGGGCTATCTGATCGACGAACCACGCGTCGATGCACGACAACTCGGCAACTTCGTCCACCGACCAGCCGCGGCGCAGTGCCTGCTCCACCCGGTACAGGCGCCCGTCGGTCGGCGCGGCCACGGCGGCCCGCAGTTCCTGGTCGGGCAACACCGGATCCGGACCGGTCCAGAATCCCGCCTCCCGCGTTTCCAGCGAGCGCAGCGCCTTGCCGAGCGCCTCGGTGAAGTTGCGCCCGATCGCCATGACCTCGCCGACGCTTTTCATGTGCGTGGTCAGCACCGGGTCCGCACCCGGGAACTTCTCGAACGCGAACCGCGGTACCTTGACGACGACGTAGTCCAAAGCCGGTTCGAATGCGGCCGGCGTTTCCAGCGTGATGTCGTTGGGGATCTCGTCGAGGGTGTAGCCCACCGCGAGCTTCGCGGCGATCTTGGCAATCGGGAACCCGGTCGCCTTGCTCGCCAGCGCGCTCGAACGGGACACGCGCGGGTTCATCTCGATCACGACGAGCCGTCCGGTCATAGGGTCGACCGCGAATTGGATGTTGCAGCCGCCGGTGTCGACGCCGACGGCGCGGAGCACGGCTATGCCCACATCGCGCATGTGCTGGTACTCGCGATCGGTGAGCGTCATGGCCGGGGCGACGGTAATCGAGTCGCCGGTGTGCACGCCCATCGGGTCGACGTTCTCGATCGAGCACACCACCACGACGTTGTCGTGCTTGTCACGCATCAGCTCGAGTTCGAACTCCTTCCAGCCCAGCACGCTCTGCTCGACGAGCACCTCGTGCACGGGGCTGGCGCTCAGGCCGCGCCGGACCATCGTCCGTACCTCGTCGGCATTTCCGGCAAGTCCCGACCCGAGGCCGCCCATGGTGAAGCTCGGCCGGACGACGACGCGGTTGCCGACAGTCGCCGCGAATTCGGCGGCCTCGTCTACGGTGTGGCATACCGTCGAGGCGGGGACCTCGGCGCCGATCGACCGCACGATCTCCTTGAACCGCTGGCGGTCCTCGCCGCGGGCGATGGCCTCGATGTCCGCGCCGATGAGTTCGACCCCGTAGCGCTCGAGCACACCGCTGTGATGCAGCGCCACTGCCAGGTTGAGCGCGGTCTGGCCCCCGAGCGTCGGCAGCAACGCGTCGGGCTTCTCGGCGGCGATCACCTTCTCGACGAACTCGGGAGTGAGCGGCTCGACGTAAGTGGCGTCGGCGAACTCCGGGTCAGTCATGATCGTCGC
>Ga0126373_10001139_pt1 | contig 18648 bp, 20 predicted proteins | sample PanSoiMetPlot_11_FD_92545 | JGI IMG/M metagenome (GOLD analysis project Ga0126373, IMG submission 92545) | Tropical forest soil microbial communities from Panama - MetaG Plot_11 | ecosystem: Environmental > Terrestrial > Soil > Tropical forest > Bulk soil | place: Panama | collected 2016-02-17 | reverse complement strand
TTGAGGATTAGGCTTAGCGCGACCCTGTTCCCATTTTTCCAAGGTTCGTTCGTTGATCCGAAGTTTGCGGGCAAAAACAGCTCGTGAGCAGCGCAACCTCTTTCGCGTGTCCCGAATCAACTTCGAGTCCACCTTAGGGAGCGGTGCCGCTTCCACCCGATAGGTGCGGAGGGTGATTTTGCTCTCGCGATGACCCTTCATCGCGACGCCTTCCATCAATTCGTCGAAAATCTTTCTCTTGCTCATTTGCTTTTACCTCTTCGATTTTCTTTGTTTTGCAAGCCTTGCGGACTGACGAGCCCGAAGTTCAGTTTCAATCGCGCTCTTCAAGGCCTGCTTTTCTTTGGGCGTAAGGTCTGAAGCTTCGTCTTTGTCATATAGCGTCATCAGCCAGATCTGTTGTTCACCCGGGAAGTAGTAGTAGATCACGCGGAGACCGCCTCTTCGTCTTTTGCCGCGCTTTTGGGTCTGCCAAGCGAAGCTTCCGAAATCCCCCGGTTCCCGGCATAACGTCGCCAAGCTCCGGCGCGCCGGCGAGCTGATTTTGCAGTTCCCGGTACTCGTCGTCCGACAAATAGCCGGAGAGGTAGCGAGTGAAAGCCGGAGCCTCGCGGAATTCCATCCTGTTCCCAGTACGCCACTAGCGTACACTCTATAAGTATACGCTATTAGCGTATGAAGTCAATTGTGAGACGTCTGAAAGGAGTTGCAAAATGCAAAGAAAATGGCGTGAACTATATCCCCAGAAATTCCGGTGTCGAGCCGTGGAGCGTATGAACGCTTGCGACAATATAGTGCGCCTGGCGCGCGAGCTCCATATTTGCCGGACCCTGCTATACAAGTGGCGGCATCGGCTGTCATCTTGCGGCGTGCGGTAATGAGTCGTCGCCCGCTCAATCGTTATCTTTTTCCCGTCCAGAGTTGGATCGACAGTTTTAAATCCTTCGCTAATGGCGAGAGATGGTACCCCTTTTTTGACGAAGGAATACTGATCACCGCGGATGAAGGAGCTCTCTTCCGGCATTGGATCGGGACTGACCAAGGGAATCGAAGACAGAACGGAGTTGAACGAGCGGCAACCCGCTCTGTCTAATCCATTAATTCTCGTTGTCGTCAGCCTCGGCAAGACGGAATTTAGGCATTCCGCCATCAAACCATGTATCATCCTAGAAACCTTTTTACGCCCTCGCGTCAGAGTGGACGGGGACCGGTGCAATTGATTTGTCGGGAAGTGCCGGCTTTGCCTGCACTGATCTTTGTATTTTTATGGGAGGGTGTCATGAACGTGGGCCATTTGTTCCGGGCATCTTGCTTCATTCTGCTTGCCCTACTTCTTCTTCCTGCTCTTCATGCTCAGACTAACACCGGTCGTATCTTGGGAAGCGTGAAGGACCAATCCGGGGGCACTATCAGTGCCGCTGCCGTTACGGTTAGCGAGGTGGACCGTGGGGTCAGTCGAAGTACAGTCACGGATGCGTCCGGCGAGTTTGTCGTTCCTAACCTACCGCCCGGAAACTACAGGGTCCGGGTGGAAGCCAAGGGTTTCAAGACTTCCGAACGTACAGGACTGCAACTCGAAGTCAACAAGGATCTGAACCTCGACTTTGAGCTCAGTCCGGGCTCACTGACCGACGTCGTGACGGTCACCGGGGAGGCTCCGCTGCTCGACGCTACCAACAACACGCTTGGCGGCACCCTTAGCAATAAAGAGATTAATGATCTCCCCTTAAATGGCCGTGATTTTCAGAACCTGGTGACTCTGCGTCCTGGGGTGCAGCGCTATCCCGGTGGTGGGTTTCTCTCAATCAGCTCCAATGGAAATCGCCCCGAAGATAACAACTTTGTCGTGGATGGGATGGACGGCAATGATCCCTATTACGCGGGAACAATCATCAATGCGGAAGGTGTGCAGGGAACACCCGCGAGCCACCTCCCGATCGATGCCATTCAGGAATTCAATGCTGAAGAAAATCCTCCGGCGGAGTACGGTTGGAAGCCTGGAGCCATCGTCAACGTGGGACTGAAGTCTGGCACGAACGAGTATCACGGCACCGTATATTACTTTGGCCGGAACAGCGCACTTGATGCCAGGAATTTCTTTAATACCGCGCCTTCTCCAGCTAAACCATTGAGCTTGAACCAATTTGGCGCGACACTCGGGGCGCCGATCATCAAAGACAAACTCTTTTACTTCCTGGCATACGAAGGCGTCCGCGCTCAGGTTGGCAATTCAGGTGTGCTGCAAACGCCGGTAACGTCCTCATTGGGCGGCGACGTGGCGAATAGCATTCCCGACGCCACGACTGCCCTTCAATCTATGGGAATCCCAGTGAACGCGCTCAGCGGCAATTTGTTGTACCTGTTTCCCACCAATCCGGGAACCTTGCACCCTAGCAGCCCCTCGGACCTGGAGCTAGGTTTTCCGAACAAGAACCGCGAGGATAATGGACTGATCAAAATTGACTGGCAGCCGCACGTGAACGATTCCATCGCTGCAAGATACTTTATCGCGGACAGTGTGCAGACGGAGCAAGATATTCAAGTGCTGCAACCCTTTTGGGAGTCGCAAGCAGTAACACGCCCGCAAGAGTTTGGAGTGAATTGGACCCGAGTGCTTAATGCAAGGTTGGTGAACGAAGTGAGGTTTGCCTACACAAGATTCAACCAATCGATTTTGACTGTCGATTCCAACGTTAACCCGGTCAAGTACGGTATCAACACCGGTGTGACGACTCCCATAAATTTTGGCATGCCGGAGATTGCCATTTCTGGATTTACGTCACTGGGAGGAAATCATGGCTGGCCACTGCTCACGACGCCGAATCAGACCGTGCAATTTGGCGATACCGTGTCCTACACGCTCGGGAGACACGCGCTGAAATTCGGTGGTGAACTTCGCCGGGGCAGTACCAACAACGTCCGTGATCGCTATGGAAAAGGCCGAATCCGCTTTGAAGGAGGAGCTGCGTTTCCGGGAAGCACACCACTAGAAGACTACCTTGCAGGAGATCCGGCTGTGGGACGTTTATTCGTTGGCAATTCCAATCGCCATGTCAGTATGGTCTCTTTCGGAGGTTTTATTCAGGATGATTGGCGCGTGAGTCCGCGGTTTACGATCAATGCGGGCTTGCGTTATGACCTGAACTCTGTCGCGAAAGAAGCCAACGATCTGTTTGGCAATTTCGACCCCAACATCGGCCTGGTTCAGGTTGGTCAGCAAGTCGCTTCTCCGTATCATGGCGATCACAACAACTTTTCTCCACGTCTTGGCTTGGTTTGGGACCTCACGGGGAAAGGCAAGACCGTACTGCGCGTCGGTGGCAGCATCATCTACGAAATTCCCCATCTCTCTATCTTCATTGGTCAAAATGGTGTCGATAACGCTTCCACCTCAGGCATTGGCGTCATTCCGACGGGAGCCGCAGGCGTGACACCAGGGGGCGGGAAGATTGTCGCTGCGTCGAATGATTTTTCCGCCCTAAACTGGAGTGTTGCTGGTCCAGTCTTCTCGGCGACTACGCCGGATTGTGGCGCAACTCCGTGCAATATCCTCGGAGTTAATCCTAACTTGCGTACCCCCTATGTCTCCACGTGGAGCCTTAACTTGCAGCAGCAGGTATTCAGCACCGGCTCGCTGAACGTTGGTTACGTCGGCAATCATGGGACCAAGCTCTATAGTGTCACGGACATCAACCAAGTGGACCCGAACTCCCCTGCTGAGATTGCCTGTGGTCATTGCGAGCAGGCAGGACGGCCATACAATGCCAGGTTCCCATTCCTTGCGGTGATTAACTGGCTCTCGAACGGCTATCATTCCAACTACGACGGATTGCAGGTTAGCTATACGCAACGACCTTGGCACGGGCTGTCTTTTCTACTCGGCTACACTTACGCGCACGCGCTCGACCAGGTATCTCTCAACCGTGGGCTGAACCCGCAGAGCAGCCTCGATCCCGCAGCAGAGTATGCCAGCAGTGACCTCGATGTTCGTCACCGCTTCACGCTTTCCATCACATACGAGCTGCCGAGGATCAAGTCGTGGGCGCAACTTTTGGAGGGTTGGCAAGTCAATTCCATCATAGCGCTTCAAACTGGTCTGCCCTGGGGCGCCATCGACGGATACTCCAATGGAAATGATATCAGCCTCACGGGAGAATTCGCCGATCGCTGGAACTTCTTCGGGAAGCCTTCGGACTTTAAAGCATCACAAAACGGTCCAATTCCCTACTTCAATTCGGGCACTCCGGGACTGGGCGATGATCCTTCGACTTTTGCCATCAATAACCCTGCTTGTACTGCACACGCGTCTCAGACCGCGCTTTCTAGTTACGGCTGCTACGTCAAAGGCGGTTCAGTAATGACACCTCCGGAGCCTGGCACTTTCGGCACAATGGGCCGCAATCTCTTCCGCGGACCCAGCTATCGAAACTGGGACTTTTCGCTGGTCAAGACATGGTCGATTCGCGAACGCTTTAGCATTCAGTTTCGAGGAGAATTCTTTAACATCCTCAACCACCCGAACTTTACAAATCCTTTCGGAGTGGGCGGGCAGCTCGGAAACGTCGATCCGTCCAGCCCTTCTTCATTCGGGTACGCCAGCGAAACACCGGACGTCGCAGCTGCGAATCCAGTCATGGGGTCGGGTGGCAACCGCGCGGTTCAACTGGGGATGAAGTTCAAGTTCTGAGATTACTCGTAGCCAAAAAAATCGGAGCCGTCCCAACGCCCGTGAAGGCATGAGACTGCTGCGGATTTGGCGTGTTTGAGATCTAGCAATTGGTGCGCCGGTGTCTTCTTCTGAAGGCCAGCTCCGCCGTCTGGTAATAGCTTCTCCCTCGTCGCCTGGCGTTTACGGCCGACTCGCGTAACTCCGGACGGTTGCTGACGGCGCGACCTTCGTGCACGACCCTGCAGGGCCAGCGTCGTAAAAACGTAGTACTTCTTTCGCACTTTGAACGCACACGATCGCTCGCTCGTTTGGATGCGCTGCGCGAGTTTGGCCACGCGCGCCAGCATCGAATCATCTTAAGATTCAATCTTTTGGAGTTCACCGTCGCCATGGTCGAGTCAATCGTGTTGTGCAGCAAATAATAGTTGTGCAGCATGGCCCCTTGTCCAAAGGGCAGATTCCCTTACCTCTTGGACAACAAGGCAGGCCAGTTGGTAATGAGAATGATGGAGGGCCGTCTGAACTTTTCGGCGGGCCTGTAAATCAGGATTCGCTGGCCGTCAGGAGAAACGTCAAAATCCTCAGGGGTCACCCAAATCCGGCCATATAGGGTCAGCTGAAAACCGGCCATAGCAAAGTCCGGGACATTGACTCCGAAAGGAGCCCTTATAGGCTCCCTCGGTATGAGCAATGTCTTGAGCGACGAAAAGAAGCAGCAAGTTATAGCACTTGGAAAGCTCGGATGGTCATTGCGGCGCATCGAGGAAGCCACAAGTGTGCGTAGGGAAACAGCGAGTGCCTATCTAAAAACGCCGGAGTGGTGGTGTGCCTACCTGGGTGGGGACGTCGAGCCCCGGCAAAACCGGCCATAGTGACCCCCGACTTTATTGCGCCTTTTTCACAAAAACCGGGCGCTGCGAGTGATCCTTCCCCTCCATCGGCAAGTATCTGTGAAGCGTACCGCGAGCTGATCGAACAGAGCCTGGCACGAGGCCGCAATGGCAAGGCGATTTGGCAAGACTTGGTGTCCGACCACGGCTTTACAGGCGGCTATCAGGCGGTGAAGCGCTTTGTTCGGACGCTTCTCGGACCGCAGCATCCGGAAGCCGCGGGCATTATCCTGACCGCACCAGGAGAAGAGGCGCAAGTCGACTACGGCAGTGGTCCGATGGTGCGCGATCCCAAGACCGGCAAGTATCGCCGGACACGACTGTTTGTTCTGACCCTCGGCTACAGCCGCAAATCTGTACGTTTGCTGGCTTGGCGATCGAGTGCCCGCATCTGGGCCGAGCTCCATGAGAAAGCGTTTCGTCGATTAGGTGGTTCGCCGAGAGTCGTCGTTCTCGACAACTTGAGGGAGGGAGTAGCGGTTCCCGATAGCTACGATCCCACTCTCAACCCACTGTTTCGAGAAGTTCTCGCTCATTACGGTGTGGTGGCACTGCCTTGCCGGGTCCAAGATCCCGATCGCAAAGGAAAAGTGGAGTCCGGCATTGGCCACACCAAGAGGACGCCGCTCAAAGGGATGCGCTTCGAGAGCTTGGAAGAAGCACAAGCATATCTCGATCGCTGGGAACAATCCTGGGCCGACACCCGCATCCATGGCACGACCAAGCGCCAGGTCACCGTCGTGTTCGCCGAAGAGAAACCGCACTTGCTGCCACTGCCTCTCGAACCTTTCCGCTACTACCAATACGGAGAGCGCGTGGTGCACCTGGACGGTTGCCTCGAAGTCGAGGCCGCCTATTACAGCTTGCCGCCAGGATGGCTCGGACGGCTAGTGAAGGTGCAATGGGATCAGTTACACGTGCGCATTTTGCATCCGAACACCAACCAACTTCTCCGCGAGCACCTACGCCAGAAGCGCGGCGGATATCGCATCGAGGAAGAAGACGACCCCAAGAAAATGCCTCTGAGCACGGCGCAACTGTTACGACGCGCCGAACACGCCGGAGCCCAAATCGGCAAGCTCTGCCAAGCGATCTATCACCGCCAAGGAGAGACAGGCATCCGCCGCATCCTGGGTGTGCTTTCGCTGATGAAGAGATATGGGGCAGCCGCGGTCGAAGACGCCTGCGCCGCCGCCCTCGACATCGGCGTGCAGGAATATCGCTTCGTGCGCCGCTATCTGGAGCGCCGCCCACACCCACAAATGTTCTTGCGGCAGATCGATCCTCTGATCCGTCAGCTCACCGAGTATCGCGATTTCATCGACCTCAAAATCAAGGAGCAACCAGAATGAATCTGATCGAGTTAAACCGTTCCTTACGGCAGCTGCGCTTGGGAGGCATGGCTGCCGTACTGGAGACGCGACTGCAACAAGCCCAAGCAGAACCGATGGCCCCTATAGATTTCCTCTCCTGTCTGGTGTCGGACGAACTGACTCGTCGTGGCGACCGACTGCTGGAACGGCGCCGGAAACAAGCACAGTTTCGTGATCCGCAAGTGACGCTCGATAACTTCGATTTCGACTTCAACAAAAAGATGAATCGCAGCTTGGTCTTCGAACTCGCGACGGCTACGTTCGTCACTCGCCATGACGATGCTTTATTTTTGGGTCCACCGGGTACGGGAAAAAGCCATCTGGCTCAGGCCATCGGGAAGGCCGTCATCGGCCAGGGCTATCGAGTGATCTATCGTGAAGCACATATCTTGCTCGAGGAAATCGCGGAAGCGGCCCTCGACGGAAGACGCAAAGAGCACATGGAACTGCTCTCCACCGTGCCCCTGCTGATCATCGATGACTTGGGGATGCGCAAGCTAGGATCCACAGCGGCAGAAGAGCTGCTGGAGATCGTTATGCGCCGTTACGGACGCACCAGCACACTGGTGACCTCGAACCGCCCAGTGGAAGACTGGGGAAAACTGCTCGGCGACAGCGCCGCCGTCACAGCAATGCTCGATCGCCTCCTGCACCATGGCCATATCCTCAAATGCGGGCCGCGGAGCTGGAGAACCAAGTTGCAGGCAGAACAAAACGGCGGAAAGGCCACGACCTAAACCATGGTGGCCTTCGAGAAAATGCTCCTACGGCCCTCTAAACGATCTTTCTTCGACCTTAAACGACGAAAGGAGCTTATAACGAAAAAATGTTAGAAATGAGACTTGCCCGAAAGAGCGGCAACGGGTACAACCTCTAGAGTTCCCGGCCTGCTATGGCCGGTTTTGAAGTGACCCCACATGGCCGGTTTTGTACTGACCCTTGAGGGTCAAAATTAGGCGATTCCACCTTGAAGAGGGCCGCTGTGCGACTGATCTGCAATCCATTTTTGCCTTCCTGGAGAGAGGCCACCGTCAGCATGTTATCGTCGGTAAGTCAGCATGTTATCGTCGGTAAGATAGAAGAGTTCCCTCCCGTCGCGTGACCACTTCGGGCGATAGCTGAAGTCCTTCGAGACTTGAATCTTGGCATTTACTGTCGGAAAAGGAACGACGTAAACCTGGGGCTCGTTGGATACATAGGCAAGCCACTTGCCATTGGGCGAAAACGTTGCGTAACACTCCGGAGGGTGGCTGGAAGCGAGCAGAGGATGGAGTTTCTTCTCTCCGAAATTTTCAAAAAATCCAAATTGCGTGTCGTTTCGGTGCGTTGGATTCGCAAAGCGCTTGAAGACAAGAGCTTTCAACTGTTGAAATCCTGAAGGGACGTCGCCACTTCTCCGATAGACCGTTATCAGGCGCAAGCGTTCAGGAACTGGGCTCGTTAGCTCGCCAGCCAAAGCGCGCAGCGCAGCGCCTGGAATACGGTAAATCGATAGTGTTGACGTAAAATTCGGTACCATTGAAATATCGTTGGTGTAATCATGACTGCCGCTTCTCCTAGACTGCCATCCGTTCTCTTGCTATCTAATCGAGATATTTCCAATCTGACTAGAATCGGGTTTGGGAAACTCTTTTGGTTCCGGCTCGCGTTGCCCTGTTGACTTCTCGCGGCTCGCTTCCATCAGTGCCAGTATCTTGTCGTAATCCATGCTCTCCTCTTGTTCTCCGCATTTTCTTTGCGCATGCTCAATCAGCACGCGTCGTACATATAGACTGGCGGAGCGCTCCATTTATTCCGCAGGCAAGCAAATTTAGCCTATTCCTCATTGCGGGTTGCCTCTGGATACGGAGGCCCGTGCCAACAATCTTTAAATCGTCTGGGTTCTCGTCCGTGGGCACTATTGTTGTGACAATGTCGCCTTCCCTTGTTGCTGATCGCAATTCCTGAATCAGCGACTGGCCGGAGACGCAATCCTCCACGAGAATTTCGTGATCCGTACAGTTCAGCGAGTTCAATAAGTTTCAATCAGTTTTCGTTTGAGGTCCGCCGCACTAGTTCTTTCCTTCTACCGTTTTCGCCGCTTTGGGCGCCTTGGAGACGCTAGCTTCGCCATGCGACCGACACGCAGATTCCGAAATGGGGACATTACTGCGGCTGACCTTCTGCGAGGTCTTAGGTGCGCTCGGGACGGCAGCCCAATTGCAGATCAATTCGATATCCCGTTTTGAAAGCTTTGCATTGCGATGTATCAACGTGTACTCGGGCAGCGGCACCTGCCGTCGGACACGGCGTCGCAGATCAGCATGCGCTCGTCTGCGGAGTGGGGTTGATCCGCCCAGTCGGAGAAGTCGAGGATTTCACGCCCGTCGCTGACGTGTTTGGAGACGATCCACGACACGGGTGCGACGCGGCTGTACCATGGCCAGGTCGTGCGGCCAGAGTGGCAGTCCTGGCATGAGCGATCCAGAATCGCACCCACCTGCGGATTGATCACCTCCGCCATGGGGGCCCCGGTGGTTGCCGAGGTTTTGGGCGTTGTGGCAGTCGGAACGAACTGCATTCCGAGAAAGGCAAAGGCAAATGAGATCGAAGTAAGCTTTGCTAGTTTGCGCATGAAACTAAGAAGAATGCTTGCCAATTTGCTTGTCATCGCTTTGTCAAGCTGGCGTCTTTTTTATTCAACCATTCTGTAATCTGGACTGGCTCCATACGGCACTCCAGAGTTGAAAGTGCATGTCTTTGCTTTCCGGTGTAAGAACGCTCGATGTTACAGCTCGTGATGGCAGGTCATTTTTTGTGCAGTGACTTCCCTGTGGTGAAGTCATGATTTACCGTCAGCCATGGAGCGATGGCAAACTCATCGGCGAAGCTACGTCCATTGACGCGAACGATTCAATGAAAATCACCAAGGTTTACCGGGATTTGTGGACAACGGAGCGATCACCCCGGTGTATCGATTTGTGCGAAGGAAGTTCTACTTCTTGAGTTCCTTTTTTGCCCGTTCCACAAGCCTGGAGGCCGAATTCAGCGTTAGACGGGTTTCCTCCATGTTTCCTTTGCGATGGTGTTCTTGAGCTTCAGTGAAAAGTTTCTTCGGCATATCCAAGAGGAGATCCCGTGTTGCTCGGTCCAGGATCTTTTCCTCCAACTCGACAATTTCCGCTTCTAGTTCCACCAGTGGCCGACTGTTTGAGCTCATCGTCTCCATAATTGCGTGTCCCTTCGGCACGCCCTAACAAAAAGTAAGACGCCGCTGGTTGTCAGGACGATTTGTAAAAGTTTTGTCCACTGGACGCAAGTCGCTTGGCGCTGCCAAAAGCCTTGTCGAGATGCGGCAACTGTGGCGCCTGAAAAACTCCGGCCGACTCAAAATCAACAAGATACGGTGTGTAACATTACATGGATAAATTCCCCGGTCGACGGAGTTTTTGCGGACTACAGGCGAACTCATTTTACAGAGTTGTGGCAGGTTCGCCCGTCAGGCTTGTGCTTGGTGCGCCTGCGAGGCACGACGATTTGCCGCAAAAAGTTAATTAACTGGAAAGAATTGGGTTGGCGGTCCTTGCCTTGTCGTAGAACCTCGTATTTAGAAAGGGTATTGTGCCAAAAAATGAAAAACCGCGGCATTAATCCCTATCTTCGCGAGTTGTGTACGCCTTGTGATGAACTCGACGCCCCAGGCAGCAAAGGCGCTCTGCACCAATCGATGATACAGATGAAGATTGTCGGGGAAGCCATGCATTAAGATGATGCTCGGTTTCGTCGCCTGCAATTGTCGGGCGTATATGCAAAGACGCTGCCCCGCAGTAGTGTAGCAGGAGGACGGCGGAGCTTGCAGAGGAGGACACTATGCAAGTCACAGCAGGGGCAAAGTGCATCCTTGGAGCGTGCGTGGTCGCGTGTGCAATCTCGGCTCGACCCCCAATTGTGCACGGACAGAACATAGAGAAATCCGAACCTGAGAATGGACAGGAGTCCACTCAAAAGCTTGATCTGGCATCCGTCAAAACCTTGGTCCAAGATCTTCAATCGCAGGTTCGCGAATTGAGCGCCCAAGTGAGCGTTCTGAAGGCCCATCAGCAATCGACAGAGTCGCAATCAGAACAACTACGGCATGAACTCGATCTTACGAAATCACAGCTTGCGGCCATGACCCGGAACCCCAGTCGGGTCGAATCAACCCCTGATCTCTCCACAGAGTCTAAGCAACAAGCTGGAACGGAAGAACGGATCGCGGCGCTCGAAGAGAATCAGCAACTCGCAGACGCAAAGATCGCGGAGCAGAACCAGACAAAAGTGGAAAGTGGTTCAAAGTACCGCGTTCGATTATCTGGAATTGTGCTGTTCAATCTGTTTGGGAATGCTGGGCAGGTCGATAATCTAGATTATCCGCAATTGGCTATTGCACCCAGGATCGTCTCCACTGACCGGTCTTTGGGTGCCTCACTGCGTCAATCTCAAATTGGAATTCAAGCATTTGGTCCGACCATCGCAGGCGCACATACAAGCGCTGACGTGCAGTTTGATTTTGCAGGCGGTTTTCCCGAAGTGTCCAACGGAGTTTCATTTGGTATTATGCGCTTGCGAACTGCTACGATCCGCTTCGATTGGGCGCAAACTTCCGTTGTCGCAGGCCAGGACTCGCTCTTCTTTGTACCCTTGAGTCCAACATCTCTGGCGACCTTGGCGGTGCCTGCGTTGGCATATTCGGGAAATTTGTGGAGCTGGACGCCACAAGTGCGCGCCGAGCATCGATTCAAATTGACCGATTCTACGAACTTTCAGTTACAAGGCGGAATACTGGACTCCCTCTCCGGAGATGTGCCGCCCTCAGGGTATTATCGCTACCCGAGTTTTGGGGAATACTCCGGCCAGCCTGCGTACGCTGCGAGGATCGCTTGGAACAGAGACCGGTCGGGGCAACAGATGACCGTGGGTATTGGAGGCTATTACGCCCGCCAAATCTGGGGATACGGGCGAGCAATCGACGCTTGGGCGAGCACCATTGACGTGACTGTGCCGCTCGGCAAAATGGTCGCTTTCACCGGAGAGTTCTACCGTGGGCGAGCGCTTGGTGGGTTAGGGGGTGGAATTAGACAGAGTGTCCTCTGGAACGGCTCGCTGAGTGATCCGACGACAGGAATTTATGGCTTAAATTCAATCGGTGGATGGGCTCAGTTAAAGCTAAAAGCAACACCTAAACTTCAGTTCAACGGCGCTTTTGGGCAAGACAATCCCTTTGCTGCTGAGTTGCGGGAATTCGCGAGCAACCCAATCTACTACCGCAACCCTATTGCAAAGAATCAGAGTGCATTTGTGAATTTCATATATCAGCCTCGCTCGCCCGTGGTGCTGTCATTTGAGTACAGGCGGCTGAAGACCTACACATTGGATAGCAGCGTAAACACGGCAAATTTGTTGAGTGTCAGCATGGCTTTTATCTTTTAGTTGATAATCTCTCTTTATGAGATTCGTAACACAAGCATCGTTTTTGTTCTTTCTATTGCTGAGCGGTTCGAGCAACGCACAGCAAAATATGGTAACTGCACGCGTCGAGATTAGGAGAAAACCCGTCGCTAACCCGGAAAGAGAAGCCAATGCCTCGAGCGATTTTTCTGAGGTAGTGGTATGGCTTGAGCCAGTTGAGCATTCGGGTGAAGCAGTCGTTTCAGCGGAACCCTCGCAAAAAAGGCCGCAGCTGGTTCAGAAGAATAAGAGTTTTCAGCCGCATCTTCTTGTCGTACCCTTGGGTTCGGTGGTTGATTTTCCGAATCGTGACCCGTTCTTTCACAATGTATTTTCACTATTCGATGGGAAGCGCTTTGACTTGGGATTGTATGAATCTGGAGCGACCAATTCGGTGCGATTCGATCGAGCCGGAGTTAGCTATCTCTTCTGCAATATCCATCCGGAGATGAGCGCCGTCGTGGTGGCGATTGACACTCCGTATGTTGGAGTGTCTGACCGTTCTGGCAAAGTTTCGATTATCAACGTGCCGGACGGAAAGTATCGATTGCATGTTTGGTACGAGCGTGGGCTGCCCGAGGAGATGAAGAGCCTCGTGAAAACCATCAGCATCTCTCGGACAACGACAGATGCCGGCATCATCATTATTTCGGAGAATCCAAGCTTTTCCCTGGCTCACAAGAACAAATACGGACAGGACTACGCTCCACCACCCACCGCGCCGTACTCTCATCCATGAACTAGCTTATAAGATCTTGCCTGGGGCGGCCTACGGAGCGCTGAATTTCTGCTCATGGCTTAACAGCTCCACGCATGCCGGAAGACGAACCAGAACGGTCGTCCCGGTTTCGGAAGTGTGTTCGATACAAACCGTACCGGCATGGTCTTGGACAATCTTGCTGACGATGGCAAGCCCTAATCCCGTCCCGTTGGGCTTTCCAAAACTTACGAACGGCTCAAACAGCGTTTCGCGGACGCTCGGAGGGATACCAGGTCCATTGTCGTGGATACGAATCTCAATCGTGTTTTCGGTATTCCTCGCCTCAATCGATATCGAAGCTTTTCTTTCCGCTGTGGACTCGCAGGCGTTCAGAATTAAATTGAAGAAGGCCCGCTCGAGTTTCCGGCCGTCGACAATTCCCTCTATATCTTCAGAAGCATTTAGCATGATTGAACAAGTGCGAAACTCAGGTTTTGAGTGGATGGCCTCGATGGCGCGACGAATCACTTGAATCATTCTAGTGCGAGTGAGAGTCATCGCACTCCGCTGATAAGATAATTCACGCAGGGAATCGATAAGGTCAGTCATCTGGTTGGCAGCAGTTTTAATTTCTTCGTAAATTTCCTCCTTCTGTAACTTCAGCCGGTCGGCCTCGTAGAGGAACTCGGCGTTCGCGACAACAGCTGCCAGGTAATGACGCAGATCATGAGAGATGGAACTCGCTGCACGAGCCAAAGCGGCAACCCGTTCAGTTTCGATGCGCTGCTGTTGTAGAGCGAGCAATTGCCCGCGCATCCGGGCGAATGAACTGCTGAGCTCGACTAATTCTGTGGCGCCACGAGGCGTGATCGAGTAGGTGAAATCCCCGGAGGCAAGCGCTTTTACGCCGGCAACAAGATTGTCAAGGGGCCGGGTAATTGTCCGGGCCACAAATCCGAACAACAGCGCCCCAAACACTACGGAAATTCCTCCCGTCAAATAGATGGCGTTATCCAAGTCCTTGATGAAGGTATTGAAGGACGAAAGCGGTATCAGGACGTAGCAGTAGACCGGTGGCAAGGGAGAACCACGTAGCGATACGGAAGAAAAAGCATATTGATCGGTTTTGAGCGACATCTCTCCGGAAGCGGGTTGCAAAGGGAGAGTTCCCGCGACAATTCGACTTTGCAACTCGGCTTCGTCAGGTGGCGGAAGTGTTGAGGCAATTATAGCCTCGTCGGTGGTCAATGTGATTTGATTGCCGGCTTCAATGGCAAGTTCATGCGCGACTGCTGAGTCAACTTGATAGCCGACGGCGAGGAAGCCGAGCTGTTGCATCGTGTTCCCCGCTCCAGAAATGATAGGGTGCAAGAAAACCCAATAAAGACGGCCGCCCTCGTACCACCACGAAGAATCTTCACCCAAATCGATTGATCTCTTGAGATCCCGCTGGGTAGAGACACTGGACCAGCCAGGCTTGGTCATGTGCAAGGCAAGAACTTCTCCGTCCGGCTTGGCTAGAACGAAAAGATCGCTTCCGGCGAGTTTCCAGAATGACTCCGACGCATCCTGGATCGTCGGGGCGTGTGCGGTGGACATCTGAGCTTTGAGCGTTGGGAGTTCGGCTAGCATGGCGGCCGTGCGCGATAACTGAAGTTCGCGCTCTCGCTGAACGGTTTCAAACGCACGGATAGACTCCTTCGTGCCTTCTCGAACTTCCTTTTGGATCTCCGCTTTCATCGCGTATCGAAGCGTCAAAAGGACAGACCCCGCTAAGCCAAGAATAATCAACAGAGCAGCAGTAAAGAGCTGTGAGCGAAGTCGAAAAGGGGTCATGGCGCCATACCAACGTTCAGGTAGTTGAGCCTGAGGTCACTCCCCCTTGCACGAATTTATAGCCCGCGCCGTGCATGGTCAGGAGGAAACGAGGTTCGGCGGGGTTTGTTTCGAGCTTCTGGCGAAGACGAAGAATATGGTTATCGACGGTCCTTGTTGATGGATAATTTTGATATCCCCACACCTCGTTCAACAGTTCCTCACGTGAAACAACTTTTCCGGCAAAGGCGGCGAGATACTTCAGCAGTTTGAACTCCTGGCTTGTCAGTATCACCGGCTTCCCGGCTCGTGTTGCTTCCATGCTAGTGAAATCTATCCGCGCTTCTCCAAAGGTAAGCACTTCGTGGTGGATTGGTTTTGAAGGAACTTGCGACGTTGGCTGGGCGTTTGAACTAGCCCGCCGCATGGCGCGACGAACGCGCGCGAGAAGCTCTTTAGGGCTGAATGGCTTTGTGACGTAATCGTCAGCCCCTAGCTCCAAGAGAAGGACTTTGTCCTCGACCTCGGAATTAGCGCTCAAAACAACGATCGGAACTGAGGTGGCCAGGGCCTTAAATTCTCTGCAGAGTTCTTTCCCGGATATGCCGGGAAGCTTGAGATCGAGCACCACGACGGACGGAAGTTCCTTCCGAAAGGAATCGAGGCCACTCACACCGTCCGAAGCAATCTGAACATGGAGAGAATCCGATTCGAACAAACGTTGCAAGGTCCGCTGCATCGCGCGGCTATCTTCTACGACTAGCACGGTGTCCACGGTCTTGTTCTCCCTTCCAAAAATCGCCTGCTCACGGGGTTCCTGAACTGGACCGCTTGAAACGAAACAGTAGCTTACTACCAAAAGCATCAGGTAGAGAGGCGTAATTAGCTCGAAACCTTGAGACAGTTCCGTTGCTTTAAAATGACATCTTTCTGACAATTCGGGTCCGGGCCGCGTGACTCCTATCCTTAATCTATTCGTAAGCACGCACTATTTGACATTGGCCGGATCGCCGTCGCAAACGTTCCTCTGTGGTGCACTTGGGCCACACAAATCAAGTGACGAACAAGAGACATATCTTTTACACGCGCTGCCATAACTTCGGGGCCAAGCTCGCGTCTCATCATCCGTACGCGTTTTGAGAATGCTTGTGCTAAACGCCGTCCCTCGGAATTTAAAGCTTCGAGACGGCTGTTACCTACAACGACGCTCTAAACGTTAAAAGGAGAAATGATGAGAAAGCATTGCTTGCGTATTCTGATTGCCCTTTTCAGTTTTGCTGGGTTAGGTATGGCCGCCAGGGGCCAAGTTCGAGACCAAATCGTCGTAACGATACCCTTCGAGTTTGTGGTCGATGGCAAGACGCTACCTGCGGGCACATATAGCGTAAATCGTGTGACCGATACCAACCCGAAAACCCTAATCCTTCATAGTTTTGAAAATCGTACGAGCGTGATTGTCCTTCCAACTCGAATCGAAGGCGGCTCCGCCGACAAAGTTCATGTCAATTTCGAGCGAGCTGGTGGCGAGTACTTCCTCAGCAAAATTGCGACTGCCGACAACGTATTTACTGTTGCAGTATCCCGTTCAGCGATCGTGCAAGCCGCGGCGCACCCCAGCACGTCTGCTTCAGGAAGTTCCGGAAGTAAATAGATCACTAATCCATGTAGAGGGGCGCCGCGGGTTTCCTACGGGTCGCCCCTTTGCATCCACGGAACAGGAGGAAAAGTGATCGTCGACACCACTAAACAATGCGCGTACTGCCGATCGCCAGTCGTGTCAGGGCTAAGATGGGTACGGGAGAAGATCTACGAGCCAGGGCTCGGTGCGGAGCCCTTCCCCGGGCAGGAAGGAAGCTGTTGGGAAAAGCACCAAATGGAAGTGGAAATTGGTCGAGCCTTCGTGAACGCCACTTAGAGGACAGTTATGATCCCTGGGACAAATTTGCAAGCCTCGGCGAATCCGAGGAATCCGAAGGCGGCCGTCATTCCTGGCGAAGTCCAAGTACCCAGCGTGAGAGAAGAAAAGCCACTCAATCCCGACAACGAGTTCCTTAGCGATGTCATTCAACTTGCTCAGCGAGGTGATCCCGAGGCATTCGAATTGATTTATCGACAGCATTCCCGGCGCGTCTACAACCTTTGCCTACGCATGGCGAGGAACTCAAGCGACGCCGAAGACCTGACCCAGGAAGCATTCATGCAGCTGTTTCGGAAGATTCATACTTTTCGAGGGGAATCGGCTTTTTCATCCTGGTTGCATCGGATAACAACAAACATTGTTCTAATGCACCTGCGCAGGAAGAAGCCAGTGCCAACGTCGCTCGAACAAATTTTTGCTGGTGATGATGGAGACGATAGGACCCGCTATGAGGCCGGTGGCCCGGACTTGCGGCTTACCGGAATATTCGACCGCTTCAACCTGCGGCGAGCCGCAAATCAACTAGCAGCTGGTTACAAAGCGACGTTTATTCTCCACGATGTGCAAGGCTACGACCATACAAAGATTGCCGAAATTCTTGGATGCTCGGTCGGAACCTCAAAATCTCAGCTGCATAAGGCCCGCAAGCAGATACGCGAGTTTCTGGGAGGGCTCAGCACAACAGGGAGCCGAGCGGACTGCAGAGAGGCCAACCGTTCGCTCGATCTGAATAACCGGAACGGATAAAGTATCTTCGACCCGATTCCTCGCATCGACGGCGTCGGGCCGTCGGTGATCAATGCGGTCCAGAAGCGCGGTGGAACATTCAAGAAGAACCAGTACTGGACGGTTTGGCATAAATCACACCTAGGCCGAGCCAGGCGTACGACCTTGCAGTCGCAGCCACCACCTCATGCAGCGGTGTCCAAAGTCAATCGGTTCGCAATACATTAGCGGGCAACCACCAACGATGCATTTGATGCCGCGTATTTTGCACTCCTGGACCGCTTCGTTGGAGACACTGCCTTGGCCAAAGGAGCGATGAAACCACACCTGCCCCACGCCGCGCTCACCGCATTGCCGTATCAGCTCTACAGATACACTCGGGCGTGTTGCAATCACGACGCCGTCGACCGTGGCAGGAATCGAGCGAAGATCGGGGTAGCATCTTGTACCCTCAACCGCGGCTGCTTTCGGGTTGACCGGGAACACTTCGAACCCGCAATCTCGCAGCTTACGGTAAACGCTGTTAGCTGCTTGCCCCGCTTGTCGCGATACACCTGCTACTGCGAAGCGCTTGCCGCGAAGAAATTCAGCGATTGGGTCGGGCACTTTGGCCATAATTTAACGAACCGCCACTTCGTCATTGTGCTCTTCGGCACTGACTGCGCCTGGTTGGACTTTACTGTAGGTCGATCTTCCGATCGCGCACTTGGTCTTTGAGCCTTGCCTCCACAAGCCTCGCGAGCTGGCAAGCTCGTCACGCTCGCCGGCAGCAGACAAAAGAAATCAGGCTCCCTATCCATATCAAAACGGCGGATTGACGCCAGAGACCCTCAAGACAGCGGTCGATTCGTTAAACCAGATCGTCAACAGTGAGCCGCACCGTGCTCTTCCAGTTGGCCTCAAATTGTTTGCGGACGAAACCAGCATCGTAGGCCCGGTTCTGAGCCTTCAGCGATTCTTCGAGGCCGAAAAGCGAACGCGGATTGCGCGGGTTGCGCGCTAGGTCCGCACGAAAAACTTCCTCAGCTCCTGCGTAGTCCCCACTTTTCAGCAGCACCGCGCCGAGCGATTCGCGCACGGGATAAAGCCAG
>Ga0126373_10001138_pt1 | contig 18653 bp, 14 predicted proteins | sample PanSoiMetPlot_11_FD_92545 | JGI IMG/M metagenome (GOLD analysis project Ga0126373, IMG submission 92545) | Tropical forest soil microbial communities from Panama - MetaG Plot_11 | ecosystem: Environmental > Terrestrial > Soil > Tropical forest > Bulk soil | place: Panama | collected 2016-02-17 | reverse complement strand
CTCCTGCCCACGCTGCTCGCCGGGCGCCGAGGGAAAGCGCGGACCCCGCGGCGCGCCAGCCGACTGCTCAGCGCCGCCGGGTTCCGTGACCTGGCGTGGCATGACCTGTACGCACTCATCATCAAAGCCGCGACGGCTAGCCAATGAGCCTTTGCACTTTCCCGTGATATTTGCGGAAAACTGCAAACGCTATAGAACGGCGCGGCCGTCAGTTAGCCGGTCGCCGCCTCGTACTGCGCCACGACGCTGGCGGGAATGCGTCCGCGGTCGCTGATCGTGATGCCCTCGGCCTTCGCCCAGGCGCGGATCTCACTGCTGCGCTCGCGAGCGGACGACGGACGGGCCGGTCGACGGCTGGTCCCCCGCCCTGCCTTGCGCGCGTGCTCCACGAATGGCTCCAGGCCCGTGCGGAATGCCCTGGCGTTCTTCCTGCTGAGGTCGAGCTCGTACTCCGCGCCGCCGACCCCGAACCGCACTGTCTCCTCCGCCGCGCTGCCATCAAGATCATCTACTAGCGTGACTACAGTCTTCGTCACCATGCGAGCCTCCACGACTGCGATGAGCCCCTCTTTCACCGTACCGACTGCCCAGCGCCGGCTGGCGGCTCATCAGATCCCAATCCAGCGCTCAGCTCAGGGATTCGAGAGCACCGGCGAAGACGCGTCCATGTGCGGTTTGCCCGCGGTGACCCGGTTGCCGAATTCGAACGACCGGACGTAGACACGCTGGCCGACGACTTCGGGCGCCGTCGTAAGAAGGCCGAGAAGCTCGGCATCCCGGTCATCGGCGCGGGCGACGAAGCGGCGGCCGTCAGAATCAAGGCGGCCGATGATGATGCCAGTGCGCGTCCCGTCGCGGCCGTGCTTGACGGTGTAGGTCTCGATGGCCGCCCACCCGTCGGCCGAGCGAGCCTCCGCTGGTGCCGCCCAGGCGTCGACCTCAGCCTGTAGCTCGCCGCTGCGGTCGGGTGCCCACGCCACCGGGGCAGCGCCGTACACTCCCGCGGAGTACTTGCTCATGATGCCGCCGTTAGCGCCGACAAATCCGTAAGAACCGGGAGCCCGGCGGGCACGCTGGACCGTCTCGGCGATCGCGTGCATCGAGTAGTTGTTGCCCGCACCGCCAAAAAACGGCAGCCCGCCAGTGACTGTGAGACCGCGCGGGTCGGCAGGGGCAAGGCCAAGGCCATCGCAGATGTTGAAGACCGGTGCCGGGAAGCAGCTGTACAGATCGATGGTGGCCAGTTCGTCGGCGCGGAGGCCGGCTACCTCCAGAGCATGCCTGGCGGCAAGCACGGCGGCGGGGCTGGCCGACAGGTCGGCGCGATCCATCAGAGTCCGTTCGCGCACGTCGGCGTGGCCGTGCAGGAACACCCACCGGTCTGCGGGTACGCCGAGCCGGCGGGCGGCTCCCACTGACATCATCAGCACGGCCGCACCCTGGTTGACCTTCTCCCTGGCCACGATGTACCGGGTGTACGGGTCGGCGATCCGGCGGTTAGCAGGCGTCGGCGTGACAAGCTCGGCCGCGCTGCGCTCGACCGGCGCCGCCGCATGCGGATTGGCCGCAGCTATCCGGGTGAACGGGGCGAACAGCCCGCCCATCGCGGCGGCGTACTGTGCGCGCGTCTGCGCCATGCGCGCCTGCCGGGCGTTCTCGATCAGCGCGTACTGGCTAGCCGCGCCGGTGAGTCCGTGCTCAGCCAGATGGCGGGACATCATGCCGTCCAAGCCGTACCCGCGGTCTTCCAGGCTCCCGTCGGCATGCTCGGTGAAGTCTGGCCGGTCATCGGCCTCCGCGTAGTGCTGGATCGTCGAGATGGCCTCCGAGCCGACCAGCAGCACTGCTTCGCTGCCGCCCGCGGCGATGACGGCGCCGAACTCGTTGACGAGGTGCTGCGGAGCCTGACCGCCGCTGACTTCAAGGATCGCGCGGGCCGGGCTGGCGCCGATCCGGCCCGCGACCGACCTCGGATAGTTGTCCGAACGGCCAAGCCGGGCGCGTGCGCCGGGACCTGAGTTCTCGAACTGACGGATCCCCGCGACAGTATCGATCGCTTCAGCGACCGCCCTCTCGCTGGCGCCGGTGTCAGCGAGGACCTCCCGAGCGGCGTCGGCCGCCAGTTGGGCCGGCGAGCGGCGACGGTAGCCGGCGTCACCCAGCCGCTCGGACGATTGCCCGACCCCGACCACGACCGGCGTCCTGGCGTCGATATCTCCGCCGTAACGCGGTTGGCGCCTCCCGGTCATATTGATCATGGTAACGGGGTATGCCGCGAGCTGCCTGGGAGCGAGAGAGCGCAGAAACGAGCACCGAAAGCGGACCGCTGCGGCACGGCTAGGCGTTCCGTACCCGCTGATAGTGCCGCCGGGCTTTCATCCGGTTGCCGCACGCGGCCATCGAGCACCAGCGGGCGGTGTTGGCCTTGCTGTGGTCGATGAGGAACAGGTGGCATTCGCCGTTCGCGCACGGGCGCAGCCGTCCGGGGCTTCGCTTGGCTAGCGCGGCCCAGGTCAGTACAGCTCGCACGGCGAGCTCGCGGTCCGGCGGAACGCTGAGAGTCCAGATGATCTCGCCGTCCGACACCGACGGGACCCGTGCCGCTCCCTGGAGCGCCGGGGCCAGCACGTCAGGCGGCTGCTCGCCGCGAACAACCGACTGCAGGACCTGCCGGACGCCGATGACGTGCTTCAGCTCTGCCTCGGTGCCGAGCCCGCCGACGCTCGCCAGCCACGAACGGGCTCGCGCGGTGTCGGCCAAGCTATCACTGGGCACGCCATCGACGACGGGCGTGCTGTTCAGGACCGCTAGCAGGAATCCCTCGTCTAGCAGGAAACTGTCGTCCGATTTCGCGTCAGCCATGGACCCCTAACCATCATTGAGCTATTTGACAGGTTACATCGTTACGTGGTTGGCTGGGAGGCAATAACCAGTCAACAGCATTATGCAGGTTAGGTAGATGAGAGCGAGCACCGGATCACCGCGGGACTTCGGAAGGCGACCGAAGCTCCTGGGAAGGACTGCCCGATGGCCTCGCTGCTGTCAGTAAATGTCGGGCTGCCGCGCAACGTGCCGTGGCAGGGCAGGACGGTCTACACGGGCGTGTGGAAACGCCCGGTAGATGGCCCCCAGATGGTCCGGCGGCTCAACATCGACGGCGACGGACAAGGCGACCTGCACGGCCACGGCGGCGAACAGCGGGCCGTGCTGGTGTACCAGCTCGAGGCGTATGAGCACTGGCAGAAGTTTTTCGGCCGGGACGACTTCGGCTACGGCCAGTTCGGGGAGAACCTCACCGTCGACGGGCTTGCTGACGACGAAGTGTGTATCGGGGATCGCTACCGCATCGGAGAGGCGGAATTCGAGGTTAGCCAGCCACGGGTCACCTGCTACCGCGTTGGCATCCGGCTCGGCGAACCGCAGATGCCTGCGCTGCTCGTCAGCCACCGCCGTCCTGGCTTCTACATGCGTGTCATTTCCGAGGGCCATATCGAGGCCGGCGACGACATCGTCAAGACCAGGACCGGGCCGGGCGCACTGAGCGTAGCCGACACTGACGCGCTTCTTTACCTGCCGGATCCCGACATCGCCAAGTTGCGCCTCGCGCTGCAGATCCCCGCACTGAGCCCTGGCTGGCAGGACTCCTTCCGCGATCTGCTGGCAGCCACGAAGGACGGCCACGCCGCAGGCACAGATCAGCTGGCGCACCCAGGGTCAGCACGCAGCGAGCCGGCCTGGCCCGGTTTCCGCGCGCTGCGCGTGACCAAGATAGAACGAGAGAGCACAACCGTCTCCTCGATCTACCTGGCCACCGCGGACGGAAGCGAGCTCCCGGCAGTCCGGGCCGGCCAGTACCTGACGGTGCGGATCACCGGTGCAGGCCAGCCTGCCCCGGTGCGCAGCTACTCGCTGTCCTCCGCGCCCGACGGCAGCACCTACCGGATCAGCGTCAAGCGCGAGCCGCACGGCTTGGCCAGCAGTTACCTGGACAACAAGCTGCAGGCGGGCGACGTTCTGGATGTCGCGGCGCCCCGCGGTGAATTCGTACTCGAGCCCAGCGCCGGGCCAGTCCTGCTCATCTCCGCGGGCATCGGTGTCACGCCCGTTCTGTCCATGCTGTATGAGCTCGCCGCCAGTCACAGCGCTCGCGATATCTGGTGGCTCAACGGCTCGCGGGGGCCGAAGGAACACCCGTTCGCGACCGAAACGCGCACGCTCCTGAAATCGCTGCCGCACGCCCGCGAGTATGTGTTCTACAGCGCCGCGACACCTGAGGAGCGCCGCTGCGCCAATGCCAGGGCGGGACGGCTGACCGCCGACAAGCTTGCCGAGCTGGAGATCCCCGCGACCGCGAGCGCCTACGTATGCGGCCCGGCTTCGTTCATGACAGACATGCAGCAGGCTCTGACCGCAGCTGGCATCGGCGCGAGCAGCATCCACACCGAGCTGTTCGGGGCACTGCCGTCAATCAACCCAGGCCTGACTGAGGCGACGCGCATCCCGCCGCACCAGCCTCCTGAGCCGTCCGCTACCGGGCACCTGGTCACCTTCGCGCGCAGCGGTATCGCTACCCGGTTTCCGGTCAGCGAGCGCAGCGTGCTCGACCTCGCCGACGCCTGCGATGTGCCGACGCGGTGGAGCTGCCGGACCGGGGTCTGCCATACCTGCTCGACCGCCCTGCTTTCGGGATCGATCAGCTACTCCCCTGCACCGCTTGAGCCGCCTGCGGAGGGCGAGGTGCTGATCTGCAGCGCCCAGCCGAAGACCGACATCGTGCTGGACATGTGATGCCGGACAGCATCGCGGCCCGCCACCTAGCAGGTGACGGGCCGCGATCCGGGGGGTTGGGTGGGGCTATCAGTGCGCTTTGGAATCGCCGGACGCGAGAGTGCCGCTATTGGCAGGCGCGTGGCCGGTGGACAGATTGTGCAGAGCCGATTCGACACCGGCTCCGAGGCCCGTGGGCTCGCCGTTGTAGTTGGTGATCAGCCCCGGACCAGTGGCGCAGTTGAAGTCGGTGTTCCACGTCCAGGCGAGGAAGTTGGCGTTCTTGGAAGTCAGCCAGCTGATCAGCGGAGTCACGTACTGGTCGGCGCAGTCGTTCTCGCCGATCTCCCCGGCGACGAGCGGAACCTTGGCTGCCACAGGCGCGATCTGGGTGTTCCAGCACGACGCCGTGCTGCAGGCGTTGAAGTTGTAACTGTGCCAGGACGCGGCGAGGTTGTTGTCGGGGTCATTGGGCTCGTGGGACAGCCACCCCTTGAGGTCGTTGGACCACTCCAGCCCGCCGAGCATCAGCACATTGTTCGCACCGGTGGCTCGGACCGCGTTCACCATGTCCTGCATGCCGGCCACCGGGTACGAGATACCTGCGCAGTTGCCGCCCTTGAGCCAGCACTGCCAGCCCTCGGCCTCGTTCATCTGGTCGGCCTGCTCCGGGTAGGGCTCGTTGAACAGGTCGAAGATAACGGCGTCGTTGCCCTTGAACGTGCTAGAAACCGAGGTCCAGAACGGGATAGCGCCAGCCTTGTCCGGCATCGGCTTCTGACACGTCGCCTGAGTAGACGAGCAAGCGGACGCCGGCCCGGTGTAGGCGCCGTCGTTCCAGTGCAGGTCGAGGATTACCACCATGCCGTCGGCGTTGAGACGCTGCACGTACCCCTCAACCGCGGACCGGTACTTGGCACCTGAGTAGGCCGGCTTGACCCAAGAGTCCCCGTTCCAGCAGGCCTCATTGAGCGGGACCCGCACGGCGTTGATCCCGTGGGCCTTCATGACGTTGATCGACGCGGTGGTGGTAGGCCCGTCGAAGATCCCGTGGTTCTGGACGCACCCGTACTCGGTGCCCGAGCGGTCCACGCCGTGCAGCATCACTTGCTGGCCGCTGGCGCTGATCAGTTCGTTACCCGATACATGCAGCTGCGGAGCCGCACCAGGGCTGGTGGCTGCAGTCAGCCCGCTACCCACGTCGGCCACGGATGGGACCGGGCCCTGCGCGGAACCAACAGAGGAGAACACGGTGACGCCTGTTGCGATGCCGGCCGCCAGGACTGCGGCCCCGGCTACGCGGCGTTGCATGGACGTCTGCAGCCATCTGGGAGTGGGCAGCCACCCGGCAGCGGGTCTGCGTCCCTTCGTCGCGGCATGTTCACCCTTACCGCGACTAAAGATGCTGGCCATTGTTGTCGGGAACTTCACTTCGACGCCTCCAGGGCATGTCTAGGTGCTGGGTCTGCCTGGAGAGCCTAGGAAGGAAGCAAGGCAAAAGCTTCGTACCTGTGATTGAGTTCCGTGCACGCCAACAGGCCGGCCACTGCCTACTTCAATTGAGGTAGATGGCGGGGAAAGGCAAAGGTCAGCGCCGCGCTCCGGCGGGCCGGAAGGTCAGGCGTCTAGTGTCTTGTGAGCTAAGTAACTTGACCTGAGCTGCCATTTCTGCGCGCGCATGCCGTTAACTGTGCAGGTGCATCTTCCGCCGCGCGATCGTCAGGTACTCCAGGATTGGGCGCGCTCACCGTCAGTACGAGCCGGGCTGGCGCAGCGCGCGCTGATCGTATTGCTGGCTGCTGACGGCGCAGGGACTAGTGAGATCGTCGCCAGGACCGGTGCATCCAAGCCGACGGTGAGCGCGTGGAAGAAGAGGTATGCCGTCGAAGGGCTCGGTGGTCTGCAGGACCGGCGCAAGCCAGGCCGGCCGCGGCGCACCCATGATGCGGCGATCGTGCTGGCGACGATTCAGCCGCCGCCGGAGCGACTGGGAGTGAAGCACTGGTCGTCCAGGCTGCTCGCCAGCGAGCTGGGCATGTCGAACGTCAAAGTCGCGGAAACATGGCGGCACTACGGGCTGGAGCCGTGGCGGCCCGAGCCCTTCAGTTTCTCCACCGAGCCGCGACTGGCCGTGGCGGCGCGAGCGGTGACGGGGCTATACCTCAACCCGCCCGACTATGCCGTTGTGCTGAGCATGGCTGACGAGCGCGGCCTGCCCGGCGCTCAGGAACTGCTCACCGCACTCCAGACCGTCGCCAACCCCGTAGTCGCAAGCACTGCCGTTACTACCGCCTACTACCCGCGGCGACGGCACCGGGCCTACTTGCACTTCCTGCAGCAAGCCGCTGCCGCCTGCCCGCATGCTGAGCTGCGCGTCGTTGCAGTCGACACATACGCCACTCGCAGGCACCCCGAGGTGCGAGCCTGGCTGGCCAGGAACCCCCGGATCACGCCGCACGTCACTGCGACCCAGAGATCGTGGCTGACGATGACGGAGATCTTCGCCGGCCTGAGCGCTGGCACCGGCGACGCAGGTTCAAACGACACAGGCCTTGGCGCCGCCATCGCATCTGTCGTCAGCAGCTGGACCGACCTCAGTCAGCCCTTCGCCTGGACCAGACCCGCCGCCGAGTTCTGCGACTGCGGATCCGGATGTGGCGAGGCTAGCCTCGCAAGCCCAGTTGAACTGCCTTAGCCACCGCGTCGAGCTGTGATCGGGCATCGAGCTTGGCCAGGATCGAACGGACGTGCGTACGTACCGTCGCGTAGCTGATCTGCAGGCGCTCGGCCACAGCCCGGTTGTCGGCACCGTGGATCATGAGCCCCAGGATCTCCTTCTCGCGTGGCGTCAGCCTTGCCAGCAACTGCGCCTGGGTTGCCTGTTCGCGATCTAGCTCGCGGCGCCTAGCGAGCGCGCTGGCGATTGTGGCGGCCGGTATAAGAGTCTCGCCCGCTGCCGCCGCGCGGATCGACTGGACGATCTCCTCACCGCTCGACGACTTGAGCAGATAGCTGCTCGCGCCGGCTTCGATTGCGGCCAGCAGCGGCTCATCGGTGTCGTCCGCGCTAAGGAAGACGATGGCAGTGGAGCCAGAGCGGGCACGGACAACGTCTGCCGCGTCGGCGCCAGTGCCGTCGGGAAGATGGAAATCGATCACGGCTACGTCCGGAGACCCCGCCGCGAGCGCGGAACTCACCTCCGCGACCGCCATGGCGCCTGCCACGACCTCCAGGTCGGGGTAATCCGCCAGCAGCGAGGACAGCCCTTCCGCAACCACGGGGTGGTCCTCGATGATCATCACCCTGATCGGAGTAGCGCGCTCACGCTGCCCGGCCACGGCCCGCCTCGGGCGATCCGCCGAACGGGACCCAGAACTCCACCGTCGTCCCGTCACCGGGCGTGCTTTCAATGCGGCACCAACCGCCAGCGACCTGAGCGCGTTCCCGCATGAGGGTGAGGCCGAGGTGACCAGGGCGGTTCTCGACCTCGGCGGGGTCGTAGCCGACGCCGTTGTCCACGATCCGGATCAGGCAGCCGCCATTGACGTCAGCGAACTGGACCCGCACGGTTGTCGCGCTCGCGTGCTCGCGGACGTTCGCCAGCGCCTCCTGGATGATCCGGTAAATCAGCACGGTGGCAGTGCCAGGGGTCCGGGCTGTAGCAGGATCATCGAGCTGATAAGCGATCCCGTTCTCCGTGCGCAACTGCTCCAGCAGGGCGTGCAGGGCCGTGTCCAGGCTTCCGCGCTGGAGGCTCGGCGGCCGCAGGTCGAAGATCAGCTGACGCAGGCGGCTCAGGGACAGCGTCAGAGTCTCCTGCAGCTTGGCGAGAATACCCAGTTCATCAGGATCCTGTAGCCGATGCCGGAGCTGCTGGAGGCGCAGGTTGGCCGCGGCGAGCATCTGAATGGTGTCATCATGAATGTCGGCCGCAATGCGGCCGCGCTCTTCCTCCTGGGCTCGGATGAGGTGACCGAGCAAGGCTTGGTGGTCTCGGTCCGCCGATTCCAGTGTGTCCAGGCCGAGCTCGAGAACGAATTGAGCGCGCTGCGCCTCGGTGATGTCCTTGATGCTCATGACGGTCATCGCGCCTTCCCTGCCCTCGATAGGGATGACGTTGACCTCAGCCGGGAACTGGCTGACATCGCGGCGACTGCCGACTAGATCCAGGCGGCGGACAGGCTCGCCCGTGCCGGAGCCGCCGAGGTGGAACGGTACTGACTGCCCTGGGAAGAGCCGCTCGACATCCTGGCCTCGCAGCCCTCCTGGCCGGAAGCCGAACAATGCCTCTGCCTGGGCATTGGCCTGCCGGATCTGCCCGGCCCGGTCCACAATCACCATAGCGTCCGGAGATGATTCGAAGAGCTGACGGAACCGGCTCTTCACGGTGCACGTGCCTCCCTGCGGTCTGGAGCCGACGGCTGAACCGGCACCGCGTGCTCAAGGCCGGGCTTGGAGTTCCGGCCTTGGGCCAGGCGGGGCATGACCGCCGCCAGCGGTGCCGTCAGCACGTCGTAGTACCTGCCGATCCGCTCACCGGCGGCGATCGCCGCGGCTGCGTCCCACACGGCCGTCCAGAACGCCCAGTCGGCCCGACCGCGGCTGTGGGCGATGCTCATCGCTTCCGCGCGCGCGCTCGATGCTGCGGCCCGGATCCGGTACCGCTGATCGTCCGACGATGCGCGATACAGCTCCGCCCAGGCCCGGACGCGGTCGGTGTTGCTGGCCTGCTTCCAGACACTGGCAACACGACTCACCTCCTCAGCCGACAGATTCTGAAGGTCGGTGAGGAAGGCTGCTACTCGCCCCGTGTGGGGGCCGAAGATCGACTTCATGCGTGCTCTTTCTATGAATGTAGTCGCTTACTGGTGAAGTCGGGACGCCTGAGAAGCCGGGACACCTACGAGTGCTTGCCGTTCGGCTGCGCCGACGCGTGGGTCGGCGCGGGGCTGGGCTTGCCGCCCAGGCTGGGTGGCAGCACATAAGGTGGCTGGGGCGCGACGGAGGGCGCAGCGCCGCCCGCGTTTTGCACCGCGAACTTCACCGTCGCAGTGCCGTGGCTCTTCTGGCCGACCAGGCTGAAGATGAGCTGCGGCCCGACACCGCTTGGTATGACGTAGGAGCCCGCGCCGGCAGCAGATCCCTGCTGGTTGACCCGGAAGGCGGTCACCAGCTGCCTGCCGTGGACGGTGTTGGCGTAGACCAGTACTACCTCGTTGGCCGCGAAGCCTTTGCCGTAGAAGCTGACGGTAGTGCCAGGCATGGCGCCGTAGGTGCTGGCCTGAGCGCTTGGCATGTACGGCAGGATGGTGAAGCCAGTGCTCGCCGTGGCCCGGCTCTCGTTGCCGGTGGTGGTCAGCTGCTGCTTGCCCTTGAGTCCGAACGGCACCACGAAGCTGGTCGAGAAGCTGCCCTGGCCACTGGCAGTGGCGGTCAGAGCAGGCACGCCCCTGTTTGAGTTGAGGAAGATGAGCACCTTCTCGTTGGGCGCGAACCCGCTGCCGGTGAAGGTCATCGGATGGCCTGCCTTCAAGGCATAGGGGTGTGGCGTCGTGGTCGGGTAGAGGCCCAGCATCAGGTAGGGCGCCGTTGCCGTCGTCTTCGTCCGCTGGCCGACCAGCACCAAAGTGGTCGGTCCGACCGGCGCGATTCCGACCTTGATCTGGGTGCGGATATCCCCCGAGGTATCGGCGGTCAGCTGTGCTGCCGGCGTGCCGGAGGTGCGGCCCCAGTAGACGTTCACTGGCTCGCCCGGCCCGAACCCGGTGGCGTTAACGGTCACGGTGGCGCCCGGCTTTCCCGCCGCCTTGCCGACGATACTCGCGGTGCCGACGCCGCCTGGTGCCGTGAGCGATGCCGTGGCCGTCTTCTTGCCTCCAGCTTCCACGGCCTCCACGGTCGCGTTAGATGTGTTCACCGTAGGCGGCATGCGGAATCCTGCGCTGAATATGCCCCATTTGGCTGTCTTGCCACTCGCGACCAGCGTTGACTTGACGGCTTTAGCCGATTTGCCACCTTGCTTCAGATACACCGAGACCTTAGTGCCAGGATCGAAGCCGCTGCCCGACACCTCTACATTGCCGCCAGGTGCCACCAGGCCGGGGTTGAGTACGATCGCCGGGCCGCTGCCTGCAGCTACCGGGTGGCCGCCTAGCGTGACGGTCGGTGTCGGTGTCGGCGGCACTGACGGCACGGCCGGGCCCGACGTAGCACCGTGGCTGGAACTGGCGGGCTTCCCCGAGTTCCCGGTCAGCACGTTGAAAATCTGCCAGACGACCACTGCGGCTATAACGACGCCGATGACGGCCTTCCAGTTGAACTTCTTCTTCCCGGGCGGCCGTGCGCCGCCACCAGACCGTGTGTCGCCTTCCAGGGCAGTAAAGCCATAGCCGCGGTCAGCCGAGTCGGTAGCTCCGCCGTTGGGCTTGCTGTCCATCATATGGCCTTCCTTATGGTAAATGCTGAACCTGATAGATTGCGAGGCTCACCGATCCTTTTTGGATGTACCACACTCTTGTTGAGTGATAGTCGAGGGCGTTCAGAATCCAACCTTCCTGACCACCGGTGTTATTAAGTATCATCGCGTTCTTCATTTGGTTGGAGAGCACGATGTAGTCGATGTCCTGCCAGTTGCCACCGCCATATATCAGGCGAACCTGCGGGTCGGTGGCGGCATTCCAGTGCGACTGGTCGTAAGGGTAGGAAGGGCGCATGTCGTGCAATGCGACCCAGATATCGTCATCGGAGATGATTCGTGAATTCGGCGGGACGTGCTGGCGGATCCAGGCGATCTGCTCGTTCTGCATAAAGGTCAGCGGCACGTGGTAGGGGTCAGCGGCTTGCAGTTGTCCACTGGAGCCATGTTTGATCAGATACCCGCCCGGCGGCAGGAGCAAGAACGCGGCCACGGCCGCGCAAACCCCTGGCGCCAGGAAACGGGATGTCGTGGCGGGAAGGCTCCCGAAGGCTCTGTCCGCCACCAAAGCTATGCACAAGGCGTACATCGGGATCAGCGGGATTACATAGAAGTCGAGTATGACGCTGCCCCTGGCCAGGTAGAAAGCGATCCCGAAGGCCAGGGCGCCCGCTACCAGCAGGGCCGGGTCCTTCTTGCGCTGACCCCACCCCGCAAGGATGCAGATCACCATCGCCACAGTACCCGCCGCCAGCAGGAAGGGGTCTTTCGGCAGCCACGCAGTATAAAGGAAAGGGGTAGAGCTGTGGCGGTTGAACAATGTCGCCTGATTACGATGAAGCTGATACCACATCTCGTACAAGAGGGAGATGCGGGTGTGACTAAGGCTAAACGACATGTCCGGCGGGAACAGTTCGCCGTTCAGTGTTGCGTACAAGGTGTACGCGGCCACCGGCGCGCCGGCGGCGAACAGCCAGAAGAACAGCGTAAAGTCCCGGCTGGAGTCGCCGGTGTCGTTGTTAGCCCGCCGCCACAGCAGATAGAATATCCCAGGCCCAAAGAATAGCGCATTCTCCTTAGTGATCATGGCGATTCCGAATGCCAGGCCCGACCACAGGCCGGTGAAGAGCCGGACTTCTTCGCGTAGCAGCAGATAAATGCTCAGCAGCACCCAGAAAACCATGATGTTGTCCAGCAACGCCATCCGCTGGTAGTAGACAGCGAGCCAGGAGAAATTGAAAAAAAAGCACGCGATCGTCGGTGCCAGCAGGCCGCCCCTGGACAACTTGCGCGCGATCTCGAACAGGAAGAAGGCGCTGCCCGCGTGCAGGATCACCATCAGCACCCGGGCGCTGTTTACCGGGTTGCCGAACGCCTCGAACTGGCCGGGAAGCAGAAACACCCAGGCCCCTACCAGCAGCCAGCCGCCGGGCTCGTGGTCATAGACGTATGTCTGCGGGCTCAACCGGAACTCGCGGATGATCGCCCAGGCACGCTCGAGGTAGATGCCTTCGTCAGTCTCGTACAGCGGGTAATCGAACAGGTGGTAGCTATGCGTCACCACTCCGCTGAGGACCGCGAAGGCGAGCGCGAACGTGCCGAGCCGGCCGCGCGAGTAGTACCACTGGCGCGCCGAGTCCATCGTTGAGCGCCGGGTTATCCGGGCTGTGCCGCGAGGCTCAAGCGAGGTAAACCCCGTGTTGCTCGCCGGGCTATGCGACATTCTCGCTCACCTCGTCAAGCCCGAGCGACCCGTCGCCTGCCTTGTCGCGATGGCCACCCACATGTTGGGTCTTCTCCCAGTCGAGGTGACCGCGGACCTGGCGGCTCACCGCCCGAACTGAGGCGAAGGCCAGGACTAGCTGGTAGGGAAACCAGGCGATGGCCAGGCCAGCAACCGCCGATGGCGTCGCCTTGAGCCCGTGGGCTCGGGTGAAGTCATAGAGGCCGATGGCGGTGGTGAGGAAGTTAGCCAGCACGATGACAACCGGGAGGTACGAGAGTTCTGCCACGAGTACCGGAGTCTTGAGGCTGAACATCGTGAAGAGCGAGAAGGCAAAGTAGACGCCGAGTACAGCCTGGTTACTGGGGAAAACAAGGGTCATGAAGGCGAGCCGCCGCTGCTTGCCGGTCTTCAGCTTGCGCCAGGTTCCCTTGTGCAGAACCTGGATAAATCCCTGATTCCACCGGGTGCGCTGTTTGATGAACTGCTTGAGAGTGGGCGGGACTTCCTCCTTGGTCACGTAGCGGTGGTCGTACATGACGCGGATGCGCTCGCCCTCGGCCGACAACCGCAGCCCGATCTCTGCGTCCTCGGTCAGGATCTTCTCGTCCCAGCCGCCGATGCGAGCAATGAGGGCCCGGTCGAAGAAGATGGTATTGCCGCCGAGCGGGATCGCCCCGACCCGAGCGTAATAGTGCATGCGGCTCCTGAACCAGAAGAAGTATTCGAGGGCGTTCAGGGCCGAATACCAGGTGGACTCGAAGTTCATGAGTTGCACGCCAGCCTGGACGACCCTCACTTGCTCTTCTTCCATGATCGTGTTCACGACGTCAAAAATGTCCGGATGCATGTCATCTTCAGCGTCGAAGATGACGACGACGTCGTTGGTTGCGCGCGCGAGCGCGACATTGAGGCCGTGCGGTTTGTTCACCGGCCCGTCGCTGAAGACGACCGTCTCGAAGTTTTCGCGTCCTTCCTGCCGGAGCAACTCGATCTCCGCCTCGGCCTCGTCAATGGTTCCCTGGTCATCCGCGGAGCAGACAACAAGAACTTGAACCAGGTCGGGAGGGTAGTTCACGCGTGCCAGGCGCGCTATGGTCCCCGCGATGACGTCTTCCTCGTGGCGCGCCGGGAGCAGCGCCGTGAACGACAGGCGCGGCTCCAGGAAATGGTCGGGGGCGTTGGCCTCGGCAGGCGGCCGGTCCCAGGCGTACAGCGTCATGTACAGCGTCCAGACCGACTGGGCCGACACGATGAACGACACCAGCAAGATGCCGGCATACATGGCTTCTCTCATCGGGCTGCCCGACCCCACACCCAGAGGACACTGAACAGGTAATTCACTACGAAGCCGACGGCGACTCCGATGAGGTCCGCGGCCAGTAGATATAGTCCGAGCCGCGTAAGCACCAGGACGGCCGTGACATTAACTCCGAGGCCGGTCAGGGATGCGACATTGAACTTCGCGAAGCGCGGCAGGGACGGATGACAGCCGAACGTCCAGCTACTGTTCAGCAGGAAATTGCTGATAACCGCTAGCTCGATCGCCACTCCCGAGGACAGCACTAGCGGCAGCCCCAGCCGCCGGGAGAGCAGATATAGGACACCCATATTGACGAGAATCCCGGCAAACCCAACAACCCCGAATTTTGCGACCCGGCCGATCCTGGCCCACGGCAGCCTGACTATCGTTGCATCGTTCGTCAACTGGGTCTCCGAATCTTGTGATTACGCAAGCTCTGCTCATGCCTGCGTCTTTTGACTCGGTCTTGTTAGCTGGCCACCTTGATATACGAGGGCATCTCGGGGGTTTGATCTGTCACCCAAAGTTCTATCGGGCACAGAACATGACGCCATCCCGGCGATCGACCATCTTTGGCCCCGGGACAGCTGCTATCCAGACGGCTGATCCTGCGTTATGCCGTCATCCGCCCGTGACCAGCGAGACTTATGCACGCCCCCACGCGCATACGTCTCAAGGATCACGAAGCGCATCCGGTAACACCGCGAGCCCGTTCGGTACTGAAACCTTTTTAACAGCGGCCCGCTCTCGCAGACATCCCGCAAATCCACCATCATCGTGCCGCTTAGGCACTATGCAGATGACTGTGTAGGGCCAAACCGGACGGCCGATGCAAATACCGGGAAAAGCGCGGATGACTAGCCACAGCAGGACAGTAGCGGTGGACTAACACCCTCGTCCGGGTGATGTAGGCCGCGGCATCGGCCCGGTTGCGGACGCCAACCTTCCGGTAGGCGTTCTGCAGGTGCCGTTCCACCGTGTGGACGCTGACCACAAGCTTGACGGCAATCTCGTTGTTTGTGTCACCGGCGGCCAGGAGTTCGAGTACCTGGGCCTCGCGAGCCGTCAGGCCATCTGGCCTGCGGGCCGGAGCCCCCGGTCGCGGCCTGGGGATGGCCAGTTGCTGGCTCACGAGCCGATCAGTCTCCGCCATGAGCCCGGCGAGGATGCCGGGGTCAGCACAAGTACGGATGATGTCCCGTGCTTCGCTGACATACGCTTGCGCGTCATCCTTGTGCCCGGCGCGGGCCTTGATCTTGGCCAGGCAGAGCAGCGCGTAAGCGATTTCAAGCCGCGCCTGACTCCGCCTGCTGATCTGCAGCCCGCCGACGGCCGCGTCTTCGGCCTCGGCCAAGTCGCCACGGCTGGCGAACAGGTCAGCTGTTGCCAGCGCGACCATGCCGGTGGTCCAGTACTGGTCCGGACCATGATGGGCGGCTAGCTTCGCGGCCTTGTCGAGATAACGCTCGCAGGCCGCGGCGTCGCCTGCCCTGATCGCGATCGCCGACAGGCAGCCCAGGGCCCAGAGCGTCGCGAGGTTACTGACAGCTGCTCTGGTCGGTACGACCACCTGCTCAAGGACAGCGCGCGCCTCGGCGTCCTGCCCGCGCCAGCACAGCACGGCCCCGAGTGTTCCCATCGCCAGGGCTTGCCACCGCGCCGTCCCGGTCGCCTCGAGTTCCACCGCCCGCCGGCTGGCTGACTCACTCCCGGCTAGATCACCCGTCATGAAGAGCTGGCCAGCCCGGACCATGACCGCAGCCGATTCCACGGAGCTCGGTCCTTCGCTGAAGGGACCTTGCGGCGCAGCGGCAGCGGCGGCGTCAAGCCACGGGTCGACCTCGTCGAGCCGTCCTAGGTGGCGCGCGAGGAATGCCCTGATGATGCACATCCGGGCGTCTTCCACGACCATTTCAGGCGGCAGCCGGTCCAGCCATGACTCGACAGTCTCGATCAGCCCTTGGTGGACCAGCGGGTTCCAGTTCGAGACGATCAGTTCCCTGGCATCGGCCAGCTCCGATGCAGCGATGGCATGACCGATGGCCTCGGCGATCGAGCCGTGATCGCGATGCCACATAGAAGCGCGCCGGTGGAGCAGCGGGGCGAGACCGGGCTCAGACACCTCCAGCTCGTGGCGGAGCAGTTCTGCAAAAAGGGTGTGATAGCGGTACCAATGCCTGGCCGAGTCCAGCGGGACGAGGAACAGCTGGGATCGCTCGATCTCCTCGAGCAAGCGCTGGGAGCCGGTGGCGCCGGTCACCGCGTCGCACAGCGGCCCGGACAAGCGCTCTAGTACTGATGTCCGCAGGAGCAACGAGCGAACTTCGGACGGCAGCCCGTCGAGCACCTCGGCGGCAAGGTAGTCGACGATCTGGCGGTCGTCGCCGTGGAATGCATGAACTTGCCGATCGGGGTCCTCGCGTCCACGCAGTGACAGCCCGGCCAGGTACAGCCCGGCCGCCCAGCCCTCTGTCCGGTGGTGCAGCGCTTGGACGGCGTCGGGCTGCAGTGTCACGCCCACCGTGCCTGTGAGCAACTGCGTCGTTTCGGCCTCGGAGAAGCGGAGTTCGTCGGCCCGGATCTCGGACATCTGACCGCGTGCCCGTAGCCGGGCCAGTGGTAGCGCAGGATCAGACCGGCTCGCCAAGACCACGCCCAGAGCAGGCGGCAAATGCTCGACGAGAAACGCCATGCAGTCCTGGATCTCCCGGTTGCTGATCAGATGATAGTCATCAAGGACAAGGGTCACCGGAGTGGCAATAGTCGTAAAATCATTAATTACCGGAGCGAGCACGGCATCCGCCCTCTTGAATTCCGGAGCGGTGAGCACTTCCAATGCGGCAGCGCCTACCCCCGGGCGCACTGTATTTACCGCCGCGATGACGTGCGCCCAGAAACTCACCGGGTCATTGTCGCCCTCGTCAACCGAGAGCCACGCCATGCGCTCACCCTCCCTGGCCGAATACCAGGAGCACAGCAGCGAAGTCTTGCCCCAGCCCGCCGGCGCGACGAGGAGGACGAATTTTGCGGAAATACCCTCATCCAGGCGATCGAGCAACGGCTGCCTGATAACTGTGGCTGGCCGAGCCATCGGCGGATGCAGCTTGCTTGCGAATATCCGCGTCCTGTCGGGCGCGCTTGAAACGGTCCTCGCGCCGCCCGTCAGCTGGGCAGCCGAGGTCCGCTTAAGGGTATGGAGACCCCGGTTACTCACCCGAATATCGCCAAGGTCTCGTTACGCCTGTGGTAGGCGACGCCCATAGTGGCAGGATAACCCAGCAGTGATCTGCGGGGAACCGCCACCACGCGGGTTCCCCGGCTTCCCAGCCGCTTTCGGCGCGAGCGCTTTCTGCTGCCTGCGCCCAGGCCTACAGGCCTTACCAGCGGCGCGCCTACAAGCGTTTACGCTGGCCAGCGGCGGTGCTGACAGCGGTCGGGAGTAACACAGGCGGTCCACGCTCAGTTGGGCTGAAGGGCCCATTCTCCCGCAGCGAACGATCCCGCTGATATCTGGCCGGTCGAATCATGAGAATTCCCTAGCGTGCCGTCGGTGGTCCCGGACTTCTATCACGAAGTGCGCTTCGTAACCCTGTTGTAAAGGGCGTTACAAGCTTTTCTATCGGCGAGCCCACGGGATGCCATCCCGGCAATCGACCATCTACTGGTGCCCGTGCGCACGCGACCGACATGGCAACTGGCCCGGTCGCCCGCAACGGCAATACATGGTCGATATCCGCGATGACGCAAGCGGGCGTTCCCCGGTAGAAATCTACGAAGCGTCAGAGTGCCGCTCCGCACGGCGGCGCCGGCCGCCGTCATCTAGCGATCTGCGTTATGGGGCTTGCGTGATCGGATCAGAAAATCGCTGCGGGCCAGTCGTGCTGCGAAGGGCAAAGCGCGAAAGACGATGCCTTAGCGCGGCGTTTCGGTTGATGGTGGTCATTGCGTCCGCCGGGCTCGCGGTCGTAATGGCTGGCTGCGGCAGCGGCGGCCAGCAGCAAGAAGCTGCCAGGTTTCTCGAAACATATGCGCGGCCCGACGGCCGTGTGGTGCGGCTAGATCAGGGCCGCGACACAGTGAGCGAGGGCCAGGCCTACGGCATGCTGCTAGCCCAGGCTTCCGGCAATACGGCTGCGTTCAGGCGCATTTGGACATGGACGCAGCGGCATCTTCAGCTCAGCAATTACCTCTTCGCGTTCCACGCAAATGCGGCGGGCCAGGTCCTCAGTACGGAGCCTGCCAGCGACGCGGATTTGCTGATCGCCTGGGCCCTGCTCCGGTACAGCGGACCCGATGCAGCGGCGCTGCACCGCAACGGCCGTCAGGTGGCGGACGCGATCCTGGCTCACGAGGTGACCATGGGCCAGGACCGGATACCGGTTCTGACGGCAGGGCCATGGGCCACCGGGCAGACCGTGACTGTCGATCCCAGCTACTGGTCCCTG
>Ga0126373_10001137_pt1 | contig 18654 bp, 20 predicted proteins | sample PanSoiMetPlot_11_FD_92545 | JGI IMG/M metagenome (GOLD analysis project Ga0126373, IMG submission 92545) | Tropical forest soil microbial communities from Panama - MetaG Plot_11 | ecosystem: Environmental > Terrestrial > Soil > Tropical forest > Bulk soil | place: Panama | collected 2016-02-17 | reverse complement strand
GGCCCTGACACCCCAGGCCGCCAGGCGTTACGACGTGCCGGCTCTGCTGCCACACGCGGCCGGGGACCTGGTCGAGGCCGAGGTAAAGGTCCTTGAGCAGCTGGAACACCCCGCGCGCCCCTATGTCGTCGTGCTCGGCGGGGCCAAGCCGTCCGACAAGCTCGCCGTCATCGCGAACCTGCTGACCAAGGCAGATCGGATCCTCATCGGCGGCGGCATGTCCTACACGTTCCTGAAGGCTCAGGGCTACGAGGTCGGCAAGTCGTTGCTCGAGGCCGACCGCCTCGATGACGTCAGGAAGGTCATGACGGAGGCGGACGAGCGGGGTGTCGAGCTGGTGCTGCCCGTCGATCTCGTCGGTGCTGCGGACTTCGCCCCGGACGCCGAGCACGCGGTGTACCCCGTGACCGCGTTCCCGGCCGACCGGGAGAGCCTGGACATGGGCCCGGCGACTCGAGAGCTGTTCGCGGGCAAGCTGGCGGACGCGGCCACAGTGTTCTGGAACGGCCCGGTCGGCGTTTTCGAGTTCCCGGCATTCGCTGCTGGCACCAAGGCGGTAGCTCTGGCGATCAGCGCGCTGCCGGGCCTCACCGTGGTTGGCGGCGGCGACTCCGCGGCGGCGGTCCGACGGCTGGGACTGCCCGAGGAAGGCTTCAGTCACATCTCGACCGGCGGCGGGGCCAGCCTGGAGTACCTGGAGGGCACGACCCTGCCGGGGCTGGCGGCGCTGGAGCGGCCGTGACAGCGAAGGACGCCAGGAAGCCCTTGATCATGGGCAACTGGAAGATGAACAACAACCACTTCGAGGCCATCGCCCTCACGCAAAAGCTGGGCTGGGGGCTGACGGACAAGGATTTCGTAGCGGCCGACATCATCGTCCTGCCTCCCTTCACAGCGCTGCGCAGCGTCCAGACCTTGATCGACGGGGACAAGCTGCGGCTGCAACACGGCGCTCAGGACGTTTCGCCCCATGACGACGGGGCCTACACCGGCGACATCTCAGGCCGAATGCTCGCGAAGCTGAACTGTCTCTTTGTCCTGGCCGGGCACTCGGAACGGCGGGATTACCACCATGAGGATGACGAGCTGGTCAACGCCAAGGTCCGGGCGATTCTCCGGCATGACATGACCCCGGTGCTCTGCATCGGCGAGCCGCTAGAGGTCAGGCAGGCTGGCGACCATCTGGCCTATACCCTCAGCCAGCTCGACGGCGGGCTGGCGGGGCTGTCGAGCGAGCAGGTGTCCAAGCTGGTCTTCGCGTATGAGCCAATCTGGGCTATCGGCACCGGCGAGGTTGCCACGCCGGCCGACGCACAGGAGGTTTGCGGCGCGATCAGGCACCGGATTTCGGCCGTTCACGGGGACGCGGTGGCTGCGAGTGCGCGTATCCTGTATGGCGGATCAGTGAAGGCCGACAACATGCCTGCGATCATGGCCGAGCCGGACATCGACGGTGCACTTGTCGGCGGCGCCAGTCTGGATGCCGGTGAGTTCGTCAAGATCTGCCGGTATCGTGATCAGAGCGCGACCCTTAAGTGAGAGACGAGTAAACCCAGTGGTTATCGCATTCTCTGTGATCTTGATCATCACAAGCCTGCTGATGGTCTTGCTCGTTCTGCTGCACAAGGGCAAGGGCGGCGGCCTTTCCGACCTGTTCGGCGGCGGCATTTCGTCCTCGCTCGGGTCGTCGTCAGTTGTTGAGCGGAACCTCGACCGGATCACGATCTTCACTGGCATCATCTGGTTCATCAGCATCGTCGTGCTCGGGATCCTGCTGAAGCCCTGATCCTGGCAACCCTCCTCGGCGGGAACCTGTGTTTTGAGCAAGGGGTGAGCAGTGAGTAGTGGCAACGCCATTCGCGGCAGCCGTGTTGGCGCTGGGCCTATGGGTGAGGCCGAGCGCGGTGAGGCGGCTCCGCGGGTCCGCGTGTCGTTCTGGTGCTGTAACGGGCACGAGACGGTTCCCAGCTTCGCCTGCGATGCGGCCATCCCGGAGTTCTGGGACTGCCCACGCTGTGGCCTGCCCGCCGGTCAGGACGAGGCGAACCCGCCCGCTCCGCCGCACGCCGAGCCCTACAAGACACACCTGGCCTACGTAAAGGAACGGCGCAACGACACCGACGGTGCCGCCATCCTGGCTGAGGCGCTCGATCGGTTGCGCAAGGGCGCCTGAACCTCAGGCTCTGCTGCATTAAGCCTTGCGATGGATGATGGTGAGGTCTTCCTCACCGAGTGCTTCTTCTTCGTCGCTGTCCAGGACCATTGGCCGGAGCGGCGCGAAGGCGTGCAGCAGGTCCATGAGTCCAGCGGGCGCCGATAGTACCGATCCCGGCGGCGGACAGCCACCGCCCGAAGTCGCCCTACTGCGCGCGACAGATAGCTAGGCTTGGCGCGTGATTTCCAGGCGAGTGCTCATCACGGGCTTGTCCGCGGCAGCAATGGCACCGACCGCCTGCAGCTCTGCGCCGCCGACCCCCGCTAAGGCAGGGCATACTGCTCAGCCCAAACCGAGCAGCTCGGCGACGTCGTCGCCCGACATCACACTGGCGTTCGCCGGCGATGTGAACTTCGAGGATCGCACCGCGACACTGCTGAACGACCCCGCTACGGCGTTCGGACCGATCAGCGCCGTGCTCCAGCAGGCTGACTTCACCGCGCTGAATCTCGAGACGTCCGTTACCCACCGTGGCACGCCGCAGCCGAAGACGTTTCACTTCCGGACGACGCCTGCCGCGTTCACCGCGATCCGAGCCGCAGGCGTAAATCTGGTCACCATGGCGAACAACCACGTGGAGGATTACGGCCAGACGGGGCTGGCTGACACGCTCGCGGCCGCCAAGGCATCGGGGCTGCCGTACGTTGGCATCGGTACCGACGCCGACGCTGCCTGGGCTCCACACGTGGCGACGATCAAAGGCACCAAGGTCGCCTTCATCGGCGTCTCGCAGGTCGCTCAGCTCGCGTCGTCGTGGGTGGCGACGAATTACAGAGCCGGTGAGGCCAACGCCATCAACGAGCGCCGCACCCTGAACGCCGTCCGGGCCGCCAGACGGCTGGCGAGCATCGTCGTCGTATTCATGCACTGGGGCACCGAAGGCCAGTCTTCCCCCGATGCAAACCAGCTTGCCCTTGCGCCCAAGCTGGCCGCGGCCGGCGCGACGATCATCGTCGGTTCACACGCGCACATGCTGCAGGGGTCAGGCTGGCTGCGTAACACGTTCGTTGCCTATGGCATGGGCAACTTCCTGTGGTGGGAGAACTCCTACAGCACGGCGACGGGCGTGCTGCAACTGACGCTGCACCAAGACAGGCCGCTGACGGCGCGATTCATCCCGGCGGTCGTATCCGATACCGGCCGGCCGGTTCCGCTTACCGGTGCCGCTGCCCACCGCGCCAAGCGGGACTACGCCAGCCTGCGCGCCTCCGCTCAGCTAGCCGCCGCACCGTACTGAGGCAGCCTTGATCCATCAACGGCGCGAACATTGGGACACGCGCCCGAGCTCGCAGATCAGGTCGGGTTCGCTGGCGCCGGCGAGTTGACCGCGATCTAGATGCGCACTCTTCCGGTATTTGTCCGAGTCAAGTCGGGCATGATATGGGCGATGAATCATGCTTCGGCGAGCGACGCTCCGCATGCGAGTAGACGCGGACATGGGAGCGTGCGACAGTGGTTACGCGGCGGGGTTGACGGAACAGCCCTCCGGTCACTTGGTGCTGCCTAAGGGCGGCTCGGTCGGGTGACGGAGGCGGGGGATGGCACGACCCGATCAGTGCCTGGACATGTCCGTAAAGAGGCTGGCAATTCCGGAAGTCGTGTCGCTGCCCGCAGAGATTGACATCACCAACGCGCCCGCTGTTGGCCGCGACCTCATGGTGGCCCTGAGGCTTGGCGTTTCGGTCGTGATAGCTGACATGAGTTCGACAACCTATTGCGACTCGAGCGCCCTAAGCCAGTTGATCATCGCGAACAAGCACGCGGTCTGCACAGGTGCCGAGCTGCGGGTCGTGACTTCCTCGCCTGCCGTGCGACGCATCATGCAGGTCATCGGGGCAGATCAAATACTGCGTCTGTACCCGGACATGGCTGCTGCCCTGACCGCAGCGCCGCAGACCGAGGAACAAAGGCAAGACCGCAGCGTCAGCTAGGCGACGTCCGCCCTGGGGCAGCTCGTGACTCCCCCCGGGAGCGGATCCAGGTCGAAGGGCTGTCTCCCAGTCCCCCAGCCCCAGCCCGAGACCTGGCAGCGAGCGGGCAGGGTCGAGTTCGGCCCTCCCGCCCGTCTGGCACGAGCCGCCGCGCGCCGCGCGAGTACGGCAGCGAAGTCTGTGGGATTCGCTTGGCAGATCAGCCTCGTCGTTCCCGGTCGCAGGTCGGGCAGCCGGCTAGTTTGCGCGACGGCCACTCGTGGTCCAAAAGTGCGAAGGAAAACTCGTCGGTCCACTCGCCCTTGAACCACTCGTTCTCCAGCAGGTGCGCCTCCTGGCGCATCCCGATGCGGGTCGCCAGCCGCGCCGACGCCAAATTCCTGGCGTCCAGCCGCGCAATGACACGATGCAGCCCGAAGTCATCAAAGGCCAGGTGCAGGCACGCGTGCGCTGCCTCCGCCGCATACCCGCGGCCGGAATATTCCGGGCTGAATACGTAGCCGATCTCGCCCAGGCTGTGCTCGGCGCTGAGCCAGCGCACCACCAAGTCGCCAATGAGCTTCCCGGACTCTGCGAGCTCGGCGCCAAGAGTGATCGCTTCCCCTTCTTGGTCAAGCGTTTGCGGGCGCCACACACCGTTGATGCGCTCGATCACGTCCTCGGCGCTCTGCGGATCGAACGGAACATAGCGGCTGACCTCTGGGATCGAGCGATACTCGACCAGATCATCGACGTCAGCCTCCGTCAGCGGCCGAAGCAACAGGCGCGCGGAGCGTATTGGGTAAACCGGGGCAAGCTTCACGCGGTAAGTCTCGCACGCACGCGCGCGGCACCGCCGGGATGCAGCGCGTGGGACAGGCGACTGCGGCTACTGTGGCAGTTCATGACAATCGCGTGGAGAGCGCCTTCGGTGGAGCGCGCCGAACCAGGGCTTGTCCTCCGCGAGCGCCAGGCTCTGGAAGCTTCGCTGGACTTCCATCGCGACACGTTGCTCCTGAAGTGCGCCGGGCTCACGGCCGCTCAGTTAAAGGAGCGCCCCGTTCCGCCGTCCCGGCTTTCCCTTCTTGGCCTGGTGCGGCACATGATCGAGGTGGAACGCTGGTGGTTCCACGCGGCGGCCAATACCGAGGCGTTCAAGCATGAAGTAGGACGCGCACGTGTGGCCGTCGCCGGAAAGCGGCTCGATGATGTCGTGCCGAGTCATGGTCATCACCCGGAGCGCGTCCGGAACATGGCCTCACAGGGCAGCAAGGCGGCAGGCGCATGAACAGCAGTAAGTCGAGGTCCGCTCGTGGAGATCGATGACATCGATCGGCTAGCTGCGGCGCTCGTCGGCGTACGCCGGACCGAGCGGAATGCGCTGGCCGAGTGGCGCTATCACGGCAGGCTGGTCGCACGCCAGCTTGACGACGTGCATGTGGTCATCCGCGCCGACTTCGACTATCGCGACTCCATCGTGCGTCAGTTCTCTCGAACCTTCAGCGTCCCCACGCGCTTCATCAAGCACATGATGGTCGTTGCTGACCTCGATCGCGGCGACGCCGGTGCCATCGAGGATGCGCTGGAAGCGGCTTGGCAGCTGCAGCGAGGTGCCGATCGAGGGTTGGTCGGCGAGGGGGAAGCTAGTGTGCCCGACTGGGCCGGGTCTACGATCTTTGGACCGCAGAAGCCGCCGCGAATCATCGTGACTGGCTGGTGATATGTTCGCCTGCTCCCGCCCAAGGGGAACGTGATGACGCTCTACATGTACCAGGCCTCTTTTACCGCCAAGTCAATGGCGGATCAGCTTAAGGCGCCGCAAGACCCGGTGGAAGTGATCCGGCCGGCCATGGAGGAGCTGGGAGCCACGATCGTGGTGGCGGGCTTTCCGTTTGGCGAGTATGACGTGGTCGTCGTGTACGAAGCACCTGACGATATGACCGCCGCCAGCGTCGCGATGGCAGTAGCCGCGGCGGGCGAGGTCAGATCGGGCAAGACTACGCGACTGCTCAGCGGGCAGGAATGGCTCGAGTCGTTGCGCAAACGCAGGATCGTCACCAGCCGCAAGCGCGCCAGCTCCATGACAGATCATGACAGCTAGTGCGCGAAGGACGTGCGCGTGCCCTCGGGCAGTAGTGGAACTGGCGTCTGCGGAGCGGCCTCGAGCAGCTTCACCTGCATTCGCAGGTCGCTGAGCAGCAAGTCGGCCAGGTCACGGGAGAACCCATTGCGGACCACGATCCGCAGCACGGCAATGTCCTGCATATTCGCTGGCAAGGTGTAAGCGGGAACGAGCCAGCCGCGCTGCCGAAGTCGTTCAGACAGATCAAAGACGCTGTACCCTGCGCCGGCCGGGTCGGCCAGCCGGAACGCGAGCACTGGTAGATCGCTGCCGTCGGACATCAGCTCGAACGGGCCCATGGCTGCGATCTCGGCTGCGAGGTGCTTCGCCAGGAACTGGCAGCCCAGCTGTACCTGGCGGTAGCCGTCGAACCCAAGTCGCAGGAAGTTGTAGTACTGGGCGGCGACCTGACTGCCGGGCCGCGAGAAGTTGAGCGCGAAGGTCGGCATCTCGCCGCCGAGATAGTTCACCTTGAAAACCAGGTCCTCAGGTAGCGCGGCTGCGTCGCGCCAGATGATCCAGCCAACGCCGGGGTAGACCAGGCCGTACTTGTGGCCCGAGGTGTTGATCGATGCCACCCTCGGCACACGAAAGTCCCACTCCAGGTCCGGAACCAGGAACGGCGCGACGAATCCGCCCGACGCCGCGTCCACGTGGACCGGCACATTCAGCCCGGTCCGCCGCTCGAGGTCGTCTAGCGCGGCGGCGATCTCCTCGACCGGCTCGTAGCTGCCGTCCATCGTGGAGCCGAGGATGGCCACGACGCCGATCGTGTTCTCGTCACAGTGCGCGACGGCCTCCTGGCCAGCGAGGTGCGGATGCTCGGGCTCCATTGGGACGAGCCTGGGCTCGACCTGCCAATAGCGGCAGAACTTCTCCCAGCAAACCTGGACGCCTGAGCTCATCACCAGGTTCGGCTTGGTTTGGCTGGCGCCTGCTACCTGCTGGCGGGCGCGCCAGCGCCAGAGCAACGCCAGCCCGCCGAGCATGCAGGCCTCGCTCGATCCCGTTGTCGAGCAGCCGGTGGCTGGTCCATGTGCATGCCACAAGTTGGCGATGATGTTGACGCAGCGCTTCTCCAGCTCTGCCGTCTGCGGATACTCGTCCTTGTCGATCATGTTCTTGCTAAAGCAGTCGGCCATGAGGTCGGCTGCCTCTGGTTCCATCCAGGTGGTGACGAACGTGGCCAGGTTCAGTCTCGCGTTGCCGTCCAATATCAGCTCATCCTTGACGACCTGGAGTGCGGCCTCTGGCGGCATCGGATAAGCGGGAATCCGGTGCTTGGGGATGGCGTGCGCGATGTCCCTGCCGTATACGGGGTGGTGGAAGTCGACATTGGCCTCGCCGTGGGCCTCATCGACTTTGGCGTGCAGTGGCATGCTGCGTTCCTTACTCTCGGCGGTACCGGCTGAACAGGAAGCCGTCGTCGTACAGCACGTGCGCGAGCGACAGCTGTTCGGCGTGCACCGACAGCGATCTGGTGACGCGGTCGGCGTGTCCAAGCGCTAGCACGGGGCTTGTGGTCAGGCACAGCTCGTCGACCAGGTTCTCGGCGGCCAGGTGGCCGAGCAGTGCCGGGCCGCCCTCGGTCAGGATGCTGACGTAACCGAGCGCGTGCAGCGCGGTGATCGCGGCGGCGAAGTTGATGCGGTCCTGCCCCGCCTCGATGACGCGGGCGTGCTGCGCTATGGCGGCGCGCTGATCGGGTGGGGCGGCTGCGGTGGTGATCACGATGGTCTGCGCACCAGGCGCGGCGGCGGTCAGCAGCTTGCTATCCGGATCCAGGTCCAGACGGCCGCTCACCACGGCGATTGGCGGAATAGGAGAGTCTGCCGGGCGCAGGCCGGCCCAGATCTGGGCTGCCTTCACTGGGCGGTAGTGCTCCGTCCGTACCGTGCCCGCGCCCACCAAGATCAAGTCAGCCATACTGCGCAGCACCGTGAACAGCATCCGATCAGCTGGGCCAGACAAGCCGCCCGACCGCCCCTCAAGTGACGCGGCGCCATCGGCGCTTGCGACCATGTTCGCGCGCAGCAGGGGATTCCCGCGGGCGGCCCCGTTCCCGTAGTAAGACGCGAGTTCTTCGACGCCCGCGGGCATCGGACCAGGCGTGACGCGCGGGACAACCGCAAACTCAGGACCGCAGACCGGATGGATCTTGCGCACGGCCAGCAGTCAATCAGATACCGAAGATTGGCTTACGGAACGGGCTCGGCTTAGCCTGCCGCCGCTTCAAGTACGACGACGGCCCGGCCGGCTACCTCTCTGGTGTTCGCCGTTATCGGCGCGGCCGCGGCCGGATCGACCGTATCGAACACGACGTGCCAGCCGGCCCCCGGGAGAGTGAAGGTCACGGGCTGGTCGTGCGCATTGAAGAGCAGCAGGAAACTCTGGTCGGTGATGGTCTCCCCGCGTGGCCCAGGCTCGGTGATCGCTTCCCCGTTCAGCAGGACGGCCAGTGATCGCGCGTAACTAGCCTGCCAATCAGCCTCGGTCATCTCGGTACCAGCGGGCGTCAGCCAGCTGATGTCACGCTGGCCGCCAAGCTCGCCGCTGAAGAACCGGCGCCGCCGGAACACCGGATGGTCGCGGCGCAGGGTGATGAGATCTCTGGTGAACTCCAGCAGGTCCGCGTGCTTGCCAGCGGCTTCCCAGTCAACCCACGACGTCTCGTTGTCCTGGCAGTAAGCGTTGTTGTTGCCCTGCTGGGTGCGGCCGAGTTCGTCACCCGCGAGCAGCATGGGGACGCCCTGCGACAGCAGCAGCGTGGCGAGGAAGTTTCGGGTCTGCCGATTGCGCAGCTCGCTGATGGCCGGGTCATCCGTCGGACCCTCGGTGCCGCAGTTCCATGACCGGTTGTCGTTGGTGCCGTCGGCGTTACCGTTGCCGTTGGCCTCGTTGTGCTTGGCGTTGTAGCTGACGAGGTCCGTGAGGGTGAAGCCGTCGTGGCACGTGACGAAGTTGATGGACGCAACGGGCCGCCGTGCGCTGGTCTCATACAGGTCGCTCGAGCCACTGAGGCGAGAGGCGAACTCCGGGAGCGAGGCCGGCTGGCCCCGCCAGAAGTCCCTGACCGTGTCCCGGAACTTGCCGTTCCACTCGGTCCACAGCGGCGGGAACTTCCCGACCTGGTAACCGCCGGCGCCTACGTCCCACGGCTCGGCGATGAGCTTCACCTGGGATACGACCGGGTCCTGCTGCACGAGCTCGAAGAACGCGGACAGCCTGTCTACCTCGTGGAGTTCGCGCGCCAGCGCGGCGGCGAGGTCGAACCGGAAGCCGTCGACGTGCATGTCGATGATCCAGTACCGGAGCGAGTCCATGATCAGCTGAAGCGCGTGCGGGTGCCGGACGTTGAGGCTGTTGCCGCAGCCGGTGTAGTCGAGGTAGACAGACGGGTCGTTGTCGTCCAGGCGGTAATAGGCGGCGTTGTCGATGCCGCGGAACGAGAGTGTCGGCCCGAGCGCGCCGCTTTCGGCTGTGTGGTTGTAGACGACGTCCAGGATCACCTCGATGCCAGCGGCGTGCAGCGCCTTGACCATCGACTTGAACTCGGCGACCTGACCGTGTGGCTCGGCCGAACTCGAGTACGTGTTGTGCGGGGCCAGGAAGCCGATCGTGTTGTAGCCCCAGTAATTGGTGAGCCCGCGCTGAGTTAGCTCATGCTCAGGCACCGACTGATGCACCGGCATCAGCTCGATGGCCGTGACGCCTAGTTTCGTGAGGTGGTCGATGATGGCTGGCGACGCGAGGCCGGAGTAAGTCCCGCGCAGCTCACGCGGCACCTGGGGGTGGCGCATGGTCAGGCCGCGTACGTGGGCCTCGTAGATCACTGTCTGGTGATAGGGCGTACGGGGCGGTCTGTCGCCCGACCAGTCGAAGTACGGGTTGACGACCACGTTCCGCGGCATGAACGGCGCGCTGTCGGAGTCATTGAGCCGGGTCACGTTCCCGAGCTCGTAATCGAACACGGCGGCGTCCCAGCGCAGTTGCCCGTCGACTGCCTTGCCGTACGGATCGAGCAGGAGCTTGGCCGGATTGCAGCGCTGGCCGCGCCTTGGGTCCCAGGGTCCGGTGACGCGATAGGCGTACCGCTGGCCGGGCCCTACAGCCGGGAGGTAGCCGTGCCAGACAAAGCCGTCGACTTCGGTGACATCCAAGCGGGTCTCGACGCCGGCCTCGTCGAACAGACACAGCTGGACTCGGTCGGCTACCTCGGAAAACAGGGCGAAATTGGTGCCAGAACCGTCCCAGGTGGCCCCCAGCGGATAGGCAGCGCCCGGCCAGATCTGCATCCGCTGACCTTACCTGCTGGTAACAGCAGACCGGACCAGAACACCCGCTAGGTCGAGTCCGTCGGGCAGGCTGCCGAACGGGGCGCCGGGTCCGGCGCCAGCAGTCCCCAGCCGGCTAGCGCAGAACGCGTCAGCGACCGCCGCTGGCGCGTGCCGGGCCAGCAGCGCTGCCTGGATGGTCACGGTGAGCTGGCCGGCCAGCAGGCGAGCGTTCCGTTCGCCAGTCTGCCGGTCTGACGTGGCCTCCTTGACAAGGCTGCGCAGGCTCGCAGCGGCGGCAGCGACGCGCGGATCGTCGGCGGCTAGGTCGATCTCGGCTAGAACCGCGTCCGACGCTTCGGGTGCGCGGGCAAGCCCCCGGAGCAGGTCGAGCGCCGTGACGTTGCCTGAACCTTCCCAGATCGAGTTCAGCGGCGAATCTCGAAGGAGCCGCGGCATCGGCGAATAGTCCTCGACGAAGCCGTTCCCGCCGAGGCACTCCAGGGCTTCGCCGGTGATCATGGGCGTCCGCTTGCAGATCCAGTACTTGGCCGCCGGGAGGGCGACGCGCAGCAGTGCGGCCTCGGCCGTGTCGCCGCGTGCTGCCCGATCCGCGGCGCCAGCCAGGCGCAGCGCCAGCGTGGTCGCGGCTTCCGACTCCAGCGTCAGATCCGCGAGGACGGCAGTCATCGCCGGGTGGTCGACCAGGCGCGCGCCAAACGAGACGCGCTGGCTGGCGTAGTTCGCTGCGAGGACGGTCGCTTGCCGGATCGCGGCCGCGCTCCCGAGCACGCAGTCGAGCCTCGTCGCGGTCACCATGTTGATGATCGTCGGAACGCCGCGGCCTAGCTCGCCGACGGGGAAGGCGACGGCGCCGTCGTACTCGAGCTCGCTGGAGGCGTTGGAGGTGTTTCCGAGCTTGTCCTTGAGCCGCTGAATGAGCATCGCGTTTCGGCTGCCGTCGGGCAGGACCCGCGGCAACAGGAAGCAGGACAGGCCTTCCGGCGCCTGGGCGAGCACAAGGAACATGTCGCACATGGGCGCGGAACAAAACCACTTGTGTCCTGTGAGCAGATAGCTGCCGTCCCCAGCCGGCGTCGCGCGGGTGGTGTTGGCCCGGACATCCGACCCACCCTGCTTCTCGGTCATGGCCATCCCGGCGAGCAGGCCGGCCTTCGCTGTCGGGATACGCAGGCCTGGGTCGTAGACCGTAGCTGCAAGCAGCGGCTCGTATGTCGCAGCGAGGTCAGGCGCCTGCCGGAGAGCGGGCACGGATGAGTACGTCATCGAGATCGGGCAGCCGTGCCCGGCCTCAGCCTGAGTCCAGACCATGAACTTGGCGGCGCGGGCGACGTGCGCGCCCGGCTGGGAGTCAGCCCATGGCGCTGCGTGCAAACCATGGCTGACTGCGATGCCCATGAGCTCGTGCCAGGACGGGTGGAAATCGACCTCGTCGACCCGGTGGCCGCGAGCGTCATGGGTCCGCAGTACCGGCTTGTTGATATTCGCGAGCCTGGCGTGCTCCTGGATGCGAGCGGAGCCGGCCAGCAGGCCAAGCTCGTGCAGCTCAGCCTCGGCCCAGCCGCCACCCTCGCGGTGCAGGGCGGTCAGCAGCGCGGCGTCGTCGGCGACGTCGAATCCAGTCAGCGGCGGGACCTGATTGAGGACTTGGTGAGTCTGGCGGCGGCCGCCGCCTTGACCAGTTGGTGCAGAGGAGCTCACGAGGTGTGGATGCCGCACTCGCTCTTTGCCGTGCCGGCCCAGCGGCCGCTGCGCGGATCGGCCCCGTCGGCGACCCTGGAGGTGCACGTCCGGCAGCCGATCGATGGGTATCCGTCGTACACGAGCGGGTTCACCAGAATGTTGTTAGCCGCGATGTAGTCGTCGACCTGCTGCTGGGTCCACTCGACGATGGGGTTGACCTTGACCATCTCGCGCCTGGCGTCCCACTGGACGACCTGAGTATCGCTGCGCGCCTCGGTCTCTTCCCGGCGGACGCCGGTAAACCAGGCGTCGTACGGGCCGAGCGCCTCTTCCAGCGGGACGACTTTCCGCAGGTAACAGCACAGGTCAGGGTTCCTGCTGTACAGGCGCGGGCCTAGCTCCGCGTCCTGCTCAGCCACCGTCGTCGGCGGCGTCACATTGATGACGTTGACGGGGTAAACGGTCGCAACCGCGTCCCTGGTGCCGACGGTCTCCGGGAAGTGATAGCCGGTGTCCAGAAACAGCACGTCGACGCCCGGCAGGTGCTTAGAAACAAGGTTCACGAGCACGGCGTCAGTCATTGACGAGGTTATGCAGATCTTGCGGCCGAAGGTTCGCACAGCCCAAGCGATAACCTCGTCGGCCGGCGCCCCAGCGAGTGCAGCAGCAGCCTGCGCAGCTAGCCTCTCCATGTCGCCGGGCTCCTCCTCGCGGCCGTTATATGCAGCCATTCCCGTCCACACTAGGGGCAAGCACACGCCAGCGGCAGAGCTGTGGGCTAAATCACAGGGAACATCCGCTGTCGCAGCGCACCTGCTGTGCCACATCTGCCCGGCCGTAACTGTGCTCGCCAGTGTCGGCAACCGCCGCCTGGGCGCGCGTATTCCGGCCAGTGTCTAGCTTCGCAGAACTCTCACTAGCCTTGGCGGATCCAGCCCATGCGTGTCTCCGATTTGGGTGCTGGCGGCTGATGCTGACAATCGCACCAGTTGCCACCACGGCACTCTTCGTGCCGCTGAGCTCGGCAACCCGCGCAGACCATGGCCGGTCCTAGCTGGCCTTAGGCCGCGTTGGCGCGGCGCATACGGCGCCGGCGCTCGGAAGAGCGCTCGTCCTCATTGAGACCGCCCCAGGTCCCGTACTTCTCAGGCCTGCTCACGGCATAGGTAAGGCAATCGCCCTTAACGGGACAGCTTGCACAGACCGCCTTGGCCTTGCGCTCGCGAATCTCGCGCTCGGGCTGCCGTTCCCCGTCAGGCCCGAAGAAGAGCACGACATCACGGCCCCGGCACGCAGCCTGATCCTGCCAGCCCCAACTCGGCCGTTGCAGCAGGCCGGCAGCTTGACGGCGTACCTCAGACATGAATAGCTCTCCTCAGCCAGCAGACCGTGGTCGTCCCTGGCCACGGTGTCAAAGGTAGGTACGTATAAATCGGTTAAAACGTTCGTTCCGTGCGTGCTTCAGGCTCAAGCCCCGTCGTGCCAGCGTGCTCCCGTCCAGCCCACCCCGAAGAACGAGGTATCGTGCCCTAGACGAAGAAGTTCTCGCGCGGTTGCGGCAATTGCCCCGTCGCATGATGCAACGCGCCGCGGTGGCGCGATGTTCCCGGTAGCGGCTGCCGCAAGACTGCGACGTTTACACGCGTGCCCATCGAAGCGCGCACGCCGCCGCATAATGATGCCATTGAGTACGTCAGTCGCGCAGGCGAGATCACCAAATATCTTCGGTTAGAGCAGGTTGAAGAAGGCCGAAAGCTCGTTTCCGGCGCCTTGCAAGAGCCCAAGTATATGGTGGAGGAGGCCCAGCAAGCTGCCGGGATGAGTGCCCAGCAAGATCACAAGGCCCAGGACGACTACCCAGCCGACGGCTCTGCCCATGGTTAACCGGTCCCGAGATGCGGGCTGCCTCCCGCTTCCTTCTGCAAATAGGGCGCCCACGATCGCCGCGAGGTGCTCGTAGCTGGCACGGGTCGCGGTCGCGCTGGGCTGCAGGTTGATCCAGGCCACGTATCCTCAAGCTCCTGCGGTTAGTGTGCCCATCGCGGACGCGGCCATGCAGCCTGAGACCTCAGTCACAGCCAGAACTCGTCAGCCATTCCGAAAAAGGTCTGCTGACCTGCGGGTAGCATGCCGCTGGATATCGCCATAGTTGATCGTTAACTGGACAGATCCCACCGTTCACGCCACGATGGCTTCATGTCCGCGTCGGATGCAGCCCCGCTGCCTCGCCTCGGCGAAGTCTTCTTTGATGTCCGAGGCGACTCCCGGAGCATGCGGCTCAGTTGGTATGCAGACACGGACGTAGCGGTCTTCAGCATCTGGCAAGGCGGTAGGTGCACAGGCACCTTCCGGCTGCCGATGGACGATCTCAGCCGCATGATCGAGATCCTGCAGCGCGGTCCGGAGGGGCGCTCCAGGCGCGGAGGCGGTGACCGCAGGCCGGGCGCAGGCGAGCCAGGCTTTAACGCGGGATACGAAGGCGACAACACCGTGGTCCACAACCCGGGCGCGCGTACCAGCGCAGCCAACGCTGTCGATTATGGCGCGGGTCAGTACGGCACAGCGGACTTCGGTCCGCGTGGTGATGATTACCGTGCAGGCGATCATGGTACTCGCGACTACCATTCTTCCGACCGCCGCTCGGCGGACCGCCGTGCTGCCGAACCTTACGGGCCCGGCGACTACGGAACATCGGATCGCGCCCCCGCCGAGTACGGCGATTACCCTCGGCCGAGCGCGGCTCGCCATCGAACCGAGCGCTACGAATCCGCCGATCATGGCCGGCCTGAGCATGAACGGCCTGACTATGAGCAGGACGACGAGTGGTGGCCAGACAGCGACCACTATCAAGCCGATCGGACCGGTCAGCGCTTCGTGCCAGCCGATGACGGCGGATACGGCGAACCGCGTTTTGAGCCGCCCTATGGCCACCCCGGACCGGACTCATCCGAGCCTGGCTTTCTGGACGACTCGGAGTATCGGCGACCCGCCGATCCGGCTAGCCGCTCACGACATTCGGCGGGTCGGCATGGCGGCGGCCAACCACGGTAACCGAAGCTGACCCGTCGGAGCTGTCGTGGGGCTGCACGCGCGAATTTCGTTCTTTCATGCCTGCCAAAAAGCGCTGATCAGAAGCTTGTGTCGGCGCCGTTAGAGCCGAACGTGGCGGGGCATAGTTTTCGGCGGGGGGAAGGGGGATTCCAAGTGGCCCAGAAAATTTCCGTCACGTTCGCGTGCGACTACGACTCACGAGAGATTCCCGAAGGCGAGCACATGACTCGCGCGTTCAGCCTTGATGGCCGGGATTACGAGATTGACCTGTGCGAGAAGCACAGCCAGAAATTTGACGAGGTGCTCAGCAGGTTCGCCGAGAAGGCCCGGAAGGTGACCAACCGAGTAGGGAAGCCGAAGCGGCGTACTACGGCGCACCGTCAGCGCAGTGCCGATATCCGGGCCTGGGCGAAGCAAAGCGGGATGGACGTTAGCGAGCGCGGACGGATTCCTGCGAATGTAATTGCCAAGTACGAGGCCAACCACTAGCAGCGGACTGATGGCCGGCACCCGCAGTAGGGACACCTAGGGTGCCGGTTCATTGGCGTTCGGTGAGTCAGAGACGTGCATCACAGCCGCAGCGAGCACCACCGAATTTGGCAGATGCACCCGGCCTTCGTCCGTCTGGACCGTCACATACGTCAGGCTGAGGTCAGTGACCACGCCCTCGATGACTCCGGATAGGGCGCCAGCGCGGAAGCTGACCCGATCACCGACCCGGAATGGACTCGCAAACAGCAGAACCACGCCGGCGAACACATTAGCCAGGGACTGTTGGGCGGCAATGCCGAGCAGCACGCCGGTCACAGCCCCGCCGACGATGAGTTGCCTGGGGCTGACGCCCAGTACTTCCAGGGAAATCACCAGGATGGTGAAGACGCCGACGATCAGCAGGACGTACCTAATGATCCCGGCGTGCGCCTTCCCGATCAACGGTTCAAGTGCGCCTTTGGCCGCGCCGGATAGTCCAAAGGCAGCGATCATGCCTAGGACGAAGAAGACAATCGTGCCAGCGAGGAAGACGATCTTTGAGGTGTGGGAAGTGTTGGTGGCACTAAGGCCGGTGTAGGTGTGGACGACCCCGACCTTCGCGGCTATTGCGCCGGCGACGGCGATCACCAGCGCGAACACATATCGCCACGGGTGGGCCTTCGCCCGAACCTTGTGCACGCGCTCGGCGACGTCGAGCTGACGACGCTCCTGCAGATCCATTTCTCTACGCTATCGGCACCATGAGCGCGTGAGCCCGGGACCTTGATGGTCCCGGGCTCACGCGATGATGTCTCGCTGGTCTGTTCCTACGACCCGAGGTTGAACAGCGGACTGCCGACAGGCAAGACCGGCTTGCCCTTCATGCCGTTGATCACGCCAGCCGCGGAGGTGTACCAGGCGACGAACGCCGTGATGACACCGATGTAACCGCCGAGTTTGACCATGCCGCTACTGTTGGCCAAGAACCCGATAAACAGGGCGATCTCGGTCAGCTCCAGGGTGAGGAAGACACCGAACACGGCCGTGTTCAGCTGCGAACTGAAGATCAGCATGTACGTGTTGAAGAAGGCGAAGGCCAGCAGGATCCAGCCGAGGTCCTTGGCGTTGCCGTGGGCAAGCACGGCCCATAGGCCGAGACCGATCCAGAAGCCGCCGTACGTGGAGAACGCCGTCGCGCCGAAGACGTTCCGGTTGCGGAATTCCCACATTCCGGCGAGCAGCTGGCAGAACCCGCCGTACGCGAAGGCATAGCCGAGCCAGTCGTTGCCAGAGCTGTTCTTGGCCCAGCCGGCGTTCACCGCTGACAGCAGGAACGTGGTCAGCGCGAACGCTGCGAGCCCGAGCGGCGCAGGGTCGGCGATACCGGTGCCTGCGGCAACCGCTGCGGGAGCCTCATCGGTGGTGCTCAACTAATTCCTCCTCGGGGCTTTGCCTGCCTGACCACGAGCACGCTGCTGGGGCAAGGCAAGCGTGATGGATGGTGAAAGGTCGCGACTCCGAAGCACCATGCGTGGCCGGCCGCCTGAGCATCTAGCTGGGCGGGGCAGGTTATCTCGTCCGTTGTTAAAGCTACGAGCCTGGCCATTCGCTGACCTTCCTGATTCTTCACATCTGGCTCATTAGAACCAGGTGGAAGATCTGCCCTGAGCGTAACGCCGGTCGCGCATTTTAGGGAGACCCATTTTTGGGGCGTTGGGAGTTATATGCCCGAAGTGCTGCCCGCCTCGGCAATCGTCGGCCCCGTGCTGGTGGGTGGAGGGTCGTCGCGGCGAAGGAGGCCGGACAATCCTGCCCGCGTTGCCAGTACCAGCACGCTGTCACCGGCGCTGATCACATAGTCAGCGGCAGGAGACCAGTCCATGTCGTCGGCATCCGCGAGGCGCAGCGCGATGACCCGTAGCTGTCCGGCCTGTTGCGCGGATGCCAGCCGGTTGCCGACCAGGCCGGCATCGCCGGCCGGCACCTCGGTTAGCAGCAGGACGTGCCTGCCGACGTCGATCGTGCGCAGTACGTTTTGATCGAGCAGAGCCGCAGCGAACGCAGGCGCGGCGAGGTAGGAAGTCGACCGCGAGACCGTGTTCGCGATTGTGCTCTGAATCCGCGCTGCCAGGTCGTCATCGTAAAGGCGCACCACGATACGAGGGCGGGAAGAGAGCGCCCGTGCATTGAGTGCGGTCTCCAGATTCGCTATATCGCTGTCGGTAACGGAAACGACCGCCCGGCACGTACTCACCCCGGCCTCTTGCAGCGATTCCTCGCGCTGCGTCTCGCCGATGACGACGCGAATGCCGAGGCTCTGCGCAAGTGGCATCCCGGTGGCTTCAGCGCTCTTATCGACGCCGACAACGTCGATCCCGAGATCGTGCAGCTGACCCATCACTCGCGTGCCGACGGCGCCGAGTCCGGCCACGATCACGTGGTTGCCGGCCGGCGTTCGGCTCACCGCGCCGTCGCCGCTAATGCGCGCGCCCACAATGGCCGCGGTCACTAGCGGCAGGATGGCCAGACCGTCAAATGTGAGCAGGACCTGAGCGATCATCTCGTACGACGTGACGTTATTCCCGGTTTGCGCGGCTCCTGCCGCGTCAACGAGCGTCAGGTACAGCGAGGTCGGCAGCGGGAGATGCAGTGGCACGACGAACAACGCGAAACCCGCGATCAGCACGGCGATGAGCGCGACCACGACCAGGCCCAGCTTGGTTGTGACGGCCCATCGCAGCACCTTCAGCGGTTTGGTGAGCCGGCGGCGCTGTCTAGACAGCGGATTGCGCGGTGTGCCGTCAGCTACGGCAAGGACGATGCCGGCCGCGAGGTCCGTCGGCGGCAGCAGACTGGGCGCGTCGGCGTCGCTGGTCGCGGCGAGCCCGCAGATGATCTGGCCGGCGC
>Ga0126373_10001136_pt1 | contig 18669 bp, 17 predicted proteins | sample PanSoiMetPlot_11_FD_92545 | JGI IMG/M metagenome (GOLD analysis project Ga0126373, IMG submission 92545) | Tropical forest soil microbial communities from Panama - MetaG Plot_11 | ecosystem: Environmental > Terrestrial > Soil > Tropical forest > Bulk soil | place: Panama | collected 2016-02-17 | reverse complement strand
CCCCCTCCCTGGTTCGCTCGCTACTCAGATATCGCTACCGAACTCAGTCTCCAGCGCGCTGCGCTGGTTGGCGCCCAGGCCGCGGACACGCCGCGACTCCGCGATGCCCAGTCGCTCCATGATTTGCTTGGCCCGCACCTTGCCGACGCCCGGCATGGACTCCAGCAGTGCCGACACCTTCATCTTGCCCACAACATCGTCCGTCTGCCCCTCCTTGAGAACCTGAGGAAGGGTCGTCGAGCCATGCTTGAGCCTGTTCTTGACTTCCGCCCGGTCCTTACGAGCCTGGGCTGCCTTCTCAAGCGCCGCTGCCCGCTGCTCGGGGGTAAGTGGAGGAAGAGCCACGCGAGGTCACCTCGGGTTTCGTATCGAAAATGTCGCTCCGCGAGGGGAAACTAGCGAGTTACGCCCGGCTCGGCAATGCGAACCCCCGTTTGCATCAGCACAAATTAGCCAATATGACGCTCCGTACTAGTACGTGCACCAAGCGTAGTTGCATTTTCCCTGGTAACGCAAGAATTTCGAGTTTTTGCGACACATCGCAGGGGCGCTGACCAGCGGATCAACACGCCCGATCCTGTCAAAGCGTCGGCCGTCATGAGCATAGCGGCGGCCGTTCTTGCCGGGTGCCGGCCTCGGCCCATTCGCGGCGATTATGCGTCGAACGTCACAGTGCCATGCCAATGCATCGCGGCGCCTAGGAGCTTCAGCACGATCCGCCGAGTTTCCGATGGCACGAACCGGCATAAAACCTTCAGCCGCGGACCTCGACCCGGCGCAGCGACGCGGCGATGGCCGACGCTGCCGCACCTGGATCAGCCGCGCCAGTGATGGGCCTCCCGATCACGAGCAGGTCAGCTCCGGCTCGCAAGGCCTCCTCGGGCGTGGCGACGCGAGCCTGATCGTGGAACGCGGAGCCAGCTGGCCGCACGCCCGGCGTGATCAGCGCGATGTCATCGCCTACCTCGGCGCGCAACGCGACGACCTCCTGCGGCGAGCAGACGAGCCCGAGTGCGCCAGCCTCGACCGCGAGCGCCGCGAGTCGGCGGGCAGCCTCACTCACCGGGCCGCCAAGCCCGATCGCGCCGAGGTCCGCCTCGTCCAGCGAGGTAAGAACCGTGACGGCCACCACTTTGGTGTCCGGCGCTGCCTCTGCTGCGGCCCGAATGGCCGCCGGCCCGGCGGCGGCGTGCACGGTAAGCAGTGCCGGGCGCAGGCGCGCCACCGCCCTCGCCGCACCAGCCACGGTCGCCGGAATGTCGTGCAGCTTGAGGTCAAGAAAGATATCCACGCCGCTGGCGCCTCGTACTGATGCCACGGCTTGCGGCCCGTACCGCAAGTACAACTCGAGGCCTATCTTCACGGTACTGACGTGCGGCGTGACGAGCGCGGCCCAACGGGCCGCGGTCTCCAGGTCCGGCGCGTCTAGCGCGACGGCGATCGGCGCGTACCCGGGCATCAGCTCCTCCTCGAAACTCTGGCGTTAGCACTCATCGCACGCCCGGCCAGGGCCCGAGCCTCATGGGCGAGCCCGATCACGTCCGCCAGCCGGTCTACCCCGCGAGCGGTTAGTTCTTCCTCTAGCTCGCGCAGGATACGCACGCATGCCGACGGATCGTGGAAGATCGTCGTGCCAACGCTCACCATGGACGCGCCCGCCAGGATGAGTTCCAGCGCGTCCCGGCCGGTTCGGACCCCGCCCATGCCGATGATCGGGACGCCGGGCAGCGCCTCGTGGACCTGCCAGATGCACCGGACCGCGATCGGTCTGATCGCCGGCCCAGACAGACCACCAGTCAGGCCTGCTAGCCGCGGCTGCATCGTGTCGGTGTCGATCACCATGCCAAGCAGCGTATTGATCATGGACAGGCCATCGGCGCCTGCTGACACGCAGGCCTTGGCGATCGTCACAATGTCGGTGACGTCCGGCGAGAGCTTGGCAAACACCGGGATGTCATAGCGTGCCCTGGTCCGAACGGCCTCGATCACCGCAGCCGATGACTCGGGATTGCAGGCGAAAACCTGGCCCCGGTGCTCAACATTCGGGCACGAGATATTGACCTCGATCGCAGTGACGCCGGCAGCGTCGGACAGCCGGCCCGCGAGATCGGCGTATTCGGCCACCGTCCCGCCGGCGATGGAGACGACGGCGCGGGCGCCCCTGGACAGCAGCCACGGCAGGTCGCGCTGGAGGAATGCGTCGATCCCCGGCCCTTGCAGTCCGATCGAGTTCAGCATGCCGCTCGGCGTCTCAGCCATTCGCGGCGTCGGCCGCCCCGACCGCGGGCTCAGCATGACGGACTTGGTCACGATCGCGCCGACTTTGGAGACGTCCATGAACTGGGCCATTTCGCGACCGGCGCCGGCGCATCCAGACGCCGTCATGATCGGATTCGGCAGTTCCACGTGCCCGAGCTTGGACCGCAGGTCAACTGCCATGTCCCTGCCTCCCTCCGCGACCCTTGCCGGTCTGGCCGCGCACCGCCTGACCGCCGGCCGCCTCTCCCCCGGGTGACTGAGCACCAGCTGACTGACCGCCGGCTTGCGCTCCGCCTGCCGGAGTCGTGCCTCCCGCCTCCTCGTTGTCCACCGGCTGGCCGCCCCTCGCGCCATCGCGGCCGAGTCCCGAGCCGGCCCCGTTCCCGTCATGATCCGACTGACGCTGCAGGTGCGCGGCCCGACGAGAACGTGGCTCCCAGCCTGGGGCGCCGAACGCGTCGAATGGGATCGTGCCGATGTCGTCCCAGCGCACGGACTCCCCCCGGAAGACGGGGCCGTCGATGCATGACCGCACCATCCGGGTGATCCCGTCCGTGCCGATTACCGGGAGCACGCACGTCATGCACACGCCGACGCCGCAGGCCATCGCTTCCTCGACGGCCGCTTGGACCGGAATGTCGTACCGACGAGCCAGCACCGTGATCTGACGCAGCATGGGCATAGGCCCGCAGGCGTAGATCACGTCGGTCCGCCCGTCGTGGATGACCTGGTCCAGCATGTCGGTGACGAGGCCACGAGCGCCGAGCGAGCCGTCCTCGGTCGTGATCGTCGCCGACCTGCCAGTGCGCCGGGCCGTGAGGGCGCCGAAGACGCGATCTCCACTGCCTGCCCCAAGCAAGAAGTCGACCTCGCACCGCCGCTCTCGCAGCTTCGTCGCGAGCGCGAACAGCGGAGCGCTGCCATATCCGCCGCCGATCAGCAGGCAGTTGACCGGGTCGCGGGGCAGCGGGAAAGGCCTGCCGAGCGGACCGGTCACGTCGAGCACGTCCCGGGCGCGCCGTTCAGCCAGCCACTGTGTTCCGCGGCCATGCACGGCGAAGACGAACTCCACGGTGCCCCCGTGGTCGGGCCGCACATCGTGGATGGAAAACGCCCGGCTGAGCAGCATCGAGCTGTCCGGCCCCCCGACGGCCAGTGTCACGAACTGGCCGGGCTTGAAGCGAGCGGCGATGGCCGGCGCGACCAGAGTCATCGCGTAATAAGCGTCAACACGGCGCACGGTCAGCACGGTCCCGCGCACCTGTACCGGGCCGACCTGCGCGTCAACGTCGCTAGGTGTCATGGTGTCCGCGCAGGCGCGCCGCGTGCTCCTGCAGCGATCGCACGCCTACCTCATCCCTGTCGATGGCCTCAATGCCCTGCACTGCCGCCCACAGACCCTGGACCGTGGTGATGCACGGGATAGCCCGGCGGACGGCAGCAGTCCGGATCTCGTAGCCGTCCCGCCGGAAGCCGGACTGGCCCGGACCGCCGAACGGCGTGTTCACGATCAGGTCGACCTGACCGTCCAGGATCCGGTCGACGATCGTCGGCTCGCCATCGGGCCCGCGACCCTCGCTGTTCTTACGGACGATCGTGGCACGAACGCCGTTTCGGTGCAGAACCTCCTGCGTTCCGCGCGTCGCCCAGATCTCGAAGCCGAGATCGGCCAGACGTTTCACCGGGAAGATCATCGACCGCTTGTCCTTGCCGGCCACGGTCACGAAGGCCCGGCCCTTCACCGGCAGCGATCCGTACGCGGCGGCCTGGCTCTTCGCATACGCGGTCCCGAACACCTCGTCGATGCCCATGACCTCGCCGGTCGAGCGCATCTCCGGGCCGAGGACGGTGTCGACGCCCGCACCACTGGCGTCGGCGAACCGGCTGAACGGCAGCACCGCCTCCTTGACCGCGATCGGTGCGTCCAGCGGCAGTGTTCCGCCATCCCCCGCCCCCGGAAGCATGCCGTCCGCACGCAACTCGGCCACGGTGGCTCCGAGCATGATCCGAGCGGCCGCCTTGGCCAGTGGCACGGCCGTCGCCTTCGATACGAACGGCACCGTTCGCGAGGCTCGCGGATTCGCCTCCAGCACATACAAGACGCCGGCTGCGAGCGCGTACTGCACGTTCAGCAGCCCGCGGACGCCGACTCCGCGGGCGATCGTCTCGGTCGAGGACCTGATCAGCGTGATGTACTCCTGGCTCAGCGTGATCGGCGGCAGCGCACAGGCCGAGTCGCCTGAGTGGATGCCCGCTTCCTCGATGTGCTCCATGACGCCCCCCAGGTACAGCTCCTGACCGTCATACAGGGCGTCGACGTCGATCTCGATCGCGTCGTCGAGGAACCTGTCGATGAGGACCGGGTGCTCCGGCGACGCTTCCGTGGCGCGGCGCACGTAGTCGGCGAGCGCGGCATCGTCGTACACGATTTCCATGCCCCGGCCCCCGAGTACGTAAGAGGGCCGGACCAGCACGGGATAGCCGATCTCGTGCGCGATGGTTTCCGCCTCGGCCACCGACGTCGCCGTTCCGTGCCTGGGCGCGAGCAGTCCGCCCGCCACCAGCACCCGGCCGAACTCCCCGCGATCCTCGGCCAGGTGGATCGCTTCGGGCGAGGTGCCCACGACCGGGACTCCGGCGGCTGCCAGAGCCCGGGCCAGGCCTAGCGGCGTCTGGCCGCCGAGCTGCACGATCACGCCCGCGACCGGCCCAGTCGCCTGCTCGGCGTACACGACCTCCAGCACGTCCTCGAGCGTCAGCGGCTCGAAGTACAGCCGACCCGACGTGTCGTAGTCAGTCGAGACCGTCTCTGGATTGCAGTTGACCATCACGGTCTCGTAGCCGACCTCCGCCAGCGCGAAGGACGCATGCACGCACGCGTAGTCGAACTCGATGCCCTGACCGATCCGGTTGGGGCCGCTGCCCAGGATGATGACCTTGGGCTTCGCGCCGTCCGGGACCTCCGTCTCAACGTCATATGTCGAGTACAGGTACGGCGTGCGAGCGGCGAATTCGGCCGCGCACGTGTCGACCGTGTGGTAGACCGGCCGCACGTTCAGTGACTCGCGCAGCTCCCGAACCTGTGTTTCGGTCTTGCCCGTGAGCTGGCCGAGCTGCGCATCCGAGAAGCCCAGCGACTTGGCCGCTGCGAGCGCCCGCGCAGTCGCCGGCCCGCCGACGCCGATCCCGTGATCCTGGATGCGGGCTGCGTGTTCCTCGATCCCTTCGATCTGGTCGACGAACCAGGGGTCAATAGAACTGGCCGCGGACACCTCGGCGACCGTAGCGCCTGCCCGCAGCGCCTGGTGCACAGTACTCAGCCGGCCGTCATGTGGCACCGCGCAGGCCGCGAGCAAAGCGTCTTTGTCGCCGGGCGGCTCGGTCCAGCAGAACGACGCACCTGCCTGCTCCAGCGAACGCTGAGCTTTCTGAAGCGCTTCGGCGAAGTTGCTGCCGATCGCCATCGCCTCGCCGACAGATTTCATGTGCGTGGTGAGCACCGGGTCGGCTCCCGGGAACTTCTCGAACGCGAACCGCGGCACTTTGACCACAACGTAATCCAGCGATGGCTCGAAGCTGGCCGGGGTCTCCCCCGTGATGTCGTTTCGGATCTCGTCCAGGGTGTAGCCGATCGCGAGCCGGGCCGCGATCTTCGCAATCGGGAACCCGGTAGCCTTCGACGCCAGCGCACTCGACCGCGACACCCGCGGGTTCATCTCGATGACCACCATCCGGCCGGTGCGGGGATGGACAGCGAACTGAATGTTGCAGCCGCCGGTGTCAACCCCGACTGCTCGGGCCGTGGCGATGGCCACATCGCGCATGTGCTGGTACTCACGGTCCGTCAGCGTCATGGCCGGCGCCACCGTCACCGAGTCGCCGGTGTGCACGCCCATCGGATCGATGTTCTCGATCGAGCAGACGATCACGACGTTGTCGCGGGAATCCCGCATCAGCTCGAGCTCGAACTCCTTCCAGCCGAGCACCGACTCCTCGAGCAGGACCTCCGTGACAGGGCTGGCGTCAAGGCCCGCGCCGGCGATGCGGTCTAGGTCAGCCGCGGTTCGCGCGACACCCGAGCCAGTACCGCCGAGCGTGAACGATGGCCGCACAACGACCGGGTACCCGAGCTCCGCGGCCGCCGCTCGGCATTCCTCGAGTGTGTGGCAGATCCGGCTCGACGGGACCTCGGCGCCGACACTTATCACTATCTGCTTGAACTGATGGCGATCCTCCCCGGCCCGGATGGCCTCGATGCCAGCCCCGATCAACTCCACGTCGTACTTGGCGAGCGTGCCGTTGTCATGAAGGGCCACGGCTGCGTTCAGCGCCGTCTGGCCGCCCAGGGTCGGCAGGATCGCGTCCGGCCGCTCCTTGGCGATAACCTTCGCGAGCACCTCCGGAGTGATGGGCTCGACGTACGTGGCGTCAGCGAACTCGGGATCGGTCATGATCGTGGCGGGATTTGAATTCACCAGGCTGACCCGGATGCCTTCGGCCCGGAGCACGCGGCACGCCTGCGTTCCGGAGTAGTCGAATTCGCAGGCCTGCCCGATGATGATGGGCCCGGAGCCGATCACGAGAACGGACTTCAGGTCTTCGCGCCTAGGCACGCCGCGTGCCTTCCATCAGGTCGCAGAACTCCCCGAACAGGCCGGATGCGTCATGCGGACCCGGCGCGGCCTCGGGGTGGTACTGAACGCCGAACGCCGGCGCCGCCCGCAGCCGCAGCCCCTCAACGACGCCGTCGTTGAGATTCAGGTGCGTGATCTCGGCCGGCCCGAAGTCGGTCTGGAAGGCGCGACCCGCGCGGTCGCGACCGGGACCGGCGTCCGGAAGCGCGACGGCAAACCCGTGGTTGTGGCTGGTGATCTGGACCCGGCCGGTGCGGAGGTCCTGCACGGGCTGGTTCACGCCGCGGTGGCCGAACCGAAGCTTGTACGTGCCAAGGCCGAGTGCGCGCCCGAGGACCTGGCTGCCTAGGCAGATCCCGAAGACTGGCGTGCTCGCAGCGATCACCCCGCGGATGGCGTCGACCGCGTACCCGATAGCAGCCGGATCGCCCGGACCATTGGAGAAAAACACGCCATCGGGGCTGGCCGCCAGGATCTCGGGCGCGGTGGCCGTAGCGGGCACCACCTGTACCTCGCAGCCAAGCGCCGCCATTGCCCGCGGAGTCGCCGCCTTGATCCCCAGATCAACTGCAACAACACGGAACCGGAACGGGGTGTCATCGGGCGGGTGTATGACGTAGGGCCGCGGCGTGGAAACGTCTCTCGCCAGGTCGGCGCCGGTCATCTGGGGGCTGGCCAGGACTCGCTCCAGCAGTTCGGCCGGGTCCGCCGGGCCCGAGGTGATCCCGGCCCGCATCGCGCCGCGGTCGCGCAGGTGCCGGGTCAGGGCCCTCGTGCCGTTCATCGCGATGCCGGTGACGCCCTGCGCGGCGAGTTCCGCCTGGAGGCTGCGCTGCGCGCGCCAGCTCGACGCTAGCCGGGCAGGCTCGCGCACTACGTAGCCGCTCACCCAGATCCGGCGAGACTCCGGATCTGTGTCGTTGACGCCCGTGTTGCCGATGTGCGGCGCCGTCATCGCGACGATCTGCCGAGCGTAGGACGGGTCGGTCAGCGTCTCCTGATACCCGGTCATGCCAGTGTTGAAGACCATCTCGCCGAATGTCTCACCGTCCGCGCCAAAGCTCGTCCCGCGGAAAGTGGTGCCGTCTTCCAGGACTAGCATCGCCGGGCTGGCCGAACCGACGAGGGCCGGGCTCGTCATCGGGCCAGCTTCCCGTCGAGCACGGTGGGCGTGCCGCGCAGGAAGGTCGCGACGACCTGCCCCGGCAGAACCATACCGGCAAACGGGCTGTTCCGACTGCGTGAAGCGTGCCCGGCCGGATCCACTCTGCTCGAAGCAGCCGGGTCGTACAAGACAAGGTTCGCCGGCGATCCCGGCTGCACCGGCCGCCCGTGCAAGGGCGTCTCCTCGGCATCGAGCGAGCCGAGGCCGGCTAGGGATCCGCCGCCACCGGGAGATGCGCTGCCGTCCAGTCGACCAATCGCGGCGGGCCGGGCCGACATCCGGTCAGCTACCCCGGCCCAGTCGAGCAGCCCGGTTTCGACCATTGCCGCGTGGACCACCCGCAACGCAGTTTCCAGGCCGGTCATTCCGAAGGCTGCCGCCTGCCACTCAGTCTCCTTGTCCTCCATGGGGTGCGGAGCGTGATCGGTGGCGACGCAGTCAATGGTGCCGTCGGCAAGGCCCGCCCGCAGCGCCTCGACGTCGGCCTGGGTCCGCAACGGCGGGTTGACCTTGTAGACCGGGTCGTAGCTGACGGCGAGCTCGTCGGTCAGCAGCAGGTGATGGGGCGTCACCTCGGCGGTAACGCGCCAGCCCTTGGACTTAGCCCAGCGAATGATTTCTACTGAGCCGGCGGTAGACACGTGGCAGACGTGGAGTGCCGACCCGACGTGGGCGGCCAACAGTGAGTCCCTGGCGATGATGGCTTCCTCGGCTACTGCGGGCCATCCGGTGAGTCCGAGCAGGCCAGATATCTCACCCTCGTTGAGCTGCGCGCCGTCGGTGAGCCTCGGCTCCTGCGCATGCTGTGCGATCACCCCGTCAAAGGCCTTGACGTACTCGAGCGCGCGCCGCATCAGCATCGCGTCCGACACGCACCGGCCGTCGTCTGAGAAGACCCGCACTCGCGCCGCCGAGTCGGCCATGGCGCCAAGCTCGGCGAGCTGGCTGCCGCCAAGTCCGGCCGTGACGGCGCCGACTGGCCGGACATCGCAAAGGCCGGCCTGTGTGCCGAGCCGCCATATCTGTTCGACGACACCGGCGGTGTCGGCGACGGGGTCGGTGTTGGCCATGGCGTGCACGGCCGTGAACCCGCCGAGTGCGGCCGCCTCCGTCCCGGTCTGGACGGTCTCAGCGTCTTCCCGGCCGGGCTCGCGCAGATGTGTGTGCAGGTCGACGAGGCCGGGCAGCGCGATGAGGTCTGCGGCGTCGATCACCTGGGCGCCACGAGCGGACAGGCCTCGCCCGGTCTCGACGATGAGGCCGTCACTCAGTAGCAGATCGATGGCCGCGCTGCCGATGGGCCTGACGTTCCTGATCAGCCATGCTTGCCCGGGGCCGCTCACCGCGATGCCTCCGCTCGCGCCGTCGCCGGCGCCGCCGTCGCGGCTAGGTCGGCCCCGCCTAGCAGCAGATACAGCACCGCCATCCGGACGCTCACTCCGTTCGCTACCTGCTCGACGATGGTCGACCGCGGCGAGTCAGCGATCTCGGCCGCGATCTCGACGCCGCGATTCATCGGGCCCGGGTGCATGACGATCGCGTGCTCGGGCAGCAAGGCCAGCCTGTTGGCATCAAGGCCGTACCGGCGGCTGTATTCGCGCACCGTCGGGAAGTACGCGGCATTCATGCGCTCAGCCTGGACGCGCAGCATCATTACGACGTCCGCCTTAGGCAGCACCGCCGAGAAGTCGTAGCTGACCTCGCACGGCCAGCTCGACACCGCCACCGGCAACAGCGTGGGCGGCGCGACGAGGGTCACGTCGGCGCCTAGCGTCCGAAGCAACAAGACGTTGGAGCGCGCGACCCGACTGTGCAGCACGTCGCCGACGATGGCGACGCGCAGGCCGTCGAGTCGGCCGAGCCTGCGACGCATGGTGAACGCGTCGAGCAGCGCCTGGGTGGGATGCTCGTGCGTGCCGTCGCCAGCGTTCACTACGCTGCCGCGGACCCAGTGGGCTAGCCGGTGCGGGGCGCCCGATGCCTGGTGCCTGATAACAACGGCGTCGGCCCCCATCGCCTCGAGAGTGAGGGCAGTGTCCTTGAGGCTCTCGCCCTTGGCGACGCTCGATCCCTTGGCGGAGAAGTTGATCACGTCGGCCGACAGTCGCTTGGCAGCCGCTTCGAACGAGATGCGGGTCCGCGTGGAGTCCTCGTAGAAGAGGTTGACCACGGTGCGACCGCGCAGCGTCGGCAGCTTGCGGATCGGCCGGTCGGTTACCTGAGACAGCTCCTCGGCCGTGTCGAGGATCAGCAGCGCGTCATCACGGCTCAGGTCGGCCGCGGAGATGAGATGGCGTTTCATTGGCCGGCCTCCAGGCTTAGCATCACCGCGTCCTGCCCGTCGGTCTCGGTGAGCAGCACCTGGACGACCTCGCGCTGGGATGTCGGCAGGTTCTTGCCCACGTAATCAGCGCGGATTGGCAGCTCGCGGTGGCCGCGGTCGACGAGGACCGCGAGCTGGACGGCCCGCGGCCGACCCAGGTCGCTCAGCGCGTCGAGAGCGGCTCGCACCGTCCGGCCCGAATAGAGCACGTCGTCGACCAGGACGACGATTTTGTCGTCGATGCCGGATGCTGGTACCGCCGTGTGCCCGAGCGTCCTGGCGGGGCGCAGCCGCAGGTCATCCCGGTACATAGTGATGTCCAGGGAACCGGCGGGCGCTGGGCGGCCCTCGACCTTGGTGAGCCTGGCGGCCAGCCGGCGCGCGATCGGCACCCCCCTGGTCGGGATGCCGAGTAGCACTACATCCTCGGCGCCATTTGTTCGCTCGAGGATTTCGTGCGCCACCCGGGTAAGTGCGCGGCCGATCTCGTCCGCGGTGAGAACTGTCTTAGCCGCGGGCAGGTCTGCCGAGCCCGCGCTGCCTGGTGGCGACTCATCTGCTGGCGACCCGTCGGCTTCGCCGCCGGCGCCTGGCTGAAGCGCATACGTCACAAGGACCTCCTTTCCCGCCTCACAGGACGGGGCTTAAAGGACGTCTACCGGCACAACCGTATCAGCAGCATCCCGCTTGTCGGCGATTGCGGCCGCAGCCCGCCCGGCGTGCCTCGCGGCAACTTCAGATCGCGGCCGACTGCCCCGGCCGCCGGATCGCCGACGAGCACTTCCATCACATTCTGTGAACAATTCGCGACACGGCGCCATTAGTGATTAGGATCACAACATAGTGCGCTTAGTCTGAGGGTGCGAGGTCTCGGCGGAGGTACATGCGGTGACCGCGCGGACACAGAATCGCCGGCCCCATAGGGGTTCCAGTTAGCCCCGGCGCCAGCGCTAACCGATAACAGACAGCCGGAGCTGGGATGAGACGACGCGCGTAACTTGACGCAACTTCACCCGGTTTTTGGCAATCGGCTTGACCGTGCGCTCAGCGGGCCCTACCGTCACTGTCCGTAACCGTTACTTTCAGCTATCACAGGCCAGGGGGCCGTAACTATGGCATCTGATTACGCCAAGACCCTCGGTGCGCGGCTGCGCGCCATCCGCACCCAGCAAGGGCTCTCGCTGCATGGCGTTGAGGAGAAGTCCCGCGGGCGGTGGAAGGCCGTGGTCGTTGGCTCCTACGAGCGGGGCGACAGGTCCGTCACTGTTCAGAAGCTTGCTGAGCTCGCCGAGTTCTACGGGGTCCCGGTGTCCGAGCTGCTCCCTGGCGATGTGATGCCCACGCTGATTGCGCCGGCGCCGAAGCTGGTGATCGACCTTGAGCGGATGGCGTCCCTTCCCAAGGACAAGGCTGGCCCGCTGTCACGCTACGTTGCCACGATTCAGAGCCAGCGCGGCGACTACAACGGCCGCGTGCTCTCGATCCGCCAGGAGGACCTCCGATCCCTGGCTGTCATTTACGACAAGACGCCCGCTGACCTGACCGAAGAGCTGATTGCCTGGGGCATCCTGGACTCCGACGCCCGCGGGGCAATCGACACGTTCTGATCGGCAGCGCTAGACGTCGAGACCGGGCAGGCCACTGCGGCCTGCCCGGTCTTTTGCTCAGTCGCTAACCGGCAGTCGGAAGAGGGAGCAGCTCCTGCCGCTCCTGGATGCCGAGCGCGCCTTCCGCCAGTGACACGAACGTCTCGGCGTCCCTCAGCAGGTCATCGGCCTCTCGCGCGCTGACGGCGCGGGGCAAGCCAGCCTCCGCCGCGGCTCGCTTCGCCGCCCCGGCCGCGAAGAACGCTGCCCATTCGCGCAGGGCCGGCTCCACTTTCGGCAGCAGCTCCCACACGCTCTGCGGGCGCCGGCGTCTTCCCCCAGGCGGTTCGGCCCGCGCCGCTACGACTGCCGCAGCAGCTCGCAGCGCAGCCAGATGCGCGCTGACGTACCGGGAGCCCGGAGTGACCTCGTCCTCGGCAGCGGCCAGCCCATGTCGAGCCGACTCCATGAGCGCCAGCGCGGACGAGGCGATCCGCGCCCGCTGGCCCTGTACTCCCGGTCTCACCGAAGCGATCGGGCTCATCGAAGCTCCTTCTCCGCTGTGCCCCGGCCGGGCGGGGCGCTTCCCCACACCTCACCCGGCCGAGGCGAGCAACCGAGGGGGCCCGGCGCTCATTCGCACAACGCTATTCGAACATGTATTCGTGCGCCTGTCTAGCGCTTGCATCTGCGTTCGAAGTTACCGGGAGGGTCTGACAAAATGGCTCGCTAGCGCGTCCCAGTCGATCGAGCAGGCCATTTCACGCCCGAATCCAGAGGTCGGCGCCGGCCGCGAGCGTCCCGGTCGGTAGCGGGCCGGATCCCGCCTCTGCAAATGAGGCGCCCCCTATGACCGGGCTAGGCTGTCCTGGTGCAGGACGCAGTTGGCATCGCCGAGCTGTCGCGGCCTGACTTCCTCGCCTACATCGAGAAGTTCCTGACGATATATGCGGCAGCGATGGATGCCGGGCCTGATGAGCTGCCCTCGCGGGAGGCCATTATGCAGCGGCACGCGGGCAATCCCGGCTTTCGTGCGCTCGCCGTTTACAGCGGCACCCCCGCGCGCATCGTGGCATTCACGTACGGCTTTCACGGCCAGCATGGTCAGTGGTGGCACGACGTTGTTCATGCGGGCATCGCCGCGCGGGCCGACGTGGCGACGGCCGACGGCTGGCTGGACGACGTCGTCGAGATCGCCGAGGTCCACGTCCATCCGGACTACCAGGCGCGCGGGATCGGTCGCCGAATGGTTCGGACGCTGGCGTCCGGGCGCCGCGAGCGGACGGCGGTCCTGTCAACAAGGGACGGGGAGACGCCTGCGCGGCGCCTCTATCGAAGCCTCGGCTTCGTCGATTTGCTGACCGGGTTCTTGTTTCCGGGCGGCGGCCCGGCCTATGCCGTGATGGGTGCGACGCTCCCGCTGACCGGCGGGCTGGACCGATAGCGCCCGGGCCGCCGCACTACGAAGTCGCAGCCCTCGGGCCAAGACCAAGCACCTGATAGATCTCCCTGGTCGCGCGCGAGCCGTTCAGCGTATAGAAGTGCAGCCCCGGTACTCCCTCGGCGAGCAGGCGTTCGCACATCGCGGCGGCAAACTCGACGCCGATCTTACGGACGGCGGACTTGTCCTCCGTGTGCGCGCGCAGTTCGTCAGCCAACGTGGGCGGGAACTTGCAGCCAGACAGCAGCACCGACCGCTCGATCCCGGTCACGCTGATGATCGGCATGATGCCCGGAATGATCGGCACATCGCAGCCTCGCGCGGCCACGGCGTCCCGCAACCGCAGGTAGTCCTCGGGGTAGAAGAACATCTGCGTGATCGCGAAGTCGGCGCCTGCGCGGACCTTCCCGACCAGGTAATCCACGTCCGAGTCCCAGTTCTCCGACCTCAGGTGCCCCTCGGGGAAGGCCGCTACCCCGACGCAGAAGTCACCCGAAGCGCGCACCAAGCGGACGAGGTCGTCAGCGTGGTCGAGTCCGGCTGGATGGGCCACCCAGTCTCCGCGCGGATCTCCCGGCGGGTCACCGCGGAGCGCGAGCACGTTCCGGACGCCCACGGCTGCATAGGAGCCGATCACGTGGCGCAGTTCCGCCACCGAGTGGTTCACGGCGGTCAGGTGGCCGAGTGGAGTGAGCGTCGTTTCCGCCGCGATGCGCCCGGTGACGCGTACTGTGCGGTCCCTTGTCGAGCCGCCGGCGCCGTAGGTTACCGAGACGAACGTGGGCCGCAGCGGTTCGAGTTGACGGATCGAAAGCCACAGCCGTTCCTCCTCGGCCTCCGTCTTCGGCGGCATGAACTCGAAGGAGAACGACTGCCGCCCGGCGGCAAGCAAGTCCCGGATCGCTGGAGCGGCACCAACTGGCATGACCAGTAGATTACCGGGCCGGCGGCCGCAGTCATGGCCCAGAGGGCCAGTCCCGTTCCTTCCTTATAGGGCTTATTTACCTTTTGTAGAGTGACGGTGCCACAGGCACCGACCGCGTGGGTCTACCCTCAGCAAGCATGGCGACCCACGTGGCCACGAGCAGCCCGGCCAACTTGGTGCGAATCCGCACCGAGATCGCGCGTGCGCTGGAACAGTTCCTTGCGCGGCAGCGCCAGACGCTCAGTGCCATCGGCGACGACCTGCTGCCTTGCCTGGATGCCATGGAGGGGCTGCTCGCCGGCGGTAAGCGCTTGCGCCCGGCGTTCTGCTATTGGGGCTGGCGGGCCGCGGGCGGCAGCGACTGCCCGGAAATCTTCACCGCGGCCTCGGCTCTGGAGCTGCTTCAGGCCAGCGCCCTCGTCCACGACGACGTGATGGACGCCAGCGACACCAGGCGAGGCCATCCGGCCGTGCACCGGCAGTTCGCCAGCCGCTTCGTGGCGGGCAGGACTGGTCAGCCTGGACGACTCCGACCGCCGGGTGGACCGGGTTCCGGAGGTTGGACCGGCGCTACCGGCCGGGCTAAATCTGCGGAGCAGTTCGGCATGGGCGCCGCGATCCTGATCGGTGACATGCTCTTGGCCTGGACCGACGAGCTGTACCACGGCAGCGGCTTCGTGCCCGAGGTGCTGGCCGCGGGCCAGGATGCACTCAACGCCATGCGGACCGAGGTGGCCGCCGGCCAGTACCTCGATGTGCTAAGCCAGGTAAGCCACGGCACGTCGGTTCGCTCGGCGTTGCGCGTCGTGACCTACAAGACGGCCAAATACACAATCGAGCGTCCGCTCCAGCTCGGGGTAGCGCTCGCGATCGGGGCCCAAGTGGCCTCGCCGCTCCGCCGCTCGGCGCAAGCCGGCTCGGGCATTCCGCGGGACGCCCAGGCCGCGCGGACGGCGACAGCCATCGAGGCCGTCTGCACGGAGTACGGCATCCCTCTGGGGATCGCGTTCCAGCTGCGTGACGACATCCTGGGCGTGTTCGGTGACCCGGCGCGCACGGGCAAGCCAGTCAGCGGCGACATTTCTGAGGGCAAACGCACAGTTCTCATGGCCATAGCGAGGGAACGGGCCACCAAGAGTCAGGCTCGCGTACTCGACCGCCACGTTGGCGACCGGAACCTCACGCAGGCGGCGGCCGCCCGCGTTGAAGCCGTGCTCGTGGCAACCGGCGCCGTGGCGGAGTGCGAAGCACTGATCGGCGCCAGCGTGAAGGAGGCTGTCGCCGCGCTCGACGGCGCGCCGATCGCTGCGGACGCTAAGGCGGCGCTGGCCGCCTTGGCCGTCACCGCGACAGACCGGGAGGTGTAAGAGTGGTAGCCGCCGGCCCGGGTGCTATCGGAGCCGTGCCGCGAGGCGCGCAGCGACCGCTCCAGGCTGATCCGCTTCGGTGAGTACGCGGACGACGACGATCCGGCTCGCGCCTGCACCGAGCACCTCTTCCAGGTTGCCCTCGTCGATGCCGCCGATCGCGAACCACGGCCTCGTTATGCGGAGGCCCGCCGCGAAGCGAACGAGGTCAAGTCCTGGCGCCGGGCGGCCCGGCTTAGTCGGCGTCGGCCAGACCGGACCAGCGCAGAAGTAGTCGGCGGCCGGCTCGTCGGCAGCCGCCAATGTCTCGGCGGACGCGTGTGACGACAGCCCGATCAGCGGTTCTGGTCCGATGAGCTGCCTGGCGACGTCGACGGCAAGGTCGTCCTGCCCTAGATGCAGGATGTCGGCACCGGCGGCGTAGGCAACGTCGGCCCTGTCGTTGACGGCCAGCAGCGCGTTGTGCTCAGCGCACGCCTTTCTGAACACCTCGAGGTAGCGCAACTCCTGGCTTGCCTCGAGGCCCTTCTGCCGCAACTGGACGATGTCGACGCCGTTGCCGAGGACGTCGTCGAGAAAACGTGGCAGGTCACCCTGACCCTCTCGCGCATCGGTACACAGGTACAGCCTGGCCGACGCTAGCCGGTTACGCAGCTGGAGGAGCCGGTTGTCTAGCTGATCTGGCACAAGTCAGAGGCTAGTGGCTCAGAAAGCCAGCGCTTGGGCCCGCCTGTTGACCTCGGTGCGACGATGCTCAGCGAGCGCCTGGACTGGCGTTCCTGGCAGCGAGTCGTCGGCGGTGAACAGCCAGCTCAGCGCCTCAGTCTCGGAGAATCCGCAATCAAAGAGCAACGTCAGCGTTCCGCCGAGGCCCTGGATGACCTGGTTCCCGTCCAGAAATCCGGCCGGGATGGCGAACTCGCCGCTCGGTCGCTGCACCGCGACCAGCTTGCGGTCGCGCAGCATCTGCTTCACCCGGCTCACTGGCAGGCCAAGCCGGCCAGCGACCTCGGGCATGGACAGCCAGTCACCGACGATGGCGTCGGTCGGGGGGTCGATCTGTGCCACGTGAGGAGCTTCCCACCTCGGGCCGCCGCCGAAACCTACCCCATCCCATCCAAGTCCGGCGCGTCAGCCAGCGATCCCGGAGTCCCGGACCGCAATCCCAGCATCGGCCAGCTTGGCCGGATCGACAAGACCACCCGCCTCAATGAGTCTGCGCGCTTGGATCAGATCGCGCGGCAAGCCGACGGTCAGGGCCGCCACCAGTCGGTCCCCCGCCAGCCAGCAGGCTGCCCACCTGGCTTCCGTCGGCCGGCCGCGCCAGATGAGCTGATCGGCGCCGCCGTGATAGCCCACGTACTGCACCATCCGGCCGAACTGTTCAGACCAGAAATATGGAACGGGGTCGTAGGCCGCGCTCCCGCCCAGGACGTTCGCGGCCACGACCTCGGGAGCGTGGAGCGCCACGTCCCAGTGCTCGAATCGCAGCTGCCGCTGGTATCGAGCGGACCAGAACGAGGCACAGTCGCCGGCGGCGAACACATTCGGGATGCTCGTCCGGAGCTGCCCGTCGGCCGCGACGCCGTTCACGAGCCGCACGGCCGATCCGGTCAGCCACGTCACTGCGGGCCGCACGCCGACCGCCGTTACGACGACGTCGGCTCGGACGAAGCCGCCATCGCGCAGCGCGATTCCGCCTGGTTCGATGGACGCAACGGCTTCGTTCAGCCGAAGCTCGACACCGGCCGCGGCATACCAGGGGATCGTCATGCTGCCGATGTCAGTGCCGACAGCAGCGGCTATCGGCGTGGTGGCTGCTTCGAGCACCGTCACGTCGCAGCCCCGGCTGGTGGCCGCCGTAGCTAGCTCGGCGCCGATCCAGCCTGCGCCCACGATTCCCAGCCTGGTGCCCGGCGTCAGCATCGCCCGGATTTTGAGCGCGTCATCCACAGTTCGCAACAGGTGCTGCGGCCCGCTGCCGGGAAGGGACACCGGGTTCGCGCCGGTGGCGAGCACGAGCGCGTCCCACTCGTACTCAGCTTGCTCAGTACGCAGAACTCCGGAACCGAGCTCGATCGCTCGTTCCGCTAGGCGCAGGTCGATGGTTAGCGACTCCATGTCGGCTCGCAGCGACGTGTCGTCGAGCTCGCCGGTCATGACCTTCTTCGACAGCGGCGGCCGGTCATAGGGCGGCCGGGTCTCAGCGCCGATCAGCGTGATGGACCCGTGATAGTCACGAGCCCGGAGTTCCTCGGCGACGCGGAGGCCGGCAAGGCCAGCGCCCACGATCACGACCCTGGCCGGCTCCGCCATCCAGCCTCCAACCGCTCGATACTCGCGACCGTCATCAGATCATGAAGCGGGTAGGGATCTTCGCTATGGTCGCCCTGACACGCATCCATCTCCCCCCACTCCTCGGCTGCGCGGCCCGTCTGGATCAGCTCACTTCAAATGATCTCGGTCACGACGGGATGGGCGCTGATATCGACCACCAACCCGAGCAACAGAACGGCCCGCGAAGTCGCGCGGAGTCAGCTGGGCGCAGGGCGTGATCGGGCGAGTCTTCTACCTGACCCTTCAACGGCGGCCGGACCTCCGAGCCGCTGGCCCAAGGCCGGCAGTTCGGCAGGAGCGCCACTGGCTTCAACTTCCTGAGCCCGGCCATCGGGTGCGCCTGGACGAAAGGCTCCGAGCCGATCACGTACTGGACAACGAACCTGGGCGGTCCTGGTTCTCCTTCGTGCCGCGGCTGGGATGACGGTCAGCTATCGCCGCGGACCGGCGATAAGCTGGCCGATATCGCGCGGGAGTCTGGTGGTGACCGGACTGAGAGGGCGGCTGGCGAGCCGCCGACCGCATGAACCTGATCCGGATAATACCGGCGAAGGGAGCGGACATGAGCGCCCACAGCGACACCGTTGACGTCGCTATCGTCGGGGGCGGCGTGATCGGTTTGAGTATCGCCT
>Ga0126373_10001135_pt1 | contig 18673 bp, 19 predicted proteins | sample PanSoiMetPlot_11_FD_92545 | JGI IMG/M metagenome (GOLD analysis project Ga0126373, IMG submission 92545) | Tropical forest soil microbial communities from Panama - MetaG Plot_11 | ecosystem: Environmental > Terrestrial > Soil > Tropical forest > Bulk soil | place: Panama | collected 2016-02-17 | reverse complement strand
GACGACGCATCGGCGGGGGACGGGATTACAATCGACGCGGCCGAGGTCAACCCGCTGGGGCTCGCTCCCGGTTATGGTACGCCCCCGACGGGGCCGTCGAGTGTCAGCACAACCACTTATGGCTTCGAGGACTTCACCGGGCAACAGGACGTTGCGGTCAGCGGTACGCATGGTGGGATCGATTTCGGTAGCGGCAACTGGAGTTTCGAGACCTATGCGAGCGATGGCGCGTACGACATCACGAGCTATGCATTCTTCAGCTCCAGCAGTGCGACGTCCGAGAGTTTTACCCTGCCTTCCGGGGATGTCCTGCGCTCGATCAAAATTTCCGGTCTTGGAACGTATTCTCTGTCAGATGGTGTCAACTCAACACTCTCCGGGGTGCTTTCGGGCTTACCATCGACAGACAAGATCGTCACCGGATGGACCGCCGCGGGTACTACCGTGACCGTGACCCTCTCCCATGGCTGGGGCTCTGTCATCACCGACATCGAGTACGGACCCGCCGGCACGCTCTACTCTTTCGGCGACATTTTCGGTCAGGATGTCGCCGTCAACGGCACCCACGATGGGGTGGACTTCGGCTCTGGGACCTGGTCCCTCGAGACCGCAAGCACTTACCCGTATGGCCTCTATAAGTATGCGTTCTTCTCGAGCGGATCCGCCACGAGCGACTCATTCAATCTCCCAGTGGGTAAGAAACTGACCGGCATTACCGTTTCCGGCAGCGGTACGTATTCCATCTCCGATTCCTCTGGCGTTAACGCTACACTCACCGGGTCCGTACCCAATGGCGGGGTCCACATCACGACGGGATGGACGACTGCGGGCAGCACGGTCACCGTGTACTTTTCCGCCGGCTGGGGCGGGGTGATCGACGATATCTCATACGAGTGACCGTAGCGAGGAATTATGGGTCGTTAACGGAATGATGTCAGAGGTTCGAGAAAACCGGAGAAAGCCATGAATCGAGCTATGCCGACTGCGACAATCACGCGACGAGAAGCCGCGCTCGCCCTCCTGGCGAGCCCCCTGCTCGCGGCTTTCTCGCGGCCTTCCGACAACACTTCCAGAAGCCGGGTCTTGGCTTTTGTCGAGTCGATGCGCGACCCGAAAGTGCATCCCGCGGCCTACCACTATGCGCGCTCATCACCCAAGCCGATCCTCTATGCCTCGTGCTACGCGGTCCTCACCCGTGATCTTTTCGGCGACCTGGCGCATCTTACGAAGGCGCAGCGAGCGAGTTGGATCGAGTACCTGCAGTCGTTCCAAGGCTCCGACGGCCTCTTTCGTGATCCGCTCCTGAAGTCAAAGCTCGCCGACGAAGCGGACTGGTGGGGGTGGCGACACCTCACAAACCATGTCTATTGGTCTTTTGCCGCCTTGGGAGGCAGGCCCCGAATCCAGCCGGCATGGCTTGAGCCGGTGATGACGCGAAGCGGCCTTACCCGATGGCTCGATTCGCTGGATTGGGGCGATAACGTTGCCTTCTCGTCCAATACCATTATGAACTGGGGCGTCGGCCTGTTGTACGCCGCCGATGTACACCACATTCCTCACGCGGGTGAGATGGCGACCCTCCTCCTGGACGAACTCGACGCGCGTGTCAGTCCCGAGACGGGCCTATGGGGACCTGAGCGCAGCGTCGCCTACTCACCCGAGATTTGGCGCTCGCTTCGCGTGCAAACCGCCTATCATCTGTGGCTTTTGTATTCCTATCGGAAGCGCAAGCCCCCGAACATAGGCCGCGCCATGCCGGTCGTCCTGGCCACGGAAAATCCTCGTGGCGGGTTTGGCTGGGGCGTGCACAATCCGAAACACCCGTTTAACGGCAGCGCTTGCGAGGACATCGACTCGATTGATCCGCTGGCAAGATTCGCCGGGTCCACCCCTGAGCTTTCCGGCCGTATCACCGCCGAGCTTCGTAAGGCCCGCCCGTGGGTGCAATCAAACTTTGATTCTCAAGGAGGCGCGGTTTTCTGCAAAAACGAACCGTTTGCGTACGGGCATCCACTCATGACCACCGGTCCCGGCGAGCCCACGTTGTTCGCGACTTGGTTCCGCATGCTCTCGATCGCCCTCCTGGACGCCGGTCTCGGTCAGAGCAACTGGCGGTTCGTCAGTGCGCCAGGATGCCAGTATTCTCCTACGCTTTCGGCGGCGTAGGGCAGGGCATCGAGTCAGGTTCCGGGCTCGAAGCCGTCGATCGCACGTCGGCGGGCAGAATTCAGGTGTTGATCCATCGCGCGGGTCGCGGCGGCTCCGTCCTGTGCCTCGATCGCGCTCACGATGAGGCGATGCTCCTTGAGGACGATTGTTTTCCGCTTATCGTTGTCCTCTTGAGTCATCGAGGAGACAGCGGTCATGATCTCTTGCAGACGGGACGCTACAGCATCGAACGCCACTAGAAAGAGGGGGTTCCCTGTCGCCTCGAGGATGGAACGATGCAAGAGTAGATCTTCCGCCAAGGCGCTCTTGCCGGAGTGAAGTCGCTTCTCAAACTTCCCGAGCTGCCTCTTCATGAGTGTCAGGTCGTGGGCAGACCGATTTTCGGCCGCCAGGCGGGCCGCGTACGGTTCGAGGCCCAAGCGGAACTCATAGCCGGCAAGTCCCGAGGAAATATGTGCGGGCTGCATGCGCGACATGAGTCGGCGTGGGGGCGGGCGGCTCAGATACGAGCCGCTTCCTTGGCGGGCTTCTATGATCCCATCGGATCGAAGCCGCATGAGTGCTTCACGCACCACGGGCCTGGAAACCGCAAACATTTGCGCAAGGGTCGTCTCTGGCGGCAACTTGTCGCCTACCGTCAAACCCTTCGAGCTAATGATATCCAGGATGCGCCCGTACACCGTCTCGGGGAGCCGCTCGGGCCGGCGAATCGCTGTGATTTGTTGAGATGATTCGTAACTGTCGGGCACAGGAATTTCCCTGGCGATCGATGACTACACTACGCAAGCGGCCCAGCCAAGCAGGCATGACCACATGTATATTATAATACTACTTTGCAACCTGGTCCAGGAATAGGACCGCGGTCTGCGCGCTCGAGGCGCGGAGCGTCAGATCTACTGCGTGTCTCGATCCATGGCTCCGCTGGCGAACAACAGGCGGATGACTAGCCGGGCGCTGTCGTCACACGACGAATCAAATCGGGCCGGGCTAAAAATTCCCGACGCAATTCCGTTCCCAGCCCAATGCCACCTGGGACCGCGAAGTGGCCGTCTTGCGGTATCGGGACAACGGTCAGGATATCCTGATACCAGCCGTTGTAGTAGGCACGCACCGATTCTTGCAGTGCGACATTGCGGGTGCTCAGGGCAAGGTGAATGCCCGCGGCGAACACCACCGGACCGGTGCAGTCGTGCGTCGTAACCGGTCGCTGGAAGGCGCTGGCTAGCGAGCAAATGCGTTTTGCCTCGGTCAAACCACCGCACCAGGAGAGATCAATCATCACATAGTCCACGGCGCCGCACTGGAGCAATTCCAGATACGCTGAGGAAGTCGCGAGCGTCTCACTGGCGCAAACCGGTACCCCTGCGCGCTGCGCAAACGTGGCGAGCGCTTGCGGGTTGACTGCTTTCAGCGGATCCTCGGCCCAAAGCAAGTTGAAGGGGCGCACCGACTGCGCGATCCGCAGTGCGGCCGGCAGATTCCAGAGACCGTGCATTTCGAGCATGAGATCCATCTCGTTACCCACTGCTGCTCGAATGAGGCGCAGCGGCTCGCAGCCGATTTCAAGTTCTGACGCGGAGATGAATCCCCCCGAGCTGCGGCTCGCGAACTCATCGAACGGCCAGATCTTCATCGCTGTGATGCCCTGGTCGAGGAGGCTGCGCGCGAGGGCGGCCGGATCACGCGCCACGGCGTCCTGATCGTCGAACGTCTCGGCCTGGGCGCGAACCGCATTGGCGTGCACCACCTTGCGGGTGCCCGACCGATTGTAGTTCGTGCCCGCGCAGGTGTTGTAGGTACGGATCTGCTTGCGGAAGAGACCTCCGATCAAGTCATAAACTGGACACTTGCGATATTTGCCCATGAGGTCGTGCAGAGCAATGTCGATCGCCGATGCGGCGCGTATTTCAGCGCTGCTGCTGCGGTAGCCCACATAAGGATCGAGCATCTCGGTGCTCAGAGACTCGATCTCCAGGGGATCGCGCCCGATCAGGCTCGGAGCGAGCCCCGAATGTAAATGAGCCACTACTGCGTCCGCACCGCGGAACGTTTCGCCGAGACCGGTGTGGCCGGAACTGGTGTGCACGAGCACCCAGACAATGTTTCCGTACAAGGGAGATTGTAACGTCTCTATCGCGGTAATCTTGAGCGTCATCGCGCTTACCGTTGTTTCAAGGATCGAGCTCAGCGCTACGGAGGCGCTTCGATTCCGCGGTGATGGCTGCGAGAACTTCCGCATCCAACACATTCGACATGAAGGGAGTGATGGGGCCCGTATCCGCGATACCCAGAGCCGCTACGGCAGCATGCAACACAGAAATCGGGGAGTGAGCGTCACGAAGATCTTCCAGAGCAAGAAATCGCTTCCGCACTGACTCAGCCTCATCGTAGCTTCCGCGGGCCAGAGCGCCAAGAAGCTTGAACGAGAGATGAGGTGCTATGCACACGAGTCCGGACGTAAACGCCTTGATACCAAATGAACGGCAGTGCGCCACCGCAGGTCGTTCCCCGAACCCGCTGATCAGGTTATCAGCACCGCAGCTCTCGACGAGCCTCTTGAGATAATCATCTACTGACGGATCGCTGCGAGGCACGGCATATTTCACGCCGCAAACCTTCCCCTCGCGCATCAGTGCTTGGAGCGACTCGATTGCAATATAGGTCTCCGACTTCAAATAAAGGACCAGAGGCGCGCCCAACGCATCGGCGAGACGTCGAACACCGTCTGCCACTCCGCTGAGAGTCGACGGTGAAGATCCTGGTAATAGCATGGCCGCAGGAAAGCGAAGTGCGCGAAGGATCGCGATCTGGTCGCGAGCCTTGCCGAAATCCGGACCAATCGAAGGCAGTAGCCACGCCTCATCGGGAACCGCTGCGGCAGTCTGTTCGAGCGTAGCGGCGAATTCAGAACACGATAAGTGAAATAGGTTCGCGTTTCCACCATAGACGAATGTAGTGATTCCCGCGGCGGATAGAGACTCGACCAGTCTTCGGTTCTCGACTGCGCACGGCATTCCGTCGGAGCCCATGCAAAGCGGGGGCACAGCTAGCACGGAACGAGTGAAATCCTGGGGGGTGACCGGGGTCGTCTTCATGCGCTTTTGCAATTGATCAACTTGACAAGTTGTGTGACAATACATCGAGTTTATGACAGTTTCAATTGCTCCGGTTCTTGACTCGCGGGCTGCTGGGAGCATTCGCTAGGGGTTGGGTACATGCCGGTCGGTGCGTTCGCGCGTTTCAGCCCTGCGGTATGCGCCCTGGGGGAATCGCCCACCTGGGACGTAAAGCGAGGTGGCCTCTGGTGGGTGGACATCTCCGGAAGGAGCGTATTCTTTGCTGATTCAGCAGGTTGCATCAGAATTCGAAAAGCCTTCGACAGCGCGGTTGCGAGCCTCGGGCTCTGCCGAAGCGGGCGTCTCCTCGTTGCCTTGGCCAAATCGGTCATCCTCTGGGAACCGCGCGAAGACATCAGCTGGCCGCTATGCGAGATTGAGACCCAAATGCCCGAAAATCGGCTGAACGACGGCAAGGTCGGGCCAGATGGGCGTTTTTGGGTGGGCTCGATGCACGACGCGCCCCGCCGGGAAGCGCGCGGCTCACTCTACCGAATCGACGCCTCGGGCCGAGTGGAGAAAGTGCTCGACGGGCTTCGCGTATCGAATGGCCTCGCATGGACTCATAACGGCCGCCGGATGTGCCTGTCTGATTCTGCCGCGGCGTGGATCGATCAGTTTGACTTCGACCCGGGCAGGGGTGAGTTAGTGAACCGGCGCCGGCTCGCCACTCTTTCGGAAGACGAAGGACGACCGGACGGCGCTTCGTTCGATCAGGCCGACGTATATTGGAGTGCAGGAGTCTCTGCCGGCCGTATCAATGCATTCGATCATAGGGGACGCATCATTGAATCCTGGAGTACGCCGGTGAGCTCACCCACCATGTGTGCGTTCGGAGGGAGCGACGCCCAAAAGATGTTCGTAACCAGCCACGCCTTGAAATCAGTTCCGCAGCCTGAAGACGGAGCCTTACTGGTTTGCGACGCCCGCTCGCCCGGGGTTCTGCCGTTCGAATTCGATGATGGGACACCCGTATGATCGTCGTCACGGGTGCGGCAGGCGAAATCGGTACCTGGCTCGTGCCCCGATTGGCCGGGCGCGGACTCAAGCTCCGCCTGAGCGACCGAAGCGAAGTGGCGAGCAAGCCCAAGGACGCCGAATTCGTGCGCGCTGACCTCGCCGAAGCAGGTGCCGTGCGAGAATTTTGCAGGGACGCGACCGCCATCATTCATCTCGGCGGAATTCGCTTCGAGGCGGCGCCGGAGCAGCTGGTCGCTTCCAACGTTCTCGGAACGGCCAACGTTTTCTGTGCGGCAAAGCTTGCCGGGGCCCGTGTCGTTTACGCGAGCTCCAACCATGTTGTCGGCTACTACGAGCGTGACCAGCACGTGTCGACAGAGGATCCCCTCCGGCCTGATAGCATTTACGCTGTCACAAAAGCCGCAGGTGAACTCATCGCGCGCTTTTACTTCGATCGGTACGGTGTTGAAAGCGCGAGCATCCGCATTGGATCGGCACTCGAGAGGCCGACGCGAGTCCGGCATCGGCACACGTGGGTGTCATACGACGATCTCGAAGCGCTGATCGTCGCTTGCCTGCAGTCCCCGAGGCTCGGTTGCAAGACCTTTTGGGGCGTATCGGCCAATGCATGCAAATGGTGGCAAGACGATTCGCACAGCTTCGGTTTCTCGCCTAAGGACGACGCTGAGCAATACGTCGCCACCCTCCTACCGGACGAGGATGACCCTGAGGTTCGGCGCTTTCAGGGCGGCGAGTTCTGCGCGAAATAGGTCCGACGCAAAGTTCAGGATCGATTGGAAGGAGAGGCACTGGCAAAAGTTGCAAAGTGGTTTTACAATAGGGTGACTTGACCTGGAAACATAGCGGAGCGGCCGTGGACAGAAGATTCACCAGTGGGCGAGTCGATGAGGTCTCTTTGAAATGATGACCGAGTCTCGCCATCAAGGCCGAAACTGGTGTCTGGCGTTTCTTGTCAATCTCATGTGGGCCGCGCAGTACCCGGCGTACAAGGTGGCCTCGGACGCGATGGGTATCGGCGCCACGAACTTCTGGACGTTTGTTATTGCCACGCTGTGCCTGTTACCGTTCCTCATTCGCGATGGGCGAGGGCGCAGTGGCACCAAAAAGGCCGGGACCAATTGGATGCAGCTCGTATTGCTGGGGGCGCTCGGTAACATCCCTGCCTCGGTCATTCTCGCGTGGGGGATAGAGCACGCGTCCGCCTCCAACGCGGCGATCCTCTCACTCACGATTCCGGTCATGATGGTGTGGATGGGAGTTCTCTTCCTCCATGAGCGCCCCCAGCGCCTCTTCCTGGTGAGCCTCATCCTTGCACTCGCCGGCGCCGCGGTCATTTCATGGGGCGACATTGCGGCGGGATCCTTGCGACACGGGATGCTTCTCGGGACCGCCGCGATTCTCGTGGGTGCGCTGGGCTCCGCCTTCTACAACGCTTACGGCAAGAAAGTGCTGGAATCTCACTCTGAATTGGAAATGCTCGTCTACGGCTATGTGGTCACGATCGTGCTGTGTGCGCCGATCTCGCTGATGCTGGACCCGGTACCGTTCTATTCGGTCACACACTGGCACTGGCGAGCGTGGGTCGGGGTGCTGGTGCTTGGACTGATGTCCTGGGGCCTGGCGATGGCGATCTGGCTCTGGCTGCTCAAACGGCTCGAAGTCGCTCAGATTTCAGTCTCCGTATACATGCTACCCGCACTCGGTGTCCTCCTCTCCGCCGTGACGTTGGGTGAGCGATTGTCGCTGATGCAGGTCGCCGGAGCGCTTGTCGTATTGGCGTCGGCTTACTTTTGCTCTGCACAAAAACCTACGGCCATCTCGGAATTGCAAAATGACCGAGCATGACGCCGAAGTCAGCAGCGGCTTAGTCGGTGGCGGGTGGTTTATATGAGTCCTTCCGAGGCAAGATCCGTCGGCCGGCTGAACGGGAAAATCGCGCTAGTCACGGGCGCCGCGCAGGGAATTGGTGCGGCCATTGCCCGTCGGCTCGCTCGGGAAGGAGCCACCGTGGTCCTCGCCGACATTAACGAGCCTGGTGCAAAGCAGGTAGTTGAAGGCATCGTCTCCGAGGAGGGTCAAGCCATCGCGCTCAAGATGGACGTCTCACAGGTTCCATCGGTGGCCGCTGCAGGGGAGGCGATCCGCGAGCGGTTCGGTGGCCTCGACATTCTCGTGAACAACGCCGCGGTTGTCGACATCGTGGGATTTGACTCCCTGACGCTCGAGCACTATTCCCGAATACTGCGAGTCAATTTGGACGGCGCTCTCATCGTCTCAATGGCGATGGTACCCCTCATTCGCTCGCGCAGTGCGCACGGGCGGATTCTCAATATTGCCTCGATCATGGGGGTGCGCAGCGCGCCGGGCGCCACAGCTTATTCCACCGCCAAGGGCGGTGTGGTCAATTTGACGCGGTCAATGGCGTGCGATCTCGCGAAGGACGGCATTGTCGTCAATGCCATTGCGCCGGGCTTCATTGATACACCGATGTGCCTGCTGCCGGACGGCTCGGGTCACGAACACCAGCAGGCGTGGTTTAAGGACATCTACATCAAGTACAAGCGAATACCTCTCGGACGTGCCGGACTTCCCGAGGATATCGCCGGACCTGCGGCATTTTTCTGCAGTGATGATTCGCGCTATGTCACGGGGCAAATTCTGCTGGTTGACGGCGGCGTTTCGGCCACGTTTTGATACGAAGGGGAGCTGCCAGCGTGAAGATTACCGACGTCGAATGCTTTGTGCTCCTGGTGCCGGACTACAGCGCGGAAGCCTGCAGCTCCGCGCAAGACAACCTGGTAGTCAAGATTCATACCGATTCGGGTCACGTGGGGATTGGAGAAACCGACACGAACCCGTGGGTCGCTCAGACGATGATCGAGGCGCGCGGGACGCATTGCATGGGTCTTGGCCTCAAGGAGACCCTGATGGGCGCTGACCCCACGGACATCGAAGGTTTGTGGGAGCGACTTTACATGGGTTCGGCCATGACCGGGCGGCGAGGCGCCGGCATTTGCGCGATCGGTGCCCTCGACATGGCGCTCTGGGATCTGCGCGGCAAGATCGCGAACGAGCCGGTCTGGAAGCTTTTGGGCGGGGCCGTGCAACCGCATGCAACCCCATATGCCTCGATTCTTCCGGCAGGCTCGGACCTGGTTTCCTACACGGACAGCCTGGTTGCGCGCACCGTAAAAGCGCGCGACTTGGGGTTTCGTGCGGTGAAACTCGAAATCTGTATCCATGGTCCCTATTCTCACAACGGCTTGCAGATCCGCGACGATCGCAAAATCGCCGACATTGTTCGGGCATGCCGGGCTGGGGTAGGACCGGGGCTGACCCTGATGGTCGATGTGGCCTATTGCTGGCCAGACTGGAAGACCGCGCTGCGCGCAATCGACCTCTTTGCCGACGAGGATATCTTCTTCGTCGAAACGCCGCTTCCGAGCGATGACCTGGATGGTTATCAGAAGCTCTGTGCGGCCTCCCCGGTGCGGATCGCCGCAGGCGAGTGGCTCAACACGCGCTTCGAGTTTCGCGAGTACCTGGAGCGTGATGCGCTCGATGTGGTACAGCCCGACGTGGGGCGCGTCGGCGGACTTACCGAGGCGCGACGAGTAGCGCAGGCCGCGCGCGACAAAGGGGTGCTCGTCGTTCCCCACTGTTGGAAATCTGCAATCGGGATTGCCGCATCGGCGCACCTCGCTATCGTGGCACCGACGTGTACGCACATCGAATTCCTCCCCGCGGCCTTGGCCGATTCGGACCTGCGCAAGACGCTCGTGAGGAACGAGCTCGAGGTCGTCGATGGCGTCATCCCGCTACCGAGCCGGCCGGGGCTGGGGATCGATCTCAATGAAGAGGCGCTGAACAGGTTCCACGTTCCCTAGGATGAACGCGACGGCACCTGATCTTGCGGCTTCACGGATTGTCGAGTCACAGAACGTCCTCGGCGTTGATTCCAGCGGACGGCTTTGGGTGGGCACTTTCGACTTGAACGAAACCGAACCGCGTGGATGCCTCTGGCTGCTCGGGGACGGCGCAACACCTCAATTGATGGAGAGCGGGCTGGCGGTGGTCAACGGGCCGGCCTTCGCTCCGGACGGGAGCACGGTTTACGTGAGCGACTCGGTCGGGCGGCGCATCCTCGCGTACGAGCTCGCAGCGAGTCGGCTGCGAACTCGGCGGGTCCTCGTCCATTTTGCAGACGGAGAGGGGTTACCCGATGGTCTGACCGTTGACGCCGAGGGCTGCATCTGGTGTGCCCATTGGGACGGGGCAAGAGTCACGCGATTCTCGCCGAACGGAGAGCGCATCCTTACCGTGGCGATACCTGCGCCGAGGGTCACAAGCGTCGCGTTCGGAGGCGCATCCCTTGACACCCTGTTTGTCACAACCGCCCGGTATGGCCTCACCGAGGCTGTCCTCGCAGCGTACCCAGACTCAGGCGCGCTCTTCGAGATTCAAACGCGTGTCCGGGGTGTTGCGGCCACACCCCTCGCATTGCCATTTCGGCCACGAGAGGCTCCGTGAAAAGTTGGCATCTGCAATGGGCTTGCGGAAGCGCGGAGATCATTTCGACGGCTGCGATATTGAAGGCCTGTACGTTTCGCCTTCCGTCGGGAAGACTTTTCGCGCCCCTTGCTTGCGCACCCTGGGCGGGCGAACGAGAAGACGTGGGCCCGGATCTGCCAGGGCATATGCGACACCTTGGCGGGGAATTCGTCTGCTTACCCTTCGGAGTAGGAACGGTGCCGCCCGCCCTCGCGCGCCGCTGGGGTGGTTCGGAGGGAACCTATCCGCAACCCGTGCAGCACGGTGCCTGTGCCGATGAAGAGTGGGATCTGGTTTCATCGAGTCCCACTCACGTGGAATTGCGCCTTGAGTATCCCAAGGGAGGCGACATCGATTCCGTAACCCGTACGGTGCGTGCCGATCCTGTAGCTTCGGCCTTGGATATCCAAATAGCCATCTTCGTGCGGCGCTCGACCGGACTCCCCTTTGCGTTCCACCCGATCTTTCGACTGCCGCAGAGGCCGCTCGGTGTGTCGCTACATATCCCGTTTCGACGGGGGCTGACGTACCCGGGGACGTTGCCTCCCGGCATCAGCCCGACGGCAATCGACGCCTCCTTCGAGTCCCTCACAGCCGTACCGCTCAAAGGAGGGGGACATTTCGATTTGTCGCGGCTGCCGCACGGGGAGCCCATGGAGGAATTCATTCAGCTCATGGGCGTCAACGGAGAGGCCAGCGTCGAGTACGCGGAGGAGCGTGCGCGGGTCAGACTCACGTGGGACCCCAAAATGCTGCCCTCGTGTCTGATCTGGGTGAGCGATCGATCTTTGCAGGAACCGCCTTGGGGTGGCCGATTTCGGGGTTTTGCTGTCGAACCGGCAGCCGCTGTCTTTGACCTGCCCGTTGACGTTGCACGTAGAGCGAATCCCGTTCGAGCTGAGGGGGCGGCGACGGTGCTACCTCTGCACCCTGGAGAGCCGACCGTGATTCGTTATCGATTGGCGGCTGAGGAGATCACAGGGGCGCAATGAAAGGCCGAGACGTTAGCCAGCCCAAGGGCAATGCGACGCGCGGTGATAGAGCATCGAGCAGCCTCTCCGGTCGACTTTGCGGTAAGAGAGCGCTCGTTACCGCGGCGGGGCAGGGTATCGGCCGCAAGACGGCGGAACTCTTCGCTAGCGAGGGCGCGATCGTCTGGGCGAGCGACATCAACGAGGGGGCGCTCGCCGGCCTCGCCGCGCTCGAGGGCTGCCGGCCCTTGAGGCTCGATGTCTGCGACGCCTCCGCGATTCGCGAGGTCCCCGCCTGGACGGGGCCCGTTGATATCCTCGTTAACTGCGCCGGCTATGTCGCCAACGGCACGGTCCTCGAGTGCTCGGAGCAGGACTGGCAGCGCTCGATCGACATCAACGTGACCTCGATGTATCGGCTGATCCGGACTTACCTGCCGGACATGCTGACCCAAAAATGCGGCTCGATCATCAACATTTCCTCGGTGGTGGGAGCGCAGAAGGGGGCGCCGAATCGGTTCGTCTACGGAACCACCAAAGCGGCGATCGTCGGTCTCACCAAATCGATCGCGGCAGACTTCGTCACCCACGGCATCCGATGCAATGCGATCTGCCCCGGCACCGTCGACACGCCCTCGCTTCACGAACGGCTGCGCGCGAGTGGCGATTATGAGCGGGCTCTGACCGCTTTCAAAGCGAGACAGCCCATGGGCCGACTAGGCAAACCCGAGGAAATCGCCGCACTGGCGCTGCACTTGGCTTCAGATGAGTCCGCGTTTACGACGGGCCAATGCCATATCATCGACGGCGGATGGTCGATCTGACGGGGCGCGGGTGATCGCGTTGAGAAGAGTGCGGGGCGAAAGCGGCCACCCGGGCAGCACAGCGCCATGAGGCGGGAGGACTCGGGTGGGCATAGGTGCTGCTGAGACTTTTCTGTTCTCGCTCAAGGCGATCGTCGGCAAGGCTCATCTCATCACGGCCCCCTCGGCGGTGCGTCCCTTCTGTACGGCCTTTCGCGGCGGCGCCGCGATTGCGCTCGCGGTGGTCCGGCCGGGCTCGCTGCTCGAATTGTGGCGGGTGCTCGGTGTCTGCATCGCAGCGCGCAAGGTCGTCATCCTGCAGGCGGCGAATACGGGGCTCACGGGGGGCTCGACTCTTGGCTTCCTCGAAGACATCCAGGATGGACTCTGCGATGTCGAACGGGTGCGGCCTGGATGAGGTGAGAGCAATCGATCTCCTCAGGCTGCACGCCGACAAGCGATATTCCTTCTGCGATGCGCTTAGCTTTGTCGCCATGGAGCAGCTCGGAATCACCGAAGCGCTGGCGTTCGACGATGACTTCAAGAGCTACCGAAAGATCATTCTGGTCCGCTAGCGATGCAGCGTCGGCGCCGTTGCACGGAATTGCACTGAGAACCTGATTGCGCGGAAGCGCCGATTCCCTGGTTGCTCACTGCAAATTCAGTGCAGTGACGTGCTCCTCCGCACTCGCTGGCACGCACTTATACTCATCACTAAAGCCATAAAATCAATGGGTTGCAAGAAGCGTGCCCGAGCGTCGCAGAGCAGTTGCGAGCACGCTGATGTCGTTTCCATCCCCCTTACCGCCCTAGGCCGAGCAGCACTTTCAGGCGCGCCCTGACGGACTGCAGTGTTGCCCGCGGCACGGTGCAGAGCTTGGTCGCGTTCGGAGCCCGGGTGTCGATCGTTCGCATCTGGTGAGGTAGAACGACGCCCGTGGCCGCCATCCCCGGCGGGATGGGGACTTCCAGATCGTTTCGCGCGCCTGTCGAGCGGCCTCCGTGGGTCCTCATCGCACAGACCATCGTAAGCCCGAGCGCGGAGTGGAGTGCGTCGACGGAAACGACCAGGACGGGACGTCGTCCGCGCTGCTCATGCCCGACGGCCGAATCCGCGTCGATCTCGAGGACGTCTCCTTCCAGGGATGCGGAATTGATCGATTGATACAAAACAGCTTCGGATTGCGCCTTAAAGGACAACGGGGGAATTCAGCGGCCTTTTCGCGAAGCAATTAACGAGAGCAGGTGCACCATGTCGTGTGTGATCAAGTCGGTCGGGGGAATGACACTGGCCTTGGGAGTGATGCTGATGGCGCCGTCGTTTGCTCAGGAGCCCGAGGCGGGTGCGCTCACGCCGCGGGAGCAGGCGGTCCCGACAGCCCTGCCCGAAGAGGACGCATATCAGAACCCGCCCGAGTCGGCGAAGCCCGCTTCACCGCTCGATGTGACCGATGAGCTGGGCCACAGCGCGCACGTGTTTCCCCAAAAAGGAGCCGCGGCACAACTGAATGCCACGACCGATACTGGTCCACTGCTCTACCACGGTGGCCCTATCATGCCGAAGGTCACGCTCTTTACCATTTACTGGCTGCCGTCGAAACTACCTAATGGGCAGCCCGCAACGATGGTGTCCGGATACCAGGCCGTCCTGAACAACGTGGCGGCGGACTACGTGGGGCATGACCTGTCGTCAATCACCACGGAGTACTACCAAACCGTTTCCGGCACCACTACGTATGTCTCCGGGTTGCCATCCGAGGTAACCAGCACCGGCAGCCTGGGCGGCACATACGTGGATACCGACCCCTATCCCGCGTCCATTTGCAGCATGCCCGCCTTTCCGGGCAATTGCCTGGATGACGCGCAATTGCAGGCCGAGCTCTTGAAAGTCCTGAAGCTGAAAGGGTGGACGGGGGCGCTGGACCGCATGTATCTGGTGTTCACAGCCAAGGGCCTGGGGTCGTGCATGGACGCGGGGGGAAAGAGTTGCAACACGCCCAAATCGGGTTACTGCGCTTACCATAGCCACACGACCTTGAACGGCACGCCGGTCGTCTACGGAAATATGCCGTACGCAGATCCGGCGGACTGCTCGGGTACCTCATCGTCGCCGAATAACAATGTCGATGCCGACACCGAGAGTACCGCAGTGACTCACGAGGTGTCGGAGGCGATCACCGACCCCGAGTCAAGCGCCTGGTACACGGCGAAGGGCAACGAGATCGGCGATCTCTGCGCCTATAACTATGGCACCAACACCTACGACAGCGGAAAAGCCAACCAATTCTGGAATGGCCACTACTATGAAGTGCAGCGGGAATTCGACAACCATCTGTATGCCATCATTTTGTCGGGCTGCTCACAGGTAGGTCCGTAAGGATCTTCGGCCGGAAGAGCACCGGGCTGTATACGGGGCGCATGACGACAGGATCCGACCTTAGGCTGCGGCTTTGATTGGGCTTCGACGGCCCGAGCGATTCCCTTGCTTGACGTATGGAAACCATATGGTTACCATTTAGTAACGATATGGTTACCAATGCCAAGCTCCAGGAGATGATATTCCGCGCCGTAGCCGATCCGACGCGGCGCCAGATCCTCGGATTGCTGCGGCAGCGTCCGCATACAGTCGGCGAGCTCGCCGGCAACTTCGAGACCAGTCGCCCGGCGATCTCCAAGCATTTGAGGCTGCTGAGACTCGCCGGTCTAGTGATCGCGCACCAGCGCGGAACCGCAAGTGTTTGCCAGCTGAATGCGCAACCGCTGCGCGCAGTGAACGACTGGCTGCAGGACTACCGATCCTTCTGGAGGAGCACGCTGCGTGACCTCAAGAAATACGTCGAGGAGGAGCGATGAATGACTACACCGTAAACGACACGATCGTGGAAGAAGTCACGATCCGAGCCCCGGCGGAAAGGGTCTTTACTGCGCTGACCAATCCGGAAGAGCGCGTGAAGTGGTGGGGTGCCGAAGGCCGGTTCAAGGCGACGCACGCCGAGTCCGACCTGAGAGCCGGCGGCAAGTGGCTGATGCGCGGCATCGGCGTCGGAGGCAGGCCGTTTACCATCCAAGGAGTCTATCGGAACATTGATCGGCCGCGGCTATTGGTATTCACCTGGCTGCCAAGCTGGCAAGACGATCCTATCGAGACGCTTGTCAGCTTCAACTTCACCGAGAAGGGTGGGGTTACGACGGTCCGCCTGACGCACTCAGGGCTGGACACTGAGAGCTCGCGCGCACAGCATGGAGGGTGGCCAGACATCTTGTCGTGGCTGAAGAGTTACGTCGAAGAGTCAAACTGAGGTCAAATTCTCATGGTTGGGTTCAAGGTCGACATGCATCCGGCGCCCGGGTTCGCCGCGCTTTGCCGCGGGGACCTGCGGCGCAAAGGTGCGCAGTGCCGACCTTTGAGCGCTTCTCATCGCGCTTGTACGTACCCCTCCGCCCAACTGAATCGTTCGACGATTCTGTCCAGATAGGTGTACAGCACCGGCGTGATGTACAGCGTCAGAAACTGAGAAAAGAGCAATCCGCCGGCCACGCACAGGCCGAGCGGCCGGCGTGAGTCGGCACCCATTCCCGTCGCAAGCGCAATCGGCAGGGTCCCCATGAAGGCCGCCATTGTCGTCATCATGATCGGTCGGAACCGGATCAGCGCCGCTTCGCGGATTGCCTGATGGGCGGGTATCTTGGCGCCGCGCTGACGTTGCAGGGCGAAGTCGATCATCATGATCGCATTCTTCTTGACAATACCGATCAGCATCATCATGCCGATGAAGGCATAAAGGGTGAGAGGCAAGCCCGCGAGGTAGAGTGTCAGCAGCGCGCCGGCGGCGGCCGCGGGGAGTCCCGATAGGATCGTGAGCGGATGAATGAGGCTTTCGTAGAGAATCCCCAGGATGATGTAGACCACGATCATCGCCATGAGGAGCAGCATGCCCATGTTGGCGATGGACTCCTGGAAAGCCGCTGCCGTTCCGGCGAAGCCGCCCTGTATGCCTGGCGGCATTCCGATTGCGCTTACCGCCTTGTCAACCGCGGCAACGGCATCGCTCAGTGCCTTGCCACGCGCCATATCGAAGGAAATCGTGATTGCCGGAATCTGGCCGGCGTGATTGATCTCTTCCGGCATGCTGGCGAGTCTCACCCGCGCTACCGCATTGAGCGGTACGAGCGCGCCGCCGGTACCCGCCACGTAGAGGCGGGAGAGGGCCGTCGGATCCTTCTGGTATTGCGGCAGGAGCTCCAGCATCACCGGATACTGATCCGCTTGCGTGTAGATGTAAGAGATCTGCGCGCCACCAAACGCCTCACCCAGGGTGGATTCGATCTCGGCCGCCGTGACACCGAGCGCCGCGGCGCGTTTGCGGTCGATCGTCACCTCGACCGACGGGGCGTTCGGATTGAAATCGCTGTTGACGCCGACGAAGGTCGGATCTCTTTCGAGCACCCGCATCAGCCGCACCGTCGTATCCTGCAATTGCGTGAGGTTCAGGCCCTTTAGGGTGTACTGATAGCTCGAGCGCGCGCTACGGCCGCCGATCTCGATGGTCGGCGGGTTTACGATCGTGACCTGGGTGCCCGGGATGTCGGCGAGCTTGGCGCGCAGCTCGTGAGTGATCTGATCGGCTGTGAGGCGGCGTTGCGCGAGTGGCTTGAGTGTGATGGTCAGGACGCCGCTCTCGTCTGAGATCAGGCCGGCGACGTTGGGGTCCTTCTCGATGATCTCCCGGACCTGTTTCACGTACCTGATGTATTGATCGAAAGATGTACCGACCGCTGTCTGCACTTCACCTCGCAGGAGGCCGATATCATCGCTCGGCAGGAAATCCATCGGTATGGTCTCGAAGAGCGCGTAGCTCGCGAGCATGCTTGCCAGGAATACGCCAAGAATGAAGGGCCGGTGCTCCATGCACCAATCGAGGCTGCGGCGGTAGAAATCCCGCAGGGTATCGAAGGCATTCTCACTCCACTGGTAGACCCTCGAGTGCCTCACGCCCTGCTCCTGTCTCAGGACCCGGGCGGCCAGCATCGGGGTCAAGCTGATGGAGACGAAGCCGGATATGGCGATGGCCAGGATGATAGTCCCGCCGAACTCGTGCAGCAGCCGCCCGACGATGCCGCCCATGAGCACGACAGGGATGAAGACCGCCGCCAGGGACAGTGTCATTGAGAGGATCGTAAAGCCGATCTCTGCCGAGCCGTTCAGCGCCGCTTGTCGGAGACTCTCGCCTGCTTCGACGTGCCTGACAATGTTTTCGAGCATGACGATCGCATCGTCGACCACGAACCCCACCGACAACGTCAGTGCCATGAGTGAGAGGCCGTCGAGATCGAAGCCGAGCGCGGCCATGCCGGCGAAGGTGCCGATGATGGCGATGGGCAGGGCGAGTGATGGAATGAAGGTGGCCCTCGCCCGGCGAAGGAACACAAATATCACCCCCACCACCATCGCGCTGGCGATCAACAGATTCAGCTGCACATCGTTGACGGCGGAGCGGATGGATTGGCTGCGGTCATAGAATACCTGCATCTGGATCGCAGCCGGCAGCTGCGCGGCAAGCTCGGGCAGCATTTTCCTGATGTCGTTCACCACCGCCATCGTGTTCGAGCCGGGTTGGCGCTGGACTTCCACGACCTTTACGCGTTGATTGTCGTACCAGTCGGCTCCGCGAACCTCCTGCAGGCTGTCGACGACTTGCGCCACGTCTCCAAACGTTACCGGTCCGCCATCGCGGTAGGCGATGATCTGGCGGCGAAACTGCGCCGCATCGGTCAGCTGACCGTGGGTACGGATGATCTCGGTCAGCTTCGGGCCGTTCAGGTCCCCCGATGCCTGATCGGTGCTGGTTGCCTTGATGGCGTTGGCGAGATCATCGAGCGTCAGGTGGCGCGCCGCGAGGGCGGCGGGGTCGGCCTGGATCCGCACGGCATATTTGCCCGACCCGTGCACGGACACCTGGGCCACTCCGGGCACCGTCGACAGCTGATCGACGAGGACGGTTTGCGCAAATTGATTGACCGACGAGACGGGGAGGGTCTGAGACGTGAGAACGAAGTAGAAGATCGGCTGCTGCGTCGGGTT
>Ga0126373_10001134_pt1 | contig 18673 bp, 16 predicted proteins | sample PanSoiMetPlot_11_FD_92545 | JGI IMG/M metagenome (GOLD analysis project Ga0126373, IMG submission 92545) | Tropical forest soil microbial communities from Panama - MetaG Plot_11 | ecosystem: Environmental > Terrestrial > Soil > Tropical forest > Bulk soil | place: Panama | collected 2016-02-17 | reverse complement strand
TCCGGCACTGCCCCAAATCCTGTGCGGGTGCTGTTGCGATTGATGCACAGACAAGCCTCAAACTAGTCCGTGCCGTTCGGCGAATCGACGGAGTCGCCACTTTGCCGCTCTCGCGACCTCCCATGTAATCCAGCCCATTCCCGCAAACGTCGACATAACCTTGCTGACTTTCGTGGGTGCATACCCTAGTTCCGACATCAGCGGCCCAGCGCGACGTTCAATCAGAGCAATTTCCCGTTTCGAAAGTTCGACGCGCCAACTGTCAGTCTTGCCGATCCGGTAATTCGCCTCGTTGCGGTTTGTCATGGGGAATGGGGCGTTATCAAGCTTCCCTGCTTTGAGATTCTCGAATCTGCACTCGTCGACGTATTCCCGACACTGGTCCAGACTCGACTGGACGCCCATTCCCGCTAACACACGCATCAAGGCCGCGGGACCATCTGAGATCAATTCCTCAAAGGTAACCTCCTGGTAGTTATCCGTGGCCGAGCTGATCTGCCGGCCATTGGTAACGTCCGAGACCCACCTCTCGCAGTTCGGAGAAATCCTGGGAGGGAAGACCTGCCACCCCCAGCTTTTCGAGGCAACACGCAAGGACGCTACGACGGAGCGCGGATCACGAATAAGGTGGATGAAATGCGCGTCGGGCCACACATCGAGGATTTCCCGCCAGCATTTAACGTGGTCCGGCGTCTTTTCGAGAACGACGGTGGCAGAAGGTTTGCCCTGCGCGATCTTCGCAAGGACAAAGCCAGAGACACTGCGCAATAAGGTCCGATATTCTTCTTCGCTCAACAGGTGAGTCACGCCCATCAGGGCTCCTGTACTCCGGTCGTACTTCCACTGCTCTAGCATGGAACGCATAAAGAGATTGAACAGATGGGTCTCGATCACGGTCACGACCGAAGGCGATCGCGAAAGCAACAGCTGCAGCCACGTCGTGCCACTGCGCGGTGCGCCGACAAGGAAGACAAGCTTCTTCCCGCGAAGCACGTCTTCAGATTGAGCCTGGGTTAATGTCGCTGAAGCCATTGATAACCTCTTCCGCGTGAAGGCGGCGATTGCTGTTCTTGTTTCAGTCAGAGGCGGATTTCAGACCTGGGGTTCCGGGACCGTTTGGCTCGGGCTGAATTCTAAAACTTTAAAGAAGTGAATCCCTGAGCAGAAAACGCTCAATTCGCCAGTCAAGCCGCCTTCGCCATTTGGCAGTGGTTAACTTGAGCAGTCCCTTCGTCACCGTCAGCCCGAGCTCGATTCGCCGCGAATGCTTGAAGCTGCGATCGATGGCACGAACTATATCGGGATGGCCAACGCGGACAGCCAAGCCACGAACCTCTCGAAGAAAGGCGCGGTCGCTGTCGTCTCGCGCAAAGGTCTTAGAAAGCTTCCTCTGATCGATTGTACGTGAGCTAAACCGAGGGCAACGATCGAGCGCACCGAGGAGGAACAGAGTCGTCATCGTGCGATAGCACTTGCTGCAAGCTTCGCAGTTTCGATAGGAACGCGTGTCCCAGCACACCTGGAGGGACTTCAAGGCGGCCTCGGACTTGAGCAGTGCCTCGGTTTTGTCAACCCGGCTGAATCCCGCCCCGTCATGTATGATCTTCGTTAGACTGCTCGAAAGAAGCGGGTCGGTCAAGGGGTGCGATCCCCAGGGTATTGGATCGTCGTAGCGGTGGGTCGATGGAATCAGCACCCTCGAATACCTTCCGCTCAAGGCGTGCCCTATACTTGCCAAAACAGAGCCGTGCGCGACCCGCCCCCATTCGGCCTTTGTGAACCACTTCGTCTGGCGCAGGTTCGTCCCTACTTCGACGAACTCCGCTCCAAGTCCTGAAATGGCATGCACCAGTGCGTCGCGGAGCGCGCGAAACTCGCCGGGATTCTCAAGCGGTATATCGAGACCCCAAACACACAACAGGTCGTCAATGCGAAACCTGTCTGGCTGGTTGGAATCCCCATTATGCGTTAGCAGTGTAAACCATGCATCTACTCCCCCTGAGAATAGGGCGCCAGTGGCGCCGGTCGATCGACTGATCGGCTCTTCCTTGATCTCTGCCTGTATGGGAACGGACTTGAGCTGGGGATACCAGCAATTCCAGACGCGCATTAGTTCGTGGGCATTGATGAAGAGCTCGCGATCTACAGGGCTAGAGATCTCTAGCGTTTCACCGAGGTGGACCGCAACAGGAAGCAATAGTGTCAGCCAAGCATTCCCGGAGTCACTTAAGCGATGCGAATGGGCCCGGGGAACGTCAATCCAATAGACTTCGGGCGGTATGGTCTTATCGTCGCAAACCACCTCGGCTTGGACGCAGGTTCGATCCGGCAAAAGCGGCGATCTTGTGATTTCGATGTTCTTTACCTTCACAGTCAGCCAGACCTCTCTACATGAGACGCCCCGGTCGGGATTGCCAAACGCAGAGGGGTGCGCCTACAGCGTCACGCGCGCTTCTGCGCCACTGCGACCAGCGTCTTGCCTAGCCCAGCCCGCTCCTTGAGCCTGATGATGTAGGGCTCGGGCACGACCTTTCGGATCAAGGTGTGCAGCCGCCAATTGTTTATTAAATGCAGAATCCCACGATCACCCCCAGGCATGATGGTTCCACTGTGCAGCATAGAGAAACGATCGCGCAGTAGCCGCTTCAGGTCCCCCATATTGAGCCAGTTCAGGGGTACTTCGCCATGTGATCGGCGAATGAAATCGGTGCGGTCCCAGATAAATTTGTGTGGACACATCAAAACCAGGTACCCACGAGACTTTAGCAACTCGGAGACTCGGTCGAGGAAGCGCCGCTGATCCGCAAAGTGGTGGAACATCGCTACGGAGACCACAACGTCAAAGTGTTCGGGAGGAAGTTCAGCAGTCAGAAAATCGCCGGCGACGAACTTAAGGTGCGGATATCTGGTTTTTGCATCAGCAATCATCCTGTCGGCAAGGTCAACGCCTGTGACTTGCCCAAACTGCGCAAGCATCTCACACAGCCAGCCGTTGGCACAACCCACCTCGAGGATTTCTGGCTTTAAAAGATTGAGCGACCTAAGCGACTGTACAACGACCTCAGCGTGTCTAATCTTTATAGGGTCCAGAATTTCGTATCCCGGAAAGTCGGCAAACCATTTGTTCCAGAACTCCCTTAGAAAAGCCTGATCGGGGTCCGCCGGAACGCCCTGCTGTTGACGCATGAGGCATCTCTCCTAATTTAAGGGCAATCGCGCCCGCGATTCGCTGCAGAGCCGAGGTTCTCTGGCGTCTCAGACTTGTCCGAAAGATGGCTCTTCGCCTCGCGCAGGTCGCCCCTGTGAACTTCCTGACGAATGACCTTTGGGAAGCAGTTTACCGGACCAGTGATATCTTCATGGGAGCACACGTAAATCGTTTCAGCGGCCTCCCAGCTATCAAACCACTGCTGACTCTCGTAGCGGAAGAGATTCGCTGAGGGGTAGTAGACACCAGGGCCAAGATTCAGCTGGACCTCGAATGTGCACTGGAGGGTGTCCCCCGGATTCAACATTACATTTCCATGCCCCAATCGCTCCGTGGAGGTTGCAAAGAGCGGATAGTAGTTTTGATCGAGAAGGTAGAGGACTACCGCTAGTTTGCTACACGGCTCGTGGGCCAACACTTCGACATCAATCCGTGCCTTCTGGCCCGAATGGAACCGATGACAGGGGCCGGCGGCATCGCGCGCAGTGACCTTAGTGATGACGACAGGCCGGCTTTGATCTTCCGCGCGATGCTGTTGCAGAAGGCTCATATATTGCGTGATGGTGTCGGGTGTTGAACCGATGGTGACAGGGTGACCGTGGTCCAGTAGCAGGGTATGCGAACAGAAATCCGCCACGGTCTTCAAGTTATGGGAGACAAACAACACCGTGGCACCGTTTTGAATGATCTTCCGCATGCGTTCGACGGATTTCCGCTGAAACAGCGCATCACCGACGCTTAGCACTTCATCTACGAGAAGAACATCCGGGTTGACGTGGGAGGCGACGGCAAAGCCGAGGCGCGCGTACATGCCGGAGGAATAGCGCTTGACGGGCGTGTCAATGAACTCAGCCAATCCCGAGAAATCGACGATATCATCAAACTTGGATGTAATCTCCCGCTTGCTCATGCCCATGATGGAGCCATAAAGATAGATGTTTTCTCGTCCCGTGAGATCTTGGTGAAAGCCAGCGGCCAACTCGATCATAGCCGAGACTTTGCCGTTGACATGAAGCGCGCCCCGGGTCGGCTTCATAACGCGGCTGAGCACTTTCAGCATGGTGCTCTTGCCGGCCCCGTTCGGCCCAATAATGCCAAATGCCTCTCCGCGCTTCACCTCAAAGGAAACATCTTCGAGGGCCCAGAATTCCCTCTTGTCCCGGTCGTTCAGTTCGCGCTGCCGGAACATTCTTCCCGTCAAAGCTGGCACCAGATCGCGGAGGGAGTTGTACATTTCACCCTTGCGGAATTTCTTGAAAACGCGTTCCATTCTGACGGCGATATCAGACATTTGCCACGCCCTTCAAACGCTTTCCGCGAAGCCCGGCTCCAGATGCTTGAAGAAAGCGTACCCGCCGATTAGCGACAAAGCGGCAAATGACACGCTATAGGCAAGCCAAGGCAAATCCGGGGCTTGGTGGCGACCGACGCAGGCCCCAAAGGCGTCCAGAATCGGGCTAACTGGATTCAGCAATAGCCATTTGCCTTTGTCACCAAACATCGCTACATCGTAGAAAACTGGTGTAAAGAAGATTCCGAAGGTGAGAAACACTTCGACGACAAATTTCACATCGCGGAAGAAGAGGCTGGCGGCCGCTACTACCATGCCAATTCCAGCGGCCAGAGTAACCATAGTTAGGAGCAAGAATGGGACCCAGATGAGATAGAGGCTCCAACCGGTGTGGACGAGGAGAAGAAAGATGGTCAGAGCTCCGGACGCCACCATAAAATCGAAGAGGCTGGCCAGCACAGCCCCAACGGGAAAAATCTCCTTCGGAAAATAGACCTTAGTCACCAAGTCTTTGTTGTTAGTCAGGCTGAGGCAAGAAAAGCGAATGCTGGAAACCAGAAACGCCCAGGGAAGCGACTTCACCGCTACGCTCGTTATATCCGCTGTTTGTAACGGGACGTGCGCCGCCACGGCGTAGGCATAACGGACAACCACGCCGGAGAGGACGATCAGGATCGGCATAAGAATTGCCCACAGGACTCCCATAATCGATTGTTTGTACCGAACTTTGACGTCACGGTAAGCGATCGTGTACAGCAATTCTCGATACTTGTACAACTCTTTTAACTCTTCCCGCATGAATTTTCGCTGTTCGGCTAGTTAAATCTTCGGTTTACCGGCTTTACGGAACCTCCTACGAGATATTTCTCGATGCCTTCCTCCAACGCCTTTCGATAAACACGCAACGCCTCATGGATGGCTTCGGCAGTGCGGTCGAGATCATTGTCACTGTGAGAGAAACTCACAACAAAGGATGGCGCGATCACTCCCCGGCGGATCAGCTCCTGCATGAAAAGTGTGCGGAAGGGCTCGGAACGCTCACGGTTCTGGTCATAGGTGGCAAACACCAGGTTACATGGACGCCCAATCAGTTCAAAGAATCCTTCGAGATGATTTTCTGTGACTGACCGCCTCACGAGGTTTCGCAGCCGTTCTCCCTGTCGCCAAAGAAATCCTACGACGTCTTGTTCACAGTATATCCGCATCGTCTCCATCGCCGCCGCCAAGGCGTGCGTCTCGGCACCATGGGTCGTTGAGAGCAGAAAAACGCGCGGCTGATTGTGTTCCAGTCCGCCCAAGCGCATGATTTCGCGCTTGCCAGCCAGAGCCGAGATTGCTAATCCGTTGGCGAGGGCCTTGCCAAATGTCGAAAGGTGCGGAACGACGCGGTAATACTTCTGTGCCCCTCCTACGTGCCAGCGAAAGCCTGTAATCATCTCGTCGAAAATCAAGACGGCGCTGTTTGCTTCGCATAGTTCCTTAACTTGTTCGAGGTAGCCCGGCGTCGGAGGAACAGCAGCCTCAGCCTCCATCACCACGCAGGCAATCTGTTGCGGATGCTGATCGAATAGGGTCCGTAAGCTACCCAGATCGTTATACCGAAACTTCAGCGTCAGCTCTACGATGGCGCGGGGGATTCCGGCGTTCATCTCCGTGGTCCCAACGAACCAATCGTCGGTTGAAAAGAACGGTTGGTCGCCACAAACAGCCACTAAATCCCGTCCCGTGTAGGCGCGGGCTAGTTTCACGGCTGCTGTAGTTACGTCGGATCCATTCTTGGCGAACTTCACCATTTCGGCACCGTCGATGATTTGTAGAAGCGCGTCGGCAACATCTACTTCAATCCTTGCCGGCCGCGTGAAGTTCGTGCCCAACTGCATTTGCTTCGAAGCTGCCTGCACAACCGACTCAAATGCGTGCCCCAGGGTGACGGCCCTCAAACCCATTCCGTATTCAATGAATTCGTTTCCGTCGAGGTCCCAAACGTGACAACCCTTGCCTCGCGCGATGAATGCTGGTGCTTCCTGCGGGTATTGGTCGTCTCCCTTAGCGTAGGTGTGCGCGCCTCCCGGAATAAGGGAGTGACTCTTCGCCTGAAGGAGTTGCGATTCGGAGAAGGTCTTATCGACACCTTGCAAGGGTGAGCTGTTCGCTCTAGGCATTAGGGAGTCTCCTGTGTTTTCCTCCACCGTGCGAACTTCGATAGCATTCACTGATGTACCCGGCGACTTGCCAGACTTTGAGCTTGCACTCGAATCGCGCAGCGGGTTCGACTGCGATCATCCATCGCAATGTCCAGACGATGAGTCTTCGAAATAGATACAGAGGAATCCCAGCGACGAACCACCTGGTATCGGACGGAACACCGAAGGTCCGCATCTCGGAACGGGCTTTATCGTACCACCAATCCGAGAAATACTTTTTCCGAACGCGGTTATCGGGCACGACGTGATGGACAACGGCTGATGGTTCGTAACGCAACCGCTCCCCGGCAGCCAACAACCGATCAGCGAACTCGGAATCCTCACTCCGAATTTCGTTGCCGGGGCAGGGGCCCAAATCGGTTCGAAAACCACCGTAATTTTCAAACATTTCTTTTCGAAAGGCCATGTTGTTGCCTAAGGGTGCCTCGGTGAGTTGACCAGCCTCGAGCCTCGGATCGAATAGCGCAAGGGGCCCGAATGCATACGCGCTCTCGATTTTTAACCAAGAAGGAGGCGAAAAGGTCCGCGCCGGAAGAACGCGCCCGCCGGCGCCGGCCCATTGGCCGTTGCGCAAACCCGCAGTTAGATTCCAGAGCCACGTCGGCGCGACCGTCACGTCATCATCGACAAAAGCAAGGACATCACCGCGCGATTCACGAATTCCAGTATTCAGCGCACGCGATTTGCCCTGCTGTGGCTCAAAGATGTAGCGGAACCGCCCGGGATACCGAGTTGCGAATTCATTGACTACGTTCGGCGTCTGATCATTGGAATTGTTATCGATCACGAGAACTTCCCAGTCGGTTGACTCGGCTAGCGCGGAGCCCGCGATACTATCCAGTGCCTTCCTCAAGTATAGGTGGCGGTTGTAGGTGCACAAGATGACGCTGATGCGCACTACTGCACCACCAGCTTCCGGCAGTGGAACCCCTCGGCATAACCACTCGGAGAATTTGACTCCATACCCCGGACTCGCATTAGACCCATGAAAAGTTTCCGGTCGAACCAGGGCTTAGCGCGCTGAGACCCAAAGGCCTCCAGCAAGCAATTCACTTTTTGGTCAGGGAGCGGCTCGGCCAGCGGCACGAAAACATTGGGCCGCCCCATGTCCCCGTCATACTTTGGGATCTCGTATTCGAGTATTAGGTGGCTTCGAAACGTGTTCCAAGTGAGTTCAGAGATCAAACGGTGGTCCTGGTGGGCGTCGCCGTGCCAGTGCGTGAAGATGATGTCCGGATTTATTTGACCCTTCATCTCCTCGAAAAAATCCTTCAGCGCGACTCCGCTGTATGGCAGAAAGCCGTCTCGGTAGTCCTTGAGAACGACCTCTTTGTCGCAACCCGCGGTAAAAAGCTCCGCCGCGTTTACAGCTTCTTGGCCGCGGGGTCCTGACGCACTCAAAACCACCCAGTGAAATTTTAATCGCGGGAGAGCTGCCTTGAGATACAACAGCGTGCCCCCACAGCCTATCTCGATGTCGTCGCAATGGGCGCCGACGCAGAGGATGGTCATTCCTCCGCTGGCTTCTTCCTTTAGACTGAGGTGGAGCATACGCTAGCCTATGTGAAGTCCCCGGCAATCCGCCGGGGGGCACGACGTGTTTCGAGACTTTCCACCGCCGTGGTCTTCGTCTCCAAGCCGCGTGAGATTCTCAGCCAACTCGGGCGGAGGAACCGTATTGGCGTTCCGTCCCATCCTGATACAAGGCGAGCGCGTCAGGCGGGAGGTGGGAAAAATCCGTTCCCTTCAAGAAATCGCCCATCGATGTGCCCGTGCAAGCCGAATCTATGTTCGGCGCACCGGTCCGGCTCCAGACATCATCTAGATGCACAGTCCGAAAATCGATACTATAGCGAGTCAATTCAGAAGTATTCGGCACAGTCGAGTGCAGTTGTGCGGCTGAGAACTGATAGACCGCGCCCGGTTCGCAAATCAACCGGAATTGGGGTTCGAGTTCTACGGGTTCTTCCGGCCTCGGCTGCACGCGCGTGTCGCTCCTGACATGTTGGGCCGCGTTGTGGCGACTCTCCAGATTCCATTTGTGGTAGTTGTACTGGCTCGAACTATTTCGGATTGGCTGAGTCCAATAGAGCGGATGGATGGCCATACAGTTTTCCGAGTTAATCGGGTAAACGGGCATCCACCAGTTGATCTGGCAAGAGGGCGCCGAATACCAGGTGTCACGATGAGGATGGAACGCGTAGGCAATTCCTGATTTCAGGTAGTCGCCTGGAAACGCGGTACGCAGTCGGGGCACATCAAAATAGGTTTTTTCGAGGTCACACCCCAATTCGCCGAACATCCCCTGCATGTATTCCTTAGCCCTGGGATGGTGGATAAATTTCGGCTTCAATACCGAAAGAATTTCAGCAGTCCGCTCCGCTGACACAGCGTCCTGAAGCTTGCGCGGATCGAGCGGGCTAAACGCGTCTTCGATCAGTTCACTGGCTAACTGACAAAGCTTCAGGGCATTCGTGCACGGAGCGTGGAAGAAAATTGCGCCCCGGTATAATTGCTTCCTGCGATCATCATCGCTGATTCTCGAACCGATGAAGATGTTCACTTGTCGAACCCCTTTCGCCAGACTTTCACTATCCCCATTCGTTATGCGTCTCAGTTTTATCAGGCGAGCGCTTCCGAAGCAGCCTTCCCGTTCTTCCATACACGCCACGGCGCTGTACCAGCAGCCTCTAGCTCATCAAGAATCTGCTTGTCTCTGAAGGTATCCATGCACTGCCAGAAGCCTTTGTAGCGGTATGACCAGACTTTGCCTTCGGCGATGAGTCGTTCGAACGGTTCATACACTAGTTCTTCGCCGGGTTTTATGTATCGAAAGACATCCTTGCGCAGCACGAAATACCCTCCATTGACCCAGATGTTGGCGTCATTCATGCACTTGATCGCACAAACGGAGCCGTCCTCGCTCATTTGAACGGTATCGAGGCTGCTGGATCGCGGTTGCACGGAGAGGAAAGAAGCGAAACTGTCGCGGCATGAGAATTCTTCAATCATCTTAGGCAGGTGAAAGTCCGTAAGGCCGTCGCTGTAATTGGCGAGAAACATCTCTTCTCCGTTTAGGTAGGGCTCAACAAGCCGTAATCGATCGGCGATGGTTGAGCGCATTCCTGTGTCGACGAACGTGATCGTCCAATCGTCAATATCCTTTTGCATGAACTCCAGCTTCCTGCCGCCTTGCGAGAATACAAAATCGTTAGACACCGATTCCTCGTACTCAAGAAAGTAGTTCTTGATCACGTTCGCCTTGTAGCCGAGGCAGAGGATAAAGTCTTTGTGACCAAAGTGCGCATAATACTTCATTACATGCCACAGCACCGGACGCGACCCAATCGTCACCATGGGCTTCGGAACATCTTCTGAGTAGCCCCTGAGTCTCATTCCGGCGCCACCACAAAACAGCACAACTTTCATGCTCGCTCCCTTCGCCCTTCACTCAGCAAACCGCAACATTCGGTATTGGAACCACAAAGCAGCCGTTCCACTCTCGGATATACCGCAACTGCTCCATGATTTCGTCCTTCAGATTCCAGGGTAGAATGAGGACGTAATCCGGTTTAGTCTCGCGGATCCGGTCGGGGTGATGGATAGGGATGTGACTACCCGGCAGAAAGCGTCCCTGTTTATAGGGGCTGCGATCCACCGTGTATTGGATCAGATCCTTCCCGATGCCACAGTAATGGAGTAGGGTGGCGCTCTTGCCTGGTGCCCCATAGCCAGCCACCGACTTGCCCTCGCGCGCTGCAGTCAGCAGGAATTCCACTAAGGCGAATTTCGTCTGTTTCACCCGTAAGGCAAAACCTTCATAGCCGCGGATCGAATCCAGATCGGCCCTCTTTTCTTCAGCGACCATCTGCTGGACGCTCGGTTCGATCCTGTGCGTCTGATCCTCCGCCCGGCAGGCATAGACGCGGAGCGAGCCGCCGTGTGTCGACAGCTCTTCAACGTCGAATACCTTCAGTCCGTGAGCTTCCATGATGCGTATAGTCGTGAGCAGCGAGAAATAGGAGAAGTGCTCATGGTAGATCGTGTCGAACTCGTTGTGTTCGATCAACCGCAGCAAGTGAGGGAATTCCAGCGTCAGAACCGCCTCAGGCTTCAGCAAGATTTCTAGCCCCTCGACAAAATCGTTTAGATTCGGGACCTGCGCCAACACATTGTTACCCAGAACCAGGTCTGCGCAGCGGCCTTTGGCTGCCAGCTCATTGGCCAGCTGCGTGCCCAAGAACCGCACCAGAGTAGGCACACCCTTCTGGACCGCCACTTTCGCGACATTTGCGGCTGGCTCAATGCCTAGCACGGGCACGCCACGATGGACAAAATACTGCAGCAAGTAACCATCGTTGCTTGCCACTTCAACCACGAGGCTCTGCTCGTTTAACCCGAGCCGCCTCATCATCATGTCGCAGTAATTCTCGCAATGATTGAGCCACGAATCGGAGTAGGAAGAGAAGTAAGCATAGTCGCTAAAGATGGCTTCTGGGTTCTGGTATTCTTCCAGTTGCACAAGGAAGCATTGTTCGCAGACATAGACGTGAAGTGGATAGTAAACCTCGCCCCGGTTGAGATCGCCAACCGAGGGATAGGTTTCGCAAAGTGGAGACATTCCCAAATCCACAAAGGTTCGAAGCAAGCCCGCTCCGCAGAAGCGGCAAGACTTGGGTGCTGTTTGCGGCTGAACCTCGGCGGAAAGTGTCTTTATGGCCATGCGCTGCGATATCGTTCGGACCGACGATCGGAAAAGTGCCGGTGTTATGTGCAGGTAGTTGCTAAGGTTGTTGCCTTTTGGAAGCTGAGCCCCAAAGGTTGTGCAGCAGATAGGCTACCGCCATTTAGGGCCAGCCGTAACTTTCAAGATTTGGCAATCTCTGTGCCAAACTCGGTCAGTTTCCGCGGCGATTCACCTGCGAAGCGTAATTGTAAGTTATTGTACATTATAACTTACCTTAAGCTCTTCGGTTTGTAAGGGGGGGTACCCCCTTTTGGCTGGGGCGTCTCGTGCCCTAGGTGGGAAATATGTTTCCACTCATGTGGTACTTTCCGACGAAGGGAATCATCCACTTGCCCCGATTTCAAAAGGCGACGAATGTGACTGAGGCGAACGTAACGGCCGCTCTCCAGATCGTCACGAGTAAGCCCAACGGCGCGATAGGCGTCGTAAAGTTCCTGCGCGCCTTTGTGGGCGGTCCACTCCGGCTGGAAGCCTGGCACCGCGCGGCGAAACTTATCGCAGTTGATGCGGTAGCAGCGCTTGTCAGGACCACCATCGGGGGCGTACTCCACGCGACATCCTGGAACGGTTTCGCCCACGATGGCCGCCAGTTCACTTATGCGATAGTTTTCCTCTGTCCGTCCGACATTGAAGATCTCATTATGGACGGCGGCCTGAGGCGCTTCCAGCACGGCAGCGATTGCAGCGGAAATGTCTCGAATGTGCACGATGGGACGCCAAGGCGTGCCGTCGCTCTTTACGTAGATTCGGCCGGTGGTGTATGCCCATGCCACGAGGTCGTTTAAGACGATATCCAGCCGCAGGCGCGAGGACACCCCATACGCGGTTGCATTTCGTAGAGACGTCGGGCTGAACCGTTCGTCTCCGAGCTTCGTGAGGTCGCCTTCGACCAGGACTTTGGACTCACCATACGGAGTCACCGGGTTGAGTGGAGCAGCCTCGTCGTGGAATTCGTCCCCTGCTGCGCCGTAAGTGCTGCATGACGAGGAAAAGACAAAACGCTTTACGCCTGCCGCTTTGGCCAATTCAGCGAGCCGGACTGAGGCTCGATAGTTGATGTCGTAAGTAAGTTCTCGGTCGAGGTCACCCAGCGGGTCATTGGACAAAGCAGCAAGATGCACGACGGCATCGAAACCATCGAGATCTCCCCTCGCAAGATCGCGGATGTCCTTCCGGATTTCCGGAATCTCGGGCGCTGCTTCTCCGAACTCGCAACCCGCAAATAGGTCTGAGTCCAAGCCCACCACTTCATGGCCGACGGAACGCAAGATTGGCCCGGTCACCGCACCGATATAGCCTTTATGGCCAGTCAAAAGTACTCTCACGCTTCTCCCTTTCGAAGGGGACTTAGCCCTGCGATTATACTGACAAGCCGAGCGAAGGACCGAAGGTCACATCTTTGACTCTTGGTGGCAAGCATTGTGCACGCCCGTTCCTTTCCTTTCCCCATTCGGGATGACCGACAGGAGTCCGTTCTGACACAGGAGGTTTGCGGCCTCCGTGATCATAGAGAACGAGATCCCGGAACGCTCAGCAATATCCAGGAGAGAATGCTCTCCATCAGAGAGATTCAAAACCCAAAGCCGCGCGTTTAGTTCTGTCCCGATCATCTCCCCTCCTGCGGAGCGGTAAAGGTTTCGCCGCCCTAATTGGGGCTCACCGTACGGGTTCAGGTTCCGATAGCGCTGATTGTTCTCAAGCACGTCCGATATGGCGGCACAGATACGGAGCGATTCCGCAAGTTGTGCAGGCTGGATAAACTCCAGGTTATCCGCTGAGGTGTGATACTCGGGAAACGTCCCCCATACGCTTCGCATGAGGCAGCCGACAGGGAGATCAAAACCAGGAGAACAGTACTGCCGCTCGTCGTAACCATAGGGCGTGAACTCCAGAATCTTTGGAGATTCGCTGTAGTGGTTGAGAATATGCGCTGCCGCGCGATCAATCTCCGCATCTCCCCGCCGGCTCTTCTTGTAATGGAAATGCTGCTGGTCTCCGATGCATGTCAACACCAACCCGTGACGAATGCGCCAAGCGGTCTCTCGATTTCTTGCCAGCCACGTGATGGCCCCGATCGTGCCGGGAATAAACAGGAACCGGTAGGAGTAACGAAGAGCCCGCTCGGAGAGCAACCCCGCAAGAAACGTCGCCACAGTCAGTCCGGAAAGATTGTCATTTGCGAGCGAAGGGTGGCAGGCGTGACAGGAAATCAGCACCTCGTCGGTTGACCGACCGGGCAAATAGCACTCGCCATATGTCAAGTGACCATCTTCGAGAGTGGCGTCAATACACACTTCGTACTCGCTGTCCTTGAGTGCTAGCATCTGGTTGTGGGAGAGACAAAATCCCCAGCCTTCCTGGTAATAGGACGTTCGGTACGGGATCCAATCGGGATTCTCGGGAATCGTAAACAGATGCGGCCTGAGCTCGCTCAGCGACATGGTTGCGTGCACTGGCGTGCTGTAATTCAAGACGTGCAGATTGCACTTCTGGAAGTCCACAACTCGCTTCCCGCCCGGCACCTGGATATAGGCATCTCGAATGTTCCACTCTTTGGGTACGGTCCAATCGAAGACCGGGGTTCCTGTCGGCACCTCGAAGATCTCCAGAGGAACTCGCTGCTGGATGATGCTGAGAGTCCGCCTGATTCCGTCACCCGTTATGCTCCGACAAATGGGATAGAGTTCCGCCGCGAAACGGTGCAATTCCTGGCCGAATTTCACCGCATCCCTTTGATCGAATTCCTTTAGCGGGTGCATCACTTTATTCAAAATCCGCGTAGCTTCGATCCCGTTCGGAAATCACGTGGACTTTCTCCGGCCAACCAATCCGGAATGCAGGATCATCCCACCGCACACCACGGGCCGATTCTGCGTTATAGACTTCTGACATTTGATAGAAAACCTCGCTGCCATCCTGCAGGGTCAGGAAGCCGTGCGCACATCCGTCGGGCACATAGACCATATGACGGTTCTCAGCTGTGAGAACCACGGCGACCCAATCTTTGAAGGTTCGCGACTGCGGACGCAAATCAATTACTACGTCGTATATCGCTCCGCGAGTGCAACGGACTAGCTTTGTCTCCGCGAACGGAGGCGCTTGATAATGGATCCCGCGCAATGTCCCCCGGCGCGTGTTAAACGACACGTTGCATTGCACCAATCGAGTATTAAGCTCATGAGCCGCGAATTCCTTCTGGCACCAGGTGCGCGCGAAGAAGCCGCGCTCGTCAGATTTGGGCTCAAGGTGAATCTCGAAAACCCCCGATATCTTGGTTTCATGAAATGTCATGCTGAATAGTTGAAGGAAAATTCCCTCGCACTCGGCCCCAACAAAAGCGATCAGTTTGTCGCCAAAAATGACGCCCCAACTGGCACTCGCTGGATCGTAGCATGGTTGCGGTTGTCACGTCAGTTCTACGCCCGAGTTCGGCACTCGGCCGCAAACTTACGGGGTTTCAAAACCTGCTTCGACCGTCTCAAACATTTAAGACTCAAGGAGCTGCATTCTCGCAGGAAGGGGCTTCGGCAAGCTCATAGACGAGTCGACCGCCGTCCATGGTGGCGTACGCCAACCGGGCCCTTTCTTTCTCCGGCCCAACGATTTCCCATTCGCCCCCGCGGGATACCAGCTGCATCTGGCTTCTCGCTCTCCACCACAGGTCCGCATCTCCCGGAAGAGCAACCCATATCTGTTCGCGCGCAACCATTTGTCGCAGATAATCAAGGAGCGACTCATAGACATTCCGTGCCGACCGCTCAATCAGATAATCCGGGTGAGCAAGAAAACTCATGAGTCCGTTTCTTTCCCTAAGGAGAGCCAGCTGTTGCTTCCACAGATCGATCGAATAGTCATTCAAAATATGAAGGAGCGAATAATCTTCAGCCGTCGTGAGAGGAAGCTCGACGATTTTGCCGATAAAATAAGGCATTACCGTGCAGCAGCCCCCGCGCATTGGTTCCAGATGCGCGACGTTTGGAACAGACATGTCATAGGAAAATTCGAAGAATTCGTACCAATCCTGATTGCGGAACATCGACCCAGCGCGAAATCCCCGGATATCGTATTGACGCACGTAGCTGTTGATTCTAGCGGCCTTGCGCGGAAATTCCTCACGCTTTAGATATAAGCGCCCGTCGTGATTCAAGTCATGGAGATTAAATTCAAATCCGCGAGTTCGGATCTCACGGACATACTCATCCGGAACCTCGTAGCGCTTTTCGGGGACGACCTGAAACGATGCCTTGATTCCGTACGCGTCGTCCAAATCCATCAAATGGGAGGTGAAGTCGCGGCCTGCCGAAGTTTCCACGTCGTGCGTCATGATTAAGCAATTCGGCGCGCCCCCCGGCCAAAACCAGATGAACGGCACTTTCTTCACACCGCTGCTTTCCATCAACAACCGCAGAAACTCCTCATGAAGATTCTCGACAGAGAAGTCTACTGGCCAGGCCGGAAATGGCAGTTGCTTCCAGTCGCGAAGGTAAGCCTTTTGCAACTGCCGACGGACCGAAACTGGGAGGCTCCCTCTAACGAGATAGTAAAGCTCGCGAACCGATTCACTAGCGAAGATTTCCCTACCGCGAACCATTTCTTGCCGATAATGTTCCAGGCGAAGATTCTCAACCACCTCAGTAAAGCTAAAAGGAAACTGAATTGTCGTACCGTCACAGCGAACATCTTTCAAAGCATCGAATTTTCGGGAATCCGCAACGGTTGTCGCAGCCCCGGATTGGCATCTCCCGTAGCAAATATTATTTCTGCCAAATTGAAAGAAGCCGCTATCTCCGGATGTGCCGTCGCCAGTTGTCGCCATACAAGCGAGCGAGTCTGGGGGAATACGATAATAGTCCAAGAGAGTTTGGTTCACGGTTTGGTTGGGCCTGTTCCTTCTCTTGCGGAGAGCTTACAGAAAAAAAAAGACAACTGCCATGACAGTTTGCGACGCCGTTGCACTTTCAGACATCCTACCCAATATGGCGGTAGATCATTCTCCCGGTGATCCTCAGTAAGCTGTCTGGCATGCATGAAAACACACGTTTCGCCATCTTCAATTTCCAGCTCTTGGCTGAATCCAAAGAAGAAGCGTCGGGAAATTTCCAATAAACCAACCGCTCGGGTTGGGGGACCCAGTGATTCTTGAAAGTAAGGAGACCCAGATTGTCTTCCTCGGTTCGTCCCATGTCGAATTTTATTGCTCCATCCGATTTCGCCGCTGCGATCGCTCGCCATAAGAGCCACGGCGTGGCTCCCAATTTGTTGAACCGCGCATCGGAACATCCGTACTTGTAGTAGACTGCGTCATTAAATCTCAAGGTCAGAATCCCAGAGATGGGAGTATTGTCCTTATAGGCCAAACGAATCTCTAGAGCCTTTCCCTGAAAATGAATTAGATTTCGAAACCAGGCGTAAGGGATGGGAGGCAGGCGGTGTCGGACCCGCGTAACTACAAATAAGGAGTAGAACTGCTTAAGCAGGTCGTCGGACCTCCCGCATTTCTCAACGAGACCAGCTCGCTCTGCTCTGTGAATCCGACGTTGAACAGAATCCTTGTCGAGACTGCGGAGCACTTCGTCCAGATCTGGACGCAAATCGAGAATATGCAAAAAGTACATCGTTCCAGGTAGGAAGCCGTTCGTTTCACTCGCTTGGCCGAAGTCCCTGTTGGTTGGACGAACTTCCAGATACTTCCAGTTTTGATGTTCCATCGTAGTTTGCAAATAACGGATCAGGAAGTACAGGTCTTCGGGTGAGTCGCAAAGAGGTTCACAATGATCTGAAAACGGTAGCGATACCAACCGACATCCTGTAAGCCAGCTATTAATACGACAGAAGACGAGGCCATTTTTCAACTCACCGGTCGGCGATGAGGTCGTGAAAGCCACCGGCTGATACCCGTAGGTACGTCTAAGGGCCTTGAGCCAGGCTACGCTGTGGAACACAGACGCCTTGGGGTGTCGTTCCACAAGTTCGGCCCAGCGCGGGTCCTGTGTCGGATCAAGTTGATAGCAGCAGGACCGCGGGACACGCTGGAGATTAGCCGCTGGCAATGGACTGTCCATCCTTAGATGCGCCGAGAATTCCTGGCGATCCTCCTAAACAGGCGATCAAATTCCCGAGTCAACCAAACAGGTGTGACGACAAATCACCGCGGGGCGCCAGAGCGAGTGGACCTTAAAACTCTTAAGAGAGTCCGATCGCCCCCGTGATTCACAATCCCCTTCTGCTTTCCGCGACAAGCCTCCGGTTTTGGGCCAGCCGCTCCAGAACTCACTCTTGACTTTCGTTCGGTCTTAAAATGGACTTCCTAAGTGTGTTTCTGAACCTGCCTATTGGGGGCTTAGGACGCAACTTTGGAAACATATTCGTCTCTGAATTCACAAAGGATCCGCCTAACGGCCACGGAGAGTTCGAAACGCAACGACCGGCCCACCTTTCCGGCCGGGGGCTGCTCCCGGTAGATCACTCGGAAGTGTTTTTCGCTACTCGGCCGGATCCGATCGGCGAAGACGAGGTGTTCGACCTCGCTTGCCCACACGAGCGGCTTCTCGTCGCACAGTATCCCGGAAACAAGATCATCCTGGCTTTTCCTCTTACGAATCCTCACTTCAATGGGTTGATCCGAGGGGTTGTCAATCGATAGTTCTTGGCCGTACATCTCCACTTCTTCCGCAGCCGCGCCGTTGACGCGGCGGCGGCAAGCCCTTCGGATAACCTCCCCTAGGGGGCGCCAGCGCAGGCAACACTTCAGGGACCCAAGTTTCTCAACGAGGTTGAGCAGCTCGGCACCTCCATCCTTCAAAAATTCATGGTGGGCCACGATCAAGCAGGGCTTCCCTAGGAGAAGGTCGAAGGCAAAGTTCTCGAGACCATGGGAAGCGTATCTTCGCGTAAATATCGGAAAGTCGCCGTATGTCATGATGGCGACGTCCCAAACATCCCTGATGCGCGTCCGGGCATTTTGGGAGTCCACAGGAAGCACCTCGGTATTGACTGCGGCAAGGAAGCCGTTGCGCTTGAGAACATCAGGACATGGGGACGAGAAGACGCCCTGTGGGAAGACCATAATGGAATCGTGTTGGATGCCCGTCCGAGCCTCATGATTTCTCATTCTCGTTTGAGCTAGCCTCGCTGTAGTGTGCAGGACCCCTAGCGAAGTGGTTCCAAACTCGCTTGCTGTGTGGTCGCAGCCGTGAATTGAAACAGAGAAAAGTCCTGACTCC
>Ga0126373_10001133_pt1 | contig 18679 bp, 29 predicted proteins | sample PanSoiMetPlot_11_FD_92545 | JGI IMG/M metagenome (GOLD analysis project Ga0126373, IMG submission 92545) | Tropical forest soil microbial communities from Panama - MetaG Plot_11 | ecosystem: Environmental > Terrestrial > Soil > Tropical forest > Bulk soil | place: Panama | collected 2016-02-17 | reverse complement strand
GCACACGCTGCGCGCGGACATCGACTTCGGCTTCTACGAGGCCCGGACCACCTTCGGCCGGATCGGCGTCAAGGTCTGGATCTACCGCGGGGAGGCGGCGGCGACCAGGGCCGAGCGCGAGGCTGCCGCCGCCGCGCTGCGGGCCGGCCAGCGGCCAGGCGGCGGCCGGGAGCGTGACCGGGACCGGCCGCAGCGAGGCCAGCGTCGCCGTCCTGGCTCGGCGGACGGTGGCGACCGGCGCGGTCAGCAGGCCGCCGATGCCGGTGACCAGGCGGCCCCGGCTCCTGACGCATCGGCAACGCCAGGCGAGGAGGGCTAGTCATGCTGATCCCGCGGCGCACGAAGCATCGCAAGCAGCACCGGCCGGATCGCTCCGGCGCTGCCAAGGGCGGCACCAGGGTGACATTCGGCGAGTACGGCATCCAGGCGGTCGAGCACTCCTATGTCACCAACCGGCAGATCGAGGCCGCTCGTATCGCCATGACCCGGCACATCCGCCGTGGCGGCAAGGTCTGGATCACGATCTATCCCGACCGGCCGCTCACCAAGAAGCCGGCCGAGACCCGGATGGGCTCGGGCAAGGGCGCCCCCGAATGGTGGATCGCGAACGTCAAGCCGGGCCGGGTGATGTTCGAGCTGTCCGGCGTGCCCGAGCCGGTAGCCAGGGAGGCGCTCCGGCGCGCGATGCACAAGCTTCCCATGAAGTGCAAGTTCGTCAAGCGTGAAGTCGGGGAGGCGTGATGGCCAAGGGGCTGGCAGCCGCTGACCTGCGGACCGCAACCGAGGAAGAGCTGGATCTGAAGCTGACCGAGGCGAAGATCGAGCTGTTCAACCTGCGCTTCCAGGCGGCCACAGGTCAGCTGGAGAGCCACGGTCGGCTGCGTGCCGTGCGCAAGGAGATCGCGCGGATTTACACCGTGAAGCGCGAGCGCGAGCTCGGCATCGTGGTGCTCGAGAGTGAGGATGCGGTCGATGAGTGAGGCGAGCGCCGGCGCGGTGTCGCGCGGCTACCGCAAGGTCCGCGAGGGCTACGTAGTCAGCGACAAGATGGACAAGACCGTCGTCGTCGAGGTGGAGGACAGGGTCAAGCACCCCAAGTACGGCAAGGTCATCCGCCGAACGAAGAAGTACACGGCACACGACGGCGAGAACGCCTGCGGCGTTGGCGACCGGGTGCTGCTCATGGAGACCCGCCCGCTGTCAGCGACCAAGCGCTGGCGCGTGGCGGAGATCTTGGAGAAGGCCAAGTAAGCAGCGTCCGCCGGGCTAGCTGAGCTGGCAGGTGGCACAGAAGCAGGAGTTGACGTGATCCAGCAGGAGTCGCGGCTTAAGGTCGCCGACAACACCGGAGCCAAGGAGATCTTGTGCATCCGCGTGCTCGGCGGCTCTAGCCGGCGATACGCGGGCATCGGCGACATCATCGTCGCGACGGTCAAGGATGCGCTCCCGGGCGCCGGCGTGAAGAAGGGCGACGTCGTGAAGGCAGTCGTCGTGCGCACCCGTAAGGAGCGCCGCCGCGGCGACGGCTCCTACATCCGTTTCGACGAGAACGCTGCCGTGCTCATCAGGGACGGCGGTGACCCGCGTGGCACCCGCATCTTCGGCCCTGTCGGCCGCGAGCTGCGGGAGAAGCGGTTCATGCGGATCATCTCGCTTGCTCCGGAGGTGCTGTGATGGCCGGAATGAAGAAGATGAAGATCAAGAAGGGTGACAAGGTCGTGGTGATCGCGGGCAAGGACCGCGGTCGCGAGGGCACCGTCATCGCTGTCCGCCCGGACACCCAGCGGGTGCTTGTTCAGGGCGTGAACCTCATCAGGAAGAACACGAAAATCAACTACCAGGGTCAGCGCGGTGCCAAGGAAGGCGGCATCGTGACCCAGGAGGCCCTGATCCACGTCAGCAACGTCGCCCTCATCGACCCCGAGAGTAAGAAGCCGGTCAGGGCCGGATACCGGACCGACGGGGACAAGAAGGTCCGGGTGTCCCGGGCCAGCGGTAAGGACATCTGATGCCGACGAAGGCAGACACTGCAGCCACGACAGACAACGGCCCGCGTCCCGTGCCGCGGCTCAAGGAGCGCTACCGCGCCGAGATCGCCGGTGCAATGCGCGAGGAGTTCGGCTACCCGAACGTCATGCAGATTCCTACCGTCACCAAGATCGTGGTGAACATGGGCGTCGGCGAGGCGGCCAGGGACGCCAAGCTCATCGACGGCGCGGTCAGGGATCTGTCGGTGATCACCGGCCAGCGGCCGGCGGTGGCCAGGGCCCGCAAGTCCGTCGCCCAGTTCAAGCTGCGCGAGGGCATGCCGATCGGGGCGCACGTGACGCTGCGCGGCGACCGGATGTGGGAGTTCCTCGACCGGCTGCTGTCGATCGCGCTACCGCGGATCCGCGACTTCCGCGGCCTTTCTGACCGGCAATTCGACGGCCGCGGCAACTACACGTTCGGCCTGACCGAGCAGCTGATGTTCCACGAGATCAACCCCGACCAGGTTGACCGGCAGCGCGGCATGGACGTCACCGTCGTCACATCCGCGACAACCGACGCTGAGGGCCGCTCGCTATTGCGGCGACTCGGCTTTCCATTCAGGGAGAACTGAGCAGTGGCGAAGAAGAGCCTCGTCGCCAAGGCGAAGCGCAAGCCAAAGTTCGAAGTCCGTGCCTACACCCGGTGCTCCCGGTGCGGCCGCCCGCGCGCCGTCTACAAGCGGTTCGGCCTGTGCCGGATCTGCTTCCGGTCGATGGCGCACCGCGGTGAGCTGCCCGGCATCACCAAGTCCAGCTGGTAAACCCGATGGGCTGCCGCCCGGCAGCACGACATGCAGTAACAGCCAACCTGGGCGCCCCGGCGCCCACTGACCACGCCGAAGGTCCGCGGTACTAAAAACCGCGGAAACCACGGCGAGGAGGGCCATCAGGCCATGACTATGACCGACCCGGTCGCAGACATGCTGACCCGTCTGCGCAATGCCAATTCGGCGTACCACGACACCGTGACGATGCCGCACTCGAAGATCAAGTCGCACATCGCGGAGATCCTTCAGCAGGAGGGCTACATCGCCAGCTGGAAGGTGGAGGACGCCCTGGTTGGCAAGAACCTGGTGATCACGCTGAAGTTCGGCCCGACGCGGGAGCGCTCCATCGCGGGCCTCAAGCGAGTGTCCAAACCAGGCCTGCGGGTGTACGCGCGCAAGGACAACCTGCCCCGGGTGCTCGGCGGACTCGGCGTTGCCATCATCTCGACGTCGGGCGGCTTGATGACCGACAAGCAGGCCAAGAAGCAGGGCGTGGGCGGGGAAGTCCTCGCCTACGTCTGGTAGGGAGCCAGCATGTCGCGAATCGGACGGCTGCCGATCGCCATCCCGAGCGGAGTCGATGTCACCATCAGCGGCCGCCAGGTCCACGTCAAGGGGCCAAAGGGCGAGCTGAGCATGGAAGTGTCCGCGCCAATCGAGATCCAGCAGAACGACGGCGTCATCACGGTCACCCGCCCCAGCGACGAGGGCGAGATCCGCGCCCTGCACGGGCTGTCCCGCTCGCTGATCGCCAACATGGTGACAGGCGTTACCGAGGGCTACCGGAAGACCCTGGAGATCGTCGGCGTTGGCTACCGCGTTCAAGCGAAGGGCCGTGACCTGGAGTTCGCACTGGGCTTTAGCCATCCGGTGCCCGTGGCAGCCCCGGACGGCATCAGCTTCCGGGTCGAGACGCCCACGAGGTTCGTGGTCGAGGGCATCGACAAGCAGCAGGTGGGCGAGGTGGCCGCGAACATCCGCAAGCTCCGCAAGCCCGACCCGTACAAGGGCAAGGGCGTGCGTTACCAGGGCGAGCAGGTCCGCCGCAAGGTCGGAAAGGCTGGTAAGTAACACATGTCTGGCACCAAGACCAGGGCGCACACCCGGATCACGGGCCGCTCCGCGCCGCGGATCGCCGCGCGGCAGCGGCGGCACCTGCGGGTCCGCAAGAAGATCGAGGGCAGCGCTGCGCGGCCGCGGCTGGTGGTCACGCGCTCGGCACGAAACATGTTTGCCCAGCTCATCGATGACACGATGGGCAACACGCTCGCGTCCGCCTCTACCCTGGAAGCGTCGATCCGCGCCGCGTCCGGCGACAAGACAGCCAAAGCCAAGCAGGTTGGTGCGCTGCTGGCGGAACGTGCGGCCAAGGCAGGCGTGAGTGCGGCGGTATTCGACCGCGGTGGCTATGCCTACCACGGCCGGGTTGCGGCGCTCGCCGACGGCGCCCGCGAGGGCGGACTGGCGCTGTGACCCGCGCCCGCACCCAACGACAGAAGAGGAATATCTGATGGCAGCAGCACAGCGGCGCGGCAGCGGAGGCGGCGGCGAGCGGCGCGAGCGCCGCGACGACCGCCGCGGAGCCGGGCCTGAGAAGGGCACCGCCTACATAGAGCGCGTCGTCACCATCAACAGGGTGGCTAAGGTCGTGCAGGGCGGCCGGAGGTTCAGCTTCACCGCCCTGGTCGTGGTTGGCGACGGCAACGGCATGGTCGGTGTCGGGTACGGCAAGGCCAAGGAAGTCCCCGCCGCGATCGCTAAGGGTGTCGAGGCGGCCAAGAAGGCGTTCTTCCGGGTGCCGCGCATCGGTGGCACCATCCCGCACACCGTGCAGGGGGAGGAGTCGGCCGGCGTGGTGCTGCTCAAGCCCGCCAGCCCCGGTACCGGGGTTATCGCCGGCGGCCCGGTGCGTGCCGTGTTGGAGTGCGCTGGCATCCACGACGTGCTGTCCCGCTCGCTCGGCTCATCAAACCCGATCAACGTGGTGCACGCCACCGTGGCCGGGCTGAAGAGCCTGAACCGGCCGGAGGAGATCGCTGCCCGTCGTGGCCTGCCGATCGAGCACGTGGCTCCGGCCGCCATGCTGAGGGCGCGCGCGGCTGCGGCGGCCGAGTCGGCGACCGCCGGCGCGGCCGAGACGAGCTGAGGCGGAACGAATGGCAGAGCAGCTGAAAGTAACCCAGATCCGGTCCAAGATCGGCGGTACCCAGGGCCAGCGCGACAGTCTGCGCTCCCTGGGCCTCCATCACATCGGCGACGTCGTTGTCAAGCAGGACCGCCCGGAGATCCGCGGCATGATCAACGCGGTGCGCCATCTGGTCACCGTCGAGGAGGTTGACTAAGACATGGCTGACAGCGACGCCACCCCGGCCGCACGGCGTTCGGGGGGCCGTCCCTCCGAGCCAGCCGCCGCCGGTACGGCTGGTCGGGCCGGCCTGAAGATCCACCATCTGCGCCCAGCCCCTGGCGCGCACATCCCGCGTACCAGGGTTGGCCGTGGCGAGGCCTCGAAGGGCAAGTCGGCCGGCCGCGGCACAAAGGGCAGCAAGGCCAGGAACAACATCCCCGAGTTCTTCGAGGGCGGGCAGATGCCGCTGCACCGCCGCCTGCCGAAGCTCAAGGGCTTCTCCAACGCCCGGTTCAAGACGGTCTATCAGGTCGTTAACCTGGATCGGCTCGCCGCCCTGTATCCGGCTGGCGGCGAGGTGACTCCGGAGAACCTGGCGGTCAAGGGCGCGGTTCGGGCGGGTGAGCTGGTGAAGGTGCTCGGCACCGGGGACGTCAGCGTCGCGCTTCAGGTCAGCGCGCACGCTTTCTCGGCCACGGCGCGCGCCAAGATCACCGCCGCTGGCGGGGCGGTTACCGAGCTGTGAGGTGACTGACGTTTGCCGGCGCAGCTTAGCTACCGGCCCGGCCTGTGTACGGCAAGTACCGGGTGTGATCGGTGGCCGGCAGACCGCTGGCAGCACGTTAGACTTCGGCGAGCGACTTCGCATCAGGCGATGGGCTGTGCGTGCCACGCCGTCCACGGCGCTGTCCCGGCACAGGAGCGACAGATGATGGTGAACGACCAACTAGGGGATGGCGCATGCTGACCGCATTCTTGAGAGCGTTCCGGACGCCTGACCTGCGCAAGAAGCTGCTGTTCACTGTTTTCATCATCGCCGTGTTCCGGCTTGGCCAGCAGCTGCCCACCCCCGGTGTCTCCGAGTCCGCCATCCGCGCGTGTACCGCCACGGCCTCCAAGACCAGCCTGTTCCAGCTGCTGAACCTGTTCAGCGGCGGCTCTATTACCAAGCTGACCGTCTTCGCGCTCGGCATCATGCCCTACATCACGGCCAGCATCATCCTGCAGCTGCTCGCAGTCGTCATCCCCCGGCTCGAGACGCTCCGCAAGGAAGGGCAGACCGGCCAGGCCAAGATCACGCAGTACACCCGCTATCTCACTGTCGGCCTGGGTGTCCTGCAGGCGACCGGCATCATCGCCCTCGCCAGGGCCGGTCAGCTGATCCAGGGCTGCACCGCCAACCTGATCCCGAACCCGTCGGTCTTCACGATCGCCACGATGGTCATCATCATGACGTCCGGCACCGCGGTGATCATGTGGCTCGGCGAGCTCATCACGGACAAGGGCGTCGGCAACGGCATGTCCATCATGATCTTCACCCAGATCATCGCCGTCGTCCCTGGTCAGCTCCAGCTCATCTACAACAACAAGCCCAAGTACGTTTTCGTGCTGGTACTGCTGATGGCCGTGGTGATCATCGCGTTCGTCGCGCTGATGGAACAGGCCCAGCGGCGAATCCCGATCCAGTACGCCAAGCGCATGGTCGGCCGCCGGATGTACGGCGGCACGTCGACATACATCCCGCTCAAGATCAACCTGGCGGGAGTCATCCCGGTTATCTTCGCCTCGTCGCTGCTCTATATCCCGCAGCTGGTAGCGCAGCTATTCGGGCACAACGCCGTCACTGGCTGGGCGGGCTGGGTGCAGGACAACCTGGTGCGCAACAGCGACCGGCCCGCGTACGCGATTTCGTTCTTCGTCCTGATCGTCTTCTTCACCTACTTCTACGTGTCGATCACATTCCCGCCCGACGAGGTGGCTGACGGCATGAAGAAGGGCGGCGGGTTCATCCCGGGCATCAGACCTGGCGGCCCGACGGCCGGTTACCTCAGCCACGTCGTCAGCCGGCTGACGGCGGCAGGCTCGCTGTACCTGGCCGTTATCGCCCTCATCCCCGTAGTGGCCATCGGCCTGCTCAACGCGACCGCGCAGTTCCCGCTCGGCGGCACCAGCATCCTGATCATGGTGGGCGTCGGACTTGACACGGTGAAGCAGATCGAGAGCCAGCTGCAGCAGCGCAATTATGAGGGCTTTCTGCGGTAGTGCGACTCGTCCTCGTCGGGCCCCCCGGTGCGGGCAAGGGGACGCAGGCCCAGTTCATCTCCTCGCACCTGTCGATCCCTAAGATCTCGACAGGTGACATTTTCCGCTCCAACGTGAGCTCGGGGACCGAACTGGGCCGCGAGGCCAAGGCGTACATGGAGCGCGGGGACCTGGTCCCTGACGAGGTCACCATCGCCATGGTCGAGGCCCGGCTGGCGGAGGACGACGCCCAGAGCGGATTCCTGCTGGACGGATTCCCGCGCAACGTTCCCCAGGCCGAGACGCTTCGCAAGCTGCTGGCCGAGTGGAGCACCAAGCTGGACGTCGTCCTGGAGCTTGTCGTCGACGACGACGAGGTCGTCCGGCGCCTTTCCGGCCGCCGGACGTGCCGGGTGTGCGGCCGGATCTGGCACGTCCTGTTCGAGCCCCCGACCCGCCCCGGCCGGTGCGACGACTGCGGCGGCGAGCTGTTCCAGCGGGACGATGACCGCGAGCAGACGATCAGGCACCGGCTGGACGTCTACGCCCAGCAGACCGAGCCGCTGATCGCCTTCTATGCCGACGAGGGCATTCTGCTCGGCATCGACGCGACGGGGCCCGTCGAGGAGATCACTGCCCGGGCGATGGTGGCGCTGCGCAGGTTCATCACCTGAATCCCGGCGCGGTAGGTTGAAGCGAGCGCGGGGAGGCGACAATGCGGCTGGGGCGGGACGAGTCCGTCGAGGTGAAAAGCCCTGCTCAGCTGGCCATCATGCGCGAGGCAGGGCTGGTGACGGCAGCCGCGCTGCGCGTCGCCCTAGCGGCCGTCGGGCCCGGTGTCAGCACGGCCGAACTCGATGACATCGCCGAGCGGGAGATCAGGGCCGCTGGCGCGATCCCGTCATTTCTGGGCTATCACGGCTATCCAGCGACGATCTGCGCGTCGGTGAACAACCAGATCGTGCACGGCATCCCAAGCCGGGAGCAGGTCCTTCGCGCTGGGGATGTGATCTCGGTTGACTGCGGAGCGATCGTCGACGGCTGGCACGGCGATGCTGCGGTGACCGTCCGCGTCGCGGCTGGCCCGCCAGCAGGTGAGGGGTCCGAGGTCGGACCGGACTCCGATGACGAGGTCGCCGGGCTGCTGGAAGCCTGTGAGAAGGCCCTGTGGCACGGGCTTGCCCAGGCGGTGCCGGGCGGACGGCTGACCGACATCTCGCATGCCATCGAGCAGGCTGCCAGGGCCGCAGGCCCGTACGGAATCGTCCGCGAGTACACCGGGCACGGCATCGGGACGCGGATGCACATGGATCCGCCGGTACCCAACTACGGCCGGCCGGGCCGCGGGCCGGTGCTGTCGGCCGGCATGACGCTGGCCATCGAGCCCATGCTGGTGCTCGGGCGCCCGCAGACGAGGGTTCTCGATGATGACTGGACTGTCGTGACGGCGGACGGCAGCTGGGCGGCGCACTTCGAGCACACCGTGGCGATCACGGAGGCTGGCCCGTGGGTCCTGACGAGCGACGACGGCGGAGTCAGCGGACTGGCCCAGCTCCAGGCCGCAGAGCGTGCCCAGGGCCGTCCCGGTGGCTCCGCTGCCGGAGATGCGATGGCGGCCATGGCTGGCGCCGCAGACAGCACGACGGGCACCGCGTCCGAGGGAGCACGTCATGGCCTATGACGCCAGCATCCGGGCATCTGACTCAGATCGGGACAGGGCGGCGACGCTTTTGCGCGAGCACCACGCCGCCGGCCGGCTGACACCCGACGAATTCAGCGAACGGCTGGACAAGGTCTTCTCGGCCAAGACCCTGGGCGAGATCGACGGCCTGCTGCGCGACCTGCCGAGCGTCGACCTGTACCGACTGCCTGATGCCGAGCTCACCCGCCAGCCCCGGCAAGCGCAGCCGCGGAGGTCGCATCGGGGCGCCTGGCGGGCCGCCCTGGGCAGCTGGTTCACCCTCACCTTGCTGTGCTTTGTGGTCTGGGCCCTGACCGGCCACGGTTACATCTGGCCGCTGTGGGTGTCCTTGCCGTGGGGTGCGATCTTGCTCGGGCGCTGGATTAGCGGGGTCCATCCGGACGGCAGCCGCCGGCAGGTCCGCGGGCCTGGCGGACCGGACCAGGGACAACTGCCGGGACGCGACCGGGACCTACCGGGCCGGTGATCCGGCTGGAATACGGCAGGCTGGTCCGCTGTTGAGGCCTGCTAGTCGCCATCGTGGTGGCCGGGTTCGCGTTGGCGGCGGACCTGACGTAGACTTCGTACGGCTCTTGAGCTGTTGTCAGCGTGCGGAATTACGCCGCGCTACGGCGACTGCCAGACAGCGGGGCCGTTGGTGGCGCTGGCTAGCGCCGGGCCCCGCGGACACTGATCAGCCAACGACAAACCGCCAGCTTGCGGAGATGCGAGCTGGGTCACCGACAAGCAGCAAAGCGCGGAGGGCATGGCCAAGAAAGACGGCGCCATCGAGATCGAGGGAACGGTCGTGGAGTCGCTCCCGAACGCATTTTTCAGGGTGGAGCTGGACAACGGACACAAGGTCCTGGCTCACATCAGCGGCAAGATGCGGATGCACTACATCCGGATCCTGCCGGATGACCGAGTCGTCGTCGAGCTCAGCCCCTACGACCTCACTCGCGGGCGGATTGTCTACCGCTACAAGTAACGACCCTCCGGATACGGAGAGCCTGCCGGGCGCCAGCCCGGGCAACAGCTAGAGAGCTAAGAGCAGCAGGAGAGAGACCAGCAATGAAGGTCAAGCCGAGTGTGAAGAAGATCTGCAGCAAGTGCAGGATCATTCGCAGGCACGGCCGCGTCATGGTCATCTGCTCTGACCCGCGCCACAAGCAGCGTCAGGGCTGAGGCAACGGCCGCGGCCCACGACAGGGTCATGACGAACTGACACAACTGAATATGCCGAGTAATCGGCAGTAAGCACGCACCGCAGCCCGCGGCCGACAGCGATGTTCCCGGCACGACCAGGATCCCGCGAGCGGCCGCGGCGCAGCCCCCGGGGGAGGCCGGGGCCGCGTCCGGGCAGGGACGCGGAGCGGTGCGCAGGACCTCCCTACCGAGAAGGAGATCTGCCCGCAATGGCACGCCTCGTTGGCGTCGACCTGCCGCGTGACAAGCGGCTCGAGGTCGCGCTTACTTACATTTACGGCATCGGCCGTACCCGGGCGTTTGAGACGCTGTCGGCTACCGGTGTCAGCGGCGACACCAGGGTGCACCAGCTCACCGACGAGGACATCATCCGCCTTCGTGACTGGATTGAGGCGAACTACAAGGTCGAGGGAGACCTGCGCCGCGAGGTTCAGGCCGACATCCGGCGCAAGATCGAGATTGGCTGCTACCAGGGCATCCGGCATCGCCGCGGGCTCCCGGTGCACGGCCAACGCACCCAGACCAACGCCCGCACCCGCAAGGGTAAGAAGAAGACTGTGGCCGGCAAGAAGAAGGCCGGCAAGAAGTAGTCCGGTGCGCTCCGCCAGCCACTGTCGCGCGGCGGCGAGCAGCCGGTCCGACCACCTCCGCTAGATCGAGGAGCAGAATGCCTCCCAGAAGCCGTACCGCCGGCGCCGCCAAGAAGGTCCGCCGGAAGGAACGCAAGAACGTCGCGCACGGCCACGCGCACATCAAGAGCACTTTCAACAACACGATCGTCTCGATCACGGATCCAGGCGGCAGCGTGATCTCCTGGGCCTCGTCCGGGCAGGTCGGCTTCAAGGGCTCGCGCAAGTCGACGCCATTCGCCGCGCAGATGGCCGCCGAGGCGGCCGCGCGGCGGGCGATGGAGCACGGCATGCGCAAGGTCGACGTGTTCGTGAAGGGCCCCGGCTCGGGTCGCGAGACCGCGATCCGCTCGCTGCAGGCCACTGGCCTGGAGGTCGGGTCCATCCAGGACGTCACCCCTGTCCCGCATAACGGCTGCCGCCCGCCAAAGCGGCGCCGGGTCTGAGGAAGAGTTAGCAACCGATATGGCTCGATACACCGGTCCGGACTGCAAGCGCTGCCGCCGCGAGAAGACCAAGCTGTTCTTGAAGGGCGCCAAGTGCGATTCGCCCAAGTGCCCGATTGAGATCCGGCCCTACCCGCCGGGTGAGCACGGCAGGAACCGCCCCAAGGAGAGCGAGTACCTGCTTCAGGTCCGCGAGAAGCAGAAGGCCCGCCGCATCTACGGCGTGCTGGAGCAGCAGTTCGGCAACTACTACGCCGAGGCCGCTCGCCGCCGGGGAAAGACGGGCGAGGTTCTGCTGCAGATCCTCGAGACCCGGCTGGACAACATCATCTACCGGGCTGGCTTCGCCAAGAGCCGGGACATGGCGCGCCAGCTCGTCCGGCATGGCCACATCCTCGTCAACGGCAAGAAGGTGGACATCCCCTCGTACCGGGTGAGCGAGAACGACATCATCGAGGTAGCGCAGAAGTCGCACAATCTGACGCCGTTTGTCGTCGCCAGGGCGGAGGCTGGGGACCGGACGCCACCGGCCTGGATCGAGGTGATCCCGGACACGATGCGAGTGCTCGTCCACACGCTGCCGGTCCGGGCGCAGATCGACACGCTCGTCCAGGAGCAGCTGATTGTTGAGTACTACTCGAAGTAACGCCGGCCTGACGGCCAAGAACGTCTGACGGAGGCTGGAAGGTAGTCACCGCCAGATGAGGAGGGACCGCCGGCGGACCGCCGCCGGCGCCAGGCGCGCTGTCATATAGCGGGCAGCGCGGAAAGGAAGTGTCATGCTCATCGCCCAGCGCCCAGGTCTCACCGAGGAGCAGCTCGACGAGTTCCGGTCACGGTTCGTCATCGAGCCGCTCGAACCCGGCTTCGGCTACACGATCGGCAACTCGCTGCGCCGCACGCTCCTGTCGTCGATCCCCGGTGCCGCCGTGACCAGTATCAGGATTGAGGGTGTCCTGCACGAGTTCTCCACCGTGCCGGGTGTCACGGAGGACGTCACCGACATCATCCTCAACCTCAAGAATCTGGTCGTCTCGTCCGAGCACGACGAGCCGATGCACATGTACCTGCGCAAGCAGGGTCCCGGTCCGGTCACCGCGGCCGACATTGCCCCGCCGGCCGGCCTGGAAGTGCACAACCCGGACCTGCACATCGCGACCCTCAACAGCAAGGGCAAGCTGGAGATGGAGCTGACGGTCGAGCGCGGCCGCGGCTACGTCTCCGCGGCGCAGAATAAGCAGCCTGGCCAGGAGATCGGCAGGATCCCGATCGACTCGATCTACTCGCCCGTGCTGCGCGTCACCTACAAGGTCGAGGCGACCCGAGTCGAGCAGCGAACCGACTTCGACCGGCTGATCCTGGATGTCGAGACCAAGCCGTCCTTGCGTCCGAAGGATGCCGTCGCCAGCGCCGGCAAGACGCTGGTCGAGCTGTTCGGCCTTGCCAGGGAGCTCAACCTGGAGGCCGAGGGCATCGACATCGGCCCGTCGCCGACGGACGCCGCGCTCGCGGCCGACCTCGCCCTGCTGATCGAGGAGCTCAACCTCACCGTTCGCTCCTACAACTGCCTCAAGCGCGAGGGCATCCACACCGTGGGCGAGCTCGTCGCCCGCAGCGAGCAGGATCTCCTGGACATCCGCAACTTCGGCGCGAAGTCGATCGAGGAAGTCAAGCAGAAGCTGAACGACATGGGCCTGTCGCTGAAGGACTCCCCGCCTGGCTTCGATCCCGGCACGGCGGCCGACAGCTACGGAGCAGACGACGAGGACGACTACGTCGAGACCGAGCAGTACTGACCGGCGGCGGAAGGCCGCAGACACGTAGTGATGCACCACGCAGCCGACCTGCGGGTGCGCTGAACCAGGAGAACCTTCGATGCCCACGCCCACCAAGGGTCACCGACTCGGCGGCAGCCCTGCCCACCAGCGGCACATGATGGCCAACCTTGCCACCGCGCTGTTTGAGCACGGCAAGATCACCACGACCGAGGCCAGGGCCCGCAGGCTGCGTCCGCTGGCGGAGCGCCTGATCACTTTCGCCAAGCGGGGTGACCTGCACGCCCGCCGCAAGGTGCTGACGGTGGTCTCGGACAAGAAGGTCGTGCACGACCTGTTCGCCGACATCGGTCCGGGCTTCGCCAGCCGCGACGGCGGCTACACCCGGATCACCAAGATCGGGCCGCGCAAGGGCGACAACGCCCCGCTCGCGGTCATCGAGCTGGTCCAGGAGGAGGCGGCGCCGAGGACGCGCCGTCGCCGTGCCCAGAGGCCAGCCGCGCCGGCGGCGCGTGCCAGGCGGGGCCAGGCGGCTGCCGCGACGGCGAGCGAGGAAACCGCGGCGGCTGCGGCCGAGACCGAATCGGCTGCGACCACCGAGGCACCCGAGGCTGAGACGGCCGAGGCCGCTGAGACGGCGACCGACGATGCGGCTGAGACCGAGTCCGGCGAGGCCAGCGACGAGCAGGACACCGACGAGTAACGGGCTAACCGAGGGCGAGCCCGGCCGGCCATCGCCGGCCGGGCTCGCTCAGCTTCGAATCCGTGTCGATCTGTCCTACGACGGGTCGGCATTCCACGGCTGGGCCACGCAGCCCGGCCTGCCCACCGTGCAGCAAACTGTCGAGAAAGCGCTGTGGCGTGCGCTGTCACTCCCTGCGCCGCCAGCGCTGACCGTGGCGGGCCGGACCGACGCCGGAGTGCATGCCCGCGGTCAGGTGGCGCATGTCGACGTGCCAGCGGAACTGTGGGCGCACGCTGCCGATTCCGCCGCACACAGACTCGGCCGGCTGCTCCCGCCAGCGGTCCGGGTTCGCTCGATCGGCCCGGCCCCTGACGGGTTTGACGCGAGGTTTTCCGCGCTCTGGCGGCGCTACTCCTACCGGGTTTGCGACGACCCGGCGCGCGCGGATCCGCTGCGCCGCCACGACACCCTCTGGTACTTCCGGCCGCTCGACACCGACCGGATGAACGACGCCGCCCGGGCCTGCCTGGGTGAGCAGGATTTCGCGGCGTTCTGCCGCAGCCGGGACGGCGCAACCACGATTCGCGAACTGCTCAGGCTGGAGTGGTGCAGGACTGAGCCTGGCGTGTGCGTTGCGGTGGTCGTCGCCGACGCTTTCTGCCACAACATGGTCAGGGCGCTCACGGGCGCACTCATCCTGGTGGGCGACGGGAGCCGGTCGCCGGAATGGCCCGGCGAGGTGCTCGCGGCCCGGCAGCGCGACCCCGCGGTCAGGGTGTTGCCGGCGCACGGTCTCTGCCTGGATGAAGTTGGCTACCCGCCGCCCGCTGCGATGGCGGATCGTGCTGCGGCGACGCGCCGCGTGCGGAGCCTGGATCCGTAGCCAGGGACCTGCGCACCGGCAGGCTGCCGCGACCGATTGCGCCCCGTTACCTGGGTATGAGGGGTTGACCGACCGCCTGGCGTGCTACGGCGCGCCGGTGAGGAGCCGCGTGCTGAGGCTCACGTTCGCCGTGTTCTGCAGCAGCCCCGTCATGAAGGTCTCGAGCTCGGTGGTCTGCGCGGCAGTCGGCTTCTTGAGGCTGGTGAGCTGCGCCCACATCAGGATCAGGTAGTGGCCCTTGGCCGCGGCTTGCTCGATGCCGGTGCCCTGGCCGATCTTCTGGGTCGGACCGCTCTTGGCCGTGATCTGGCTGATGAAGTTGTTGGCGTCCGCCGACTGCACGACGGTCTTGGCCTTGGCCGCGGTGGTCAGGTTGACCACGCCGATCGTGCCCATCAGCCCTTGGCTCGCCGACAAATACGTCGCCCGGACTACCTGACTGCAGCCCGCCCAGCTGACCGCCGTCTGCAGCGTCGAGCCGCTGATCGCGCCCGAGCAGTCGCCGGTCAGATTGGCTGCCGTGTTCGTAACGGTGGCGCCGTTGTCGATGTAGCTCGCCGGGTACAGCTGTGCGATGGTGAGCGGCCGCGGGTCGGTCTGACGGGTCGCGATGTGGCCATAGGTGCCCAGGTTCGGGGTTGGCGAGGCGCTCGGGCCGGTGGTTCTGCTGTCCGACTGCGCTACGGGCCTGGGGTGGCTGCGGATGTTGTGCAGGACGAAGTAGCCCAGCGTGCCGGCGGCGGCCAGGATGAGCACGAGCGAGGCGGCGAGGGCAAGCTTCACGATCGGCGGCAGGCGGCGGCGCGGGCTTGCGGTCCGGCTGCCGGGCCGGCTGCGTACCTGGCCCATCCTGCGGCCGGTTGCCTGGCTGGCGCCCGTGTCCGCCGGTCGCTCCGGCCGGAGGGCCGGGTTGGGCCCGGAACGGAGAGCTGCGTACGGGCCGGTGTGGGGCCCTGACCGGGGGGCTGCATGCGGGCCGCTGCCTGGTCCGTCGCGGAGCGCTGGCCGCGGACCTGATCGGGGTGCCGCGCGCGGGCCGCTCTCCATGCCGGTGGCCGGGCTAGCCGACGCGGTACCGGCAGCGGCGCGCAGGCCGGCCGGGGCCGCCCAGATACCCGTGGACCGGCCTTCGGCGATCGCGCGCCACGTCTGCGTCGACGTCACGTCGGCGGCTGGGTCGCTGACGGCGAGCACCGGGTAACCAGGGTCGGAGCCGGCGTCCGTGTCCCTGGCGTAAAACCGCGACAGGCTTGTGCCACCCGGCGCCGCCCGCCGGGGCGGCTGAGAGTGCCTGCCGCGCGAACCGGAACCTGGCCGCGGCGCGGGCCGGCCGGTCAGCGGTCCGATAGGACCGGCAGCCGGCCCGGCCGGGGCAGCCGGCGGTCCTGCATGGTCGGCCGCGTCAGCTGGTGGACGCGGGGCCAGGCCAGGCGGCTGATTCGCTGCGCCGGTCGGGCCGCCTCCCGGCTGGTTCCAGGCCGCGAACTGACCTGGCGGGTACAGCGGCGGGGGCTGCCCTGGCACGGGCGCGTAGCCGCGCACCGGCCCCTTCCCTGCGGCAGAGTCGGCGACCGCTGGCCAGTACCGGGAGGATCGCGGGCGGTCGGTCTCCGGCGACGGCTCCTCGCCACCGCGGCGGGAAGTACTCCGGTGGCTATGCACGGCGCGGGGCCCGGATCCGTTCCGCGGCCCCGCGTCCCGCTGGCCTGGAGTGTCGTCGGCCGGGGTTCGCATGCGGTTGAGCGTATCGTTCTTAGCCCGCCGGTTAGGCGCGGTCGGGCTTATCTGGCTGGTCACAGATGCCTGGCGGCGGCTCGCTGACCGGCCAGGCACGCGTGAGCCTGCCCGGACTGCGGCCCGCCCGCAGGCTGGTAGCCCAGCAGGGGCGCGCTCGCTTTGACCACCAGCGGTAACGGCCGGTATCCTTCTTGGGCGTCCATGCGTACTGGCATGCCCGCCGACTCCTGCCGGGGCAGGTGAGCTGGGGCTGGTACCTGCGGATTCCCGCGCCAAGGCAGGATATGTCCCCGGCGCGGGCCGGAAATCGGGACTCACACGCGAAGGCTTATGACTGTGCGCACTTTCAGCCCGAAGGCTGCTGACATCCAGCGCCAATGGCACGTCATCGACGCATCGGACGTCGTCCTTGGCCGGCTGGCCAGTCAGGCGGCAGTGCTGCTGCGGGGAAAGCACAAGCCGGTCTTCGCGCCGCACGTGGACACCGGTGACTTTGTCATCATCATCAACGCAGCCAAGGTCGCCCTCAGCGGCAACAAGCTGCGGGACAAGATGGCCTACCGGCACAGCGGCTACCCGGGCGGCCTCCGCGCGATGTCCTACGCCGAGCTGATGGCGAGGAGCCCGGAGCGGGCCGTCGAGAAGGCAGTCAGGGGCATGCTGCCGAAGAACACGCTGGGCCGGCAGATGCTGCGCAAGCTCAAGGTGTACGCGGGTCCGGAGCACCCGCATCAGGCGCAACGGCCGGTGCCCTTCGAGATCACCCAGGTAAACCAGCAGGCGGCCGCTGCCGGCTAACGCCAGCGAGCCACCTGATCAGGCAGAGTTCAAGCGGGAAGTACGAGGAAGGCACAGTGGCCGAGTCCACAGAGACGCTAGAAGCCGGGGCCGAGGCCGCCGAGGCCACCGAGGCCGCCGAGGAGCACGTGTCTGAGTACACGACCGCGACCGGCGACACCCCGCAGCCCAAGGCAGCCGTGCGCAAGCCGGTCGTGACCGGTACGGCGCTCGGCACAGGCCGGCGCAAAGAGGCCATCGCCCGGGTGCGGATTCAGCCCGGCACCGGCAAGTGGAAGATCAATGACCGGTCCCTCGACGTGTACTTCCCGAACAAGGTGCACCAGCAGCTGATCAGTGAGCCGCTCGTAGCGCTCGGCGCGGAGGACCAGTTCGACGTGATCGCCCGCATCGACGGTGGCGGGGTCAGCGGCCAGGCAGGCGCGCTGCGGCTGGGCATCGCCAGGGCGCTGACGACAGTCGACCCGGAGAGCCGGCCGACGCTGAAGCGGGCGGGCTTCCTGACCAGGGACGCTCGCGTTACCGAGCGCAAGAAGGCCGGCCTGAAGAAGGCCCGCAAGGCTCCGCAGTACTCCAAGCGCTGACCGCGCCCGGTCGGCACGGCTCGGAGGATACTGGCGGGCTATGGGCTTGCTCTTCGGCACAGACGGCATCAGGGGCGCAGCCGGGCGCGAGCTGACGGCCGGGCTGGCCATGGACGTGGCTGCCGCGGCCGCCGGCGTGCTCACCGGACCTGCGGCGGCAGCGGCAGAGTCTGCTGATTCGTCTGACATCGAGCGGCGTCAGCGGCCCTTCGCAGTCGTGGGCCGCGACCCGCGTGCATCCGGCGAGTTCCTCGAGGCGGCCGTTGTGGCCGGCCTCGCGGCGAGCGGAGTGGATGTGGTCCGGCTCGGCGTCATGCCCACTCCGGGCGTGGCGCACCTGACCGCCGCCATGGGCGCCGAGTTCGGCGTGATGCTGTCGGCCAGCCACAACCCGGCTCCGGACAACGGGATCAAGATCTTCGCCAGGGGCGGGGTCAAGCTGCCTGATGCCGTCGAATTCGAGATCGAGGCCCGGCTTGCCCAGTCTCGTGACGCCTCATCGGGGAACCACGGCCCCGTCGGCGTGCCCGCGGCCGGTTTCGGCCGCGTCACCGATGCCGCCGACGCGAGCGAGGCCTATCTTGACCACCTCCTCGGTACGCTCCGTGAGCGATCTGACAGCCCGGCAGCTCCGCTGGCCGGGCTGCGCGTCGTCGTGGACTGCGCGAACGGGGCTGCTGCCCGGTTCGCCCCTGACCTGCTTCGCCGGGCGGGCGCGCAGGTGACAGCGATCGGCGCTGAGCCTGATGGTCTCAACATCAACGAGGACGTGGGCTCCACGTGCATCGAGACGCTCTCGGCCGCGGTAGTCGCGGCTGGTGCTGATGCCGGCATCGCTCACGACGGCGACGCCGATCGTTGCCTGGCGGTGGATGCGTCCGGCCAGGTCGTTGATGGGGATCAGATACTCGCGGTGCTCGCCATGTCGCTGAAAGCCGAGCAGCGGCTCGCGGGGGACACGGTCGTGGCGACCGTCATGTCGAACCTGGGCTTCCGGGATGCGATGCGGGAAGCCGGCATCGAAGTCGTCGAAACGCCCGTCGGAGATCGCTATCTGATCGCGGCCATGCTCGAGGGCAAGTACGTCCT
>Ga0126373_10001132_pt1 | contig 18680 bp, 12 predicted proteins | sample PanSoiMetPlot_11_FD_92545 | JGI IMG/M metagenome (GOLD analysis project Ga0126373, IMG submission 92545) | Tropical forest soil microbial communities from Panama - MetaG Plot_11 | ecosystem: Environmental > Terrestrial > Soil > Tropical forest > Bulk soil | place: Panama | collected 2016-02-17 | reverse complement strand
GGAAACCCGCACAGAACGCGGGTTCCCACATTTCCACAGCGACGACGGCGGCTGGACTCCTATCAGGCAAGAAGTCGAACCCCGCTAAAATCGTGGGCTCCATCAGATTCCTGCACAGAACCCATAATAGTTCTTTGTCTCGAAGTCCTGGATCACCCGAAAGCGGAATGGAACGCCTGTCGTGTAAAGCTGGTTAATGCGGGCATCAACACTTCCCGTAGTAATCCCGATCTTTATGATTTCCTCGCCTTCGTTTGTGTACAAATTGGTTCCGAGGACATACATAGTGCCCACCCCGGCTTCAAGCTTTTCGAGATCTTCAGTATCTAATTCTTCATCGATGAGGTTGCCGTCGTCGACGGGATCAGGCATAGCTGTCAACTTGATCGATTTCTGGGATTTGTCCACGGAAATGTTGCTGGCGCTGCGAGCGGCCACATAGACCTGCGCTAATAGCGCATGGTCAAGGTCCTTGTAGTGGCCTTTATCCACATTACGACGGTGAGACTCTGTCCCGGCGAGGGGAAAATGCTCCACCCCTAGTCAAGGCGGCTGGCCTCCGTAGCAAGTTGCAGTCTTGTGGCCGCAAGCGCGTATCAGGATCATGGTCGCGATCTGAATGAGCCTGGGAAACTAAATGTTTGCTTGGATTTTTTTGACCTGCTTCTACGGCAATTCGAGATCGAGCGCATAGACCTGTCCCGTGCTAAGATCACGTTCGAAAAGGGGTGAACCGTCCGGGGAAATATTCGCCCACGGACCTAAGGGGGAGGAGATCGCCCGCTGTAGACCCTTCGTGTCGACGACCAATTGCGAGCTGTTCTGTCCCATTTTGATCCGACGATATCCCGGGTTGTTGGTTGAGGTCGTGTCGAAGTAGAGATAGCTCCCGTCGCCCGCCCAGACCGGATACCCAATCGCTCCAGGCTCATTAACCCACTCTGTCCATTTGCTGGATTTGAAATCGAACAGCATGAGTTTCCTCATGTCCTTTGAAAGAGCAACCAAATGCTGACCGTCCGGCGACCACCGAGGAGCAAACAGACCCTCCGAGCCTGGAAGTATCACAAGGCGATTGGATTCAAGATCAAGTACTCGAATTTCTATCTGCTGCTGATCTAAGGCAAGCCAAGGAACTCGACCGAAGGCAATCTGTTTTCCGTCGGGAGACCAAGTTGGATCCATTTGATGTTGGTTCTCTTTGAGCATTTCGTGGGGTTCTCCACCTTGGGCCGATACCAGGAAGATTTTCCAAGTCGCACCGGCTTGCTCGTCGACGAATGCAATCTGGGCACCATCCGGTGACCAGTGCGGCAATAATGCGGAAACAGGCGGAGAAGTAAGCTGTAATCGTTCGCTCCCATCAACACGACTTCGCCAAAGCGTGCGACCGGGACCTGCGACATACGTGATCCAATGGCCGTCTCTCGAGAAATCCAGCTCAGTGGCGGATATCCCGCCGAGATATGGTGTGACTTGACGCGACTTTCGTTCATAGTGAATTAGCTCTGTCAGAGAAGACCACTCGCCTGCGAGCAGTTTCTTGCCGTCCGGAGTGATTCCAACGAGAAATACCGGCGTAGGACTTTTGGTGAGCTGTGTCGGTACAGTAGCATTGTTGTGAAACAGTCCGCTCGGTTCATGCATTGCCCATATGCTGCAGTGGGTCGAATCATCGCAGTTGGTGAAAAAATAATAGCTTCCATCGGGACTCCAGAACCCGGCGATTCGTGCCCCTGCGCCATGCCAGCCCGGGAGCACAGGATGAAGACCACTACCGTCAGTGCGAATTTCCCAGATCGAGGCTTCGTCGCGCTTGGGGCTCCAGAGCGTGAATCGCAGACGACGACTATCCGGCGAGAAGCACAATTCACCGGCATATCCACTGAGAGTAGTCAGTTTTCGGGGGCTGCCGCCATCGGCGTTCGCAAGGTAAACTTCAGGCCCTTTTGCGAACGCGAGGTGGCGGCCATTTGGTGACCAAACGGCCCATCCTGTGGACCACATACTCCAACGAACGGTGATGTCCCCAAGACGGTGTGGAGGGCCGCTCGGCAATGGCAGGGTCCAAACCGGTCCTTCGTTTTCCGTGCCGATGGCTTCGGCTACCAATAGCTTTGAGTGATCTGGCGATATATCAGATATTGCGACATTGGCAAAGGGGATGGAGAGGGTGGATGTCTCTCCGCCGGTAATTGAAGTTTGAACTAGAAACTGTTTGGAGCCACTGCTTTCAAGCATATACATTCGAATCCCGTCGTTTACAACACCCCATTTATCAAATCGGTCGTGAGTAATCTGGCGTATAGCGAGAACTCTGGGAGTCGGCAGGGGGCGAAACAACCGGGCAACTGCTCCTCCGGCTACCAGAGTTAGAACTAACCCCGCGGCCCACCCGAGGCGAAGGGTACTCTTCTGGCGAACCGAATTGTCGAATTTGGAAGGAGCTGCAGGGATGTCAAAGCGCGATGCAGCGGCAATCCGCATGTTTCCACTCGGAGCTGACACGTTGACCAGCGGAACTGGAGGTTGTTGGGCTGAGACAACGGGATAAATGAATCGATACCCACGTCGAGGTACCGTTTCAATGTATTCCCGCCCACCGTCCCACTGGCCAAGCGTCTTACGCAATATAAAGATGTTCTTGTTGAGATTTCCCTCCTCCACAATCGCATCCTTCCATACCTCTTTGATCAGTGTGTCTTTCTCCACTAGGTGACCTGCATTCTGTAGGAGCAGTGACAGGGTTTCTGTCACCCTGGGCGGCAGCTTGACTGGCTCACCATCGCGAAGCAGTGCGTGCTCATCGGGGTGGAAGCGGAACGGGCCGAATTCGTAAAAGTGGTTTGTTTTCTCGTTCATACAAATAGCAAGAATTTGTCCAGAAAAAATCCAGAACTTCGGCAGGACTTCTAAACCGCGGCGGGCTACGGTGCGGCAGGTAACAGGGGGAAAACCCGGAGCGGCAGTCCAAAAAAGCCGTCCGGTGGCGGATTGTAGTCCCGATTGTTGCTCTGAGCAAGAAAGAATCTACGCGAGAAATCTGGAGCTGACGGCGTCGAAGTGTCTCTTCATGGGGCGACATCCAGTTCCGAGAGGGGAACGTGGCAGAGTCGAGAGATTTTTTTTCGATTTAAGGATGTCTGATGGATTCGCGAATATCAATGATCATTTGTCTACCTTTGCTCTGGCACTATCTCTTGACACCAGCAGCCGATGCACAACAGGGTATTGAAAAGCCACCTTCTCATCCGAACGCAATCGGTTCGGAAGTCCCTAACCTTCGCGACCAAGCTGACCGCGGAGATGCAATGGCTCAATATCGACTTGCGCAGTTTTACATAACCGGCACAGTTGTTACCTCAGACTACAAGGAAGCTGCAAGATACCTCCATTTGGCCGCCGAACAAGGCTTGACCGAAGCTGAAATGGTTCTGGGTTATCTCTACGAAAACGGCAAAGGTGTGCCGCGTGACTATCGAAGGGCATTTGACTATTACGTCGCGGCGGCGAAGAAAGGAAACCTGACAGCAGCGAACAATCTCGCCATCATGTATGAATACGGTCGCGGAGTGCACAAGGATATTCGACAAGGCGTGGATTGGCATCGGCGCGCCGCGGAAGGTGGAAATGTGGTCGCGCAATGCAACATGGGCACACTGTATTTTCGTGGAAGAGGCGTGGCAAAAGACTATGCGCTGGCCGCCGAATGGTTTCGGAAAGCCGCTGAGCGTGGGTACGCGCCCGCCGTGGAGAGCCTTGCTTGGATGTATTACACCGGGAGCGGTGTCGCCCGGGACTACGCAACAGCTGCGCTCTGGCTTGAATTAGCCGCCCACTCATATTCCCGCGCCCAATTGGAGTTGGGGTATCTATACGAGGAAGGAAAGGGCGTACCGCTCGACTACGTCACGGCTTACATGTGGTACAAGACGGCAGAGTCCGGAGGAGACAGACGCGCAGGAGAAAAACTCAAACGTTTGTCGAGACTGATGACCGAGCAACAAGTCAGCCAGGCCAATGCAGCGGCGAGCGAGTTATCGACTTCTATGCACAAAGGGGAGATAGTCGCAGAATCGCAAAGCGTTGGAAATGCGTTCAATCCCGAGCGTTAACCTTGCTCTCATTGACTTGTAACTTTTTTGTTTTGCAGATGGAAACGAATTGACGTACCTAAAAGCCCTCGTGCCCTAACGTCATGTCCGGGTTTTGCGACCAAGGCCTAAGTCACTGACGAGAATTAACTTACTCAGAGGATAGTGGGCACGGGGAGGGCAACGCGACACAACCGGCCAGAGGTGGGCTTACAACTGGAGAACGCAAGCTATTATCTGAAGTACACAATCTCAGTATTGTTGGCTAAGTCTTCCGGCCTACTTGCATGCTCTTTGATGGCTTTGAATTCGAGCGCCGCCCGCTCATAAAAGTGGAATGGTTCCAGTTCCCGTGCCGTTAAAATTTCGAAGGATGTGCAAGCGCTTTCCCACGAGCTACATTCGTCAAAACTTGATTATCTCGGTGTCATCGCAGGCATGAGAAGTTGGTGCCGGGAAATTTCTGCGAGACACAACATCGAGATTGAGTTTACTAGCGAAGCGTCGAGTCCTCCTCCGCTCGAATTAGGAAGATCTCTTCTTCGAATTCTACAGGAAGCCCTCCACAATGGAATCAAGCATAGCGGGGCGAGACGATTCGAAGTGCAACTGCGGGAACATTCCTCTGAAGTTCATCTGCTGATCAGTGACTCAGGCAGAGGCTTCAGCCTCGAAGAGGCGTTGCAGGGCACAGGTCTGGGTCTCACCAGCATGCGCGAGCGCGCTCGGTTGATGGATGGGACTATAACGATCGATTCGAAGCCGATGGGTGGAACGACAATCCATGTTCGCGTGCCGCTGGATCCGAAGCATGATTCCCAACGTGCGGCAGGATCGAGCAACAGTGAGCAGCCCGAATCGACGGACTGCTGACAGCTGTTAGGCGTTTTTGATAACACACAAGCCCGTCACTTCGATATCGTAAGACTGGGCTAAATCCTCACACACGTGTTCTAGCGTACTTGCCGCTTCTTCTTTACCCTGTGCCCACAAGGTCGATATGCACTCTCAACCAACGGCGGCGTGGAGGTGGCGTTGCTTTGCGGCTCGCAACGCCTCGCTCATGGCATGAGGTACAGCCTTGGCTAGTCCATACCCGCCAGTCGAGGAGTCGACCAAGAATGCCGAATGCGCGTGGGCAACATCTAAGGGGACATAGCGTTTCCGTTCAATAGCGACGGCAACGTCAACACCGTCCGAACTCAATTTCTGAAAAATTCCTGCACGTTGTGAATCGGTGGCAACAGCGATGGCTACGTTCCCGTTTATTAGAGCGGTTGCGATCGAACGAGCGAAACCATCGACGAACGCTGCATCGTCTGGATAAAGTCTGATTTCGCGGCTGGGGGTTTCAAGGCTTTGGGTTATCGAGGGCGGAAATATGTCTTCCGGCAAACCGCTGCTGAGAAACGGTTTTCCCCGGAGAACTGCTTCCACAGCAGGTAATAGTTCACTTGCAGCATTCGACTTGATGACATAACCGCTACCGCCCGAGCGCAAAGCTTCTCTCGCGATGTCCCAAGAGCGGTTTTCGCTCAAGAAGAGGATTTTCGATTGCGGAGCCTGCGTACGAATCTGCTTCGCAGCTTCGATTCCGTTGAGAGTTGGAAGTCCGATGTCGAGCACAATCAGGTCTGGTTGCAGTTCTTGAGCTTTCTGAACTGCTTCCAAGCCGTCCGACACCTCGCCTATGATTTGACAGGTTGGCGGCATTTGAAGCGTCGAATAAACCAAACGGCGCCAAGGTTGGTTGTCATCTACCACAAGGACCCGACAGGGTTTACTAATTCCAGCTGCTTTTTGTAATGACACCATTTCCCTCCAGCGAAGATGCGACTTCCAAAACACACTACAGGGTGAACCGGGCATTACCGGCTAGAGCTCAGATCAGATACGAAGGGATATAACCAGTGTGGCGTATGAATCAGGTGGATCGTGAGAGTGCCTTGCAATGTTGTGGGTGAGGTACTTCGCGACCCGAGAATCATTGAAAACATGCGCCGTGGGCATGGTGGCTGGCGTAACAGCTATTGCGTGGATTGATGAAGGCTGTCCGAGCGCAACCTGCAACTGTGTCGTGTCGTTGCAACATTCCCGACTGCCCTTGTGGGTGTTGTGATGATGCGAGTGGCAATGCATCCTCTTGCAACACTGCATCGCCTGCTCGGGTGTGGCCGTGCCGGGACAGTCAAATCCATACACCACTCGTGCGAAGGCCAGCGTAGTCACTGGAACACGTTTGACGCATTTGGCCAGGCGTGTCATCGGCATATCAATGACTGCAAACTGCGTTGAATGACGAAAATCCGTGAAAGCATCGATTGTCGTATCGGTGGTGGATTATAGCGCTTCTTGTTGGCCGATACCCCTGACAGGTTTACCAGTTCACCCTTCAATGGCCGTATGCAAGTTATAGCGGAGAGTTACACGCAATGGGCCGCGTTGCTCTTCACGGGGGAAGGAAGTCAGCGCGGCCCAGTTACGGATAGCGGAGCTACCTGGTATTGCGCTGATTACCGATCAGGTGGATTTCCTTCTTTTCCAGCAATGCGTTCAGCTCTTGGACGAGCGCAACGAACTTCTCGCAATCCTGCTCTTCCTGAATCCGCGTACATAGCTCGTCCATTCGTATGCGTTCTTCGGCTGGCATTAGTTCAACCTCCGGAAAACGTGATGAATTGTGAAATTGACTTCCCAGACTTTCTATAGAAAAAATTGCCAAAAAGCAGACTCGGTTTCAAGACAGTCCTTGGAGCTGAATCCGGCTTCGGACGCGGACTCCAACGCCTCGCACCCCATCGCACAGATCCCACGGGGTACTGATCCGGATCGCTCCGCGCTCGTGCCCGCATACATTCGCCATGCAGCGCACGCCGCTGATGTGCCCCTACTGCCATCTGGCGATGGGATTCGAGCGACTGGTAGACTCCTGAGAATATGGTTGCCAGCGAAGCTGCCGCGAAATCTTACCTGTGCATTGCGAAGAGTATGGCCCAGAATGGTACCTGTGGGTCTGGAAACATGGCTTCCGGGGTACGGATCGCGAGAGCGGGCCCGGCGGATCAGTGTGTCATGTGCTCACCGGGGAATAGATCGAAGCCCACGGAGACTGGGAGCCTCCGATGTGGCCCCGGAAGATAGACCCCATCCGCCATCAGCACAAGACAGGCTGAGTCATTACTGTAAATTCCTCATTCCTTGTGCTCACACATCATCTCGCAGAGATCCTACCTGGTACTGATCTGGATTGTTCCCGCGCGCAATCAGCCCATATCATCCGCAATGGTTAATCCGGCCACCGCTATAACGGGGATTCGAACGGCGGTACTTTTAGGTTACGTCTCCATGTCATGGGACAGTACTAGAACTGTGGCAACCATTCGGGTTCCTGGTAGGTTGAACCATTCAACGAGATTTGATCCGAAATCAAAATATTCTGCCGATTTGGAAGAAAAACTTCGCGTGGCCATAGTCGCCAACAGCACCGCCGACTTCTACCGGTCCGAACAGCGTGTTCACGACGAGTGCACCTGCAGCATCTGCTGGTAGGTACGGTGGCTTGGGTCCATTGGGAAGCTGATAAGTCTTTCCTACCTCGAACGTGGCCAGGAAATCGATGGTGCTGCCCAGCAACGGAGGCATTTGGAGCAATTTTCTGATATATCCCCCTTGGAACAGGAAATATTGGTTGGTCAGCAGCTCATTCTCACCGAAAGCCAGAAAGTGCGTTACGCCACCTAGCGAGAATGCCGGAATGCCAGTTTTGTAACCATAGCTGGTTCCACCATAAGCATTCAGGAATACCGAAGACGGATCGCTTAGGCGCCAGAAATTCTGCAGATGCAACTCCGAGACCGGAAATCCCTCGGAAGCCGCGGGATTGGCGTTGAAGTACTTGGTGTAGAATTTCACGCTTTCGCCGCTGCGAGGTACAACCGGGTCGTCGAGTCGATTAAGGGAGTATTGCAGCCTGACATCGCCCGTCCCTCCCGATACGTTTGGCAGTTCTGCGACGTTGCCAATCTGCGGCGACAAGTGCTGATAGCCCCCTTCATACCCCAGCCGTAGTTCGCCGATCCGACCGAAGGCATAACCGAAATCAACAGCCCCTCCTGTCATGCGGTTTCGGTATAGGGCGAGTAGACTGCTTCCCTTATACAGCGGATATTGAACACTATTAACCCCGATACGTGGTGCGACGAACCAATTACTGGCGGAGCTGAACGGGCGGTAATATTCACTGGCAATTCCGTATTGCGAACCCAGAATTACGTCGTTACGCAACTCTCCCCGATATCCTCCGAAATCAAAAAATGTGATCCGCGCTCCCAGGCTGAAGAAGACATCGTTGTAGTCTGATCCATCAATCACAATCAGAGGACGGACAATTGGCGGCGAATAGGGCTTTGGCTGGGCCTCGATCTGCAGACCTGCTTCTCCGTTTTGTTGCACCATGGAGTAGTTCAGGCTCGAAAATGGGCCCGTACCGTTCAGTTGCAAAATTTCATGGTCCAGCTTGGCTGTGTCCAGCGGCTGTTGTGCCAAATCCGACATTTGTTGAGCCATGGAGTGCGCGATCTCAGGATCTACTCCGGTGACGTTCACAAACTTCGGCGTCGGCGACCCGCCGCGTCGGGCACCACGCTCAGCCAGATACCGGCTTCAGGACGCTTCGTCTACCGCAAGGCTTGCCAGATTTTCAGAATTTGCGGCCGCTGCATCGTATCCAGCCTTGATGAGTATGTCGGCTTTGTCGTAGTCCATCGAGCTGAAGTCTTGCAGCGGAACCGAAATCACCACGTCCGCACCCTTCATCGCCTCGCGTTCGTTGGCCGCAATCACTGCGTTAATCGATTGACCCAGTACCCCAAAGCTGGAAAGGGGCACCTCAGGGTCAAGCTTCGGAACCTCAAGGTGAATACCGAGAATGATGTCGGCACCCATTTCTTTGGCAACGCTGACAGGAAAGTTGTTCAGGAGTCCTCCATCGACATAGACATGGCCTTGATAACGAACGGGACTGAAAATCCCGGGAAGTGACATAGTGGAGCGCAGCGCCACGTCGAGAGGTCCGCTTCGAAAGACGTGCTCACTGCGGGTCACGAGGTCGGTAGCCACACAAGCAAACGGAATCGGCAATTCGTCGAAGCTCTTGATCTCCGAGTAAGGCAACGCAATGCGGTCCAGAATGAGATCAACTTGCTGCCCGGAATTGAATCCAGATGGGAATTGCAGTCCTTCGTGCAAGCCAAATTCCAGCGTGCTGGGATACTCGCGCGCATCCTGTTTCCGGCGGAAAGACAGGTCCTCATAAGCGGATTGACCGTTGATGACCTGGTTCCACTTAATGCCCTTCACCACGTCGCGCAATTCAGCAGCGTTTGGGCCGGTGGCGTACACCCCTCCTACCAGTCCACCCATGCTGGTACCCGCGATGTAGCGTACCGGGATGTGGTGCTCTTCCAGGTATTGGATGACGCCGATATGAGCCAAGCCCAGCGCACCCCCACCTTCTAGGACCAATCCGAGCTTGGCCTGTTTCTCAGGGTTCTGAGATTCCTGCGTAAATCCAAGCGTTGAGGCGAGACACACTAAGAACACTGGAAGAAAATCTTGCAGCAGTTGATTCATCGGGGGCTAGCCTTCCCTGCGACGGATTTGATTTTCGTTGGTTTCCGCCGGCCTGAGACAACCTCCCGCATCCTTGCTAGGAGCAGAACTGTCAGCTTTGACAGAACGAGCGCACCAATGGGATGCCGCTAGCACGATCCTGTCTGTCTGGCAGTGGCAAGGCAATATTCCGGTTCAGTGATTAGGAGATCGCTCCGCACGAAGCTACGACACGCCGGTAAGCTTGTTCGCAGGGTCATGTGATTTGAATTACAGAGACGGCTCCCCGAGACAGATCAACTCTTTCTCCGGTCATCTCAGAATCTCCTGTCCTTTAGTTGACAAGGGAGCGGTGTGGAGATGGGCTGGACTTCAAAGATTGGAATTTTGGCTGAGTCTTTCTGAGAATCGGCAACTCAAGGAACCAGTTTGCGGTAACGTCCGCGATCCTCAGCTCGCCCTCCGCAATGGCGGTGTCAAGCGATTCTGCACTGATTTCTCTGCAGTCACGTGCTCACGCAAACGGCGTAGCCTAAGCAAGTCTTTTCCATCTGCTTGAGAAGAAGCAGGATTATGCCTAGCGAAGTGACGTATTCAGCCATCGGCATGACAATTCCGGCGGTCTTTAGAAGGCCCAACATGATTTGGGACATTCGTTTGTCAATCTGAACGTTATATGAAGAGCGGGCAAAATATCGGCTACGGCCTCCCTACGCATGATGCGCAATGGGCAACCTCGCTGTTAGTTCTTCCAGTTCACAATTCTAGCGGGCTACGCTAAATATCAGAACGAGGGCAGAGGCCGACTTTCGCCGGGTCGTCGGGGGATGACTCCTAGCGATGGAGCGGCCTTTTTCTTCTGACGCGACTCTCTACCACGCGGCCTCGTTTCTCTTTACTCGATGCCGGAACAGGAAAGCCAATCGCGGCTACTTTCCCTGTGGACTCAGCGTCCCGATGGCAAGCGGACGGAAAATGATGTAGCTGTGTTCTACCGCGAGATGGAACATCGCTTTCCTCAGTTGCCTAATCGCAAGCGAGACCCATACCAGATCTGCGAAGTGATCTAAAAGGCCACATCAAGGAGCGCAAAAAGCTGTACCTCCCCTCCTTTCTCCGCGAAATGCCAGGAACGAACGTCGCCCAGCGCCCGCGTGTTGAGGTATTTCGGAACAGCCCACATCCTAAAGTTTAAACATTGATTCATCGATACGTTCTATTGATAGCTATCGATCTTTGGTTGGAACTCTCGTACATCATGTCCGCATTCGGTAAAGCGGCTTTCAACCAACTTTCACGAGCCCTCGACCCCCGACCAGACCTCTACCCGCTCATAACCAGTTCCCAGTCAGCATGCCTCCCCTCGCATTAGCCCTTGCCCGCAGCAAGCAAACCAGAAGAAGCCAAAAAGGCCGGCCAGTCTCGCGGCGGCCATCACTGGCGGTGCCTACAGAGGCATCGGACGCCTTTCCGCGAATCTTCGTCTTTGTGGCTGCCGAGCACGAGCATTTTTCACCGGCCAGCGTGAGAAGAGGCGATCGCAGGCAGCTGCAATCTCTGCCCAAACTCTGCCCGATCGCTCGTAACTGAACGACACAGGAGTGAACAGAACGACTGCGTGATCTGCGCTAAGTCTTTGCAAACACCAGCAGGGAGGATGAAAAGTGAATGGGCTGGCCTCAAAACTTGGCACCTTGCAGGTTCGAGCCCTGTTCCCGGCACCAGTTTCTTCACGGACTACTAACAGACTCGGCGATACCCCTGCGCTGTTAGAAACGATCTCCATATAATTCCGGTCATGGCCTTGTCTCCTTTGCGGGCTTTTCGATGGCTTTTTGCTCTGATGGAAGGAGAACCGAGGAGAATCATCGTGCGCTGGCTATTTCTGCGTGCGCTCGGCGCTATCTACTTTTCCGCGTTCTTCTCCCTCGCGTTTCAAATCCGGGGACTGATCGGCCCGCAAGGAATCTTGCCCGCTGAACCCTACCTTCAGGCTGTTGCACAATCGCTGGGACACTGGCAGCGCCTGTGGTATGCGCCAACCCTGCTTTGGTTCTCAAGCGGATCCGCGATGCTGAGTGCGCTTTGCTGGGTAGGGATGACTGCGTCGTTACTGCTGTTGCTGAATCTATGGCCACGAGGCACTCTGGCGATTTGCTTTCTTTGTTTTCTGTCTTTCGTGAGTGCGGCACAAGATTTTTCCAGCTACCAGTCCGACGGCATGTTGCTGGAAGCCGGTTTCATTTCATTATTCTTCGCTCCACCCGGACACCGCCCAGGGTTGGCCGTTGCTCATCCAGCGTCGCGTGCCAGCCACTTCCTGCTGCAATGGGAATGGTTTCGAATCTATTTCGAGTCCGGGATGGCGAAGATCCTGAGTGGTGATTCCGAATGGCGCAACTTTACTGCGATGGACGAGTATTACCAGAACGGCCCATTACCCACGTGGATTGGCTGGTACGTGCAGCACCTCCCACATTGGTTTCACGCAGCTACGGTGTACGCCACACTGGCGATGGAGCTCGGAGTGGTCTGGATGTTTCTCCTGCCGCGCCGCTGGCGGATCGTGTGCTTTTGTATCGTGACGCCGTGGGAAATCGGCGTCATCCTGACGGCGAATTACACGTTCTTGAATTACCTGGTGCTCTCGCTCGGAGTGCTCTTGTTAGACGATCGCTTTCTTCAGCAATTCGTTCCGGCAAAATGGACCATCGCCACAGCAGTCGCGATAACTAGCGAGGTCCCGAAGCCTGCGTCCAACATGTATCGTGAAAAGCTACGCGAATCCCGGAACAGGATAGGAGTGGCCGTTAGCGCGATCCTGCTTTCCTGGGTATTTTACGCAACTACAGCCGAAATGCTGGGGAACTATCCTTTACCAACTTCCCCCATCGCAGCCCTTGAGCCATTCCGAATCGCGAATCGTTACGGACTTTTTGCCGTGATGACGCGCGGCAGATACGAAATTGAATTTCAAGGCTCCGACGACGGCGAGAATTGGAAGCCCTATCCCTTCTGCTACAAACCGCAGGAACTAAACCAGGCGCCCAGGATCTACGCTCCCTATCAGCCGCGCTTCGACTGGAATTTATGGTTTGCTTCTTTAGGAAGCTGGCGCGAAAACTCAATTGTGGCCAATACAGTGGTCCGCTTGCTCTCCAACGATCAAGACGTGCTGCAATTGTTTGCGGACAATCCATTCCCACAAAGGCCGCCGCACAAGATCCGCACGTTGTTGTGGCAATACTGGTTCACGTCGATGGAAGAGAAGCGCCGAACTGGGATGTGGTGGAGAAGGGAACTGATAGGCCGTTACGCGCCAACCCTCGAGAAAGCGCCAGAGGGCGAGATCAAGGTTCTGGAATGGCCTGATGTTCCGCCAAGAGAGTAAATTCGAAAGTTCTTGTATCGTGCAGTCAGGCATCCAATCCTTATGGCGGGCAACCGGAAAGCGTGCGTTATCGGATCTGGCTCCAACGGCCTCGCAGCAGCCATCGTCCTTGCGCAAGCGGGATTGCAGGTGGAGGTATTCGAAGGCGAGCAACTTCCCGGCGGCGCCACGCGCAGCATGGAGTTAACCCTCCCGGGTTTCACGCACGATTTCGGTTCGGCCGTGTATGCGTTGGCCGCAAGCTCTCCCTTTTTTTCCACGCTGCCGCTCAAGGATCACGGACTCGAATGGGTTCATTCGCCGGCGCCCCTCGCCCATCCCCTCGATGACGGCACGGCCGTTGTTCTCGAGAGAAACGTCGAAGCTGCGGCGGCTGAGTTAGGTCCTGATGGCCGCCCATGGCGTGCGCTAATGGAGCCGCTCGTTACGCACTGGCACGATCTTGCGCCCGAAGTCCTAAGACCGTTTTTGAAGATTCCGAGGCATCCCTGGCTCCTCGCGCGCTTCGGGATGAACGCACTCCGGTCGGCAAAAGTCATCTCCTGCCGTTTCAAAAGCGATCGTACTCGAGCGCTGTTTGCCGGATTGGCCGCACACTCGTTTCTTGCCTTGGACGAGCCGCTAAGCGGAGCTTTCGGCATTCTTATGGCAGTACCAGCACATGCCGTAGGCTGGCCGATTGCTCGCCAAGGATCCCAATCCCTCGCAAACGCATTGTGTGCTTATCTAGCGAGGTTCGGAGGCAAGGTCACGACTTCTTGCCGCGTCGATTCGCTCGATGCCCTCTCGGGATATGACTTGATTCTTTGCGATATCACGCCACAACAGCTTCTGGCGATTGGCGGCCGACGACTGTCAGAAACATATAAACAGCAATTAAGAAAATTCCGATACGGCCCGGCTGCCTTCAAAGTCGACTACGCACTCAGCGCTCCAGTTCCCTGGAAGGCACCCGAGTGTGCCCGTGCGGCTACTGTCCATCTGGGCGGCAGCTTCGATGAAATCAGCGCTTCGGAAAGGGAAGTACGGAGCGGCAAAAATCCCGAACGACCATTCGTATTGCTGGTGCAGCCGACGTTATTTGATCCTTCTCGCGCACCCGTGGAGAAACATACGGTCTGGGCGTATTGCCACGTTCCCAATGGATCGACTTTTGACATGCTCTCGAGAATCGAAGATCAAATTGAAAGGTTCGCTCCAGGATTTCGCGAAACCGTCATGGCGCGTCACGTTCTGTCCCCATCAAATCTTGAGTCAATGGACGCCAATCTCGTTGGTGGGGACATCTCAGGCGGAGTCATCGATCTTCGGCAGATGCTGTTTCGCCCCACGCGAAAACTCTACGCCACATCGTCCCCGGGACTATATCTATGCTCGTCGTCGACACCGCCCGGTGGTGGTGTGCATGGAATGTGCGGTTTTCACGCGGCCAGAAGAGCACTGGCCGGTCTCAAAAAATAACGCTGTTAGCCCCTCTAAGGGCCCAATCCCCGGCGTGGTATTTCTGGTCACAAGCTCCCTTGGCCAGAGATGTTCTCATTCTGTAAAAATCTAAATTCGTTTGTCGTCAAGGACCTTCCTCGAGCCTATAATGCGCAGTGCAAGAGGGCCGGGAAACAGTGGCTCGCCTGATCCCGACCGTATAAATCCAATCTGCACCGGGACCCATGATCGGCAAATCACTTCGCTCCTACCGCATTGAGGCTAAGTTGGGGGCCGGCGGCATGGGCGTCGTCTACAAGGCCGTGGATTCCCGTCTCGGCCGAACGGCTGCCATCAAGGTTCTTTCCACCACTGCGCTAAGTGCGGAACGCGAGCGCCGATTCATTCAGGAAGCCAAGGCGGCTTCTTCCCTGAATCATCCCAACATCGTCACGATCTATGACGTCGACACGCAGGAGATCGATGGCAAGCCCCTGCAATACATCGCTATGGAGTACGTGGCCGGAGAAACTCTCGACCACCTCATCGGCAAGAAGGGTTTGCGAGTTCGTGACATCCTCAAATACGCCATCCAGATCGCCGAGGCATTGGCCGCCGCTCACGCCGCCGGAATTGTGCATCGCGACCTCAAGCCGTCGAATGCGATCGTCACGTCTCAGGGCGTGGTCAAGATTCTCGATTTCGGTCTCGCCAAGCTGAGCGAGACGGAAGAAGCCGACGCCTACGCCGAAACCATGCATGGCGAAGGATCGCCGCTGACCGAGGAAGGAACGATCATGGGAACCGCCGCCTACATGTCTCCCGAGCAGGCGGATGGCAAACCGGTGGATAGCCGTTCCGATGTTTTTTCCTTCGGCTCGGTTCTGTACGAAATGGCGACGGGTCAACGCGCGTTTCCCGGCGGTTCGAAGCTGTCCTCCCTCTCTGCCGTGCTCTACAGGGACCCGCAACCGGCATCCCAGGCAGTTGCCGAGATTCCTCCGGAGCTCGACCGCGTCATCGCCCGCTGTCTCAAGAAAGATCCTGAGCGCCGCTGGCAAACCATCGCCGATGTGAAAGTCGCGCTCGAAGAGTTGCGTGACGAGCTGGACGCCAGCAACTTCTCTGGCGTAATCCCGGTTCCGAAAGCTCCAAGCGTGCCGCACACGAGACTCTGGGCGGGACTGGGTGTCCTGGCTGGAGTGCTGCTCGGAATTGCTTTGAGCTTTACCTACCAGCAGAAATTTTCCCGGCCCCAGGAACCGCCATCGTTCCAGCGTTTGACGTTTCGCCGCGGAGACGTCACCTCCGCCAAGTTCGCACCTGGCGACTCTGTCGTCTACAGCGCCGAGTGGGACGGTGCGCCATCGACATTGTTTTCCGCCCAGCCTGGCAATCGCGAAGGCCAAGCCTTGCCGCTGCCGAACGCGCGAGTTCTCGCGATTTCGCCCCGTGGCGAAATGGCGATTCTGCTGGGTGGCGAAGACGTCGGTACGCTCGCTCGCGTGCCCTTTGGCGGCGGCTCGCCTCGATCTGTACTGGAAGGAGTAAGCGGAGCCGACTGGGGCCCCAATGGAGACTCGCTGGCCGTAGTGCGCGCCGTCGGGGGAAAGTTTAGGTTGGAATATCCGATTGGTACGGCGCTATACGAAACGGAGAAGCGTCCGCCGATGATGCCGCGCGTTTCTGCTGACGGCAAGCTGGTGGCGTTTTTCGACTTCGACGTGGAGGTCGGCGATTACGCCCTTTGCATTGTTGGAACGAATCACACCCGGCAGGTTCTCTCCCGGGGCTGGCGCGCCATCGGTGCCCTGAACTGGTCGCACGACAATCGTGAAATCTGGTTCTCGGGGGGACAGCCCGGCGGCGATCCTGCCCTTTACGCAGTCACGCTCTCCGGTGCTCAGCGTTTGATCACGCAGACCGGTGGGATGATTGTGATGCAAGACGTGGCGCGCGACGGACGCGTCTTGCTGAGCACTGTGAACTCACGATTGGGAATTCTGTATGCGCCGCCCAACGGCGCGGCGCAGCGTGACCTGAGTTGGCTCGATTCTTCGCTCATCTACGAGATCTCAAACGACGCCCAATCCATCGTTTTCGTAGAGCTCTCGAATGGTCAAGGGCGCAATTCGGCAATCTATTTGAGAAAAACCGACGGTTCTCCGGCAATCCAACTCGGATACGGGAACCGCCCTTCACTGTCACCCGATGGCAAGTGGGTGGCCTGCATTCATCATGAAGGCGACCGCTCACGCCTGATGTTGCTGCCGACCGGACCCGGCGAATCCCAATTCGCGAAGATTGAAGGCATTCACTTCGACGGCGTCGACTGGTTCCCCGATAACAAGCGCATTCTATTCACCGGCAACGAAACCGGAAATCAGACGCGCACATGGATTTACGATCTCGAATCGAGCAAAACGACGCCGGTCACGCCCGAAGGAACGCGAGGCATGCGGGTTTCTCCCGACGGAAAGTGGTTCATCACGGTAGATCCGCATAAGCTCCTAATGACATCGGTAAACGGAGGAAATTCGCAAGCTATTGCCGACTTTCAGCCCGGCGAGAGCGCTGTGCGTTGGAGCGGCGACGGACGTTACCTCTTCCTGCAACAGCGCGAAGCGGCCAGTATCAAAATCAGCCGTGTGGAGCTTGCAACGCACCGCAAAGAGCCCTGGCTGGTGGTAAAAGTCCCCGAGCCAGGAGCGACATTCTTCGGACCCTTGGCGCTGTCGGCCGATGGAAAAGCTTGCGCGACTACCTTCCAGCGCGATCTGGCGAATTTGTTCCTGGTAAGGGGCTTGAAGTGAGTGACTAGTTGAATCTACCAAAACCGAGGGTGCCGGTGATCTATCAAGACGTTGTACCCACCCGAGCAGCCCGGCTGATGGGCGGAGTAACCGAGACTACCATGTGGGCGGCGGAGGTTGTAATGCTCTAGCCAAGGGGAGACCTGCTGGTCGAGTTCCTCAGAATTGAGGTAATGGCGAGCGTAGGCCTACTGGCGCAGGGCGGTCTGGATGAAGCGTTCGGCCTTGCCGTTGGTGCGCGGGGTGTAAGGCGAGGGTGCCCCACCCTTGCATCGTTTGCAAGGGTGGGAACCACAGACCTGTATCTTTTTGGATTGTAGTTCGAATCAGATCGGCGAAAGTTCGTCGATTAGGCAGCGACGGCCGACCGTTGAGCCTCCGGGACTTCTAGCAGTCTTCCCGAGGCTACATCGTCCATGTACCCGTAAACGGCTATGTTCTCCGGGACCAGCGGGTGCTCTCGAATGCGCTCAACATCATCCCGGACGCTCTGCGCCTGGTCGCGGATGGTAAGCCATTCGATGTATTCTCCGGCGCTCGAACCCGGACCTTTGCCTACGTCCTGGAATCCCTTATCGGTGAGTGCCGCCGTTTCCAGGCTGTTAGCGAGAAGCCCGCGCATCACCTCATTACTGAAGAATTCCATGCCGCAGTTGGTGTGATGAATCACGAACCACTCCCGTGTGCCCAGCAGCTTGTAAGAGATAACCAGCGAGCGAATGGCATCGTCGCTGGCTCGTCCACCCGCGTTCCGAATAACGTGCGCATCGCCTTCGGCCAGGCCCGCGAATTTGGCTGGATCCAGTCGCGCATCCATGCAAGTGAGAATCGCAAAGTGGCGTGCAGGCGGCATGGCAAGCTTCGCTTTGTCGGCGAAGTTCGCGGCATATTTCTTGTTGGCGGCTAGTGTAATGTCCCATAAATAAGTGGCAATAATATGGCTGGCGACAAGGGCATCTCTTGTGCACAATGGAGGTGCCTATGGCAATGGGACGACCGAAGACAGCCTTGGTGTTAGGTACCGAGCAGCGCGAGCAGTTGGAATCGTTGGCTAAATCGCGTTCTCTTCCATCAGGGTTAGTGAGTCGCGCCAGAATTATTTTGCTGAGTGCTTCGGGAAAGACAAACATGGAGATTGCGCGCCAATTGGGACTGACCAATGCCACGGTGGGCAAGTGGCGGCAGCGCTTCCTGGAGCAGGATGTGGCCGGCCTGCATGACGAGTTGCGCCCGGGTCGCCCCCGTCCGATCAGCGATGAGCGGGTGGCACAGTTAGTGCGCAACACACTGGAGACCAAGCCCAAAGACGGCACGCATTGGAGTGTGCGGCAAATCGCATCCCAGAGCCGC
>Ga0126373_10001131_pt1 | contig 18691 bp, 12 predicted proteins | sample PanSoiMetPlot_11_FD_92545 | JGI IMG/M metagenome (GOLD analysis project Ga0126373, IMG submission 92545) | Tropical forest soil microbial communities from Panama - MetaG Plot_11 | ecosystem: Environmental > Terrestrial > Soil > Tropical forest > Bulk soil | place: Panama | collected 2016-02-17 | reverse complement strand
GTGCAGAAATTCGGCTACGCTCCACGCGATGGAGAGCCCGTCGAATGTCGAAGTTCCGCGGCCGATCTCGTCCAGGATAACAAGACTTCGTCCGGTGGCGTTGTTCACGATGTTTGAGGTCTCGTTCATCTCGACCATGAACGTGGATTGCCCGCGTGCGAGATCGTCGTTTGCGCCGACTCGGGTAAAAATGCGATCGACGAAACCGATCTCCGCGCTTTCCGCGGGAACAAAACTGCCAATCTGCGCCATAAGCACAATCAGTGCGACCTGGCGAATGTAAGTTGATTTGCCGGCCATGTTCGGCCCGGTCACGACCGCCAGTCGCATGGTCTCCCCATCCAGCGAAGTGTCGTTCGGCACGAATTTCTCTTCGACCAGATTTTGATCGAGCACGGGGTGACGGCCATCCTTGATTACTAGGTGGAGCGTGCCGTTAACCTTTGGACGGCAATAACGAAAATGCCGGGCAGTTTCCGCCAGCGCACAAATGACGTCGAGGACAGCAATGGCGGCCGCGGTATGCTGGATTGGTCCAAGTTCTAGCAAAGTCTCGTCGCGTAATTTTTGAAAAAGCTGGTATTCGAGCTGCCGCGCACGTTCATCTGCTCCGAGGATTTTTGCCTCCATCTCCTTAAGCTCGGGGGTGACGAATCGTTCGCTGCCGACGGTCGTTTGCTTGCGTGTGTAATGAGCGGGCACGCTCGCTAGATTCGACTTTGTCACCTCGATGAAATAGCCGAAGACAGAGTTGTAGCGCACTTTGAGCGATTTGATCCTGGTGGTTGCAATCTCGCGCTGCTGCAAGTGGCTGATCCAATTCTTGCCCTCACGTGACGCTCGCCGCAGCACGTCGAGATCCGCATCGTATCCGTCGCGAAAAACCCCGCCTTCCTTCAGCGCCAGTGGCGGGTCATCTACGAGCGCCTTCGCCAATTTCGCTGCCAGCGCGGGTATTTCGTGGATTCCGTTTTGCAAACGCTGGGCCAACGATTCGACTTTTTCACCCTCCTCGAGCCGATTGGCGCCGAAATTCAATCGGTCCAGCAGCTTCTGCAATTCTTCTTTTAACTCCGGGATTTTTTGCAACGAAGTTTTCAAGGCGACCAAATCTCGCGCGTTGCCAGACGCCTGGCTTAAGCGTCCCGTCGCGCGCTCAATATCGCGAATCGACTTCAGCTCTGCGCGGATCGAGGCGAGCAGGTCCGGCTCTTGCAATAGATCGGTGATCATTTGCTGCTGCCGCTCCAGTTCGATTAGATCGCGAATCGGTTGCAAGATCCAGGCACGCAATTTGCGGCCACCCATCGGCGTAATCGTACGATCGAGCACCGCAAGCAGGCTCGTGTCCCGCACGCTACGTGATTCAACTAATTCAAGGTTAGTTTGCGTGGCAGCATCGAGCACGACGTAATCCGCAGATGCATCACAACGCAGCGAAGTGAGATGATCGATCTTGCGCCGAAGCTGGTGTTTTAAGTAATGAACGATTGCTCCAGCAGCGGCGACTGCCTGCGGCATTTGTGTGCAGCCAAATCCATCGAGCGACTTGATCCGGAAATGCTCGCATAAGGTGAAGATCGCCTGCTCCGGCAGAAATGCATAGCTGTCGTAGCCAAATGCGCCAGCGATTTCGCCGAAGGCTTCCTTCTGTTCATCACTGATGAGAAGCTCCGATGGTGCGATACGGGCTAACTCGTCAAGGAGCGATTGTCGATCTTGCAATTGCGTCAACCGGAACTCGCCCGTAGTCAGGTCCGCGTAAGCAAGACCAAAGTTGTCTCCAGCGGCGTATGTGGCTCCGAGGTAATTCGCACGCTTGGATTCAAGCAGATCGAGATCGCTTACCGTGCCGGCGCTGATGATCTGGGTAATATCGCGCGAAACGATTTTCCCTGGCTGCGGCTCGCTGGTTTGGTCGCAAATAGCAACACGCCGTCCGGCCTTGATCAGCTTGGCGATGTGAGTTTGCGCGGCGTGATAAGGGACTCCGCACATCGGCACGCCGTTTCGCTTTGTCAGGGCGACATTAAGCAGTGTGGATGCCTCCTGCGCGTCTTCAAAAAATAGCTCGTAGAAATCGCCCAACCGAAACAGCAAAAGTGTATCCGCGGGGATACTTCCTCGCAGGCGCCGGTACTGCTGCATCATTGGAGTAAGGATGTCCGGCATTATCTGACTTTGTAGTCAGTGAGCGCCAATTGCGAGTTCCTAATGCGCTCCCGCAAAATTCCTTGCTTACGGGAAGATGTCCGCTTCCAATTGTCGCAGGATTATTTATGGATTTCGGGGGCCATCTACCGCGCAGGTTCCAACTCCCGCTTGTCCTTCTTTTTGCTCCTGCGACGGTTTTCGCTGCCAGCCTCGTGCAAAAGAATCCGCCAGCCCGCCCTGCAGATGCGGACTCGCCGGTATTGATTTGGGACATTAACCTCAAGCTGACTGACAGTTTGCCGCGAAACTTCCGCACGACTGACGACCCGCTTAAAACCGGCAAAGGTCAACTGCCTGCGAACACTGGCTTGGCCGATCTTCACGCTTCTGGCAGTGGAGAGTTTACTCGCGAAGGTTTTAAGCTTTTGCTGGAGCGTACGCGCGGTCTGGTCACCGTTTTCGATTTGCGGCAGGAGACGCACATATTTGTGAATGAGTTGCCTGTTAGCTGGTATGCCACAAATGATTGGGCGAATGTTGGTCGCAGTCAGAGCGAAATCGAAGCCGACGAGGTGGCGCGGGTGCGATCCCTTAAACCTGGAAGCGAGATTGCCGTTCGGCCGGGTGAGGCGGTCAAAAAGGGCGGCGGTTCTGTCGCGCCGCAGCGCGTGGCTGTAGAGCGTGCAAGCACTGAGCGCGACGTCGTCGGCAATTGTGGCACTGCCTATGTGCGCTTGACGGTTACGGATCACGCGCGGCCATTGGACGAAGAGGTCGATCGATTTGTCCTCGCTGTCCGTGCGCTTCCGAAGAATGCTTGGGCGCATTTTCATTGCGAGGCCGGTCGCGGCCGAACGACCACATTTCTGGTGCTTTACGACACGCTCCGAAACGCCAATCAAGTGTCGCTGGAAGACATTGTCCGTCGCCAGAAATTACTCGGTTACGGCTACGATGTGCTCCATCCTGCTTCACCCGGGAGTTGGAAGGCACCCTACACCGAGGACAGGATCGCCTTCATTCGGACCTTTTACCACTATGCGCGCGCTAACCCTGACGGCCGACCGCAGCTTTGGAGCGAATGGCTCAAGTCGGGTACGAATTGAGCAACAAATATTCACGCTCGGCAGGGCTGCGGCGTGACAGTGCCGAAGGCTTTCGAGACTGGAGGCGAGGGGAGTTGAACCCCTGTCCTCGTCGCTGTCCACGCGGACATCTACATGTTTATCCAGTGGCGATTTTTAAGGAGCCGAACGTTGCACCGGCACACTATTGACTCCCGAGCGTCCACGAAATCGATTCACAAACCGACGCGGTCGCCCCGTCGGTTCGCCAGCCTGCTGTCCACGTTTCCGACGCCAGCAGGCGTCGCTTCGGAAACGCCGCGGTCAATTAAGCCGCGAGAGCGAGATCTTCGTGATCTGCGTTTATTGTTTTGGTCCGGTTTTTAACGAGGCCAACGAACCATCCTCGACATGCCGTCTGCGCTTCCAACGGTGAGTCGAAGCCAGTACGCCCCCTCTGTGATTTTAAGAATACGAAATGTGACAGCGGATGCAAACGAGGATAAAATTGCCGTCATTTCCAAGTTCTCGCGGTTTACGAAGAATTATACGAACGCAATTGAGTCAAGGTCACTCCGGGGCGGCCTCGTAAGGTTCGCTGCCGGTCTACGCCATGTGCCTGCCTTTATGCGCTCCCGGACAGCTCTGATAAGCGCGTGCCTTGTACTCGTCGGGGTTGTAGGATATGTCGATTACGTAACCGGATACGAGAGGTCGCTGATTCTCCTTTATCTCGTGCCGATCTTCCTTGCGACGTGGTTCGGGACTTTCCCGGATGGTCTGACGATTGCAGTTGTCAGCGGAGTGGTATGGATCGTGGCCGACCTTTCGGCTGGAATCCCCGAAGTGCGATTCTGGAATGCTGGGATGACCTTTGGTGTATATGCGCTTTTCGCAGGGGTGTTGTCGAAGTTACGAACACTTGTTCGCGAACTGGATCGGCGCGTCCAGGAGAGAACGGCGGCCTTGCAACGTGAGGTCGCCGAGCGACGGCGTCTCGACCAGGAGATGGCTCGAGTGGCGGATCGCGAACGCCGGCGTTTAGGTCAGGATTTGCATGATAGACTTGGACAGCATTTCACCGGCACAGCGCTGGCCGCCCAAGTATTAAAGGAAAAGCTCGCTGTGAGGTCAGCACCCGAGGTGGCGGAAGCAGACAAGCTCGTTCGTTATATTGAGGACGGGATCGATCTTACCCGCAACCTAGCGCGTGGTTTCTTTTCGCCCGAACTGGAGGCGGATGGACTAGTCATGGCCCTGCAAGGTCTTGCGGAAAACGTAACGGAACGATTTTCGATCAACTGTGTTTTTGACGGGGAAGATTCAGTTCCGATCCAAGATTCGACGGTGGCAACACAGCTTTATCGAATCGCTCAAGAGGCGGTGACAAATGCTGTCAAGCACGCTGTTGCCACTCGGATCAATATTCATCTGGTCAAGTACGGTTCAGAAGTTACCCTGGCAGTGACCGACGATGGAATTGGATTTTCTGACAAACCGCCGACAGAAGGACTTGGTCTTCATTTGATGCGTCACGGCGCCGAGTTGATTGGCGCAACTGTCGACGTCAGGCGAAATGACGTCGGAGGAACAATTGCGATGTGCAAATTAAATATTCGTGACGATAGTCGCTCAAAATGACGACACCACCAAAGCCTGCTGCCGCAATTAAACGAAAACATCGCGTCTTTCTGGTGGACGATCATCCGCTCGTCCGCGACGGGCTGGCTAATCTCATCAACAGACGGGACGATCTCATGGTCTGTGGTGAGGCAGAAGATTCAACCGGCGCCACTGCCGGAATTGCGGAGACGGAACCCCACGTCGCGCTAATCGACATCTCCTTGAAGAACGAGTCGGGATTGGATCTGGTCAAGAAATTGAGCAACCAATTCCCGGCTGTTGGTTTGATCATTCTATCGATGCACGACGAGGCCTTGTATGCTGAACGAGCTCTTCGTGCCGGCGCGCGTGGTTACGTTATGAAGCGTGAGACGACAAAGAGTGTAATCGCCTCTATCTACCGCGTGGTTGAGGGTGGGGTTTACGTAAGCCAAAGGGTTGCGAACAGCATGGCCCGGAGACTTGGCCTGTCCCGCAAAAAAGCCGCGAGCTCACCGGTGGAACGTTTGAGCGATCGTGAATTAGAAATATTCCGACTTCTCGGTCAGGGGCGCACGACCTCGCAGATTGCAGCAGATTTGTGTCTGAGCTTGAAAACCGTCCAGGCATACTGTGCCCGCGCAAAAGAAAAGTTTGGCATCAGCTCCCTAAACGACTTGCTTCGAGCAGCGGTTCGGTGGGAAGACGCGACGCACGTAAAGTGAGCCTCTGTTCCGATCCAGTGACATTGTGTGCTACTTCCGTGGGGCTTCATCCGAGAAAACAATCGCTGGTTTCACTTGAAGCTGATTGTACTTGAACAATCAGTGTAAGGCATGGTCTTATATTCTACGTTCGGCTCCGCGCTTTTGACCGGTGGTTGAACGATGAGCAACCCGGAATGGCAATTGAAAATAACAGCTCGATCTCTAACAGGAGCGCAACCGGCGAAATCCACGTCGGGGGAGATGATCCACGCCTCACAATTTTCGGCGTTTCCTACAGCGGAGAAATCCTTCCGCTCCTTTTTTTTGCGACCCTCCGTGCGATGGACGCGGCGTAATTTCAGCAGTCGCGCCCGCGCCCTTTCGGGTGGGGAAACCATCATTCTTTCGATCCCAAAGAGTGGGCGAACATGGGTTAGGACATTTCTTTGCGCCTACTTGTGCAAACGGTACGGCCTGGAATTCACACTCCAGCCAGGGCGATACAATGAGCCGGGCTTTCCCAAGGTCGTCTTCTCCCACGATTTGTTTGAGCACCGGACAAAAGGCGATCTCTGGGACAGAATCCGAGGAAAATACCTCATTCCAAGGCGGGAGCTGCGTCGCGCGAAGATTGTTCTGCTCGTGCGCGATCCGCGTGACTGTTTCGTGTCTCTTTATATGCAAATCACGAGACGCGACCCCAGCTCAGGTGCGGCATTAAAGAACAAAACGGTCAGCGACGTCTTGCGCAACAAACGATTTGGAATTCGTAGCATGGTAAGGACGATGAACGCTTGGCTCGATGAATTTTCTGACCGCGACGATTTTATCCTTGTCCGGTATGAATCGTTACACGCATCCCCGGCAGACCATTTTCGTGGTTTGCTTGCGGTGATCGGTGAGACAGCGCCGGATATGTCGATTTTCCAGCACGCGCTCGACTTTTCCCAATTCGAGAACATGCAAAAGCTAGAGGCGGCCGGTGTGTTTGATTCAAAGATCCTGCATCCTGGTGATGTGCGCGATCCGGAATCGTTCAAGGTGCGTCGTGGCAAAGTGGGCGGTCATCGCGAATATCTTTCAACCGAAGATCAGGGGTACGCAGCCGCTGCGTTGGCGAAGCTTGATTTTCGGTTCGGCTATCGCGTCTGAGAGAATGCAAGCCATAGCTCCGCGCCTTGATCGATCTTGGAATCGCTTCAGAACTCGGCTGGCCAATGCTTCAAATAAGCGAGCTAGCTGCGAAGGAAGAATTGCCGATCAAATTCCTCGAGCAGATTTTTGCGCAGCTCAAGGCCGCCGGATACGTGAAAAGCAGACGCGGAAAATTCGGCGGCTACCCCTCGCCCGGCCCATGAAGCGAATAAGGTTTGGCGCCGTCATTCGGTCGATTGACGGGCCGTTGGCACCGATCCGGTGCGTCAGCCAAACGTCTTATGCTCGCTGCTCATGCCCCGATGAAAATCACTGCGGCCAGTCTCATTGGGGTTCTGCGTGCCAACTTGGATTGCGACGCTACCGCTACGCTTGAAGCGCATGGTCTTGACGCGGAAGAGGCTCTACCGGACTTGGAGAAATTGCTCGCTAAGTTTCACGAGGAAGAAGCCGTCTAGCGTAGCGGCCGCGCGACTAAAATCCCGCTATCGGTTCGATAACGGTAGAGGTAATCGGAAAGACGCGAGTCAACGACGACCCGGCCGTAATTATTTGGAGCCGAAGCGTGCATAAAGTGCAATAAGCCGTCGTTTGTGCGCAGCGCGAGGCCGACGTGTGATGTCGAGTACAGCCCTGATCTGTCGCGGCCGATAATTCCGATGATGTCGCCGCTGCGTAATTTCGATTCGATTCCGGCAACGCGACTTTTTGGGATTTCGTAGAGCCGCCGCGACGAGACATTCGCTTCCATTCGCGTGAGCGGTCCGAGAAGCGAACGGTTCGCGGCGAGATAACGGTAATGCCGCCAGCCTACGCTCATCTCGCGCGCGGAATGTGGAACGCTGCGGCCACCGAGATCACGCGTCAGATCTTGGACAAGACCACGGCGATCGTTGTCATACAGCCAATCTTCCAGATAATGCAGACGCGAAAGGTATTCGCCGGTGCATTGGCCGCCGCGGTATCGATCCAGCTCGATGTAGTGCAATAGAGTCTCCGGACTCCAATTCGATTCCGGTTCGTTCAGCATCCGCGCGAAGCTGAGTGCGATCTCGAAAAACGTCCAGCAATCCATTCCCTGAAAATTCACTGACGGGGCTTCGATTCGGTTGTCGATTTCGAGAGTGAAATGTTTGTAGCGCGTGCCAAGGAGGGCTTGCCCCACCACTGCAGTCCGTTCCCCTATGGGCAACGCTTTCCAGTTCTGCGCTTTCGCTTCTGTCACTAGCCTATTGAATTGGTCTTGTCCCTTGAAAACCGTGCTGAACGGCAATCGTGACTGAAGCGCGAGCGCGACTGGGCAAATCAGAACGATAGGAATGACGATTTTCCATTTTCCCATATAGCGCACAATTCAACGTGAAATCTGGCTTTGATCAACTCCCGCGTCTTCAGATTAGTGGCTGCGAAGCCGAATCAATGCCGAATGAAAGATGATAATCGCTATTTTCATTCGGGTTTCGTCCTGCCCTAACCGCGAAAGGCTTCGAGATCGCAAAGGGTTTTACTTACCGAAGACGAACTTATATCTTTTGTAGATCGTGCCGATTCCTTTTCCCAAAAAGAGCCGGAGAAATGTGATTCACCGGATATCCCGTGATGGCGCGCAGCCCCCGCGACTTCGCGGTTCAACCCGTGTCAAATTGCGCCCGCGATCGCACTGGCATAGGCGCAATTTTCTCACCAGCGTCCTGATTCCATCTCTTTTTATTAAGCGCTCAGGTCGGCAAGCGCGGCCGCACTTTCCAAAACTTCGCGAGGGCGAGATTTGTATCACGTGGATCGGTCACGCGTCGTTTCTCGTCCAAACTCACGACCTTAATATTTTGATCGACCCAAATTGGTCGAAGTGGCTCAAAGTGATCAAACGACTCAAGCAGCCGGGTTTCGAAATTCATCATCTACCATCAATCGATCTCGTGCTGGTCACCCACGCTCACTTCGATCATTTGGACCGGCGCACTCTGCGGCGTGTGGCTGCGAATCAACCGATTGTAGTGCCCATCGGCGTGGGGAATTTGGTCCACAAGCTTGGTTTCCACATCGTGCATGAACTCGACTACTGGCAAACGCTGGAGCTCGGGCCACTTAAAATTTCACTCACGCCATGTCATCACTGGGGCGCCCGGTTCCTCGCGGATTTGCACCGGGACTTTGGTGGATTTGTTTTAGCAGCGAATGGGAGGACAATTTTTCACTGCGGGGACAGCGCTTACTTCCCCGGGTTCAAGGAAATCGGCGAGCGCTACGACATCGATGTGGCGCTGCTGCCGATTGGTGCTTATGAGGCGCCAACTGGTCGCGAAGTCCACATGAACCCCGAGCAGGCGGTGAAGGCTTTTCTGGAGCTTCATGCCAAGACTTTGATCCCGATGCACTATGGGAGCTTTCGGCTCGGCTTTGAACCGTTACACGAGCCGCCGCAACGATTGCTCGCATCCGCCCACGCTCACGGCATCGAGGATAGCGTTCTTGTGATGACCGAAGGAAAACCGGTCGTGCTGTAGTAATACCTCTTCCAGCCACAGATGAGCACAGATGAAACGCGGATTCACGGATTGCTGTTTCTGCATCTGTGAAAATCCGTGTTAATCAGTGGCAAAATTTTCTTCGGGCATTCGGAGCCGGAGTGATCGTTGTCTTATTCTGTCTCATTCTTCTGTGGCACGATCCGCTCGTCTTTTGGAATGACGATTATGAAATATCCGTCCTGCCGGTATTCGCCGATGTGGCCCGCAGTTGGTCGGAGGGTCATTGGCCGATCCTGACTCCTTATTCCTGGGTGTGCGGCAATCTCGCCGGCGAATTTCAGTACGGCACGTTTTCGGTCTTTCTGAATGCGGCCGTCATCGTCATCTGGAAATTTCCGCTCACATTTCCACAGCAAGCGGCTGCTCTTTCCATTACTCATCTCTTTGTTCTGGCGATCGGCGCATTCTTGCTCGCGCGCGACCGTCGATTATCGATCCCGCTGTCGGTCTTCGTTGCGCTAGTTGCTTCGTTGAATGGCTGGATCATCTGCTGGGGCGCGACCGATTGGTTCGGGGCGCTCGGCGCGTTCACCTGGTTGCCATGGGCATGGTGGGGTGCCGAGCGTGCGCTGGATCAAAAGAGAAGCAGATGGAGATTTCTCTGGCCGGCTCCATTCGTGTATCTGCTCGTCACTGGCGGATTTCCCTACACGGTTTTGATGGTGCTCATCCTGATCGCGTGGCTGTCAATTAAATCGTTAGCTCAAACACGCAGTATCCTCTCGGTCGTGCCAATACTTTTCGGCGTTGCGCTAGGGTTTGCGTTATCTGCGCCGGCGTGGTTGGCAATTCTCGATTTAGTTCAGGGCTCGGCGCGTGAACTGCAGGCGGCGGCTGCGCATTGGCAATGGCGTGTTCCGTGGGCAGCACTGCCCGGGCTAGTTCTCCCTTGTTGGACCGTAAATTGGACTGATTTCTCGTCGCGCTTCATGCCGCATACGGCGATTGAATTGGCCTGTGGCCTTGTCCCGGTTCCCATTTTGGCTGCAGAATTGATTCGTCGTGGCCGCGAACTGATCAGGAAGATTAAGTGGGAGCTAGTTCTCCTAGTGCTCGTGCTGTTGCTGGCGTTGCTTCCAACGGCCGGTCTTTTTCGCTGGAGTTTTCGCTGGCTGCCCTTTTTTCATTTGATTCTTGCGATTTGCGCAGCAGAAGCACTGCAAATGAGACCGCGGTCAGTGGCCGTGGCTACAATTGCATTTGCTATCGTTGTTTTAACAGCCATTGCGATGGTGATCCTCCACGCGGGCGGCCGTTACGCATTTCCGTTGACTTGGATTTTTATCGGACTCGCTGCGCTCTGGTATTTTTCCGAATTCGTCTTGCACCGTTCCGAATATCGTAATTGGACGCCTGCTGTGATCACGTTTTTGGCGCTCCTAGTGACATATCTCTGCATCCCGCCAAACTGTGGCGTTCCCACATACAACTTCTCGCAAGAACTGGCTAAACCCTGGCCGCTCAATCGACAGCGCCTTTATATTAGCGTCTATCCGTGGGCGGAGCTGACCTATTGCGTCGCAAACAAACCACAACCAGTCGGCCAAACTCTGCGGCCTGGAAGTACTTCGATGTGGGCTGGCTTGCATTTCATAAATGGCTACAGCCCCGTCCGTGCGGCAGGCGTGGGTCGCGAATTCGAGGCCACGATCCATGGTGAGATCAATCCTGACATAGGAAGCTACCTGTTAAACCACCAGGCTGGCAAAGACGGTGAGCTGGCTTTGATAGGCGTGGACGGGATTGTTGTCGCGCGAGAGGTAGATATCTCGCCTGAGCCGGCTTCTGAATGGCAGCTCGTGGTTTCAACAGAAGAGGGCCGCGTTTTTCACCGGCGCGGTGCGCCATTCGCGCCCGTGCGCTCCATACCTTCCATTGATTCGCGGCCTGGCGAGCAATTTGTCTCCGCAACGATTTCAAGAATTGATGACTCGCGAAATTACTCAGAAGCGGACGTCGATGTGCCAAGCGGCGATCGTCCCGCGCTGCTGACTTTCTCGCGGCCCTACTTCCGCGGATACGAAGCGCGACTCGGGAATCGAAAGCTCGCGGTTACTTCCTATCGCGGATTATTTCCGATGGTGGAGGTTCCAGCGGGCGCGCACGGTCGGCTTAATCTCGCCTACCGGCCATATTGGCTGGTATGGGGAGGGAGCGCAGCCCTCGTTAGCGCGTTTGCTGTAGCGTTACTTGGCTTTTTTGCTGCGAGGTCGCGGCGGAAGGTAACCCGCTGATTTCAATTAGCTCAACGCTACGGCCGCTACAATTTGTTTGGATGTTCGAGCAGCTCGATCACGCGTTTTAGCAGACGGCTGGCGCCGCCGCCGTCGATGCTTCGATGATCGAAGCTTAATGTGATTTGGGATTCAGTCTTTGGAAGGAATTCCTTTTTCTCCTCATCCCATGATGGGACCTTTTTACCTACGCCGAGACCAAGCAGCAATGTTTGATCGGGCAGAGGAATCGGCGTGCCCCATTCCATTCCGAACGTTCCGAAGTTCGAGACGGTCGCGATGCCACCCGTTTGCATGTCCGGCGAAATGCGTCGTTGCCGCGCGAGATCGACTAGTTCTTTGTATTTCGTCGTAAGATCGGCAAGAGACGTTTTGTCGGCGGAACGAATCACCGGCACCATGATTCCGTCCTCGGCTTCGACTGCGATGCCAACATCGATGGAACTCGATTGCACAACGCGGTTACCGACTAACTTCGCCGCTGCGCCTGGATTTTCAGCCAGAGCGAGAGCGAGCGCGCGCAGCGCATAAAGGCCCGGGCCTGGTTTGGGATCGTGCTCCGTCCCTCCTGCTCGGCGTTGTCGATCTTGCAAGACCGGATCGAGATTAACTGACGAACCAATCGTCGAGAGCGGTCGTGTCCAGCTTCGGCGCATCGCATCGGCCACGCCTGCGCGAATTGCCGAGGCTTCATGCGCGGTTTGGTTCTCAACCTTGTGCAGGAAGTTCTCGAGGTCTTTGATCGTGATACGATTGGCGGCGCCGGTACCCATGATTCCCGCGAGATCAGCCATTGTTAATTGCAGTTCCGCCATCCGCGCGCGAACGCGCGGAGAAATGAAGCTGGCGCCTTTCGGCGTGACCGGAACAGGCAACCCGCCTGCACGTGCTCCATCGCCGTCCCGGGCGGCCATTTTTTTCTCACGCGCTGGCATGACTTCCTGATCCGCTCGCGCTGGAATTTCCTCCGTGACTGCTCCTTGTGGCGGTTCAGGCGCTCTCTTCTTGAATCTCGCGGCGTCTTCTTCGCTTCCTTCCACGTAACCGAGAACAGCGCCGACGGGGTACGTTTCCTTTAGCTTCACAATAATCTTATCGATCTTGCCTTTGCACGGCGTGGTCACGCCCATGACAGCTTTGTTCGTCTCGACATCGATGATTTCCTGATCATCCACCACTTGGTCGCCCGGCTTCACTTTAATATCGACAATCGTAGCTTCGGCGATCGATTCGCCTAGCTGCGGCATGATGATTGGAACTTGTGGCATAGAATTTTATTCCCCGAGCATGATGCGGAGTTTTTTTGCGATCGCTTTCGCGTTCGGACGATGCGCCGACCACAGATTAGGATGATATGGAATCGGAGTATCCTTCGCGTTCAGGCGCTGCGGCGCGGCGTCGAGCAAATGAAAACCTTCCGCCGCAACACGCGCGACGACCTCAGCCGTCGCCCCGCCCCAAGGAAATGATTCTCCCAGACAAAGCAACCGGCCGGTGCGCGCTACCGAGGCTAGGACTGTGTTCGTATCGAGCGGCTTAACTGATCGAAGATCGACGACTTCAATTTCAAAACCTTCGTTAGCCAATTGCTCGGCGACAGCGAGCGCTTCATGCAACATCGCGCTGTAACTGACAATAGTTAGGTCGCGTCCTTCCCGCGCGATTCGCGCCTTGCCCGTGGGCAATCCGTTGGTCGGCAGTTTGTCTGCCTTGAGATGGTAATAGAGATATTTGTGTTCGCAGTAGATAACCGGATCATCAATCGCAACAGCTTCGATCAGCATGGTGTACGCATCTTCCACTGTCGCCGGCGTCATGACGATGAGGCCGGGATAATGCGCGTAAATCGATTCCATCGATTGACTGTGGAAAGGTCCGCTGCCTTTTGTACCGCCGGATGGCAAACGCACCGTGATGGGAACGGGAACATTGGTACGCCAGTAATGCGTCCCGGCGTTGTTTAAAATTTGATTGAGCGCAATGCTGGAGAAATCTGCGAACTGCATCTCGACGATGGGCCGCATCCCTTGCATGGCAGCTCCGATTGCAGTTCCGACGATCGCATCTTCGCTGATCGGCGTATTTAACACGCGCCCCGGGAATTCCTTCGCTAGGCCTTTTGTTGCTTTAAAGGCGCCGCCGAAAGTTCCACCGACATCCTGCCCATAGATGAAAACACGCTCGTCATCGCGAAGCAGTTTCGCCTGCGCTTCGCGGATAGCTTCTAGATAGGTGATGCTCATTCGACTGAATCGACAAGGTTGCGGGTGGAGATTGCGCACCAGTCTTCTTTCTCTCCATCAGGCGCGGCCTCTTTTTGTGCAGTGGCAATCGCCTCGTCCACTTGCGCGGCCGCGTCCTTGCGCCACTTCGCCAAGGTCTCAGCATCGACCAGATTAAGATCAACAATTGTTTGCTCGGCGACTCTCACGCAATCACGCGCAAAAGGCTGACGCTTGATCTCATCCGAAACGTAGCTCGCGTCGTCGTGTTCGCCGTGCCCGGAAAGGCGCAGGACGGAGGCGACGATTAGCTGCGGCGGACGTCCGGCGCGCGCGCGTTTTACCGCGCCGCCGATCACATCCAGACACGTGCTGAGATCGGTCCCGTCTAGGCTGTACCCTTCAAATCCGTAGCCGATGGCACGATCAACCAGATCATGACACGCAAATTCGCGATCGTTTGGTGTGGAGTAAGCGTAATGATTATTTGTCGCAACGACCACCAGCGGCACTTGTTCAACCGCGGCAATGTTCATTCCTTCGTGAAACGAGCCGGTCTGCATTCCGCCTTCGCCGATGCACGCAAGCCCAACGAAATTCTTCTCTCCTTTGAATCGTTTAGCCATCAATGCACCCACTGTTACGGAAACCATCGCCCCGAGATGACTGATCATCGCGAGTTCATTCTTGCGCGGATGGCCCCGATGAATATTGCCGTCCCGTCCGCGCATTGGCCCCAGCCGCGAACCAAGATAGGTGCGCGTCACGTCAACCAACGGTTCGCCGAATGCCGATCGTCCTGCCTGATCACGGATCAGCGGCGCAAAGATGTCGCCTTTTTGCAAAAATAAGCCGCACGCCACGCTGACCGCTTCCTGGCCTTTTCCGATATAAACACCGCCTGTGATTAGGCCGCCGCGATACAGGCTGACCAGCTTTTCCTCAAGCGTGCGTGCCAGCAGTATCCATCGGAACGCGTCCAAAAAGCGCTCGTGCGGCGGCGCGGTCTTCTTCGTTTTTGATTTTGCGGTGCGCTGCGCCGTCTGAAGCATCGAGCAATTTTAGCCAAGATCGACTAGCGTGCGCAAAAAATTTTTGTGGCCGCACAGACATATCTGGCCTGCTAAGTCGGAAAAAGGGTAACCAGCGTTATCCGCGCGGTCTGCTCTAGCGTGCCGCAAAAGCGAGGCGCTGTTGTCTGGGCCTCTGTTGGCCGCCGTCCGACGCCAATTCGGCCGAAGCCTGGCGCGGAGGGGTCAATTTCATTCCAACCAGCTTGCTCACGCCTTGCTCTTCCATTGTCACCCCATAAAGCACATCTGCTTTCGCGATCGTGCGTTTGTTATGTGTCATGATAATGAATTGGCTCTGCTTTACGAACCGTTCTAAGACGCGGATGAAGCAATTGATGTTACCCTCGTCCATCGCGGCATCGACTTCATCCAGAATGCAAAACGGACTCGGCCGCACCATGTAAATGGCGAAGAGCAACGCCACCGCGACCATGGAACGCTCGCCCCCGCTTAGGAGCGACACACTTTGCAGCTGTTTGCCCGGTGGCTTGGCGCTGACTTCGATCCCGCAATTGAGCGGATCGTTCTCATCGAGTAACGACAAGTCCGCACGCCCGCCGCCGAAAATTTCGGAAAACATTTCGCGGAAGTTCACACGTACCTGCGCAAAAGTTTCGGCAAACAATTTTCTGGTAGTCGAGTTGATTTGCGCGATCACGTCGAGAAGCTCCCGCCGTGAATTTGTGAGGTCGTTATTTTGCGCTTCGAGAAACTTGTAGCGCTCTTCAAGCTCATCGTATTCGTGAACGGCATCGAGATTCACTGGACCCATGTTGTCGAGTTGGCGCGTAAGATCCGCGATCAGTGTTTCGACATCTGAAGGGGCAAGCTCAGCCAAGCCCACCGTCGCAGGAACTCCATCCTCCAGTTTCTCGCTGCGTTTTAATTGCGCCTGCAAAGTTTTCTCAAACGCGACCTGATCGGGCGCGAACTCGCGAAGATTGAGTTTGTAACAGCGGGAAATCCGCTCAGCCAGGTTATCAATTTGCATTTGGAAATGCGACTCGCGGACCTGTTGCTTAGAGCGTGAATCATGCACGTCAGTCAATGAGTTTCGCATGGTGCGCAGGTTCGACTCGGCTTCGTTTGTGGCTGCGGAGTGTTTCGCGCGCTGACCCGTCAGCGCAGTCAGCGTTACTCCCAGATCGGCGCATTGCGCTTTTTGTTTTTCAATGGCGGCTTGTGCGCCCTTGGATTCCTCAGCCTGCACGCCGAGCCGCTTTTCAAAGCCCGCAATCTCAACCTGACGCGTCGCGATCGTTTCGGCCAGCTCGGTTTCCCGGGCGATCATCGGCTGCCGTTGTCCAACGAGGTTTTCGTGATGTTGTTGTTTTGTGGCGAGCGCCAGGCGCAATTCATGAAGCTGCTCTGTCGCCTCGGCTTCACGCTTCGCGGCTTTTTCCGCTGCGGCCTGAATCTCGAGTCGCTGCTTTTGCTGCGCTTCAAGGCTCGCATGGTCTGCGTCCAGCTCTTCCTCTAACCCTTCAATCCGTTTGTCTGCAGTTTCGATTTGTTGGGACAGCGTTGTATGCTCGGAGTGGATTCGATCGATCTTCTCGTCAGCGTCGCGGAGCTCCCGGTCCAGGAAGAGAATTCTGTTTTCTAGGTCCGCCTGTTCTCGGCCGGCAGAGTCGTATTGCTGGCGAGCTTGCTCAAATTCCTGTCTTGCTTTCTGCAATATTGCATTTGCTTCTTTGACTTTTCTCAGCAGCACATCACGCTCCTTGCGCAGCCCGATACACTCCTCGTTCACAACGGAAATCCGGCGTTTGCGCTCCAGCGACGAATCGATAGCTGGCTCCCGACTACCGCCAAACAGTATTCCTTCCGCTGAAACGAATTCCCCGCCCAGCGTGGCGGCTGCCAAATTGTTTTCATGTCTTTTCCACGCCAAGGCATCGTCCAGATTAGAGAAAATCGCGACATTGCCCAGGAGTCGCGTCACCAACGGCGCAAGCGAATCCGGCGGCTTAACTTTGTCACGAGCCCATGCGACGGCCTTTCGTGGGAGCACCGTGAGATGATTCTTCGGAGCGGAACTGCAGAGCGTCGGAATCATTAGGGCGACCTGCCCAATTTTCTTTTCCTTCAATGCTGCGATGATCTCAGGCGCCAGCCGCGCATCGTTGAGAACGATTGCCTGTACATTTCGGCCGAGGGCGGCCCCAATGGCCGCGGTGTACTCTGGATCCATATCGAGATTTGAAACCAGGGCTCCAGCCAACGCTGCGCGGATTCGCGATGGGTCGTCAAGCCCTCCAAGGACTGCTTGTACTCCCTTGCTCAGTCCTGCGCCTTCTTCGTCAAGCTTCCGCAGAATTTGGAAACGTGATTCTTTTTCCGCCAACGTCCGGCCTATTTCGCCCAAGCTTTTTTCTGTGCTCGCGAGAAACTGCTCATGCTGCCGCAGTTTTTCCTGGGTTGTGTGAACCTTGGCCTTTGAAAGATCGGCATTTTTCCGGCCAGCTTCTGCGGTTGCCCGGGCAACCGCGATTTCCTTCTCAACTCTTTTGCGATTTCCGCGGGCCTCCGAGATCGCAGTGCCCAGACCACGTCGATTTTCTTGCGTGGTTTCGCGGCGAATCGCAAGTCCCGAAATCTCGGCTTGTGATTCGTTGATTCGTTTTTGGTTCTTTGCAATTGCCGCGCGCATTACATCGAGTTTCGATTCGTGCTCGCTTTGCTCACCGCGAAGTTTGGAAATTCGCTCCGTGAGTTTTGTTAGTTCGGCTTCTTTAACTTTGAGAAGCTTGCTGGTCTCTTTAATAAGCTCATTCGCTTCCGCGATTTCTTTCGCTTGCTGTGCGTGTTTTACTTCCGCCGCACCGATGTCTTTTCGGGAACGTTGGATTAAATCAGTCAGTTCCTCAGCTCGTTGCCGGTTGAACTGGATTTGATTGTGATGCGCGCTGATTTCGCTTTGCAGACGCTGTGATTCGCTCTGCGCATCCACGATCTGCATGTCGATCTGGTCCAGATCGTGACGCTGATCGGCGAGCCGGTTTTCACTCTCATCGATCATGGCCCGCGTTGCCTCTTCCGATTTGCCAAGGTGCGCGATTTCCGCGTGACAACCAGCGAGGTCGGCTTCGAGAGAATCGAATTGCCTTCGTGCGTTGCGCGTATCGAGCACGCGAAGGTCTGCGTGCAATGCCTGGTAGCGCCGGGCTTTGCCCGCCTGTCGTTGCAGCGAGCCGATCTGGCGCTTTACCTCTTTGATCACATCGCCGATGCGCAAGAGGTTTGCCTCGGTTGCTTCCAATTTACGCAACGCCTCGCGTTTTTGGGCTTTATACTTTGTAATCCCAGCGGCTTCTTCAAAAACTGCGCGGCGGTCTTCCGGTCGTGAACTCAAGACCATGTCAATCTTGCCCTGTTCCATCATCGAGTAAGCAGCGCGCGCGATACCGGTATCGGCGAAAAGCGTTTGAACATCGCGCAGCCGGCACGGGATTTTGTTAAGGAAATACTCAGAATTACCGTCCCGGTATACGCGACGTGTTACACGTACGTCATGCCAATCGACCGCAAGCTCCTTGGCGCAATCAGTGAAAGTTACCGAAACCTCCGCGAAACCTACGGGCTTGCGCGTGTCGCTGCCGTTGAAAATGACGTCAGCCATTTCGTCACCTCTCAGCGACTTAGCGGATTGCTCGCCGAGCACCCAGCGCACGGCGTCGAGTACGTTAGACTTACCGCAACCGTTTGGACCGACGATAGCCGTTATGCCTTCGTGGAAATTGAAAATCGTTTTGTCGGCGAACGATTTGAAGCCGAGAAGCTCGAGAGATTGTAAATGCATCTGTTGGCCGAAATCTCGGCTCCCGGATTGTCAATACAGTAAGGTTGAAACGGTTACAAGTGAAATCACACAATTTGAAGGGGTTCTGACAGGCGCGACCACAGGATATTGTGCTCCACTCAGGTGCTGGTCTGGTTAAAGCAGTGG
>Ga0126373_10001130_pt1 | contig 18694 bp, 31 predicted proteins | sample PanSoiMetPlot_11_FD_92545 | JGI IMG/M metagenome (GOLD analysis project Ga0126373, IMG submission 92545) | Tropical forest soil microbial communities from Panama - MetaG Plot_11 | ecosystem: Environmental > Terrestrial > Soil > Tropical forest > Bulk soil | place: Panama | collected 2016-02-17 | reverse complement strand
TTTCAGAGCGTTGTACCGATAAGATCGGCACATCTCCTGACCGGTCGAGTCGTATCGCTGTGAGCGTCGCACGCCACAGTCGCATCTCTCCCAGACGATGACGTTGCCATCTACGACAGCAGCATCAACGGCCTTCCAGTCGTGGACATGATGGTTCAGCATCCGTTTCACCTCCTTTCGTTACCGCTCGCCATTACTAGGCCAGTTAATGACGGCCCGCCACCCCGGGCCGTCAATGGTCAGTCTAGCTAGTCGAGCTGGGCTGCGAACTTCTCGAACATCGTGGCGACCTCCTCAGCGGTCCCAGCGATATCGTCGTTGAATCCGGTGAGCTGGTAAGTGTCGTCGCCGGCCCAATCCGGGAAGAACTCGCGCACATAGCCGGGCAGCCACCGCTCGACGGCGGCGACAGCCTGTACCGAAAGCACCTGCTCGACCCTGCCGTCGCTGTTATTGAACATCGCGCAGAACCCGCCGGACTGTGCCGGCTCGCCCTGCTCCCAATACTCGGCGTACTTCCGCATGAACTCGGCGCGGTCCCGTACTTCTCGCTCGATTCTGTTCATTTTTTCGTCTCCTAACTTGTAGCCGTGCATTACATTACTCCTTTCGGTAGTGGGTACATGACGATGAACTTGTGGCCTAGCCGCTCGTGCATCTCGGTGTCGGAGTACAAGTCCAGCCCGAGGTCACTCATGAACGATGCCGCCCACTCGATCGCCTCGGCTACCGAGCTTGCGGTGTGAATGACAGTCGGTGTCCCGTCCATCACGTCAAGGAACACCGAGATACTCGTCGAGATGACCAGATTCCACGGCTTCCCGTTCATCCACTCGGCCCCATATGGGATCTCGTCTGCGGTCATTTGATCTCCTCGACGAGACACCTGACCTTCGCCTTACCGCTCCTCTGGGCGGTGAAGTACTGGACGGCGACCACAATAACTTCCTTGCGTACACCGTCCGCGCTTACCACAGTCATGATCGTGTCGACGTCGGCGTCGTCGGCGTCAGCTATCACACCGTAGAACGACGCCCAATGGTACTCTCGCATCGCTTGTCCTTTCATTGGTTGCACTTCTGACCCGTTCGACTGTGAACTGGAAGGCGCACAGCCGCGCAGGAGCGGCCGGGGCCATCCCCCGGCCGCTCCGCCTGAAGGGCGGAGTCATCTCAGTTCATCGGTCATTCCCACATCCCTTCCGTAGCGGCTAGCACCTTTTCGTACACGCTTTTGAAAAGCACCAGCGATGACTCTTCACCGTCGTAGTTCTTGGCGGCGACCGCCAGCCCGAACATCATCAGGTTGGCGAAGGCCACTGCTTCTTCGGCACTGAAGTCCAGTATCAGCATGTGATCTTCCATGTGTTTACTCGCTGTCGGTCAGTCTTCGTCCCTCAACAGCCAGGCGACCCCGTCGGCGCTCACCGCGACGGCACCAGGTTCGTCAGGTTGTCGATGCTGTCACGAACGGCGGTCAGCTGGTCCTGGGCGTCCGTTGCCTGCGCCTCGAGCTCGCCGATGATCGCGTTCAACTCCTCGACGTTGATCTCGCTGTTGGCGTTATCCCTCGCCACCTCGCGACACATGTCCTCGCAGTGTACGATCAGCGCCTGGATCTCCTGGTATATTCGGGGCAGACCGTGCCTTAGCTCCTGCACCTGCTCCTGTATGCGGCCGGTCTCAGCGAAAATCCGGTCGTACTTGTGCTGCAACTGCGAGTGCAGATGGCTTAACGCCCGCTGCAGCCCTTCGACCTTCGCGGTCTCAACCATTACCGTTCCTTTCAATGTTCACTCTCTCCTCGCCCGACATGAGCCAGCTAATCACCGCCGCGATCTCCGCGGCGGTGAATGGTTGGTTCAGCCTTCGTCCCCGGGGCCGGCCAGCTGCTCGCCGATGAAGTTGTGGACTATCTCCAACTCTTCGGCGTCGGCCAGCCAGTACCTTCTCTCGCCGGTCATCATGTGCTCCACGCCGAACTGCCACATGATCTCGCCGGCGTCGTCGCTGGCCTGGGTGTCCTGCATGATGGTGAACCGGACGACACCGTCATCAAAGACCAGGTCCTCCGGCCCATACTCTATTTGGTACTTCTTGTCGTCTGCCATCAGTTGATGACCTTCACAACCGCACCGTCGCGGATCTCAACCCGCGCATACCAGGTATGCGGGGCCGGATAGTGAGGGCCCTCCACGGACCCACAGCCGTTCACCACCGCAGGGAACTCCCCAGGCTCGAACACGGTCACACGCTCGCCGGCCTTAACAGCCTCGCGTAGCGCTTTCTTCGTCTTGAAGTTCGGTCGGACGTACACCCTATTTCCCTTTCCCTTTCTGGCCCTTGCGAGCCTTAACGGCCGCGATCACGGCCTCCCAGTTCTTACCGCTGACGTCAGCCATGCTGCCGTCCCCTTTCATGTTTTCCGTTCCTGGCTGGATGCCAGGGGCGAACGCTCCAGAACCTCCGAAGAACCTCCGAACCGTTCGACTCTGAAAATCAGCCGGCGCATATGGCCGCGCCCGCGCCGCAGCCCCCCCCGGTCTCCCGGGGGGGGCTGCGGCTGCGGTTAACCTGGCTGGCACCGCGGGGGACGCTTAGGCCGCGACCCCCTGGCTGGCCTGGTAGCTGGCCGCGATGACCGCGTCAACCAGGGTTGACTGGTCATCAGTGGCAACGCTCACGCGTTCCAGCCTCCATGCCGCGGTGTCTTGCCACGCGGGCGCGGTCTCAGCCTCAGCCTGGTCCGCGGCCTTGTCCAGCCAGATGGTCTTCAGGCCTTGCCTGGCCTCAGCTAGCTGCAGATCCGCGAACCCAGCGCCCCCCGCGACTGGGGTTACTCCCCCATTGTGGGAGGCCATGTGCTCGCGCAGCGTGTGGGAGAAACTGCCAGGGTTGCTGCCAGCACGCTTGATGGCACCGCAGACCAGGCACGTAGCGCGGAAGTACAGGCCCCCATGACCGCGGGCCCACACGCCATTCTCTGGCCCCTGGCCGGTGCCAGAACCCCCCGCGGGGGGTACAGGGGGACGCTTGCCCCCTATGGCACCAGTGCCCATGCCAGACGCTTGCCTGTAGCTGGTATACGCGACGCCCCATTTGGACACCGCGACCGCGGCCGCGTTGACCAGTACCGCGGGCACTGAGGAATAGGGCTGGTCTGCCAGAGACTGCAGCCTGGTCGCGGCCAGCACGTAGTCCGCGACTGGCAGGGTCTCTAGGGTGGTGGACAGCTTGCCTGCCAGGTGATGCGCGGCCGCGACCAGTGACGCGAGCATGTCCGCGTCCCCATCCTCAAGCTTGCCCAGGACATGGTCCCAGTCATTGCCTATGGCAATGTGCTGGGGGTCTGTCACCGCGACCCCCGCGGACCTTGCCGCGGTGATGTTGGCGTACTTGACCAGTTGAGTCAGGGGGGTCGCGACCGCGTTCACCGCGCGGTCTGACTTGGCCTCCTGGTAGCGCTTCACCGCGGTCTCAACTTCCGCGGCGCCCTTGTCCAGCGCCGCGACGTCGCGGCTGATGCTGGACAGCTGAGCCTTGGCCTGCGCGACCATCGCGGCCACCATCTGGGCCTCAAGGTCCGCGGGGGTCTCAGGGGCCTCCGCGGGGGCCTCAGGGGCCTCAGGGGTGGGCTGGCTGGTCTCAGTGGCCTCAGGGGCCTGAGTGGCCTCAGGGGCGCTCACAGAGGCCTCAGGGGCCTCCTCCGCGGGGGTAACCGCGGTGGTGGTCTCAGGGGCGCTCTGCTGCCGCGGCTGCTGCCGCGACTGCTGGTTGCTGCTTGTCATTGCTTTGCCTTTCATGGTTGGGTGTCACCCCCCTTCGCGGGGGGGTGGTGCCAGCCGCGGCCGCGACCCACCGCAGGGGGGTACCCCTGCGGTTCTGACATCTGGTCGCGCTGGCTGGTCACGTGGCAAGGGTCTCACACCGCGCCCCCCGCGGTCAACCCGCGACTGAGACTCCCCCCCCTGCGGCCGACGTGACACGTGTGTGACGGCGACGCCGCGGCGCCATTTACCCTGTATCACGCAAGTCTGACATGGTGTCATATCACGCGTCTGACAACAGTCTGACAACGTGTCATATCACGCGTCCGACACAAGTCAGACGACCACTCATACAGCCGTCACCCCCCAGTCAGCCATCTGTCAAACAGATGGCTGACAGCTGTCACACTTCTGTGACACAGTTGTCACGGCCGTCCGTCCCGTCTAGCCCCCTCCGGCCCCTCCGGGGCCGGAGCGTAAGGTGGCTGGAACCGCCACCGAAACGAGAAATAAAGATATCGTTGACTTTTTGTATCCGCCTGCTATGTTGACGGTTTGTGGGGAATAAACAGGCGCGGATAGCCGGGTTGACGGCCGAAATCGAGTCATTGCGACGTGTGAATGCGACTCTCGTGGACAGATTGTTGGATCTCGCGGGCAAACCGCCGGTAGTTATTCAGCCACCGGATACGTCGGAGATCATTAAGGCGGTAGCTGAGCTTGTTAACGGCTGGAGGACTGTAGCGGACACCCAACCGGTACCGCAGCTCGGGTTTGACGACACGGTTGACCGGGAGCGCATCGAGGAGTTCGTGCCGCCTTGGGAGCAGATGGGTGATGTGGTAGCCCGGGCCGGCTGGATCAACCCACCGAATAACGGTGCTTACACGCCGTACGTGCCGGGGGCGGGTAATGTCGTACCACCGGAAGGAGGAGTGGAGTAGTGGGCAGGTATAAGGTCCCGCGCGGTCCGTACCAGCGGCATCCGTCGACACCGAAAGAGGCGGCTCTACGACATGTCGTGTCGGAGCGCTACAAGGACATCGAGAGACGTGTCATCGTCGAGGACATACCGTCGATATTCGCCTTCCCGGCGTTTATCAACGATATGAAGAACGTGAAGTTTCTCGCGGACGGATCGTTACTGATGTCGCTGATGATCCCGCCGTCGTTCATCGACGACATCTACAAGTACCTGCCGCACATGACTGGACAGCCGATGGCGATAACGATGGAGCCGATTCAGGTGACCCTCGAGGACCTGACCGATAGTGCCTGATATTCGCCTAACCGAGACTATCTCGATCTCCGAGCGAGATATCACCGACGAGGAGAAACGGCTCGCATCGAAGTACAATGCTCTGGTCGACGAGTGTCTCGACTGGGCCATGCTACAGATGAAATACGGGATGCACGAGACACGCCTGCAACTCACCGGGCGTGTACTCACGACGGCAGCTCGCCTAGCCGGCATGGAAGTTAAGACACAAACGGAAACCCATCGCATAGCATTCCAGAACCTACTACACGAAATGACGACAGTCGATGCCGCTGAGGTTGCAGCCGCTATTGAACCAGCTATCTATCAAGACGAAGATACCTGATATACGGTCGCTCGACATCAACTACATCGACCCGAAGCACGGCGATCTCGGCTGGGCGCAACGACCGTTCATTCGTGAGATCGAAAGACAGTACAATGCTGGTCTACCGGTACGTATCATCACTCTCAAGGCGAGGCAGCTCGGGATCTCGACGGCCACGGAGGCAGTACTGTTCCTTTGGTGCTTCCTCTTCCCGGGAACGAACGGGCTTGTACTGTCGCACGAGGACCCGCAAGCCCAAGAACTGTTCCAGATGACGAAGCTGTACTGGGAGACATGGCCGCACCGTGGCCTGTACACCCAGCGGTACTCGACTCGCAAGCAGCTGTACTGGGCCGAAACCCGCTCGCAGCTTCGAGTCGCGACAGCCAAAAACGAGCAGTCCGGCCGAGGGTCCACCATCCAAGCTCTCCACGCCTCCGAAGTCGCCTACTGGCAGGACCCGGCGAACCTATGGTCGGGCCTCGACCAGACCGTCTCACAACATCACGGCTCTATCGTCGTTCTCGAGAGTACCGCGAACGGGGTCGGCAACTGGTTCTATGATATGTGGCAGGCGGCCGAAGAAGGCTCCATCGACTATAAGCCGCTGTTCTTTCCTTGGTACCGTCATCCGGAGTATCACTTCGACACACCGATCAACACGAAACTTGAGCTTGACGCGGAGGAGAAACAACTCCGCCGAATCATGGACTCCGAGGGCTACGACGACGAGTTCATCTACGGTTCTATCGCGTGGCGACAATGGAAGATCCTCAACTCGTTCAACGGCGACGTCGAAGAGTTCATGGAGGAGTATCCTTCCACACCGGAAGAGGCGTTCATAACATCGGGAAAACCGATCTTCTCGCCGCACCGGCTGAAAGAATGCTATGTCGAGCAGAAAGGGCTACGAGGCTACTGTCACCGCGACCCGTCCGGCTACGTGCGTTTCGTACCCGACGTCTCGGGTAACCTCACGCTCTACAAACGGCCCAATCGCGACGGTCGACCGGATCGCTACTTCGTCTCCGGCGACCCTTCAGAGTCCATCGCAGGCGATCGTGCTTGTATACAGGTCATTAACCGCGGTAACTGGGAGCAGGTAGCGGTCTGGCACGGTCGCATATCGCCGGTGAACTTCGCGGACGAGATGATGTTGATCGGCGACCTGTTCAACCATGCTATGTTATGCCCGGAGGTCGAGGGTGGCGGCCAGGCCACGATGGCCCGCATCTTATCCGTAGGTTACAACAACATCTGGCTGCACAAAACGGCTGACCGGCTCCGCGGCTCGTTCAACGTGTTCGGGTGGTCGACCAACTATCAGCGGAAACAGTGGTGTATCGGGTTCTTACAACGGCTCATATACGATAACTCGCTCACCTTGCACGACCGCGTTACTTACAACCAGCTACGAAACTATGTGCAACGCGACGACGGCACCTGGGGGAACTCGGACAACATCACCCACGACGATGCCGTCATGGCCCTCGCGATCGGTGTGACGGCCTCGGACCGCGAAGGGCCATTCACGCCCGACTCGGCCCGCCATTCGCAGACGATCCTCGACATCTACCAGCAGGAGTACGACACTCAGTACGACGTTGACATCTACCAGTCGGATTCTGAGCCCTCGTTCGCGGGTTAGCACTACCCGTTCCGTCGCTGGTCTGGGACAATCCGCAGCGTGGCAGAAGGCGAGGGGCCGCAGAAGGAGCTGCCGTGCCGTTTCAGTCAGAAGCCCAACGCCGATTCATGTGGGCGCAGCATCCCGATATCGCAGAAGCTTGGGCTCACGGCAAGTCCTCTGTTACCGGCAAACGCGAGCCGTCGCGTAGCTCCCGGTCTGCTCGCGGTCACCGAGGGAGTACTGGCGGGTATCGACATTTGCCTCGGCACAAATCTAGAAAGTCGAGACGGTAATGGCCGCTAGTTACCAGAAGTTACGCACCACATCTCAGCCGTACGTCGGTGCCAACTACACGATCCCGGTCCAGTCGATTCGCGAACGCCAGCTCGCTCTTCTCGCCGCTATCGTCGCTGGGGGGCCAGGCTGATGCCGGCCACGGCAGCGCAGCTAATGAACCTGTCATCCACGGCCGGCGGTCTCAACGCCGAGTCCATCGAGGAGCGCATCCTGTCGGTACTGGCTATCATGGCCACCGGCTCATTCCCGGACGGCACCACACCGGCGGCTGGTATCGGCGGGGCCGGCGCTCTCCCACCGGAGACGATATTCCCCAGCCAGCTGACCGGCGGTCCCATCGCCCCGGTCACCACCACCTGCACAATGTACTTTCGGAACGTCGGCGGGGTCGCGACCGTCACATCCGTCAACATCGGTATCACGGCCCAGTCGGGGAACATCGGTGTCGCTGTGTACTCGTCGGCGGGAGGGCTGTCACCGCCCACCACCCTCCTCGCTACCACCGGCTCGATACCTTGTCCTGCGGCCGGCATAGTCAACATACCGCTCGGTACGTCTATCCGCATCGACCAAACTTGCTATTTCGCGGTCGGAGCCGACAACAACGTCGTCCATTTCACGTCCAACGCGCCGTCATTCGCGGTGTCAGCGTACGGTGCCGGCTCCGGCTACTTCTCGAACGGTGCGTTCCCGCCGCCGGCCAACCCAGCGGGCGCGTCGGCAATGTACGGAGGTGCTATCTGGATGTCGGCGCAATGATCCCGCCGCAAATGCTCGGCCAGCTGCAGCAGAAACCGCAGCAGAAACCGCAGCAGAAACAGCAACCGCCGGTCAAACTCCGCACGAAACGTCCCAAAGCCCGCCCTAAGCACCGCAAAGGCTCCCGTGGGGGCCACCGACTAGGAGGATCATCCCGCTAAATGGCAACCATGGCTCCGCCGCCCCTGCCGTCCCGCCAGACGATGGCACCCCCGACGCTCCCGACGCTGCGTCTAACCGGTAAACGCATGGGCAGACCGTCCCTTCGGCGTTCTTCTCGTTGAGACACGACGGCACCCACCTTGACTGCTTCGGATGCAAGGTTCGTACCGTCACGATCCGCAATAGGTCGGCGTTCCAGCCTCATTACAACCACTCGGTGGGTCAATATGTCGACACTGAACTCGCCTTCACCGACGCTCTTAAGCGCCGTGCAGAGGAGAACACGATCGCGACCGGCACCGACCATGCGTATGAGATGCGAGACCCAGCTGAACTTGCCCGTCATACGCCATTTCCTGATCACGACGACATAATCAACGACCAGGCGAGAGCACTCAGAGACAATGCCTAGCCTGCCCGACAAGCGCTATCAGGGCCCGCCACGCGACGGCGACATCGAAATGTACGACATCCCGTCGAACCAGTGGATACTCACGTCGGGGATGGGGCAGATAGTCGGGCCGGTGGGGCCAGCAGGACCGCCAGGACCGACCGGACCCACCGGTCCTATCGGCCCTACTGGTCCTCAAGGCCCTCAAGGGCCTCTCGGTTCTCTTCCAGCGCCGGTCACAAGCGGAGGGCTACAAACATTCGTTGATAACGTCGGCGACGTGTGGATAGCCAAACCGGGAGTTGACGGTGGAACGTGGAACAGACCGGCCGATGTCCTCCACGCCAGGATATATCGTAATACGGCAGCTACTCTCACGCCGACGAATAGCCTGTTCACGTACGATACGGTCTTCCGCGACCTGTGGGGCATGTTCTTATCGCCCGGCTTCACCTGTCCGCTCACCGGTGTCTACCAGGTTTACGCGCAGGTCGGTGTTACCGGCACGGCGTCCGACCAGTGGCTGAACGTCCAGATACGCCGCAACACCAGCCAGCTGTACACGAACACGAACTCGCAGATGGGGCAGACGAACGCGGGTCTCCTTAACGCCCAAACCCTCGTCAACATGTTCGTGAACGCCGGCGACAACGTCTCGGTGTGGGCGTACACGTTCATCACGTTAAACGTCGTGCTCGGCAGCACCACAACCTATCTCGGCATCGACTACCTGGGAACCGGCTGATGCCGTCCGGCGCGTCCGTAGTAGCGAAATCGGAGCTAGACCCGCTTCCACGCTCGTACTCGACGTCAACAACCGACCTCGAGAAAGTGTCGTACCTTCGTAACCTGTTCCAGGCGGCCCGCGACGCCAAACGAACACGCTACGACTCGTGGCTGAGAAACTACCGTCTCGTCAACAACCGCATCTCGGGCTCCACGTACACGTCGTGGGCGCCGCAGCCTCGCGACTCGGAAATATTCCCGCTCCTATCCAACTGGGTAGGGTGGATGACCGACCAAGAACCCGAAATCGTGTTCTTTCCCACCGCTGATCCGTTCTCGCAGTTCTACCAAGCTATCCGCCAGGCCGCTACCGACCTTACCAACCTGTATGCGACTAACTATGACGCCGAGAACTACGAGGCACAACTGAAACTCGCCCTATGGGACGAGACTATGTATGGACTCGGGATCGTCAAAAACGTGTGGGATAACGGTGCCGCGGGCGGGGCGGGTAACGCCGTCATTCGCCGCGTTGATCCCTGGTCGTTCTATCCTGATCCGTTCGGCACCAGCATGCTCGACTGTGAGTATTTCGTCGAGGCCCGTCGCGTATCGTGGAACCAGCTGTACCGCATGTATCCTCGCACCGCTCGCCTCCTCCGTTACCCTTCATCGTCAACGGATGGCATCGACGAGCGACCCAACATATACACGGATGGTAATACGCAGCCTAAGGCCCCGTTTCTAGGCAGCTATCCGCAGGGATCTCTCTCGGTCTGGAACCGCTCTAACAGTTACAAACGAGGGTTCGACCCCCTCCCCGGCTATGTCGTCTATGAGTTCTGGCTGAAAGAGAACTGGCAGGACCCCGACATGCCCCCGCTTACCGACATACCGTGGGGTAACGAGAAGTTCGCGCAGGCCCGCTGGAAATGTGTCGTCATGTGCAACGGGCAGATCCTCTTCGACGAGTGGGCCGACGACCTTTGGGACCACGGCCAGCACCCGTACTCGGACTTCAAATGCGACGACATAGGAGAGTTCTACGGCATATCGCTCGTCGACCATCTCGCCTACCCACAGATCTACATTAATCGTCTACTCACGGCGGCCCAGCACAACACCGAGCTTATCGGTAACCCGATATTCCTCGAGCCAACGAACTCCGGTATCTCCCGCGCGGGTATTATTAACCGTCCCGGCACGCGCCTTCCGATCAACGCGCAGCAGTCGGCGGCTGCTGGTGGTAACCTGCCACGCTGGCTAGAACCGCCACCGCTCCCGCCGCAGCTAATGGAACTCGTCCAGTTTTGGATTGAGCGGATGGAGAACATCGCGGGCCTTACCGGCGTCCAGAAAGGTCAGGTACCGAACCAACGCTCCGCCGAGGGTGTCATCCAGTCCGTACAAGAAGCGGCGATGGTCCGTGTCCGCAGTGCCATGACCAACTACGCTTGGATGCTGCGCGACTCAGCGTTCAAGATCGCCGACCTCATCGCCCAGAACTACACCGAGGCTCGTACAGTAGCTATTCTCGGACCCGACGGTGGGTTCCTGCCACTTTATCTAGCCCCGCACCACTTCTACGATCCCGCCTCGAAAGGCGACACCCCGCTCAAGTTCGTCATTCGCGCTGAGTCCGGTCAGAATAAGCCGACCTCTCGCAACGCCCGTATGGCCGAAGCTGAGAAACTGTTCGCTCTCGGCATCGTCGACGACCAGTATGTTCTCGACAACCATGGCATCAAGGACGGCGACAAGATTCTCGACCGGCTCTACTACAAGCGACAGAACCATTTGATCGGCTCACCAGGCCAAGCATCTCAGCGGCAGCGTACCGGCCGCACCACTTAGCGTTGACCCGCCTACCCGCTCTCCGATAGGACTTCCACAATGGCATATAAGGGCGCTCACAACCCCGAGAACGTCACCAGGCAGGGCCGCTCACGTCCTAACCCTGGCTCGTGGGAGGGGGGCCGTGAGGACTTCGAGACCATCTGGACGTTGAAGGGCCACAAGCTCGCCCCCTTCGGCCATACCGACGGCGAGGACGCCGCGAAGATCTCCCGTAACCATAACCGTCTGGACGATACAGACGGTTTCTGCTAGGAGTCGCGTAGACGATGATCACCCGCACACCTACTACCGAAAGGAGACGATAATGGCCCGTCGTGGACGCAAGCACCATCGGAAGTAGGCGATATGGGGAAGATCGCTACCAAAGTCGGTTACCCGTCGGGTTCAGACTCCGGCCGTAAGACCCGTAAATCTACCCGCAAGTAACCTGGCGGTCTCCCGGTGACGACGCATCGCTACGCCGGGAGACCGCCCACTAAGGAGATACCCAATGACCCGAGGTAAGAAACATCGTTTAGGTAAGCGTGGCACTCGCCCGGGTCGTGATACGACTAATCGCTAGTGCCCTGTCTACCCACCACTCGTATCCGCCGTCGTCGCATCATCAAAGGAAGATAAATGCCAGCCGAACAGCTCCCCAAAAAGGGCACAAATCAGTTCATGCGGATGGGTCATACCGCCCACATCTACGGTAACGATCCTGCCGTCGATGCCAAGGGCAATATCACTAAGCCGCCCAGAGAACTGAAAGCCTAATGTCGGCCACGCCGTTCCACGATGTTGCCGTCGATCTACGCACCATCGCCGACCGTGTAGAAACACTCGGTGACCAGGTACACACCGGCCAGTACACGGTGCCAGAGTCAGTCGAGCCACCCGCCGAGGGAGAAACGCCGCCGGAAACCCCGCCGTCGTTCGAGACGACAGAGGAACTCCCCGCCGAATAATGGCTGCCTCGTCTAAGCATGCCGGCTCGGTCGTCGAGATACTGCTGGAAGTGCAGCAGCTACTCGCTCAGGCCATGAGTGCTCCGGACGGCCAAGCGCACATGCAGGTTATCCAGGCGCTCCAGCAGGGCATCGCCCAGTACATTCAGCAGGACCGGCAGAAGGTTCGCGGTCAGGCGACACAGATGGGTCGGCCTGGTGGCCCTGGTGGGCCGGGCGGCGGGGGTCCTCCAGGCATGCCCGGTGGACTCGGTGGTGGCGGCATGGGCGGCATGGGCGGCCCGCCCGGTGCCGGCGGTGCCATGCCACCCCAGCAGATCGCCCCCGGTGGTGGTGCCGGCATGTCCGGTTTCGGGACCCCTAACCCTGACGAACTCCGCCGCACTCTGGCCGGGCCGGCCGCTATCGGAGGTGGAGCGTTCTAGATGGCTGACGTCAAACCAGACGACAAGCTTTATCTGTGCAAAAAATGTGACTTCCCGGTAACCGTCTCCTACGACGAGGATGGTCAGCCCCGTGTCTTCTGCCGTAACTGCCAGGGTGATCTAGATGGCTGACCCGGAACTCTCCGCCCTGTTCCCCAACCTGGCCGCGTCCCTCGATAACTGGGACGGCCAACAGTCCGTCGCAGACGATGGCCACAACGATCCGTCGCACGCGGGGGTCACAGACGAGCAGATTGAGGCGGAACTCCGCCGCATGGGTGCCCTTCGTGCCCCGCTAGCCCCGCTCGTATCAGGTCAGCAGCCGCCACCGACCCCAGAGTTCGCCAACAATGGCCGCATGGTCCCACCGGGAGGCAGAGCGACGGTAGAGCCGCCGCAGCAGCCGGAGGAGCCGGAGACACCAGACCTTGTCGCCCAGCCATCAGCCGACGAGGTTCCCGGCATCCCGGATGAGGGCGAGGGGGAAGAGTCGCCCGAGACTCCCCCCTCGCCCCCGTCAACCCCGTCAACTGCGGCCCCGGCCCCGGTTTCTCGCGACCAGGTTAGTATCGCCGGGCAAGACTACGACCGGGCTCAGCTTGAAGCCTGGGCGCAGTTCGACTCTCTCGTCCGTACTGACGCCGAGTTCCGTGGCCTCATCAGCAACTATCTGCAGCGCCGCTCAGGCCAGGCCGTACCGCCCATACCAGAGTCTCCTCTCGCTCCTACCGGTCTACCGGAACTCCCGTCGCTCCCCGAGCACTACGCCGAAGACCCGACTATCGCCGGTCTCTACAATGTGGTCCGGGCTCAACAAGAACTACTCGACCGTACGGTACGCGAGTCCCGCCAGGCACTCCAAACGGCCTCATCGAACACGCAGCGGACCTACATCGACATAACCAAAGGGGCGATGTCGGAGTTCGCGGCCCAGCGCAAGCTCGACGAGCCGACGATGAACTCGATAATGAAAACGGTCGTCCAGTCGGGCCTGGCGAACACGTACATGCGAGGTGTTGACCCTATAACTGGCGAGAACACTAACGATCCTCGCACCGGGCAGCCAGATCCGTACCAGGCGATCATGCGAGCGATGGATGTGGCCTACTATCTGGTCCCCGAGACCCGCCAGGCTGAAATAGACCGAGGTGTCCAATCGCGTATTGATCGCGCCACCAAGGACGCCGCCCGCAAACAGAAACTTGCCGGCGTGTCGGGCGCTGCCGGCTCAGTTCCCCGAACCCAATCGGTCCCGACCGAACCCCGCGACCGCTATGACGCAATGGTCGAGGAGATGCGGCAGATGCAGAATGGGTCGTGGATCGGTGACGGAAACTAACCCAGGAGCATAAATGGCAACCCCGATCGGTACCAACGAGATCAACTCGATCTCGCGCAGGTACATCTACCCGACACTCGTCGACAACGTATACCGTTCTAACCTCATGTTCTTCCGGCTCAACGCGCGGAACAAAAAGATGTTGCAGGGCGGGTACCAAATCGAGATCCCGCTCGTCTACACTCGGTTCGCCGCTGGCGGCTTCTACCAGGGCTTCGACATGCTCGACATCTCGCCGTCCGACACGGTCAAAAACGCGGCGTTCGACTGGAAGCAGGCGTGGGTGCCGGTCACAGTAGACGGTCTCACTCTTATCCGCACCGACTCGCCCGAGGCCGTCGTTAACTTCCTCTCCTTCCAGTTCGAGCAGGCCCAAACCGAACTGGCAGAAATCCTCGGCTCCGGTGTCTGGTCGAACGTCGTGTCGAACAACAAGTCGATCGACGGCCTACAGGGCGCGATCGACAACGGCTCGGTCGCGGCCACGTACGGGGGTCTGTCCCGCGCCACGAACACCTTCTGGCAGTCGAACGTGTCGACTATCACCCCGCCGCTCTCCCTCGTCTCCATGATGCAGATGTGGGGGGCTTGCACCGAGGGCGGCCGCCACCCGACCATCATCGTGACGACCCAGAACGTGTACAACCTGTACTGGGCGCTCAACACGGGCGTCAACAGCACTTCGGGTGTGCCCGGCCAGGCGTTCCCGGTGCAACCGCAAGGGGTTGACGTACAGCTCGGCCAGGCCGGCTTCACGAACCTGGTCTTCAACGGCGTCCCGGTTTGTGTCGACTCGCACGTCCCGCCCGCCCAAATGTACTTTATCAACGAGGACTACCTGTACCTGTACGTGAACCCTCGCGCCGATTTCAACATGAAAGAGTTCCGCGAGCCGGTCAACCAGGATGCGATGACATCCCTCATCCTGTGGGCCGGTAACGTGTGCGTTAGTAACTGCTTGCGTCACGGCAAGCTGCTCGGAATCACCTCGTAAGGAGCCCGCCATGCCTATGAAGCAGCTCGCTAACGACTATGGTGCGTGGACGGCCGGGGCATCCTGGCAGGTCACTAACCCGGTCGGCAATACCATGTCGCAGGAAGTCGTTGACTTTATCAATGGCTCCGGTATCACTCTCTACACCGGTGATGTGGTCGTAGTCGGTACCTCAGCGGCGACTCCAGATCCGACCGGGATCAATGTCACGTCTACTGCGACGGCGCAGTCACCGTATGTTGTTGGGGTCGTGGGTGGCGAGACGAACATGGCCTATGCGGGTGGTGGTATCCCGTCAGTGACCCAACCGGTAACCTACTTTACGGCTACCACCACGGCTTCGGCGACCGTTCCCGATACTACAGCAGTCGCGACTGATGTTGGTAAGGGTGTGTTTGGGCCGGGAATCCCGGCTGGGGCCTACATTATCTCCGTTACCCCAGGTACATCGTTCGTTATGAACGTGGCCGCTACCGCAAGCGGCCCGAACCAGCTCTCCAAAGGTCCGAGAGTGTCGTCAGTCGGCCCGGGCTGGCTTGGTATCCCGTCCGGTGAAATCGTTCCAGTTGTCATCCAAGGATGGGCGTATATTAATATCGGCGGTAACACGGTCGCGGCTGGCGCTACCCTCTCGGCGTCAGCAACGGCCCGCGTCGCGGCGGTGGCTGGTACCCCCACTCTCGGCTGCCAGATCGGTACCGCTCTCGAAGCCCAGAACGGGGCCGGTGTTATCACCTCCGGGGACGGCTCAACGTCCGTTCTCATCCGCGCCTGGATCACCAAAGCTTAGGAGTCCGCGTATGCCGATCAAAATGATCCAAGGCGACACGGCCTGGAAGGCTGGTGCGTCGTGGGATACCGGCCCGCCTATCAACACCGGCTCGCAGGTCGTGATCGAGATGCTGAACTTGTCGCCGAGCGTGCTCTACACCGGTGATGTGGTCGTGACCGGTGCACCTACCGCTCCTGATCCTACCGCGGTCGGTGCGTCCACCACTACGACAGCCCAGTCGCCGTATGTCATTGGTGTTGTAGGCGGTCAGACCAACACGCCGGGTACGGGCGGGTCACTACCTAATCAGCTGGCTCCGGCTCTCAATATCATCGGTACTGTCGGCGTCAGTAACCCGACAGTCACGGCGACTACCCCTGCCCCGCAGGCATCGTGGGTTGGACTCGCTGTCTCCGGCTTCCAGATTCTACCGAACTCGTATATTGCCTCTGTTGTCGTGGGTACGTCGTTCACGATGAACCAGAACTCGGCACCGGGGACGATACAGACCGGAATCCCGCTGTTGCTCGGTCCTCGCCCCGGCTCGGTGGGTCCAGGCTATCTCTCGGGTGTCTTCCCATTCGGTGATCTAGTACCGGTCGTCATCGCAGGCGTCGCGTACGTAAACATCGGATCATCGGCAACAGCGGCTGGCGCTCAACTATCGACGTCAACTGGGGCTCGCATCGCCTCGACTACTGGCTCAACGCTCGGTAATGGTCTCGGTGTCACCCTCGAAGCTAATACGGCTGGTGTCCCGTCCGCGGATGGTACTAACACCCTGGTCCGCTCATGGATAACGAGGTCCTGATGCCGGCTACCCAACCGCAGGTCAAAGTCGGCGACATCCTTAAAGTCGAGAACGTCGGCACCCGCATCTTCCGTGGCATGTGGGACATGGTCGACTACGTTATCGCCCCGTTCCAATCCGATTTTATGCCGTTCGAGGCGGTCAAACTGTTCTTCGGGGACCCTCGAGCGACCGATAAGGTGCGCTCAGTACACGACGTTCGCGGTATTGTCGGTTTCCTGCCCGACCGACCATCCGAAGTTCGCCGCCTTCGCCTCATGTATGCCCACGGTTTCGGTGATTACACCGGCAAGGAAGGCCCGGATGTCGTCTGGGAGGCCGACAAAATCCCGCAGGTCCGCGTCACTACCCTCAAAAACGAGCGTGTGTTCACGGTTCTCGACGATCCGCAGGGTACAACGGTCCTTCCTGCCGCTACCACTATCTCCCAGGACGCCGAGCTGAAGGACGTGGTACGCCAGCAGGGCCAGCTGATCCGCTCGCTGATGGACCGCCTGGGCGTCGCCGGCACCGAGGACGTCACCACCTATCCGGTCGAGGTCCGCGAGAACGTGTATGATCCCGAACTTGACGAGATCATTCCCCGCCCTGACGCCGAGACGGCTTCTACTCCCACTATCTACGATGAACTGCCCGAAGACCGCTGATGTAAGTGCCTATCCCTGATCCATACGACTTCTCGGACCTTGTCACCATGACAAGGTCCGAACTGCGAGAGCAGCTCGCTATCATTATCGCGTCCCTGTGCACCGAACTGGAACTCTGCGCCTATATTCGCTCAACCGATGGGCGATCTAACGAGTATTTCGAGCATGAGGGCCAGCGTGACTCGCTTACCGAGCGGAAATGGCTGATATTGAAGCTGATCGACACGATAGATGCCAGCTAGAACCGAACCGTTCAATGATCCGAACCTAACTATCGTCTCGATAGAGGATTTCACGCCGGGTATATTCACGTTCTCGCGTGGTAACTATCCGCAGGTGGTCACTCCGCGTGCACCGATTGGCTCTGCGTCTGCTATCGGTACTTATCGCTGCTATGCGATCGCTAACTATGGGCTCGTCCCGTTCCCGACATACCGTACTTTGATTAACTCATCGGTATCACTGCCTAACGGGGGCTCTGAGAGCATCGCCGCTATGTATCCGCTGGCGTCAAATCCTTCGGGGCTAGTACCTGACGCTATCGTGTATGCGACTAACACGGTAACGCCGGGATCACCTCCGACGACGGGGTTCGCGGTCCGCTGGATACCAGCGACCTCGCTACCGTCATCGTCGACTTTGTTCTACTCAAACTCGGGTAGTAATCTCGGCAGCGATCATCTGTTCTTCGCGGCGGGGGTGTTCATACCGCCGTTCAGTCCGCCTACGATCTCTAATCCGACACGGTCAGTAGCTATCGTTGATCCAACGACCGGCACTATGACATGGGTTACTGCTCCAGCGTGGAACGGCACTAATACGACAGGGACTATTACCTCGCCTGGGGTGTGGAATACGACCGCCCATGTGTTTTTCGTTAATAACCGTATGTGTTTCGAGATGATCTCGAACGAGGCGTTGTTGTACTCGAACCAGCAGGCGGCATCAGGGATCTTCTCGTCCGACCTTAACGCTATGAATAACTTCTCGGGACCGAACTTGTTCTACCCGGAGATGGGTATTGGTATCGGCACTTGGGGATCGATCAGCGATGGCGAGTTCTTCTTCGTCTACCAGGGGGGCGGAGGAGTACTCGTGTACGGTGACCTGGCCTTCCCGACCTCGGCGGTCAAACTACCGGGACTGGCCGGTACTGGTAATGCGGACGGTCCTGGCGTAGAGACTTCGGTTGGACTCGTGTATGTGACTGACTTCGATGGCGCCTACGTCTGGAACGGTGGTAACACGTCGACGAAGATCTCGCAGGCGATTAGCGACGACGTGCTATTCCGCGGGTCGCCATTACCGGCCCCGTTCAGCAACACGGCTCGTGCCAGTGCTCATAACGATGTCTGGTCGAACTGGGTTATGTTCGCTAACAACTGGATGTGGGACGTGCTGACCGGGTCGTGGTGGAAGGTTGAGGACCCGGCGGTCAACACGATGATGATGCACTGTCCGTCCCTAGTTACGACCGGGGTGTTCTACTCGTCGGACTGGATGGCGGTTAACAATACAGGATCAACGGGACCAGTTACCGTGCATATCTTCGTGTGGGATCGCACGATACCAGCGACAACATACC
>Ga0126373_10001129_pt1 | contig 18701 bp, 17 predicted proteins | sample PanSoiMetPlot_11_FD_92545 | JGI IMG/M metagenome (GOLD analysis project Ga0126373, IMG submission 92545) | Tropical forest soil microbial communities from Panama - MetaG Plot_11 | ecosystem: Environmental > Terrestrial > Soil > Tropical forest > Bulk soil | place: Panama | collected 2016-02-17 | reverse complement strand
CCGCAGCTTCGTCTACTCAACCGGCCTGCCGCCGGCGACGGTGGCCGCCGCCGCCGCCGCGCTCGACATTATCGCCGGCGATCCAGACCTGGCGGCGAAGCCGCTGCGCAACGCGCGCCGCTTCAGCCGCGCCGCCGGCTTGCCCGACGCGCAGAGCGCCATCGTGCCCGTGATCTTGGGCACGGCGGAGCACGCGCTTGCGGCGTCACGCCGGCTCGAAGAGGAAGGCTTCCTCGCCGTCGCCATCCGACCGCCGACGGTGCCCGACGGCACGGCGCGACTGCGCTTCGCGTTCACCGCCGGTCATGCCGATGCCGACATCGACCGGCTGGCAGCGCTGATGCGCGAGCGCGTGCTGGCGTGAGCGCGATTTTCGTCACCGGCGCCGGCACCGACGTCGGCAAGACCTTTGTCGCCTGCGGGCTCGTTGCTGAGTTTCGCCGCCGCGGCCACGCGGTCGCGGCGTACAAGCCGCTAGCCAGCGGATTTGACCCCACACACCCCGCCGCCAGCGATCCGGGCGCGCTGCTGACCGCACTCGGCGAGCCAGTTTCTCCGGCCAACCTCGACCGCATCGCGCCATTCCGTTATCGCGCCGCGTTGGCGCCCGACATGGCGGCAGCAGCCGAAGGAAAGCGCATCGATTTCGATGCCGTCGTCGCTGTCTCGCGACAGGCGGCAACCGTCGCCGAATTGGTCGTCATCGAAGGCGTCGGCGGCGTGATGTCGCCTATCACGGAGCGGCACACCGTCATCGATTGGATCGCCGCATTGCGGGTGTCGGCGTTGCTCGTCACCGGCACCTACCTCGGCGCACAGACCCATGCGCTGACGGCGCTGGATGCGTTACAACGTCGCAGCATCGCCGTTCACGCCGTGGTTGCAAACGAAACAGCGGGTTCGACCGTCGGCCTGAGCGAGAACATGCGCTCTCTCGCGCGTTTTACGGCGTCCGTCCCGGTCGTGGCAATTCCGCGCCTGTCATCCGGCGCATCGCATCCCGCCTTCGCCACCCTCGCCGACCTCTTTTGCGGCACGCCGACGCATGTTAGATGAGGGCCGGGGAGACAAGAAAAAATGCGTGTGGTGATTGTTGGTCAACAGGCCTTCGGCAAGGCCGTGCTCGATGCTTTCGCCGGTCGCGGCGACCAGGTTGTCGGCGTGTTCAGCCCGCCAGAACAGCCGGGCGCTAAGGCCGATCCGCTTCGCGCGGCCGCCGTCGAGCGCAAGATTCCAGTTTTCACGTTCAAGGATTATGGCGCGGCCGAAGCGCTCGATACGTTGCGCAATCTCAATGCCGATATCGGCCTACTCGCCTTCGTGACACAATTCCTGCCGCAGCCGTTCGTCAACCTGCCGAAGCACGGCATGCTGCTGTTCCATCCGTCCTTGCTGCCGCTGCATCGCGGACCGTCGGCCATCAGCTGGGCGGTGATCAACGGCGAGAAACGCACGGGCCTCACCGTCCTGCGTCCGTCGGACGGCCTCGACGAAGGCGCCATCATCCTGACACGCGAAGTCGAAATCGGCCCCGACGACACGGTCGGCACGCTCTATTTCGACAAAATTTTCCACATGGGCGTCGCCGCGATGATCGAAGCGGCGCAGGCGGTGGCCGATGGCCGCGCGCATGAATCACCGCAGGACGAAAGCCTCGCCACCTATGAAGGCTGGGTGCGTGAGCGTGAATCGCAAGTCAATTGGTCGAGCTCGATCGACCGGATTTACGATTTGATCCGCGGCTGCGATCCAGCGCCGGGCGCCTGGACCAAGTATCGCGGCCAGAAGCTTTTTCTGTTCGACGCGCGCAAGCGGCCGGCAGCGACCTTCGGCGCGGTGCGCGGCCTCAAGGCCGGGCAAATCGTTGCGTCCACGCCGGAGGGCTTCAGCGTCTATGCCCACGGCGGCTTCGTCGAGATCAAGCGCTGTCGGCTCGGCGACGGCAAAAAGGTTCCTGCCAGCGAAGCCGGCATCGAAGCCGGGGTCATCCTGGGCGAATGACGCCGCCCAGCGCGGCTTAAGCCGCCTGCGTCTCCTGGTGCCAGACTAAAAGCCGGCGGCGGATGATTTCCATCGCCTTGACCAGGATCATGCCGACGATGGCGATGGCGATGATGTAGGCAAAGACGCCGGGTGAATCGGCAAAGCGCATATCGGTCATGATCGAGCCACCCATGCCCTCGCCGCCCATCTGCATCTCGCAGACGATGTCGACAATCAGCGCGATCGGCAACGCCACTTGAAGGCCGGTGAAGACCTGCGGCAGCGCCGCCGGCAGCGCGATCTCCCATAGGAAACGGTGGCGGTTGACGCCAAGGCTCATCGCCGACCAGGTCATGTATTTGTCGATGTTCTGGGTGCCGGCCCAGGCCTCGACGATCACCGGAAAGATCGACGAGAACGCCACCATCAATACCTTCGATGTGTCGAACACGCCGAACCACAGCATGAAGATCGGCAGGAAGGCGATCTTAGGCATCGGCAATCCCACCGACACCAGCGGATCGAAGAACCAGCGTACGGCGGGAATGCGCGCGATCGACACGCCGAGCATCACGCCGCCCACCGCCGCCAGCACGAAGCCGATGAAGGTGCGGATCAGCGTCAGCACGATGCCGTAAAGCAGATCGCCCGAAATCAGATCGTGCCACAGTCGGTCGAACACCACCGGCACAGACGGCAGCAGGAAGTCCGAGAAGACGTGCGACATGGCGGTGAGCTGCCACGCGGCGAAGAATGCGATGCCCGAACCCACGCGCAGCGCGGTGAGAGTGGCCTCGCGGCGGCCGAGCTCGCTCATTCCCGCCATCGCAGCATCCGGTTCATGAAGAGGAGATAGACGCGGTCGGCGAGGAAGCCGAACGCCGAAACCGTCAGCACCCCGGCGAACATCGCGTCATAGACGCCGCCGTCGCCGAGAAACGAGATCAGGTATCCGATGCCGTGCTGGCCGACGAGGAATTCGGCCGCCACCATCAGGATGAAGGAAATCGCCAGTGCGTTGCGGATGCCAGCCATGATCTCGGGCAAGGCAGCCGGAATCACGACCTCCCACAGCACGCGGCGCCGCGACGCGCCGAGGCCGAGCGCCGACCAAATCAGCGTCTGGTCGACGCCGCGCGCGCCGTTGTATGAGCTCAGCACCACCGGCAGCAGGCAGCCGGCAAAGATCGAGGCGATTTTGGAATTGGGCCCCAGGCCGAACCACAGGATCATCACCGGGATAAGTGCCGATTTCGGCATCGGATAGAGGCTCTTCATCAGCGGGCTGACGATCGCCTCCACCGGCGCGTACCATGCCATCAACACGCCCGAGCCGACGCCGACGATGATGCTGAGGCCGAGCCCCACGACAACTTCGTAGAGCGAGGTCATGCCGTTGCTGACCAAGCTACCGTCGGTCATCAGGCCCCACCACGCGGTCACGACCGCACTCAACGGCGGCAGCGCATCGGGATTGATTACACCGATCGTCGGCGCGAGTTGCCAGGCGATACAGACCACGATCACCGGTAGCGCCCGCCACAACGCGCCGACGAGACGTTGGGCCAAGGGGCGCGCCGCGGTGCGCCCGGTGTCGGCCTCGAGCGCGGCTGCACCGCTCATTCGCGGGTGCCCTGGGCGCGGATCGCCTCGTCGCGCACCAGCTTCCACAGATGGTCGACCTTGTCGGCGAACTCGCGCGTCTGCAGAAGCTCCTCGCCGCGCGCGTTGCTTTTGAACTTAGTGTCGACGATTTCCTTGATGCGGCCCGGTCGCGCCGACATCACCGCGACGCGATCGGCGAGATAGACCGCCTCGCGTACGTCGTGGGTGACGAATACCACGGTCTTGGGCGCGCGTCGCATGATCGCGAGCAGCTCTTCGTGCATCAGCGCGCGGGTTTGCGCATCCAGCGCGCCGAACGGCTCGTCCATCAGCAGGATTTCCGGCTCGACCGCCAGCGTGCGCGCAATGGCGACGCGCTGCCGCATGCCGCCCGACAGCTGCGACGGATAGCTGTCCTCGAAACCCTTCAGATGGACCAGTTCGACGAATTCCTGCGCCCGCTTCTCGCGCTCGGGCTTGGCCATGCCTTGCTTTTCGAGACCGTAGAGAATGTTCTCGCGTACTGTTTTCCATGGAAAGAGCGCGAAATGCTGGAAAACGATGCCGCGGTCAGGACTGGGGCCGTCGACCGGCTTGCCGCCGACCGTGATCGCGCCGCCTTCGACCGGAATGAAGCCGCCAAGCAGGTACAGCAGCGTGCTCTTGCCGCAGCCCGACGGCCCGAGCAGCGCCAGGAACTCGCGGTCCGGAACGTCGAGCGAAACGCCTTCGAGCGCAAGCACCGGCTTTCCGCGCGGCGGCCGGTACGTGTGACGAACCTCGCGGAACGAAATCCCTGCCATGGTCAAACCGGCTGTGTCAGTGCAGGCGCTTCGCCGCCTCGGTCACGAGCGAGATATCGGCGTACTTCTTCACGTCGATCGGAATGTTGAGGAAGCCGAGTTCCTTCTGCACGTTGAGATTGTTCTGCAACGCCGTCAGATTCGGCAACGCATTGATATTGCGGTAGTTGTCCTTGTGCGTGAACAGCCAGTCGGAATATTCCGACGGCGGCTTCTTGGTGAAGTCGGCGACGATCTTGATCGCTTGCTCGCGGTTCTTCGGATCGTAGAACCAGTGCAGAGCGCGGATCCAATCCTCGAAGAAATCGACCAGCACCGCGCGATGCGCCTTGATGAACGGCGCGCGCGCGACTAGCAGCGTCGTCTGCGCCGGCCCCATCGCGTCGCCGACGGTGAACAGCGTCTTGAGATTGCCCTGCTTATGCGCCTCGATCGAGAACGGCATGATCATGGTGGCGAGATCGATCTTCTTCTCCTCGAGCGAGGCCAGCATGTTCGGGAACTGGACCTCGACCACCTGGTAATCACGATTCGCCTGAAGACCGTGGGTCAGCAGGAATTTCTTCGAGGCGATGTCGACCGCGCCGCCGATCGCGTTGGTGGCGACGATCTTGCCCTTGAGATCCTCGGGCTTGGTGATGCCGCTGTCGGCGCGGACCATGTATTCGCTGGTGTAATAGCCGGGGATGCCGTCTTGATAGAGGTCGGCGACGACGCGGATGTCATCGAGGTGCGCGTTCTGGATCGCCAGGCCGAAGGACGAGAAGGCGAGCGACGCGAAATCGATGTTGCCCGAGGCCAGGCTGGTGATTTGCGGCGTGCTGCCGCGGAAATGCGTCAACTCGACCGTGTAGCTCTTGCCGTAGTGCTTGAGAATCGCCGGGTTGCTGAACAGCACCGCCGTTAGTTGGCCGGGGACAACCGCCCAGGAGATCGTGATCTTCAACGGCTCGGCAGCACGCGCCGGCACAAGTCCGGCGAAGACGGCGGCTGCGAATGCCATCGCCATCGCCGCTGCACGAATCTTACGCATCTTTTATCCCTCCCCGACCGTCGGCTTACGCGACGCTTGCAGGACTTTTGCGGTCCCACCTTCGAATGTCAACCCATCCTCGAACATGTTCGGACTCTGGACAGGAGCATGACGGAATGGGCAGGATCGCCGCCCGCGACCATGCCGGGACTGTGACTCCATGCGTGAATTCGACCTCGGCCGGGCCGTGCCGCGAACCGAAGATTTGCTGCTGTTGCGCGACCGCGGACGCTACACGGACGACATCGCCTTGCCGCGCGAAACTCACCTGTACGTGCTGCGTTCGCCGCATGCCGCGGCGCGGATTCGCGGCGTCGACGCCACCGCGGCACAGGACGCGCCGGGCGTCGTCGCCGTGCTCACTGGCCATGACGCCGCCGCCGACGGGCTGGGCACATTGCGCGGCCGCATTGCCCGCAAGCGGCCGGACGGCAGTCCCAACTACCAGCCGGCCTATCGCATCCTGGCGCTCGACCGCGTGCAGCATGTCGGCGATCCGGTGGCGGCGGTCGTCGCCGAGACGCTGGCGCAAGCCAAGGACGCCGCCGAGTTGATCGTGGTCGATTACGAGATTCTGCCGGCCGTCACCGACACCGCCGGCACGCTGGCGCCCGGCGCGCCGCAGGTGTGGGACGAAGCGCCTGGCAACATCTGCTTCGTCGAGCATGTCGGCAATGAAACCAAGGTGAAAGAGGCGTTCGCGCGCGCCAAACATGTCGTGCGCCAGCGCTTCGTCGTCAGCCGCGTCGCGGCGTCACCGATGGAAGGCCGCGCCGCCCTCGGCTTCTACGACACGCGCGAGGAGCGCTATACGCTGACCGCCGGCTTGCAGGCGCCGCATCTGATGCGCGCCGATCTAGCCGACAATATCTTCAAGCTGCCGGCGAATCGTTTCCGCGTGATCTCACCCGACGTCGGCGGCGGCTTCGGCATGAAAGGCAGTGCGTTTCCGGAATACGCGCTGGTGCTATGGGCGGCAAAGCGTGTCGGCCAGCCGGTGAAATGGTTTGCGGAGCGTGGTGAATCCTTCGTCGGCGACCATCACGCACGCGACAATGTCTCCGAAGTGGCGCTGGCGCTCGATGAAAAGGGCAAGTTCCTGGCGCTCGACGTCGCGACGGTTGCCAACATCGGCGCCTATATCGCATCGAACGGGTTGCATGTGCCGGTCGGCAATCTCGGCGGCCTGGCCGGCCCCTACACCACGCCGGCAATCCACGTGAAGGTCATCGGCGTCTTCTCGAACACCAACGCGACGTGCCCCTATCGCGGCGCCGGGCGGCCCGAGGCTTCATTCTGCGTCGAGCGCGTCATCGACATGGCCGCCGCCCAACTCAAGATCGACCGCGTCGAGTTGCGCCGGCGTAATCTCATTTCGCCATCAGCCATGCCGTTCAAGACCGGCCTAGTCTTCACCTACGATTGTGGCGAGTTCGAGCACGTCATGGATAAGGCGCTGGCGCTCGGCGATTGGCCGGGCATGGCGGCGCGCAAGAACGCGGCGCGGCGGCGCGGCAAACTTTATGGCGCCAGCGTCGTCTCGGTGATCGAGGTCGCCGGCGGGCCCGCAGCCGCGCCATTCGAAGAGGCCGCTGAAATTCGCTTCGATGCCACCGGCAGCGCCACGCTGCTGCTCGGCTCGCACAATCATGGTCAGGGTCACGAAACCGCGTTCCGCCAGCTTGCCAATCACTTCCTTGGTCTCGCGCCCGAACAGGTGACGGTGATCTATGGCGACACCGATAAGGTGTTCCACGGCCGCGGCACCTTCGGCTCACGGTCGCTGTCGGTCGGCGGGGCCGCGCTGCAACTGGCGGCCGAGCGCGTCATCGAGAAAGGCAAGAAAGTCGCCGGCCATCTGCTTGAGGCCGCCACCGCCGACATCGAATTCGCCGACGGCAAGTTCACCGTCGCCGGCACCGATAAATCCATCGACCTGACCACGGTCGCGCGCGCATCGTTCAATCCGATGCGGATGCCGCCCGGCCTGGAAATCGGCCTCGACGCCAACGCCGTCTTCCGGCCGCCCGCCGGAACCTTTCCCAATGGCTGCCATATCTGCGAGGTCGAAATCGATCCCGACACCGGTGTGACAACGCTCGTGCGTTATGCGGTGGTCGACGACGTCGGCCGCGTCGTCAATCCGTTGCTGCTCGAAGGCCAGATCCACGGCGGCATCGCCCAGGGCGCCGGCCAGGCGCTGTGCGAGGCGATGATTTATGACCGCGACAGCGGCCAGCCGCTCTCGGGCTCATTCATGGATTACTGCATGCCGCGCGCGACCGATTTCTGTCCGATCGAAGTCGACGAACACAACGTGCCGTCAAAAAGCAATCCGCTCGGCATCAAGGGCGCCGGCGAAGCCGGCTGCGTGGGCGCGTTGCCGGCGGTGATGAACGCGATCAACGACGCGCTACTGCCGCTCGGCATCCGTCATTTCGACATGCCGGCGACACCCGAGCGGCTGTGGCGGGCGATTCAGGCAACGCGCACTGGCACCTGAGGCATTGGCTTCAGCTGATCGCCAGCAGCGCGAGTGCCGCAACCGCGGCGCACAAGCCGCCGACCTTGCGCCGGGTCCAACCCTCGCCGAAGACGATGACGCCGAACATTGCCGCGACAACGAACCCCATCTGAGCAATCGGTACGATGACGCTCGCCTGGCCGTGCTTCAGCCCATGCAACAGAAAGAGCGAGGCCGCGAGCAGAACCGCCGCCGACGGCCCCGAATGCCAAGCGAAGCCGCGCGGCGGCCGGACCGTGCGATTGCTCCAACAGGTCGTCGTCGTGACCAGCACGGTGAAAACGACCGATTGAGCGACCAGCATGGCCGCAGGCGTCGCGCCACCGATGATGCCGAGCTTGTAGAAGAAGTTTGCGGCGCCGACGGCCAGCGTCGCAATCAGAACGCGGCCCAAAGCCCGGCGTGCTGCCGCGGGGTCGCCTTGCGCGCCGTGCCATGAACCGCCCAACAACAGCCAGCCGGCAACGAGCGCCAGAAGAAATCCCGCGAGCTTGCGCGCCGTCAACGGTTCGCTAAGACCGACCATCGCCAGCACCGCGGTGATGATGAAATTAAGCCGGAAGACCGGCGCGATGACGCTGACCGAGCCGGTGCGCAGGCTGCGGGCGTAAAGGTAAAAGCCGATGAGAAACGCGACGCCCGCGGCGCTGCCCCACAGCGCGGCGGGCCGCCAAACGAACGTGCCGGTCAACCAAGCATAGGCGATGATCGCGGGACAGAAGAACCACGCCTGCCCCATCAAGAACGAGCCTGAGGCCAAGCCGCTTTGGGCCGCGCGCTTGTAGATGACGTCGCCCAGGCCATAACAGAGAAGCGCGGCCAGCGCATCGATGGTTGCGCCGCTCATGAGGGTCTCATGGTCCGCTCAGTGGTTCGGCAGGTCCTTGCGGCGAACGACACCTTGACTCATGCGCGGCGCCTCAATTTGCGGCGTGTTCGCGATACCAGCGATAGGCATCGACGAGCCCTTCTTTCAACCGAATGCGTGGTCGCCAGCCCATCGCCTCGAGCTTGCCGGTGTCGAGGAGCTTGCGCGGTGCGCCGTCGGGCTTCGACGCGTCGAAGCGGAAGGCGCCCTTATAGCCGACAACGTCGGCAATCGACTGCGCAAGCTCGGCGATGGTCAAATCTTCGCCCCAGCCGACGTTGACATGGCTTTCGTCGGAATAGCGCTCGATCAGGAATACCGTCGCGTCGGCGAGATCGTCGACATGCAAAAATTCGCGTCGCGGCTTACCGCTGCCCCAGATATCGACCTCGCGTGCGCCGGCACGCTTGGCGTGGTCGATTTTCATGATCAACGCTGGAATGACGTGGCTGCCTTCGAGATCGTAACGATCGCCGGGACCGTAAAGGTTGGTGGGCTGGGCGGAAATAAAATCGCATTGCCATTGCCGGCGATAGGCGGCGCACAGCTTCAGGCCGGCGATCTTGGCGACGGCGTACCACTGATTCGTCGGCTCGAGCGGACCCGACAGCAGTTCGGCCTCGACCATGGGCTGCTTGGCGAGGCGCGGGTAGATGCACGACGAGCCGAGATAAAGCAGCTTCTTGACGCCGCTTTGCCGCGCCGCCTCGACCAGATTTCCGGCGATCATCAGATTGTCGTAGAGAAATTCCGCCGGCCGCGTCGAATTGGCGAGAATGCCGCCGACCGTCGCGGCGGTGACGAACAGTGCGTCGGGCTTGAGCTTGCGCAGCAGCGCCTCGACCGCGTCCTGCCGGCGCATATCGGCTTCGATCCGCCCGGCCGTCAGCACCGTGCAACCGGCGTTGCCGAGGCGGCGCACGACCGCGCTGCCAACCATGCCGCGATGACCGGCAACCAGCACGCGCTTGCCCGCCAAGGGAAAGATCGTGAGCGCCGCCGGCGCCGTTTTCGGTTCGCGCATCAGCCAACGCCCGTCGACGCGGCGCCGCGCGCCGGCGTTTCAAAGCCGGCGCGTTGCAGCGTCTTCTCCTGCTGCGCCAGGCCGAGATCGTGCTTCACCATCAGCTTGATCAGCGCCTTGAAATCCACCGTGGGCCGCCAACCGAGAACCTTGCGCGCTTTCGACGCGTCGCCTTGCAGCGCGTCGACTTCGGTCGGCCGCAAGTAGCGCGCGTCGAGCTCGACATACTTCTTCCAATCGAGGCCGAGCTCGCCGAACGCGACCTCGACCAGCTCACGCACGGTGTGCGATTGGCCGGTAGCGACGACGTAATCGTCCGGCTTGTCCTGCTGCAACATTAGCCACATCGCCGCAACATAGTCGCCGGCGAAGCCCCAGTCGCGCCGCGCCTCGAGATTGCCGAGATAGAGCTTGTCCTGCAGCCCTTCCTTGATGCGTCCGGCGGCGCGCGTCACCTTGCGCGAGACGAACGTCTCGCCGCGCCGCGGGCTTTCGTGGTTGAACAGGATGCCGTTGCAGATGAAAAGGCTGTAGGCCTCGCGGTAGTTCACGGCGTACCAATGCGCCGCCGCCTTGCTGGCGGCATAGGGGCTGCGCGGCTCGAACGGAGTCTTCTCGTGTTGCGGCGGCTTGGCACCGCCGAACATCTCGGACGAGCCCGCCTGATAGAAGCGGACCTTGCGCCCGCCGTGCGCGACGTGATCGCGCAACGCCTCGAGCAGCCGCAACGTGCCGAGCGCGTCGACGTCGGCGGTATATTCCGGCACCTCGAACGACACTTTGACGTGGCTTTGCGCCCCGAGATTGTAGACCTCGTCGGGCTGCACCTTTTCCAGTACCCGGCGCAGCGCCGTGCCGTCCGACAGATCGCCGTAATGCAGCGTCAGATTGGCGCCGGTGACGTGCGGGTCGTGATAGAGATGGTCGATCCGGTCGGTGTTGAACAGGCTGGCGCGACGCAGCATGCCGTGCACCGCGTAACCTTTGCCGACCAGCAATTCCGTCAAATACGCCCCGTCCTGGCCGGTGACGCCGGTGATCAACGCGCGCTTAACCATGGGCTGCTAAGGTCCTCCTGCGGGCGCGATTCTATTACAATGTCGGCCGTTCCGCGACCTGCCTGTGACGGATAAGCCTTGAGGACTCAAGGCGATTCGAGGCATTTTGGCGTTTAGGGACCCGTTTCGGATGAGCGAAGCCACCGCCCGCAAAATTGACCCGCAGCCCGTCCCGTTGCGCGCCGCTGACCTCACCATCGTCATTCCGACGCTCAACGAGCGCGAGAACATCCAACCCCTGCTCGAACGCCTCGACTTGGCGCTCGCCGGCACCCGTTGGGAAGTGATCTTCGTCGACGACGATTCGAAGGACGGCACGCCCGAAACGGTGCGCGAAATCGGCCGCAGCGATCCGCGCGTCCGCTGCTTGCAACGCATCGGCCGGCGCGGCCTGTCGACGGCCTGCATCGAAGGAATCCTGGCGTCGGCCTCGCCCTTCGTCGCGGTGATGGACGCCGATTTGCAGCACGACGAATCACTGCTGCCGGGCATGCTCAATGTCCTACGCCATGAGCCGTACGACATCGTCGTCGGCTCGCGTTACGTCGCCGGCGGCGGTGTCGGCGAGTGGGACAAGACCCGCGCCGGCATGAGCGGTCTCGCCACCAAGCTATCCCGCCTGATTTGCAAAACCGAGATCGCCGATCCGATGAGCGGCTTCTTCATGCTGCGCCGCGACATGTTCGAGAGCGCGATGCGCGACCTGTCGGGCCAAGGCTTCAAGATCCTGCTCGATCTGCTCGCGTCGGCGCCGTCGACACCGCGGCTCAAGGAGCTGCCGTACCAGTTCCGCACGCGCCGCTACGGCGAGAGCAAGCTCGACACGATGGTGGCCTGGGAATTCGGCATGCTGTTGGCCGATAAGCTGGTCGGCCATATCGTGCCGGTGCGCTTCGCGCTGTTCGCGACGATCGGCGCGCTCGGTGTCGTCGTCGATCTGATCGTGCTGTCGCTGTCGCTGACGGCGGGCTTCGGCTTTATCGCCGCCCAGGCGATTGCCACGCTGGTGGCGATGACGTCGAACTTCTTCCTCAACAACGTCTTCACCTACCGCGACCGGCGGCTCACCGGCTGGCGCCTGTGGCGCGGCCTGTTCTCGTTCTACGTGATCTGCGCGCTGGGTGCGGTTGCCAATGTCGGTTTTGCTGCCTTCGTCTTCGCGGGCGACGCGCACTGGCTGGCCGGCGTCAAAGGTATTCCGTGGCTCGCGAGCCTTGCGGGCGTGATCGTCGGCTCGGTGTGGAACTACGCCGTGTCCTCGGTCTTCACCTGGAAGCGCAAGTAGCGCTCGGCGTTATTGCCGGCGTTGCGGCCGCAAATGATAGCGGTCGCCGGCGATCTTCTCGAACATCACGTCGATCATCGGGTGGCTGATCGGACCGTTTTCGGAATCCGGCAGTAGATTCTGTTCCGAGACGTACGCCTCGTACGGGCCGCCTTGGGCGTTTTGCGCCAACAAGTGATAGAACGGCTGATCCTTCGACGGCCGGCGGTCGGCCGGGATCGATAGATACCATTCCTCGGAATTGTTGAAGATCGGATCGACGTCGTAGATCACGCCGCGGAACGGATAGAGCCGGTGGCGCACGATCTGGCCGACCGAGAACTTGGCCTGCCGATAAATCACTTGGCCGCTGCAACCCATGGGGGCCCCCGCCGCCGCGCCGTTGTCATACGCTGGAAACCTTAGGGTGATTCTGTTGTCACGCTCAAGCGACAACGCGTCGAGTCTCGTCGAAAATCAGCGCTGGCCCTGATAGCGACGCGCCAGCCGCAACAGCTCGAGATCGCAAGTCTGTTTGGCGATCTCTTCGAGATCCTCGAAATAGGTGCGCAAGCCGGCCGGGCTCAAGCGACCGATCAGCCAGCCGACGAATTGCTCCGGCGTCTTGACCCAGGTGGGCAGCGGATCGAGCCCGTGGCCGATCGGCAGCACCGCGCGCAGGATGCGCCAGCGCCGACGCCGCAACTGCTCGTCGACGGGATCGAGGTCGGCTTCGAGCACCCACCCCGGGCGACTTTGCGCGCCACCACTGCGTCCGACCATAGCGACTCAACCCCCGCGTCGAGGCGCGTGGTTGAAGCCCGCGCCGCGTTAAGATTACCAAAAGGTAATGTTAATATAGCTGAGAGAATTACTATTGCAAGAGCAAAAGCACTCCAGTCGACGCGAAATATTCGATTGTTGCCGCCAAATAGTTAACGCGAGAATGTCAAGTCGAGCGCGGATCGTTAATCTTCCGTCGGCCGGTTTGCCGTTCGCGACGGCGCCGCGTCAAGCGCGCCGACGACGGCAGCGACGCGCGTTAAATGTCATTGCGAGGCGCACCGCGCCGAAGCAATCCAGGGCCACCGGCTGGATGGCTTCGCTCCGCTCGCCATGACGCCATCACGGCGTCAGATTTCCGCCACTTCGCGGATGCCGGGCACGGTTTGCAGCGCGGCGGCGAGGCGCGGCGTCACCTTGAAGCCGCCCGGCAGCGCAATTTCGACTTCCCGCGCATCGTCCAACGCCACCACCACGCTCACCCGTCCCCGCCCGCCGCTTTCGGCGGCAACCGCCTTGCGCACGCCCGCCAGGGCCTCTTCGCGCTCCAGCACCAGCCGTAGGCCGGCCGCCGCGCCCGCGGCGACTTTGTCGAGCGCCTCGATCCGCTGCGCCGTCAGGCGGAACGTATCGCCTTCGACCCGGATATCGGCGGTGACTAGCAGCGGTTGACCGGAATCCAGCAGCGGGCGGCTGTCGCGCAGCACTTCCGAAAACGCCATCACCTCGTAGATGCCGCTCATGTCGGAGACCTGGAGAAAGGCGAAGCGATTGCCGCGCGCCGAGGTGCGCTCCTTGCTGCCGATGATGACGCCGGCGAGCTTGACCCGCGTCTCGGCGCCCGCCGGCCTGCGGGCGAGATCGACAAAACGGAGCACGCCCAGCCGCGCCAAGCTCTTGCCGTAAGGGCTGAGCGGATGGCTGGAGAGATAGAAGCCGATGGCCTCGAATTCCTTTTGCAGCCGCTCGGCCATCGCCCAATCGGTCGCCGCCGGCAGCGCCGGACCGGCGGCCGGACTCGCGGCGCCGCCGAACAGATTGACCTGCTGGCTCACGCGCTCGTTGGCGGCGGCATTGGCATGACGCAGCAACAGCTCGATCGCCGCGAAGGCCTGCGCCCGGTTGGGGGCGATGGCGTCGAAGGCGCCCGCCTTCACCAGGCTCTCGAATTGCCGCTTGTTGAAATGTTTGGGATCGATACGCGCCGCGAAATCGAACAGATTCTTGAACGGGCCGTGTGCCGCGCGCTCGGCGACCACCTCGCGCATCGCGCCCGATCCCACGCCCTTGACCGCGGCGAGCGCATAGCGGATCGCACCGCCCTCGCCCGCCGCCTCGACGGCGAATTCGACATCGGAGCGGTTGATGTCGGGCGGCAGCAGCTTGATGCCGAGCCGGTCGCATTCCTGCCGGAAGATATTGAGCTTGTCGGTGTTGCCGAGGTCGAGCGTCATCGACGCCGCCATGAACTCGACCGGATGATTGGCTTTCAGATACGCCGTCTGGTAACCGACCAGTGCGTAGGCGGCGGCATGCGATTTGTTGAAGCCGTAGCCGGCGAACTTGGCCACCTGCTCGAAAATATATTCGGCGAGACGGTCGTTGACGCCATGCGCCTTGGCGCCGTCGATGAATTGTTTGCGCTGCGCCTCCATCTCGGACTTGATCTTCTTGCCCATGGCGCGGCGCAGCAGATCCGCACTCCCCAAGGAATATCCCGACAGCACCTTGGCGATTTCCATCACCTGTTCCTGATAGATGATGATGCCTTGGGTCTCTTCGAGGATCGGCTCGAGGTCGGGATGCATATATTCCGGCCGCTCGCTGCCGTGCTTCACCGCGATGTAGCGCGGAATGTTCTCCATCGGACCCGGCCGATAGAGCGCGTTGACCGCAACGATGTCCTCGAAGCGGTCAGCGTCGAGCTTCTTCAGCACGTCGCGCATGCCGGCGCCTTCGAGCTGGAACACGCCGACGGTCTCGCCGCGCGCCAGCAGCCGGAAGGTCTTGCTGTCATCGAGCGGCAGATTGCTCAGATCGATCGGCACCTCGCGCGCGGCCAGCAGATTGCGCGCCTTCGCCAGCACGGTCAGCGTCTTGAGGCCGAGAAAGTCGAACTTCACCAGCCCGGCCGCCTCGACATACTTCATGCTGAACTGCGTCACCGGCATCGACGAGCGCGGATCGCGATACATGGGGACCAATTCATCAAGGGGTCTATCGCCGATGACGACGCCCGCCGCGTGCGTCGAGGCGTGGCGATAGAGCCCTTCGAGCTGCAACGCGATCTCGATCAGCCGCGCCACCTGCGGGTCGTCGTCGCGCATCTGCTGTAGCATCGGCTCGCCGTCGATCGCCTGCTGCAAGGTCACCGGCGCCGCCGGATTGTTCGGCACCATTTTGCAGATGCGGTCGACCTGGCCGTAAGGCATGCCGAGAACGCGGCCGACGTCGCGCAGCACCGCGCGTGCCTGCAGCTTGCCGAAGGTGATGATTTGCGCCACGCGATCGCTGCCGTAACGCTCCTGCACGTGGCGGATGACCTCGTCGCGCCGGTCCTGGCAGAAATCGATGTCGAAATCGGGCATCGACACGCGTTCGGGATTGAGAAATCGCTCGAACACGAGGCCCAGGCGCAAGGGATCGAGATCGGTGATGGTGAGCGACCAGGCGACCAGCGAGCCGGCGCCCGAGCCGCGGCCGGGACCGACTGGAATGTTCTGCGCCTTGGCCCATTGGATGAACTCGGCGACGATCAGGAAATAACCGGCGAAGCCCATCTTGACGATGACGTCGAGCTCAAAAGCGAGCCGCTCGCGATAAGGCGCCGCCGCCGCGTTGCGTTGCGCTGCGTCGAGATCGGCCGGCAGTGCCCGCGCCAGGCGGCGTTCGAGGCCCGCGGCCGCCGCTTCCTGGAGCTCCGCGGCCTCGTCGCGGCCCGACGCGCTTTTGAACGGCGGCAGGATGGGATGGCGCGGCTCGGGCATGAAGGCGCAGCGCTGCGCGATCACCAGCGTGTTGTCGCAGGCTTCGGGCACGTCGGCGAAGGCGATGCGCATCTCGCTCGCCGATTTGAAATAATGCTCGGACGTCAGCCGTTTGCGGTTGCCGTCGGCGACCGTCGTGCCTTGCGCGATGCACAGCAGCACGTCGTGCGCCGCGTAATCATCGCGCTCGGCGAAATGAACGTCATTGGTTGCGACAAGAGGTAAGTCGCGCGCCAGCGCCAATTCGATCAGCGCCGCATCGATGCGCTCCTCGACTGCGGTGTTGTGGCGTTGCAGCTCGACATAAAGCCGGCCGGGAAAAAGCTCGGCAAGCCGCGTCAGGATCGCGTCGGCCGCCGATGCCTGGCCTTCGCCGACGAGCCGCCCAATCGGGCCTTTCGGACCACCGGCGAGACAGATCAGGCCCTCGGTATGGCCGTCGAGCGCGGCAAGATCGAGCTGGGGCCCTTCGGCCGGTGCGCTTTCGAGGTGCGACTTGCTGACCAGCTTGAGAATGTTGCGATAGCCCGCCTCGCTTTGCGCCAGCAGCACCACCGGATCGGGCGGCAGCGGCGGGCCGATGCGCGCAGCGCGGTTGCCGTTCTCGCCATCGCTACGGCGGATACCCAACTCACATCCCACAATGGGCTGCACGCCGGCCTCGCTCGCCGCCATGGCGAATTCGAGCGCGCCGAACAGATTGCCCGAGTCGGCGATCGCCACCGCCGGCATGGCATGGCGACGGCAAAGCGCGACCAGATCCTTGATCTTGATGGCGCCGGACGACAGCGAATAGGCCGAGTGAACCCGTAGATGGACGAAATCGGCATGCGCCATGACATCAGCTTGGCACGACCGCTACCGCGATCAAAGCGTGCCGGCGCATTTATCCTCGCGTTTCGGACTCGATGACCCGGTTCGACTCGGAAATTGGCTTCGTTTTGTCGATTTTAATGTTTTCGCTGCCGGCGCCTATCGCATCCAGGCCAGCAACCGCGATGGCAATCGGCGGCGCGACGGCTTCGCCGCGGCGCTGCGCCTGCCGCCGCTCGAGTTGCATCTGGGCGCGGCGTAATGCGCGGTCGAGCGCCGACTCGTAATGCGCGAGGCGACCGAGCCCGTAACCGGCATGTCCGAACGCACGGCCGTATTGGATGTTCTCGATCTGCCAGCCCTTCAACCTTTCGACCGCCTCGTCGATCAAGCCAGCTTCCGCGCGGGCCGCACGCCGCAACCGCCAGGCGCAGATGACGATGCGCTCGACCAGTTCCTCCTCGACCGCGTCGGCCGGCGCGTAGACGGCACGCAACTCCGCATGAAAGGCGGCGAAGCTTTCCGCCGCCTCGTCAAAGAGCACGACCCGCTGTGCCGTATAAGACCGTGGCGCAGGGCATTCACGCGAGCCAGCGCCTTGCCCGCTGCCGTTTTGGGTCCTGTGCTTTTGGCGGCGTTCCGCCGGTTTGCCGCCATTTGGGCTGGACTGGCCATCGCTCGCCTTCCGTACGCATTTGACCGTTATTTACGTACACTAAGCGTACACTCGTGTCAAGGCGTGTTTTCGGTGATGGCGGCACGCGCCCGCACGCGGCATAAACGCGATGCGAGCGGAGGACGCGCGATGCTGTTCATCATCTACGCCGAGGACAACGACGCGACGTCGGCCGCCATCCGGCAAGCGAAAACGCCGGAGCATTTGGCCTATCTCGATCGCCACAAGCACGCGATCGTGCTGGCCGGCGCACTGCTAACCGACGATGCCGGCAAGCGCGTCGGCAGCGTCTCGGTGATCAACGTCAAAGACCGCGCCGCCGCCGAGGCCTTCGTCGCCAACGAGCCGTTCCGCAACGCCGGGCTTTACCGCTCGATCAAGATCAGCCGGATGCGCAAGGGCCAGTGGTTCCCGGACAACGCGCCCAAGACGCCCGAAGGCGATTAAACTCGCCCCTCGACCACCTTGCCGTCCTCGAGCACCAGAACCCGGTCCATGCGCCGGGCCAACTCGAGATTATGCGTCGCGATCAACCCCGCCAGGCCCGTGCGTCGCACCAGATCGAGCAGCACGCCCACCACCTCGCCGGCAGTTTGGTGGTCGAGATTGCCGGTCGGCTCGTCGCCGAGCAGCAGCTTCGGCCGGTTGGCGAGCGCGCGGACGATGGCAACACGCTGTTGCTCGCCGCCGGAGAGCCGCGCCGGCCGGTGATCGGCGCGCGCGGTCAATCCCACCTGCCCCAGCAGTTCCAGCGCCCGTGCCCGCGCCGCGCGCTTGCCGACGTTGGCGATCATCTGCGGCAGCATGACGTTCTCGGCGGCGGAGAATTCGGGCAGCAATTGGTGGAATTGATAGACGAAGCCGATGATGGCGCGGCGCGTGGTGGTGCGTTCCTCGTCGCCCATCGCGCCGCAATCGCGGCCGCCGAGCAGCACGGCGCCGCCGTCGGGCTTTTCCAGCAGGCCGGCCAGATGCAGCAACGTCGACTTGCCGGCGCCCGAAGGTCCGACCAGCGCCGCGATCTCGCCCGCCTTGACCGTGAAATTCACGCCGCGCAGCACCGGCAGCTTGTTGCCGCCCTGAACGTACGTGCGCACGACGTCGCGCAGCGTGAGGTCGAAATCACTCATACCGCAGCGCCTCGACCGGATCGAGACGCGCCGCGCGCCAGGACGGATAGATCGTGGCGAGGAACGACAGCGCCAGCGCCATGATCACCACCGAGCCGACTTCGTACGGATCGATGCGCGCCGGAATCTGCGTCAGGAAATAGATCTCGG
>Ga0126373_10001126_pt1 | contig 18715 bp, 15 predicted proteins | sample PanSoiMetPlot_11_FD_92545 | JGI IMG/M metagenome (GOLD analysis project Ga0126373, IMG submission 92545) | Tropical forest soil microbial communities from Panama - MetaG Plot_11 | ecosystem: Environmental > Terrestrial > Soil > Tropical forest > Bulk soil | place: Panama | collected 2016-02-17 | reverse complement strand
TATGATCTCGGTTATATCGATCTGGAGGAAAAAACTCTGCAGCCACTTGATAACCCTTTCGGGCCTCAAGTGTCACCTATGTCTTAGGAACGATCTGTTACCCATGTCTCCGGTCTGGACATTGATTCTATTGGCTCCTCAGGTAGGACTCGAACCTACAACCCTTCGGTTAACAGCCGAATGCTCTACCATTGAGCTACTGAGGAGCAAGGCGGGTGAGATGCTATCGAATTAATTACATCAAAGTGGGCGCGCTGCTGTCAATCTGAGACGAAAAAACCGCCCGGTTGGGGCCAGGCGGTTCTCCTTCTTCCCTCTGGTTGCGTTGCTGGACTAATCTCCGCTGTTTTAATCTCCGAACGACCCGACCTCTTCGCGCCTCTCTTCGGACGTTGCGCCGGCCTTAGCTTTCGCCGGCGCCGGCGTCAACTGCACCAACGCCTCGCCTGGCTCTTCCTTCAAAACGTGCTGGCGATACAGCTTCGCCATGCGCTCGTTTTCTTGTTGCTTGAGTTTTTCATCGCGCGCGCGAGTTTTCTCTTCGCGTGCTGTCTTGGCGATGCCAAGCTTATCGAGATCCTTCTGCTTGGCGTGATGCACGTCTTCATCGCGCAGCACCAGCGAGTGCGACTTGTTCTGCATCGCCACCGCCTTTCCACCCGCGAAAATCTCGTGACGTCCATGCTCGTCGTACCACTTGGTGAGCGTCGCGGTCATGTGCATCTTCTCGATGATATTGCGCCAGCCGACGCCGGTATTATACGCGCAGAACGAAATCTCGCCTTCCTGCGTCGCGTATGGAATGATGCACTGTTCAGTGCGGCGGAAATCGTAGTTGAACAGATCCTGGAACCACATCCCCGCTACGAACAGGAAGTTCCAGCGATCCTCGCGGCGCTGCGTGATGTCGGCCATGGTGCGGTCGCCTGTGACCTTGCCATACGCCCCAGTTTGAGCCTTCTTCGACATGCCGAAGCACTTATCGAACTTCGCGATCAAATCGGTCAGCTTGAAATGCGTCGGCGCATTGAACGGATTGTAGTTGCGCAGCAGCGCGAGCGACACGCCCATTACCGATAGGAACCGGCCACGCGCCGCATCATTGATCCGCGCCACGTCCTTCGCCAGCTGATCCGCGTTGAGGAACGCGGTCACAGGTACTGCTTCCTTGGTGTGCTTGTCGCACATAACCGCCATGCCGATTCCGCAATTGGGATGGCACCCGCAGCTCAACTGCCCCCAATCGGCTTGCGGACCATGCACTAGATCGGCGAAATCCGAGAAAGTGCTCATGAACGAGATCGGGAACCAGTCGCGGACCGGTTCGCCGAGCCCCACTTGATCCTTCACATCGTGCGCCAGGTGTGACAACGTATAACGTTGAGCCTTGCGCCTCTCGTCCGTGACCGCCTCATCACGGCCCGTAAACGAAACGGGCTGGAAGCTCAGGAACGGGATCTTCTTCGGATTGTCGAGCGCGAAGCGGACAACAGCGCCCACCTGCTCGTTGTTGATCCCGTTGACGATCGTGATCACGGGAACGATGTCGACGCCGGCGCTCCACAGGTTCTCGATCGCCCGCATCTTCACGTCGAACAAATTGCCGACGGCGCGATGGGAATTGGCTTCGTTGCCGATACCGTCGAACTGCAAATACGCGTAACGCAGGCCTGCTTCCGCCGCCTGCTTACAGAACTCGGGACTCTTTGCGAACTCGATACCGTTGGTCGCAGCCTGGACGCTGTTGTAGCCGACTTGGCGCGAGTAGCGCACTGCATCCAGGAAATATGGCGACAGCGTCGGCTCGCCACCCGAAAACTGCACCGACATCTGGCGGCGCGGCTTAACGGACGCTGCATTGTCGAGCAGCGTCTTGATGTCGTTCCAGCTAAGCTCGTGTACGAAGCCAACCTGATTCGCGTCCATAAAACATGGATCGCACATCATGTTGCAGCGGTTCGTCAGGTCCACCGTTAGCACCGACCCGCGCCCGTGCGTAATAGTGCTCGACCCGTGATTGTGCAGCTTTTCGTCGTTGTGCGCGCGGATATCGCGGCCAGGAAAAACGTCTTCCAGGTGTTTGAAGAACGCCGGATCGATCGCCATGATGTCTTCGAACAAACCGTGCTTGGGGCACTCCTTCACCATCATGATCTTGCCGTCGCGCTCGACGATGGTGGCCTTCAGTTCGCCGACCTTCTGGTCGAGCAAGATCTGGTGGGGGAGCTTGCCGTCGATAATCTGTTGGCGAATCTCGGGCACGCAGCGCGGGCACAGCGAATCGGTCTCGCGCGGCCATCCGAGCTTGGGCTTCTGCTTTTCGTAGCTCTTGAGCAGAGGTTTGTCGGACCAAGCTGGGGTGAATGACGGGTTCTGGTTGATTTGGTTGAGTTTATCGAATACGAACCACGCCGCACTGGCCCCTGCCGTAACCGCCTTTTCGACGTACTTGATAGGCTTATGCATTGGTGAAGTTTGACCTTTCCGAAAAGTATAAGGGAGCGTGCATTATGGCCGCTACATGAATGGGCTGAAAGGGCTTATTTGACGGCTCGACGGGGATTTCACCAATCGAACGGCAGCCGCCGGATGCGGCTGGTCCTCGTTGAAAACGTTAGGCTTATGATAACGTTGCCAGTACAAATGCCAGGCCGGACGCCTCAAGATTGCTGCGTGAAGGGCCCAAGTCTTGTTGCCGTGTGGTCGCCGCAAAGTTCACACTAGAATCTCCCACATGCGGAACCCGTCTTGGGCTCGATCACCGTGGCTGTTGCTATCGAACGCGGTGCTGATCTCCGTGTTCGCGATGAACGTCTACCGGGCCGCGACTCAATGCATCACGATCGACGAGGCATTCAGCTACCTCAGCTTCATTTCAACTCCATTCCGCGAGATACTCAGGCGGTACGACGCGAATAATCACGTGCTCAATACGCTGCTCGCGAAGTTGAGCACGGCCGTGTTCGGTGTTTCAGAGTTTACTCTGCGGATCCCTTCACTCGCCGGCGGGGCGCTGTTTTTGTTCACTTGCCAGCGCTTCCTGTTTCGTGTCTTCCCCCAAAGCTGGCTGGCGTTTCTGACCTATTGCGCAATGATCCTGAACCCGATGGTATTGGATTATCTTTCGGCCGCGCGCGGTTATTCGCTTGCGCTCGGTTTTCAATTTTGCGCTTTGTGGCTATTAGAAATAGACGCCAAGGGCGTCCGCAGCGCGATCATCGGCGCATGCCTCGGTTTATCGGTCGCGTCGAATCTTACTTTTCTCATTCCAAACACGCTCATCGTTGGTATTTGGTTCGCGCTTTCTCGCCGAGAACAACCGGGGGTCTTCAAACGGACGGCCCAGATCTCCACCGCTTTTGTGCTGACAAGCGCTGTGATTCTCGCGCTGCCGTTGAGACACGCGAACTCCAGAAATTTTTACGTCGGTTACTCTTCTGGGGCGCAAAGCTTGGCCGTCATATTAAATCGGTCGTTCGCATTCCCCGATTTTTTGTTCGGCGACAAATCGGCTGAGATATTGACGCGTGTCGCACCGGTACTTTTGGTGGCGAGCTCGCTGGTGGCGCTCATTGCCGTGGTGGCCGGCCGCCGATCGACGCTTCTGGCGCCCCTCGTGTTTGTGGGTTCGGTCGCATCGTTGATTGCGCTGCATGTCCTCGTTGGTCTGCTGTACCCGCACGAGCGGACCGGACTGTACTTGATTCCTTTCGCCACGATCACTCTTGCGGTGCCGGTGCAGATCTTTATCGAGAATCGAAAGGCGAGGACGATTGGCCTCGCATGCGCGGGAGCGGTCTGCGTATTTATGGCTGCAACGGTGTTCCAGTATCTGATCGAGCTGAGAGTCAATCGATACGAGGAGTGGGCCTTCGACGCCGGCACCAAGCGCGTTTTGCTTAAACTGCGGGACATTCGGCGAGGGCAGTCGCAGCCGGAACACCTGGGCGTCTCGTGGCTATTCGACCAAACTGTGAACTGGTATCGCGTGGTGTACCACTGGGATTGGCTGGAACCGGTAAGCCGCGCCGATCCCCATCAAATCTCGTTCGATTCTTATTACCTGACTCGAGATGATTTCGACGTCATCCGTTTGAAGGGCCTCAACGTGGTTTACACCGATCCGGTCAGCGGTTCGGTGCTGGCTCTGCCGGTTAATCAGTAAACTGAAATCGTGAACGCGACCCAGGTCAAATCGGCCGCGCGCGAATGCGGATTCGATCTCGCCGGTGTCTCGCGTGCTGAGCCCCTGCCTGACGACAATCGCCGTTATCTCGACTGGGTGCAGCGCGGCCTGGCGGGCGCGATGGGATATCTCACCGATCATCGTGCAGAGGTTCGGACGGACCCACGCCGTTTGCTGCCGAGCGCACGCTCGATCATTTGCGTAAGCAAGCTATACAACCGGCCCGAGGCGCGCTCCACCGAGTACGCAGATCCCGATCGTGGCTGGGTTTCGCGCTACGCCTGGGGCGAGGACTACCACGATGTCTTGCGGGCTAGCCTGGAGCGGCTAGCTCGAATGATTGGGGAAGGGCAGGAGTATAAAATCTGCGTCGACACCGCGCCGCTGCTTGAACGTTCTTACGCGCGACAGGCCGGCCTCGGGTGGATCGGAAAAAACACGTGCCTGATCAATCAAACCATCGGCTCGTGGATTTTTCTAGGCGAAATTCTCACTTCGCTCGAGTTGGAGCCGGACGCGCCTCCGCCAGATCGCTGCGGAACCTGCACGCGCTGCATCGACGCCTGCCCGACGCAGGCCATTGCTCCCGAAGGGTTTCGTATCGACGCGCGGCGTTGCATCCCATATTTCACCATCGAGTTGCGTGGCTCGGTACCTGAGGAAATGCGCGCCGGCGTCGGGCAGCATGTGTTCGGCTGCGACATTTGCCAGGACGTTTGTCCATGGAACAGCGGAGCGCCGGTTTCAGATGAGCCGGCCTTTGAGGCGCGGCACTTCGCACCGGCATTGGAGGATTTGGCGGCGCTCAGTCTGGAGGAGTTTCGCGAGATGTTCCGCTCGAGTCCCATCCAGCGCGCCAAGTACACCGGTTTTCTGCGCAACGTGGCAATCGCGATGGGCAATAGCGGTCAGGCGAAATTTCGCGAGCCGCTCGAACGCTTGGCGGCTTTTTCCGACCACCTGGTGTCCGAGCACGCGCGCTGGGCGTTAGAGCGCCTGGGAGGCGCGAGCTAGTTCCGGCCTTCCCTCATTTCGGCTCGCGATCCAATTCGCGGGAACGCTGGATCATTGCGTCCAGCCAATCAATTCCGGAATCGGGCACGCGCAGGTGGATCGCAGCGAATGTTCGAAGCGACATACCTTCCAGCTCCGTTGTTTCGTAAATCACGGGAACGGATGGTGCCGATGAGTGAGCCTGCTCCGGCCGATCAGGGCCTGGAAACTCGGGTGGGAAGCCGTATAAGGGCGTAACAGAAGACGTAGACGACCGCATCGGTTGTATCTCCCTGCTTTTACGCTAACGCTGTTCAGGCGAACCGGCACGCGCCAAATTTTTTCACGTTTCTTGGTAACCGCGCGCGAAAACCTCCGTATAAAGGACGTGACGAATTTGCTGCTGGACCTCAGGTTCGCGCTGCGGGCGATTCGCCGAAGTCCCCTATTTGCATCAGTGGCGATCCTCTCGCTCGCGCTCGGTATCGGCGCAAACACTGCCATTTTCACGTTGATGGACCAGCTCATGCTCCGCCGCCTGCCGATCAAGGATCCAGATCAGCTCGTCATGCTGTTCCAGCGCGGCGCGCACAACGGCAACAACATGGGCTACCGGATGCATTCCTATCCGATGTATCAGGATTTCCAAAAGCGCGCCGAGCCGTTTTCGGAAGTGCTGTGCCGCCGTTTGCGATGGGCAGCGATGACTGTAGACAACCAGACGGAGCGTGTGCAGGCCGAGATGGTCTCGGGCAATTTCTTCAGCATGCTCGGCGTAAAGGCGGAGGCTGGCCGCGTGCTCCGTTCCGAAGAAGACGACCGTGTCTACGGCGGGCACCCGGTGGTGGTGCTGAGCTACGACTACTGGGTGACGCGTTTCTCGCGCAATCCGAACGTGATCGGGAAAAAGATTCTCGTGAACAATTACCCGATGACGATCGTCGGCGTGTCAGCCGCCGGTTTCGCCGGACTCGATCCGGCTGTGTCGCCGCAGATTCGCGTGCCGATCCTGATGAAGTCTGTGATGGCGCCCGAATGGGACTGGATGGATCCCGGCAGCCGCAGAAGCCGCTGGGTACAGGTATTCGCGCGCTTGAAGCCCGGTTATACGGTGGAATCGGCGCGCGCGCCGTCGCAGGTGCTTTTCCATCAGATCCGCGAGTACGAGGCGACATTGCCGGAAGCGAAGAACTGGACTGCTTACGCACGCGATCAGTTCTTAAAGGGCACCATGAACGTGGATCGCGCTAACACTGGCTACTCCGATCTGAGGCGAGATTTTTCCACCGCCCTGGTCGTGCTGATGTGCATGGTGGGGCTCGTGCTGCTCATCGCGTGCGCCAATGTGGCGAATCTGTTGATCGCGCGCGCGTTCGCGCGGCAAAAGGAGATCGCGGTGCGGTTGTCGATCGGCGCGTCGCGCGGTCAGTTAGTCCGGCAGTTGCTTGTCGAAAGCATGGTGCTCTCGGTCGCCGGCGGACTTGCAGGAGTGGGCCTCGCAATGGCGATGACGCGGGGGCTTCTGATGCTTGTTCCTTCGGAAGGCTCCCCGCTGCTGATTCGTCCGGAGCCCGACCTGCGTATTCTTTTGTTCACGCTCGGCCTGACGTTTCTGACGGGCTTGATATTCGGGCTGGCGCCCGCGCTTCGAGCCAGCCGTCCCGATTTGTGGAACACGCTCAAAGATGCAGTCGGTTCGATTGCCGGCTCGGGCGGCTCGATTTTCTTGAGAAAGGGTCTCGTGACCGCACAGGTCGGGCTCAGTTTTCTGCTGCTATTCGGCGCGGGTTTGTTCGTCCGCAGTCTTCAAAACCTAAAATCCACCGACACCGGGTTCCGCGATATCGACAATCTGGTTACGTTTCAAGTCGAGCCGGCATCGAACGGTTACGATGCGCCGCGTACTGTGCATTTCTATGACGAGTTGTTGACGAATATTCGCGCGATTCCGGGCGTGAAATCCGCGGCGCTCGCCACTGATCCGCTGCTGAGCGGGGATGAGTGGGACAGCACCACTCAAGTAGAAGGTCATCAGGCCAAGGATGGCGAGGACATGCAGGCTTTCATGAACGCGCTCTCGCCCGGTTATTTCCAAACCATGGGCATCCCGCTGCTCGAAGGCCGCGATTTCGATCGCCGGGACATGCACAAGGATACGCAGGTGGCGATCGTCAATGAAAAATTCGCGCGGCATTTTTTCGGCGATAAGAGCGCAGTCGGCCGCCACATCGGCCGCGGCGCCGGGCCACAAACGAAATTGAACATCGAGATCATTGGGGTCGTAGCGGACTCGCTGTTCGAAGGTCCGCGCGAGGGCGTCCACCGGCAGGTGTTCATTCCGAACTGGGGAAACACCAGCGTAGCGTTTTACGCCCGAGCGTCCATGGGAACGGCCTCAGTATTCCGCGCGGTGCGCAGCGAGGTAAAAAAACTCGACGCTTCCATGCCGGTATATCAGGTCAAGACGCTGGGCGGGCAACTCGATGAGAAGTTGCTGACCGAACGTTTAATCGCGCTGCTGTCGGCCGGCTTCGGTTTGCTCGCGACCATGTTGGCCACCATCGGCCTCTACGGTGTGATGGCCTTCGTTGTCGCGCGGCGCACCAAGGAGCTCGGAGTTAGGATGGCATTGGGGGCGCGGCCGACGTCTGTAATTTGGCTGGTGATGCGCGAGGTGCTGGTCCTGCTCGCGATCGGGCTCGCCGTCGGCATTCCGGCGGCCCTTGGACTTGGCCGCTTCATCGCCGCCCAGTTGTACGGAGTCAAGGCCAGCGATCCAATGATCGCTAGCGTCAGCATCCTCGGGCTGGCCGCGGTGGCTGCTCTCGCGGGGTTGATTCCGGCAATGCGCGCCAGCCGGATCGATCCGATTCTCGCGCTGCGTTACGAATAATTCACGGGATTTTTCCGCAAAACCAGAATTTTCCACAAAACCTGGCATCGCGTTAACTTTAGGGAAGGCTCTGGCGTCTAATCCCAAAAGTCCGTCGTTCTGCGCGATGGAGATTACAGCGGTGTTACTGTTGGCTGCTTCTCTGGCCGGGTTCGCGAACGGGCAATTTGTCCCTCAATCGATTCTCGCGGTCACTCAATCTCTATCTCAAATCGATTCGGCTGGGCGACGCGCCGCTTAGTGAGAATCGCCTCGACCTCACCAAGGCCTCTCCCGATCCGATTACCGTTGTTGTGCGTGCCGACGTCGGCGAGATCGAAGGCACCGTAAAGCAGGCCGATGGAAACCTCGCGGTTCACACGCGCTTGACGCTATTTCCGGAAGGCCCAACGCGAATCGGCCCGACCTTTTCAAGTTTGTGTTCTCCGACGATGAGGGTCATTACAAATTCAAAGGACTCGCCCCGGCGACTACAGACTCTTCGCTTGGCAGGATGTGCTCGCCGGTATGCCGAAGGACCCGGACTTCCGGAAGCGCTTCGAAAAGCAGAGCATCAGCGTAAATGTCGCGCCGAACGGCCACGAAAAAGTAGACGTCACATCCATCTCGGTCGCAGCCACGGCACGCGACGCCGATCGATAGCGCTCACGGCTGGAGCCCGGGCGCGACGTAGGCGTAAAACAAAACCACCAAGCCGATCGCCGACGCCAGAAACACGCTGTGCTTCAAGGTGAACCGGAATAGCCTCGCTTCTTCTTCCGGGGCCATTCCCGTCGCTGCCGCAGCCACCGCGATGCTCGATAAGCTGATCATCTTACCCATCACTCCGCCGCTCGAGTTTGCCGCTGCCATCAGAATCGGGTTCAGGTTGAGCTTGGTTGCCGTGATCACCTGAAGGTTTCCGAACAGCGCGTTCGCCGATGTGTCGGAGCCGGTGAGAAACACACCCAGCCAGCCGAGTATGGCACCGAAGAACGGGAACGAGGCGCCGGTCGCCGCGAAGGCGAGACCGAGCGTACCGGTCGCGCCGCAGTAGTTCATCAGATACGCGAGCCCAAGAACCGCAGCCAGCGTGACAAGCGCGAGCGTGAGCTGCCGCATCGTGTGTCCGAAGATCTTCACGAATCGCACCGGCGAAACCCGCAGCACGATGGCCGAAAGGAAGCAGGCGATGAGACACGACGTGCCGGCCGCCGAAAGCCAATTCAGATTGAACACGGCGGCATACGGCATCACCTTTGACGTGACGGGAGGCATGCGCGCGATCAGGTTGTGCAAGCCCGGCCACTGGATCGGCATGCTGACGGAATTCAGCGGCGTCTGCATCGGTTTCCACCCCCACAGCAGAACCACCAGCACGAGCAGCAAGTAAGGAGTCCATGCCATGAAAATCTGTCCGCGAGTGAATCGCACGATTGCGCCGGCCTGGGCAGTGCTGGCATGCTGATCCGCATCCTTCGGCTTCCACGCGACGAACAGCAGAACCAGTGCCAGCATCGTGACCAGGGAGGCAGCGATATCGGTCAACTGCGGTCCGACGAAATTCGAGACGAGGAACTGCATTCCCGCGAAAACACCGCCACAGACCAAAGCCGCGGGGAACACGCTGCTTAGAGCGCCCCAGCCGCCCATCACCACGATGATGTAGCCGGGAACAAAGAGCGACACCGGCGCGCAGATCCGGCCTATGGCCGCGCTCAAGCGATCGAGCGGAAGCCCTGTGATCCCCGCCAGAGTGATGGCCGGAATGCCGATGGAGCCGAACGCGACCGGCGCCGTGTTGGCGAGCAGGCACAGCGCAGCAGCAAAGAACGGCGAGAAACCGAGGCCAGCCAGCATCGCAGCCGCGACCGCGACGGGCGTGCCGAACCCGGCCGCGCCTTCGAGAAACGCGCCGAATGCGAACGCGATGAGCAGCGCTTGCAGCCGCCGGTCCTTGGTCAGGCTTCCGAGTGAGTACTTGATGATCTCGAAATTCTTCGTCTCCACGGTGATGCGGTAGAGAAACACCGCGCCGATAACGATCCAGCCGATCGGGAACAGCCCGAAGGCCGCGCCGAACAACGTGGCTGAGATCGCGTGTTGCACGGGCATCCCATACAATGCGACGGCTACCACAAATGTTGTCGCAAGTCCCGATAACGCGGAAATCCAAGCGGGCCTGCGTAGAACGCCAAGTAGCAGTAAGAGCGTGACAATAGGCAGGGCCGCCACCGCGGCAGAGAGAAAAAGACTTCCGTTCAGTGGTGTGTAGTTATGCTGCCACATGAGTAGACGCAGTATACAGCAGCCGCTAGGTGGAACGCTCTAGCCCGGGTTTCGTACTGTACCACCTCCGCCTTGACCAGCCGGATTGCGATCCCTACAATGAAGTTGTAGATCAAAAGGAGGCCGCATGCTTCGATCCATAGGATTGCCCGAGCTGTTGGTCATTCTCGTAGTAGCTGTTCTGCTTTTCGGCGGAAAGAAAATTCCCGAAGTTGCCAAAGGTCTGGGTGAGGGAATCAAAAACTTCAAGAATGCCATGAAGGGTGAGGATCACAACGTCGACGAAAAGAAGCAGGCCTAAAGCTTCCCGGCGCGGCTCGCACGTTGAGCGGCCCTGAATCGACTTTCGAAATGAAGAACCCCCGCGAGGCCATCGCGGGGGTTTTGGTTTTCTGGATACTTCGCTTATTTCTTCTTCGGTGGGACGATCGAGTCTTTCACCGCCTTGGCGACGCGGAACTTCACGACCTTTTTGGCCGGGATCTTGATCGCTTCGCCGGTGGCCGGGTTGCGGCCCATGCGGGCCTTGCGGTCCACCCGAACCAACCTGCCGATGCCGGGAATCACGAACATGCCGTTCTTCTTGGTTTCTTTAACGGCCAGGTCCGAAAAACTGGTGACGAATAGCTTGGCTACCTTGGTACTGGTCCCTGTGGCGGCCGCTAGTTCCTTCATGATTTGGGACTGCGTCATCTTTGCTGCCATGAACTTCTCCTTTGAGGTGTGTTCTTCCGCTTCTCAGTAACTGCCCGGAAAACGGAGCGCACAGGCCGCTGCTTCCATAACGCGTCCGCATGCCCTTTCCGGGCTGTCCAGTCCGGCTACATAAAACATAACCGCACTAAATTGTTTCCTTCCAAATCATACGAGATGAACCGAAGGAAGTAAAGAGAAGAGTAGCACGAAATCGCCATTTTCCTCAGTTTTTTTGAGGTGAAGATTCCCGAAAGCCGATGAAACGGGCTTCCGGGAGCGTGGACGGGCCTCGAAGGCTGAAATTATGCGGTCTTGGCGGACGTGAGCGCGGTCTCGTCGGTGCCCGTCAAGCCGAGCTGACGACGTAGATCGGCATCCAGGCGGCTGCGCGTGCGGGATTCGCAACTAGGAACGCGCGGGCGTTTTCGTGACCTTGGCCGATGCGTTCGCCTCCGAAGCTGAACCAGGACCGCTCTTCTCGACCAAGCCTTGCGCAAAACCCATATTGAGCAGATCGCCCTCGCGCGAGACGCCTTCACCGTAAAGAATATCGACCTCGGCTTCGCGAAACGGAGCCGCGACCTTGTTCTTGACGATTTTGATCTTGGTCCGGTTACCGACAACATTTTCGCCGTCCTTGAGCGCCGCCATGCGCCGGACCTCGGCCCGAACTGACGAATATAATTTCAGCTCGCGGCCGCCCGTAGTTGTCTCAGGATTCCCGAATATCACGCCGATCTTCTCCCTAACCTGGTTAACTGAGCAGCGTGTTGGTGCGCGCCACATTGCCGGTCAGTTTGCGCAACGCTTGCGACATCAGGCGGGCGTGCAGTCCCATGTAGCTTTCGCCCATATCGCCCGTCGAGCTCAGCCTTGGGTACCAGCGCCGCCACTGAGTCGACCACTGCCACATCGATTCCACCCGATCCGACCAGCGCACCCGTGATCTCGAACGCCTGCGCGCCGTAGTCCGGCTGCGACACGACCAAGTTCCACATCGACTCCGGGCTTGCGCGCGTAGTTCGCGTCCAGCGCGTGCTCCGAATCGATAAGAGCCGCGGTCCCGCCCGTTGCCTGCGCCTGCGCGATTACCTGCAGCACCAGTCGTTTTCCTGGACGATTCCGGCCGGAAGATCTCGACCACTCGTCCTCGCGGAAACCCGCCCACGCCGAGCGCGGGAATCGATCGAAATGGACCCGCTCGAAATCACTGAGACCGTCAACAAGTTGCGCGAGCCGAGCCGCAGCACGGTCCCTTTTCCGAACTGCATGTCCATTTGGCTCAGCAGCATCAATAGCGCGTTGCCGCGCGGCGGTATCGATGGAGAGAGATTGATCTTTTTCTTTCACGCTCCCATAGTGGAGGGGGCCGCGAGTTGTCTCAGGGAATTGAGCTGCGTTTAAAGGCGACCCCAAGTAATTTGGCTTATGGACCAAGTGCGACGAATGACGGCAATTATCGAACGCGAAGACGACGGATTCGTCGCGCTTTGCCCCGAGCTGGATATCGCTAGCCAAGGTTCTTCCATCGAGGAAGCTCGCGCGAATCTGATGGAGGCGCTGTCACTGTTCTTCGAAGTCGCTGACAAAGCTGAAATCTCACGCCGTCTCCAGGAGAACATCTTCATTACGCAGGTCGAGGTACCGATTGGGTAAGCTGCGCACCTTCTCGGGAGGAGGTCCGCCGCATTCTAAAAAACAGGGTTTACTAGCGTTAGGCAGAAGGTAGGCATCACGTCATGAAGAGAAGAGCTGCTGATAAGGGCTTTAGTCGTTAACCGTCGCGCTTGACAAACGCCCACTACCTCGACACACTCATCTGAAGCGAGCCAGCCAACCCAACACCAGCGGCTCGACGGGAAGGAGCGTCCATGTCGCGCGCGCTATTCATTCTTGCGGCAAGCATAATCGGAATCCTCACGCCGCAACTCTCCGCGCAATACGTCCTCGGCACCCAGAATGGTGAATGGCCGGCCTACGCCGGAGACCTGAGCAACTATCGCTACTCTCCGCTCGATCAAATCAACGGCTCCAACTTCAACAAGCTCGAAGTCGCCTGGCGTTTTAAGACCGACAACCTCGGCACGCGGCCCGAATACAAACTCGAAGGCACGCCGATCATGGTCAACGGCGTGGTTTACGCGACAGGTGGAACGCGCCGATCGGTGTTCGCGCTCGACGCGGCCACGGGCGAACTGCTCTGGGTCCACGGCGAGCATGAAGGCGCGCGTGGCGCGGCAGCCGCACGTCAGCTTAGTGGGCGCGGTCTCGCCTACTGGTCCGACGGTAAGGGCGACGACCGCATCATTTATGTCACGCCCGGTTATCGGCTGGTCGCGCTGAACGCAAAGACCGGCGCGCTCATCATGACGTTCGGTTCGAGCGGGCTTGTCGACATGAAGACCTACGCCGTCTACGGAACCAACGCGCCCATCGATCTGGTCAGCGGCGAGATCGGCCTGCACTCGACGCCCGCCGTTACTAAGAGCGGTATCGTGCTGGTCGGTTCGTCCTTCCGCGAAGGCAACGCGCCCAAGACGCACAACAACACCAAAGGACTCGTCCTCGCTTTCGACGTCCGCACCGGGAAAAAGCTGTGGCAGTTTAATACCATCCCTCGGCCCGGCGAATTCGGCAACGACAGCTGGCTGCGCGAGTCCTGGGCGACCAACGGCAACACTGGCGTGTGGACTCAGATCGCAGTCGACGAACAGCTCGGTCTTGCATATCTGCCCGTTGAAACGCCAACCTCCGACTATTACGGCGGCCAGCGCCCCGGCAACAATCTGTTCGCCGAAACGCTAGTTTGCGTTGATCTCAAAACCGGCAAGCGCAAATGGCATTTCCAGCTCTCGCATCATCCCATCTGGGATTACGACATCTCTTCTGCGCCGATCCTGGCCGACCTGAATGTGGACGGCAAGCAGATCAAAGCGGTTATCCAACCGACGAAACAATGTTGGCTGTTTGCGTTTGATCGCGTCACAGGCCAACCCGTCTGGCCGATCGAAGAACGCCCCGCGCCGCAAGGCGACGTGCCCAGCGAGTGGTACTCACCAACGCAGCCGTTCCCGACCAAGCCGCCCGCGCACGACCGCCAAGGCGTTCTTGAAAGCGACCTGATCGATTTCACGCCCGAGCTGCATGCCGAAGCGCTGAAGATCGCGTCGCAATATAGACTCGGACCAATCTACACGCCGCCGGTCGTCAGCAAGCAGGGCGGACCCTGGGCGACTCTTACGCTTCCGTCCCCGGCAGGAGGCGTCAACTGGGCGGGTGCAGCGTACGATCCTGAAACGCACACCGTTTTCGCGTCATCGCAAACTACAATCTCGGCGCTCGGTCTCGTGCAGCCGCCGAAAGATTTTTCCGACATGGATTACATTATGGGACGCGCTGGGCAGACGTTCCGCGATCGGCGACGTGCGCCGAGCGAAGGTTCGGGAGCCGATGTAGCTCCACCGCAACCTCTCCCAGGTGGCAGCGTCTTAGGTCCTCCGTTGAACGTTCACGGACTTCCGCTCGTCAAGCCGCCCTACGGCCGCATCTCAGCGATCAACATGGATCGCGGGGAAATCGCTTGGCAGATTCCGCGAGGGCCCACGCCGGACAATATTCGCAACAATCCGGTGCTCAAAGGGCTAGATATTCCGACCACCGGCCAAGCCGGACAAAACACCGGAACGCTGGTGACGAAGACGCTGGTGATCGAGGGCGATCCCGAAGTGACAACCGCGCCCGACCATCCGCGCGGTGCGCCCTTGCGTGCGTACGACAAAACCACGGGCAGGGAAGTGGGTGCTGTCTGGTTGCCTGCTCCGCAGAGCGGATCGCCGATGACGTATCGCGTGAACGGCAAACAGTATATCGTCGTGGCCGTCAGCGGCAGCAATTACTCGGGCGAGTACATCGCCTTCGCGCTTCCCGAACAATGAGGACTCGCGTCTCGATTCTAATCGCAATGTTGACGGCGCCTGCGATCGCGCAAAACGATTCGCAACCGCGCGGCGATCTCCCGCAGCCCTATCGCACGGTGCGCGACTGGGCGCAGTTGCCCGCAGGCCTGAAATGGGCCGCTGTCACTGGTGTCGAGCCCGCGCCCGACGGCAGCGTCTACGTGATCCACCGCTGCTTCGCCAACTCCTGCGCAGGCCGCAGCGAACCGCCGATTCTCAAATTCGACAAATCTGGAAAGCTCATCAAGAGCTGGGGCGAAGGAATGTTCGTCTTTCCGCACGGCTCCTGTCTCGATTCGGAGGGCAACCTCTGGGTCACCGACGCGAATGGCCGCGACGGTAAAGGTCACCAGGTTTTCAAATTCAGTCCGGAGGGAAAGGTCTTGATGACTCTCGGCAAGGCGGGCGTGGCTGGGGAAGGGCCAGACACATTCAACCAGCCCACGGACGTCGTAGTCGCGCCCAATGGCGACATCTTCGTCGCCGATGGCCATCGCGAAACCGGCAACAATCGCGTCGTCAAATTTTCGAAGGACGGAAAATTCATCAAGACCTGGGGGCGCAAAGGAACGGGTCCCGGCGAGTTTCATGAGCCTCACACCATCGCGCTCGACTCGCAAGGCCGCCTGTTCGTCGGCGATCGCGTAAACAACCGCATCCAAATTTTCGACCAGGACGGGAAATTTTTCGCCGAGTGGAAACAGTTCGGCCGTCCCAGCGGCATTTACATCACTAGCAATGACACCATCTACGTCGCCGATTCGGAATCCTGGGGCCCCGATCAGCCAGGCGTGAAAAAAGGCATCCGCATCGGCAGCGCAAAAACCGGAGCCGTGACGGCGTTCATCGAAGACCAGGAGTCGACCACCGACGAGCACAGCGGCGCAGAGGGCCTCGGTGTGGATTCCGGCGGCAACGTGTATGGCGCAGTCGTTCGCCGCCAGATGCTGGAGTTGCATATTAAGAAGTAAATGCTGATCGCGCTCACCCGCGGCGTAAGCCCGACGGTCGCGAACTGCGAACTACAGGAACTGACGCGCGAACCAATCGATCTCGCGCGCGCCGTCGAGCAGCATCGCTGTTATGAGGAAGTTCTCGAAGAACTGGGCGCTCGGGTGATCGCGCTGCCCGCCGAGCCCCAGTTTCCCGACGGCGTCTTCGTGGAAGATCCTGCGCTCGTCCTGGACGAAATCGCCATCATGACGCGCCCTGGAGCCGAAAGCCGGCGCGGCGAAGGCGAAAGCATCGCTAAGGCGTTGACCGAATTTCGCGACCTGACCTGGATTCACGAACCCGGAACCCTGGAAGGCGGCGACGTGATGCGCATCGGCTGGACGCTGTACGTCGGTGCGTCGCGGCGTACCAACTTCGAGGGGATTCGGCAACTTAGGGAAGTGGCTGTGCCGCTCGGCTACGAAATGGTGGCGGTCCCGGTACGCGGCTGCCTGCACCTCAAAAGCGCCTGCTGCTACATCGGCGACGAAACGATTCTCGCCAATCGCAACTGGATCGATCGGGCGTTTCTCAGCAACTTCCGTATTCTGGACGTCGCCCTGGACGAGCCTCGCGCCGCGAACGTTTTGCGGGTCGGCGACACGTTGATTTATCCCGACGCCTTCCCGCGAACACGCGATTTACTACAAAACTCAGGATTCAACGTCCGATCGATTGACGCTTCTGAATTGGCGAAAGCCGAGGGCGGCGTCACCTGCACCAGTATCCTCTTCGAGGCGATGCCTCGCCCTGACACTTAGCACTTGAAACCTGACACCTATTTCTGCGCCGTCGTATTCACAGGCCCGGCGTTCTCATACCACTTGATGTTGTGCGTTGCGCCGCCGATCATGACGATGTCCGGACGGCCGTCGCCATTCATATCGGCGACCTGGCAGCCCGATGCCGACATCGCCATGTGATCCAGTTCCTGATGTTGCCAGGTTGCCCCGCTGTCGTCAATCGAGTAGAAAATGTGTGAACTCGCGACTTTGCCGCGCGCGCGATCGCCGGCCACGATCTCATCGCGTCCGTCCCCATTGAAGTCGCCCACGCAAACTTCGTGGCCTTCAGTGAGCTGGTCGTAAATGACTTTACGGTTCCATCCGCCCTTGCCGTCCTCGGTGTAAACCACTACTTCATTTCCATGCCACGGCTCTACAGTCGCGAGCATCCGCTTCTTGCCGAGCTTACCGATCTTGATATCGCTGGTCCCTAGCCGCGGCGCTTCCTCGGTGTCGTGACCCTTTACGATCACTTCGCGCTTCCACGTCGGGTTGGCCGGTTTGCCCGTAGCCGTGTACATCAGTACGCCTTCAAAGTTTGCCACCAGCAGTTGCTCCTGCTTTCCCTTGCCAGTCCAATTTGTCGGACGAATGCGATGCGTGATCCCGCTGAGATCCGTAGTGATGGTCTCGCGCTGCCATGGGCCGTTCCAGTCCTTCGGCACGCGGTAGAAGAACAAGGGCGTCTTGCCTTCATACTTTGGCCCCTGATTCGTCTCGCCTATCAGCGGCGCGTTGATCAGAACCTTGTGGCCGTCTCCGAACAGGTCCGCCCATGCGATGTGGTGCGAAGTCGGATACGCGTCCACCTTGGACGACTTCCACGGCTCGCGTGGATCGCCTTGATGCGCCACCAGCCATACCAAGCCCGGGCTTTTCGCCTGCTGCATCGCGAACCCGCTCTCCACCGCAAATTCGGGAATGCCGTCGCCGTCGATGTCGTACGCTGCGAGGTTGACCTGGCCCGGCATATCGGGCACCATCACGTGTTTCTCCCAGCCTGGATTCTCGTACCAACTGAAATCGGGGATTTGCTGGCTGATCGGAATCACGTCCGGCTTGCCGTCTTTGTTGACATCGATTACCAGGACAGCGTAGCCGCCCTTTTCATTGGCCTCGATAGTGTGGTCCTTAAATTGGACGATTTGCTGCGCGGCGGCGAGGCCGGCAACGCTCAGGAGCAGCAACAGGGTTCTGCGCATAATGCGGTAATCATAGCAGTTTCGCGATCGACCGCAAAAGATGTTCGGGCTAGAGCGATGAGTTCGTGGTTTTAGCGCGGCGAGAACGCACCCATCCAGCGAGGATCAGCGCCAGAGACGTTCCAGCGAGCAAAAACAGATACGACGGCTCGGGAACAACTGAAGTAGTCGGCGGCGTTGGTCTGTCGGGGGGTGCATCGGGAGGTCCTGGGTTCCCTGGATTGCCTGGAGTGCCGGGATTCCCTGGATTACTCGGATTACCCGGGTTGCCGGGATTACCCGGGTTGCCCGGATTACCCGGGTTGCCGGGATTACCCGGGTTGCCCGGATTACCCGGGTTGCCTGGATTACCCGGGTTGCCTGGATTACCTGGATTTCCTGGGTTACTGGGATTTCCCGGATTTCCAGGACTACCCGCATTTCCGGGATTCCCCGAAATCGGCAATTTCGGACCTCCGGGATTGCGAGGCGATCCAAAGTTTCCGCCCGACGACCCAGACGGAGGTGACGGCGGCTGCACCGGCGTGATGGGTGTCCAGCCCGGCGATGAGGGAGGCGACCCCGCTCCTGGATGTCCTCCATGGATTGGTGGAATGAACGGAATCAGCGGAAAGAAGAATTTCCCCCCGCCCGCTTTCCCGGGCGTGGGAACGTGCGGAGGCAACGCGGCCACGGTCGGTGTCATGGCTTCCATGGGCGGAGGCAGCGCCGGCGGCATCGGCAGCGGCATGTTCGGAAAAGAC
>Ga0126373_10001125_pt1 | contig 18720 bp, 11 predicted proteins | sample PanSoiMetPlot_11_FD_92545 | JGI IMG/M metagenome (GOLD analysis project Ga0126373, IMG submission 92545) | Tropical forest soil microbial communities from Panama - MetaG Plot_11 | ecosystem: Environmental > Terrestrial > Soil > Tropical forest > Bulk soil | place: Panama | collected 2016-02-17 | reverse complement strand
GACCTTGCCAGGTTCTACGAAAGCTATGCTGGCTTGGTCCGCTTCACACACAACTATAGGCAGGCAAAGGCCATTTCCCAAACTGGGATTAAGGCCCTGGATCGCATTCACCTTCACCAGCCGCTCGAAGGGCAGTTGGAGATCGACTACCTGCACGCCTGGTGCACGCTGGGCGATATCGACGAGGATTTGGATCAATTTCATGACTCCCTGGCCGATTACACACGCTGCCGAGAACTCGCGACCAACCGGCTAGCCAGAAAGAGAGATACACAAGGGTTATTGCTGCTGGTGCACGCGGATGAGCGTGTTGGGACCTCGGCAGCCTCGCTGGGACTTCTTGATCAGTCGCTCCGCGCATTCGATGAGGAGGAAGCAGCGCTCACCGAATTGCTTGCCGCTGAGCCTCACAATCCGACTCTGCATCGTCGGCTCGCAATACTGCACCACTACCGATCGGATGTCTACTACAGTGATCTGGAGCCGAATCTTGGCGACCGGGCACGAGGGCTGGAAAGTGCAAAACGCTACTTGGAAGTAGCGGGAGAAATGTTCCGAAGCGATCCAACGAATACCTCGGCGCAGTTCAGCCGCGCCGTTGCGACATACCAAGTTTCTTTTTACCTGTGTGAATCCGATCCTTTCACGGCCGAGAGGATGGCGGCTAAATCTGTGCAGATGTTTGACACGATGCTCGCGTCTGGCAAGCCTGATTACCTCACCACCTCGCGCCGCGTGCGTGCCCTGCTGCATTTGGGTGAAGCGCAATTAAGGGCAAGACACTTGGCAGAGGCTCGTATGACCGCTAACTCTGCGCTTGAGGCGGAGCGTCCGATTTCTGCCAAGAATGGAACTGAGTGGGACGATGAGCACAAAGTTCTGGTACAGATTCTCACCCTCATGGGAGAGATCAGCGTAGCTGACGGCGAGTATCGAACCGCAGAGAGTCAACTTCAGGAAGCCCGTCAGGAGGCTATACAGATCGCCCAATCCGAGGAAGTTTCCGCCGTCATTCCCCTGGCAAACGTGGAACGCGCTTTAGAAGACGCTTACAGCCGCCAGCACCGCACCGAAGATGCGCGAGCCTGCTACGAACGCCTCAACAACCTCTGGCAGCGATTTCCAGAGTCAAACCAATACGTTGATCTGCAAAGAAGATCTGGGAAGCTGATGTTAGCCACGATCCACTGAACTGTGGCGATACGGCGACAGACGCCAGCGTGCTTTGGCTCTCAGATCGGACCTGATAGCAATTGAGTGGCAGGAATCTGGGATCGCAGTTGAGCAGTTTCGAACAAAAATATGGCGGAGAGAGTGGGATTCGAACCCACGATACCCGTTAAGGTATACACGCTTTCCAAGCGTGCGCCTTCAGCCACTCGGCCATCTCTCCGCACTGCAACCTCCATTCTACTGGAAGCCGAAAAAGAGGAGCGAACACGAAGGTGAGGGAGGCCCGAGGTCCTTCAATCCTGCTCTTTGTCACCTCTTATTAATTTTGCCCTCGTGAGCTGCGTGCTCGCCCCTCCGTGGTAATCTCGCCTGTTTCCGAATTCTGGAGGAAAAAGATGCGGTATGTCGCTGGACTCTTTGCGCTTACTCTCGCCGTCCCAATCGTGGCGTTTTGTCAGGCTCCTGCCGCTTCGCCTGCACCAGCGAATGACAAAGGCGGATTCACTACGGCGAACCTCGACCGGACTGTCGAGCCTTGCACGGACTTCTACCAGTTCGCCTGCGGAACCTGGAGGAAGAAGAACCCCATTCCATCCGATCAGCCCGCATGGGACAGCTTTACGGAAGTGTACGTCCGCAATCAGCAGATCTTGCGCGACATACTCGAGAAGCACTCCACCGAAGATCCAAAGCGCAGTCCTGTTGAGCGGCAAATCGGCGACTTCTACTACGCATGCATGGATGAAAAGTCGATCAATGCCAAAGGAATCCAGGCGCTCAAATCAGAGCTTGACCGCACCGCGGCTATCCAGAATCGAGATCAGATCATCGAGCGCATGGCTTACATTCAGTTGCTAACCGGTCCGAGTCCGGTATTCAACTTTAGTTCCAGCCCAGACCTGCATGACGCGTCGATGGTTGTGGCCGACATCGATCAGGGCGGAATCACGATGCCCGATCGCGACTACTACATCAAAGACGATGAGAAGACCAAAGCGGTACGGCAGGCCTATGTCGCATACCTGAAGAAATCATTCACGCTGGCAGGGCAAAGTGAAGCGCAGGCTGCCGAGTCTGCACAGACAGTCCTTAACATCGAAACAGATCTCGCGAAAGCCTCCATGGACCGCACGGTGCGGCGCGATCCCGCGGTGCACGACCATAAGATGAGCCTCAACGACGCCGCTGCGCTTGCGCCGAATCTTCAACTAGTGAAGTTCTTCAAGTTCGCCGGCGTGCCGTCGTTCACTTCGCTCAACGTCGAGAATCCCGATTTCTTCAAACAGGCCAATGGAATATTCACGAAGTATCCGGTCGATGCCTGGAAGACGTACCTAGACTGGCAAATGATCAGCTTCGCCGCTCCATGGCTCTCCGATCCCTTTGTTCAGGCGCGGTTCGAGTACCGTCAGTCGCTCACAGGACAGAAAGAATTGCAGGCACGCTGGAAGCGCTGTGTCGATCAAACTGACAACTCGCTCGGAGAAGCGTTGGGAGAGTCCTATGTCGACCAGACCTTCGGGGTTGAAGGCAAGCAGCGAATGCTGAAGATGGTAAACGCGCTGGAGCAGTCGCTCGATCACGACATCGCTACCCTGCCCTGGATGACCGATACGACGAAGAAAGAAGCAAAGATCAAACTTGACGCCATTCGAAATAAGATCGGCTATCCGGAAAAGTGGCGCGACTACAGTTCGATCAAGGTCAGCCGTGACGATTTTCTCGGTAATTACATTCGCGCCGCGCAGTTCGAGGCGCATCGTCAGACGAACAAGATTGGCAAGCCGGTGGACAAGACGGAATGGGACATGACGCCTCCAACGGTGAACGCCTACTACAGTGGACAGTTCAACGAGATCGTCTTTCCTGCTGGTATCTTGCAGCCTCCGTTCTTTACGAAAGAACTTGATGACGCGATAAATTTCGGCGGCATCGGTGCGGTGATCGGCCATGAGTTGACCCACGGCTTCGACGACGAAGGCCGAAAGTTCGATCCCCAGGGAAACCTGCGCGACTGGTGGACGCCGGTGGACGCGCGCGAGTTTGAGAAACGAGCGGGATGCGTCGCCGATGAGTACAGCGGATTCAACGCCGTTGATGACATGAAGCTGAACGGAAAATTGACTCTTGGCGAAAACACCGCCGACAACGGCGGGGCTCGTATTGCTTTGATGGCCCTGCTCTCCACGCTGCAACAGCAGGCAAAGGCTTCTCCGTCAGACGATCCTCTCACGCGCAAGATCGATGGGTTTACTCCTGAGCAGCGTTTCTTTTTGGGATTCGCAACAGTCTGGTGCGAGAACCGGAGTGACGAGTACAGTCGGTATCTCGTGACCGTCGACCCGCATTCTCCCGGACGCTGGCGAGCGAACGGCGTCCTTCAAAATATGCCGGAGTTCCAAAAAGCATTCAGCTGCAAGCCTGGGCAAGGCATGGTAAGCACGAATGCCTGTCGGGTTTGGTAAGGGCATTGAGCCCTGCGATGCCCTGATACGTAAGGCTGGCTCCCGCCACCGGGAAGAACGGCAGCTTTACCGCCAAGAAACCAGCCCCACGTCCCATCCTTGAACGGACTTCCCTGCCCATTTGGGCGATGTGCGCTCTTAACTTTCGCGGGATACTGCGACTGAAGGTTAGTTGGAGATCACATGGCATCAGTAGTGCATCAGGAATGGGAAACACTTTCTAATCAGTTCGCTAACGTTGCTGAGCAAGCCTCCAAATTTGCAGTGGCGGTGTACGGCGGCCGTCGAGTTGCGGGCAGCGGGATCGTTTGGCGGTCAGGAATTGTTGTTACCGCGAGCCACATGTTGCGCCGTACCGAGGAAATTGAGGTCACTTTCGGTGCAGAATCGCGGCACAAAGCAACGTTTTTGGGGCGAGATCCGGGCACTGATGTGGCAGTTCTGAAACTCGACACCCGCGACTCTGGACTACCGGAGCTCCTTTCCGACACCAGCAGTCTACGTGTCGGACAGGTTGTTCTGGCCCTCGGACGCTCGACCCTGGGTGACTTAGCGGCTGCTGCCGGCATCATTGCACGGCTCGGTGCACCATGGCAGACATGGCGTGGCGGCAAGATCGACAGCCTGCTGCGGCCTGATGTGACGCTTTATCCCGGACAATCGGGCAGTGCGTTGATCGATTCTCACTGGCGCGTGCTGGGCATGAACACGTCTGCATTAGCTCGGGCAGCTGCAATCACGGTCCCGACCGCGACGATAGAGCGCGTTGTAACTGAGATCGTGGAACACGGCGGTGTCTTCCGTCCGTATCTAGGTTTGGCGATGCAGGCGGTCGCGGTGCCTCCGGAACTATCCAGCAAACTAAAGATAGAACAGGACTCGGCGTTGATAGTGATGCAGGTTGAATCTGGAAGTCCTAGCGCTGAGGCTGGACTTGGACTTGGGGACCTGATTGTGAGCTTCAATTCGCAACCGGTAAGCGGAATTCAGCACATTCAGAGTGCGCTCACCAAGGCAAAACGGGGCGACTCGGCGGATATTGGGTATGTGCGTGGGGGTACACTTTCGTCGATAAAGGTGAAATTAGCAGACCGGCCGCGCCGCTAAGACATCAATTAGAGAACGAGATGCAAACGGCTTTTGCAGTGGACGTGCCGCGCCGAGCAGCGTTGGCGGAGGCGAATGCGCCTCTCTCGGTGGCGGTTACTGCTGTTTCTGTATCAATCCGCGCCAGAATCGAGACGCTCGCGCATCTCGCTGGTGCGCAAGTCAAGTCAGAAACGGAACGATATGACATTCTTCTGCTCGCACTGGACGCTTCGACGCCCCTGCCTACGTCGACTCAGGCTTTAAGTCTGTTGATTCCGGCACCGGCGCATGTTTGTGCGATCTGGAACGGCACAGCTCCCCCGCGAGGCACAGTTTCGCGTTTACTGCGCGCAGGTATCTCGGGCGTCTTACCGATTGGTATTGCGCCGACTCGGCTGCGATCAGCCTTGCGCACAATTCGCACTGGATTACAGGTCGTCGATCCGGTGTTCACGCGCGAAGAATCGAGACTGTCGCCAATCGCAAGCTCCTCTCCCGAGGAGCTAACAGACCGCGAGCAAGAGGTGCTCACGATGCTCGCCGAGGGCTTGTCGAACAAGGAAATTTCTTCGCGGCTCTCGATCTCAACCCACACCGTGAAGTTCCATATCAGTTCTATTCTGGGAAAGCTCGGCGCAGGCTCGCGTACGGAGGCTGTGAGTATCGGAATGCGAAGCGGGCGGGTGGCCATCTAGGTTGGTGGCATAGCCTCCTCCTCGGCTGTGGCTGTGCCCAATGCGGAGTCGGGCGAAGGCGCCATTGCCACAAGCAAGACCAGTCGTCGGGCTGGAAGCCCGACTCAATTTTGCGCTGATTCTGGGGGCACCCCGCGCCATTCTCAATCGCGCCGCAGAAAGCGCGGCATACCGGCACGCTCATCGCTCCGAGAAACTATGCTTTAGCTGCCGAAGCCATCCTTCTTGAACATTTTCTTCACGCCGCGGAGCGCCTGGCGCGTCCGCTCTTCATTTTCGATCAGGGCGAAGCGCACGGAGTCGTCGCCGAATTCGCCGAAGCCGATGCCCGGACTGACCGCGATTTCCGCCTCAGTAAGCAATTTTTTTGAAAACTCGAGAGAGCCCAGTTTGCGATAGCTCTCTGGAATTGGCACCCAGACAAACATCGTGGCTTTCGGCCTCTCAACCTGCCATTTCAGTTTTGCTAACCCTTCGACCAGGCAATCGCGTCGTTTTCTATACGTCTCGCAGATCTCCTTCACGCAGTCTTGAGGCCCATCCAGCGCGGCGATGGCAGCTACTTGAATTGGGGTGAAGGTTCCGTAATCGAAATAGCTTTTCAATCGTGCCAGCGCCGCAACGAGCTTCGCATTGCCCACCATGAATCCCACACGCCAACCCGGCATGTTGTAGCTCTTGGACAAAGTAAAGAACTCGACTGCAATCTCCCGCGCGCTAGCCACCTGCAGGATCGAGGGCGCGCAATAGCCGTCGAAGACAATGTCGGCGTAAGCGAGATCGTGCACCACGTAGACGCCATACTCTTTGCAAAGCGCGATGATGCGCTCGAAAAAAGACAGATCAACGCAGTGCGTGGTTGGATTCGAGGGAAAGTTGAGGATTAGAAGCTTGGGACGCGGATACATCAGGCGTATCGCCTGCTCGAGTTCAGCGACGAAGTCCACTCCGGTCCGCATCGGGATCGAGCGAATGTCGGCTCCCGCGATCACAGGTCCGTAGATGTGAATCGGGTAGCTGGGATTCGGCACGAGTACGGCGTCGCCGCGGTCCAGCACGGCCAGACACAAGTGCGCGATTCCCTCTTTGGAACCAATCGTGGCGATCGCTTCCGTCTCGGGATCGAGTTCAACTTGATAGCGCCGGCGATACCACTCGCAGATCGCACGCCGTAGCCGCGGAATACCTTTTGAAACCGAATAACGCTGAGTGCCCGGACGCTTCGCCGCCTCCACTAGTTTGGCTAGGATGTGTGGCGGCGTCGATCCGTCAGGATTACCCATGCTGAAATCGATTACGTCTTCGCCACGCTTGCGTGCCGCGGCCTTTAACTCGCCGATCACGTTGAAGACATAAGGCGGGAGCCGGCTGATTCGGTTGAACTCAGTCATGGGCTGCCAATTACTCTATCTCAGCCGATTGGAGATTCATGGAGAGGGAATCGAGGAGTTCAATCGGAACGGACGCGGCGAATCTCCCCACTCTCATCCTAGTCTTGCGTGGTCGCCGCTTGGGCTGCCAGATCAGAACGACGACGATGTAAACCGAGCGTCCGCGTACTTTCAGGTAGTTCCCAGAAAAGCTGCGCGGCTCGAGCAAGGGCACCCTGCACATTCGGACACACGTTTCCTGCTCCTACATGCTCCTCGAATTCAGCGCGGTGCATGAGCCGGGCAGGCTGTGAAGGTGCCCCGCAGAAAATTAGGCCACGCCCGGTTCCGTGCACAACGTCGGCAAACTCCTGTAAGGCTTGCAGACCGGTTGCATCGAGCGCGGTCATATTCCGCAACCGGACTACTATGATCGGCGGCATCTCTGGGATATTCGCAATGATGTCGTTGATCTTATCCGTCGAGCCGAACAGGAACGGTCCGTGAATGCGCAGGATCGTCACGTAAGGCGGTATCTGCTTGTCCTGCAGAATGTGCAGGCGTCCTTCTTCGAGATATTCACCTGTGACTTCAGAGACTGTTGTGGTAGCGGTAACGTTCCGGATGTAAATCAACACAGCCAGAATCATTCCCATCTCGACTGCGACGGTCAGATCGGCGAAGACAGTCAGCAGCAGCGTAATTAACCAAACTGCAATTTCCAGCTTGCTCAAGCGCAGCAGTTCAGGAATCTGCTTCCATTCGCCCATGTTGTAGGAGACTACGAACAAGATCGCGGCAAGCACAGCCAGCGGCACAAACTTCGCTAGAGGGGCTGCGAAAAGCAGGATGGCGAGCAGAGTGAGCGCGTGAATCATTCCCGAAACGGGTGTCTTCGCACCCGAACGAATGTTGGTGGCAGTCCGCGCGATGGCCCCGGTTGCCGGCAAGCCGCCGACCAGCGGAGAGGCAACGTTGGCGATACCTTGCGCAATCAGCTCGACATTTGGGTTGTGGCGATCGCCGCTCATGCGATCGGAGACGACCGCCGACATCAGCGACTCAATGGCGCCCAGCATGGCGACCGTGATCGCCGGCGAGATCAGGGGGCGAATCAGGTTGAATTGCAGAGGTGGAATGGCAAAGTCGGGTAGGCCGGAAGGAATTCCACCGAAGCGTGTGCCGATGGTTTCGATCGGCAGCTTGAGCAAGGCTGACACCACCGTGCCCGCCAGTAGGGCAACAATATAACCCGGCACGCGCTTCACGTAGCGAGCGGTGAGGAGGATGATTGCCAGGGCAATCGTGGCCAGCGAAGTCGCAACTGGCGAGAGCGTGCGAAAGTTGTGCGCGACGGATGTCATGCGCCCCCAGAAATCACCGGGGACGTGATCGATCTTGAGCCCAAAGAAATCCTTGATCTGGGTACTTGCGATCAGAATCGCGATGCCATTGGTAAAGCCCACGACTACCGGACGCGGAATGAATCGCACTGCTGTCCCAAGTCCGGTGACGCCCATGAAGATCAGAATGATCCCGGCGATTAGCGTGCAGATGTAAAGGCCTTCAATACCATACCGGGCAACGATGCCGGCAACGACAACTACGAAGGCTCCGGTGGGTCCGCCGATCTGCGTGCTGGAGCCGCCTAGCGCAGAGATCAATCCGCCTGCAAAAACCGCTGTGTACAAACCTGCCTGCGGCGGCATTCCGGAAGCGATGGCGAACGCCATTGCCAGAGGCAATGCCACAAGTCCTACGGTGATACCCGCCAGCAGATCAGAAAAGAACTTCTGCGGCGTGTAGCTCCGCAGGCAGAGCACCGATTTCGGCAGCCACTCTGAGAGATTCGCCATGGAATGAGAAATGAATTGGAGATTCTATGCTAGGAGTGGGAGCCGGTACTTACAATAAGGAAATCTCTTATCTTAGCGGCAAAACGACGACAGACAGCCCACCATCAACCATCCTGCAGACCACTCCAAAGCGCGTTCATGGCATCGCTTAAGAAGCAGATCCGGAGGAAGGCATGCACGCAAAGATGGAAAACTTGGAAACTGGCCGCGGATTCTCCGAGCAATTTGACTTGGAATCGGAGATTTCCGCGCTCGAATCGCATAAGCCGTGGCCGCAAGGCATGACCTCTAAGACGCTGCTCAAGACCAGCGATCTCAGAATCGTCCTCATCGTGATGCAAGCGGGGGCGAGGATGAACGAACATCACAGCGACGGCCGGATTTCAATTCAGCTCCTGCGGGGCGCGATCCGAACTCGAGTTCAGAACGACACCATCGATCTCAAGCCAGGGAAATTGCTCGCGCTCGATCGTTCCATCAAACACGATGTTGAGGCACGTGAGGAGTCCGCTTTCCTCTTGACCATCGCGTGGCCGAGCAACGACGAACTGATTGGACTGAAACACCGAGGCTACGGTTCTTAGCAAATAAGACTAAGGTTTTTCTTTTGGCTTCGCCGCGTCATATACGCGGATTTTCATGAAATAACACTTTTCTCGAGCCTCCCCATGAGCCATAATCGCGGGCACCTTTCCCAGGGACACCGGTTATGTCTTCATCTCTTCCCGTTGTATCTCTCTCTTCTGCCTTTCCTCGATCGATCAGATACAGGCAAGAAAATCTTCGGCGAGGCAGCTGCGTTGTCTTCTTAGCTCTTACGTTCGCGCTGACGTCACAGGCGCAATCCGCCGGTGATGTCCACATCGCTCCGCGCCAAAAGGCGGAACACGCGCAACGGGGCGCGCTACCTGCTGCGCCGGGCCGTCTGAGCGTCGACGTCAACATGGTGCTGGTTCCGGTCACTGTGACTGACGTAAAGAACCATCCGGTCGTGGACCTCACCCCACACAACTTCACGTTGTTCGAGGGGGAAAATGAAGAAAAAATCCAGTACTTCAACACCGAAGATGCACCGCTCTCGGTCGGAATTCTCGTGGATCTCAGCAGCAGCATGGCAAACAAGATCGGCGCTGTTCGCGAAGCCGCTTCCGAGTTCTTCAACAACGCAAATCCCGAAGACGATTATTTCGTGATTACCTTCGCGGACAAGCCGAAGGTGCTCGCCGATACTACCCAGTCGTTCGCCAACATCCATGCAGCGTTAGCGGCCGCGAAGCCTAAAGGCAATACCGCCCTTGCCGACGCGATCTATATGGGACTCGCCAAACTTCGGCACGCGAAATACTCGCGTAAGGCGCTTCTCATCATTTCCGATGGAGGAGACAACAACAGCCGTCACAGTCTGCGGCAAATCAAGAATCTTGCCCGGGAATCAGACGCGGAAATCTACGCCATCGACGTGTGCGACGCTCCTACCCTGTTGCTTACTAAGAAGCTGGAAGAACGATTCGGGCGACAGTGGCTCACTGATGTCACTGAGTCTACCGGTGGCCGCACGCTCGCTGTCGACAATCCTGCAAGCATTCCCAATGCTGCTGCGCGCGCCAGCCTCGAGCTGCGCAACCAGTACATTCTGGGATATCGGCCGAGTCGCGCCATGAGTGACCACAAGTGGCGCAAGATCAAGGTAAAGGTGACGAGGTCGGCGGACTTTCTGCCGCTGCAGGTGTACTACCGCACTGGGTATGTGCCACGTCGGGATTAAGGAAACAACGTGGATCCGGCTCCCTCGCCCGGGTTTTGCTGATGGGCTAATTTCGAAAAACCCGGGCGCCCGGATCCCGTTTGCTCGCAGGGACCTGCCCAGGGCCATGTCGAGCCCAAACTCCTGCAGTGGAAGCACTTTAGTAATGCCCTCAACAACCTAGCGCTATGAATTCCGGGTTTTCTCCCGGTTTCGTGTGTAAAGTTTCGCTATTCACCCTGCTGGTTCCTGTCCTTCTGGTAATTGTTACAGGCTGCATTGGCGACCTATAATCGACCTACTCTGGACGTAATTTCTCCGTCAGGATTTGGGGTTAGGTGACGGCTGCATGGAAAGTGCGCTCATCCGCGGATCGAGTTATGGATCCTCGAGGAGTGCCTAAGTAAGTGCAGCGAAATGAGGTCCTTGTCGGACCGTGCGAGCGCTTTAGGCGGCTTGCCCGGAGATGAGAACTAGATGCGTAAACACCTGCTTTCGGTCCTGTACTCGGGCTTGGTCCTGACCGGCCTCCATCCCGCCATGCACGGCCAGACTATCGTCGCCACACAAGGCAACGATGGGCGGTTGGTGTACGAAAACGCGCCAGACAAGCCTGTGCAGTCTGCGCCTCCACTGAATTCTGAATACTATTACTGGAGCAACCGCGAGCACCGCTGGAAGCCGGTGCCGCCGATGTATTCGCATTCGCGCAAGGCAGCACAATCTGCGGCGCAGGACGTTCGACGCCTGCTACGCCAAGCCGCGTTGAAGAATCCTCAATTTGCCGCTACCGGCAATGCGCTACAACTGGCATCGCAGCAAGTCCAGAGCTCGCCGGCGTCAGGATCATTGCATGCTTCAGTGCGCAACTATGCGGCTCAGGGACGTGTTCATTACACTGAGTCAGCGCTGCCTCCGGATGGATCGGAGTGGATCGACAAGATCGTAGAGCACGCCGCAACCGAACATTCCGTCGATCCCAATTTGGTACGCGCCATCATCAAGGTTGAATCCAACTTCAACCCGCACGCGGTCTCGCGCAAGGGTGCTATGGGATTGATGCAACTCATGCCGACCACCGCTAAGTCATTGAATGTGCTGAATCCCTACGATCCCGCGCAAAATGTCGACGCCGGAGTGCGCCATTTTAAAGAGTTGCTGGATTCCTATAACGGCAATGTAGAGTTATCTTTAGCGGCATATAACGCGGGTGAAGGAGCGGTACGCCGCAGTCGCGGAATTCCGAAATATTCAGAAACTCGGAATTACGTAAAACGCATCACAGGTATATACGGGTCGACGACAGAACGGCTCTATGCAGGCGGACATCCCCTGGAGGTAAAGAGGGATGCCGATGGACACTTGTCGGTCAGCGATATGGAGTAGGGTTCGCAACTGCAGCCCTCGGAACTGCCCGGCATAAAACGTTGAATCGCACCTGATGCTGGGTGCAGCAGGGATGCAGAGAATGTCCGGCAGGTCAGTCAGCAGCGCGACTCGTCACTTCGCAATCTGGGCTCTCATGACCACAAGCCTCCTGCTTCAGGCGGGACGCGCGAATGCCATGAGCGTGGCGCAGAAGAAGCACGTCGCGCTCGACTACTACCATAAGGCTCTGCAGATGCGGGAAGCTCTTAACGGGCGCCCCGAAGGCGATCGCGATGCGGAGGATTACAACCGCGTAATCGACGCCTTCCGCAAGGTCTATCACCTCGCTCCAACGTCGACACGCGCCGACTCCAGCGTGCTCGCAGTCGCCGAACTCCTCGCCGAACAGGCCCGCCTTAGTGACGACAAAACCGGATTCAAGTCTGCGATCGGGCAGTATGAATTCCTGCGCCGGGAATATCCTGGCAGCAAGTACCGTTTTGGAGCACTGCTGAGCATCGCGCAGATCTATCGCGAAGATCTGGATGAGCCGGCGATCGCCAAAGAGACATTTGAGGAGTTCCTGAAGCGTTATCCCAACCACGAGCTCGCGCAACAAGCCAAGGCCGCTCTGCGCGAGATGGATGAGGAAGCCAAGCATCCGAATCGCAAGGACAGAGACGAAGAGGCGAAGCATCCAAAAGACAAGGAAAAAAACGCGGTTGCATCGAACAAGAAGCGCGAAACGACTCGTGACGATGGCGAACAGGAAGAACCAAGCTCGGCTCCGCTAAACACCGTCGCCTCCAAGCACACGGGGTTACCGCGCATCACCAGCCTGCGTTACTGGTCGACGCCCGACTACACCCGTATCGCGATCGATCTCGAAGATGAAGTGAAGTATGAAGCCGGGCGCGTTCCCTCTCCCGATCGCATCTTTTTCGATCTGCACGACAGCCGGTTGGCCTCGGAGCTGATTGGTAAGAGTTACAACATCGAGGACGGACTCCTCAAAAAGGTCCGCATCGCGCAGTACAAGGCAAACATGGCTCGCGTGGTGCTCGAAGTCGATAACCTCGCCGAGTACTCGGCGTTCATTCTTCCGAATCCGTATCGGCTGATTATCGACGTTCACGGTCGCAAGCCAGCACCACAGGAAGAGACTGCCAGTTCGCAGAGCCCGACCTCGGATCCGCGTTCCAATTCATCCACCGGAGTGCCGCAAGGTGCCGCGACTAGGCTTCCTGAGAAGAAGACCATCGCTGCAAGCCGCAAGCGCCCTTCGCCGACAAACGATGACGATGAGGATTCAGTTACTACCACCACCGCCAAGGCGACCCCCAAGGCGCCAGTTCTTCCGAAGCGCGCCGAGGTACCGACTGAAGACACTAACCTTGGTCTGGCGGAGATTGCCTCGCTCAGTGACGATCCTAAGCAAGTAAAGGCTACGAGCAAACCGACGACTGGCGCTGTCGTCGACAATGTCGCGAAGCGCGAGGCGCCCCAATCTGCGGACGCAACAACCAAGAAGTCCTCGGACCAGCCAATAGAGTCGCGCAAAACGCAAAAGAAGCGCAATGGCAAGATAACGACGGCCGTGGCCAGCACAACTCGCCAGGCTAAGCCAACTGCAGACGGCGATTTGTCGCTGGTTCGCGCGCTCGGATTGAAGATCGGCAAGATCGTGGTCGATGCAGGGCACGGCGGCCACGATACCGGAACCATCGGTCCAAACGGACTGCTGGAAAAGGATCTGGTCCTCGATGTGGCACTCCGACTCGGCAAACTACTGGAGCAGAAGCTCGGAGCCGATGTGGTTTACACGCGTCACGATGACACGTTCATTCCCCTCGAGACGCGCACGGCCATCGCAAATCAGAATCAGGCCGATCTGTTTATCTCGATCCACGCTAATTCCAGCTCCGATCCTTTGGCGCGTGGCGTTGAGACTTACTACCTGAACTTCACTTCGTCACCCGAGGCTCTGGAAGTAGCCGCCCGCGAGAACTCGGTCTCTGAAACCTCAGTTCATGAGCTGCAAGACCTGGTGAAGAAGATCGCGCTCAAAGACAAGATCGATGAATCGCGCGAGTTCGCTGCCAACGTGCAGAAGGCACTCCATGCCGGCGAGGCGGCGAAGAGTCCCGGTGTAAAAGACCGCGGAGTGAAGAAGGCGCCGTTCATTGTCCTCATCGGCGCCAATATGCCTTCGATTCTTGCCGAGATCTCATTCGTGAGCAATCCTACCGATGAACGCAAGCTGCGGGCTCCCGAATACCGCCAGCGCATTGCAGAATCGCTCTACCGCGGTGTGTCCCGCTATGCCCAGGGGTTGAGTGGGGTTAAGGTTGCGAGCGTCAAACAGGTTGCTGCCACCGGACAATAACGCAGCCCTCTGGTGCGAATCCTCGCCCAGCTCACCGGTGTCTAATAAACTGGCTAGTCAGCCCTTGAGAGCCTTCTACATGCGTTTGGTCCTCAAAATCTCTGTACCGATATTGCTGCTCGTTTCAACGGGGCTCGCCGTTGACTCCTCGATTCTTCCCAAGGCCTTTGCCGGCTGGCAGCAGGAATCTTCGGGCTTGAAGACCAGCACGAATCCTGCTGATGCGGATGCTGGTCTTGCTGCCGTCCTCAAGGAATACGGCTTTGTCGATTTTCAATCGGCGAGCTATGCAAAGGGGGACCGCAAGCTCAGTGTGCGCGCAGCGCGCTTCGATGATGCTACCGGCGCCTATGGGGCGTACACGCTTTATAGCCAGCCTGGCATGCGCACAGAAGAAATTGGACGCCACGGGGAATCAGCGGGCGACCGTGTGTTGTTCATGCAGGGCAACATCGTCGTCGAGGCAAAGTTCGATCGCGTGAATGCGATGTCGGCCGCGGAATTACGTGAGTTGGCTACTGATCTTCCGCAGCCCGCTGGGAATCTCGCGCAGCCTCCTAACCTGGCGCATTGGCTGCCGGAGCCATCATTCATCGAGCATTCCGTAAAGTTTGCAACCGGAGCTAAGTCGTACGATCAGGTTGGATCCCCTTTCCCCGCTTCTGCAGTGGACTTCTCCAAGAGTCCAGAGGTCCTGACCGCTCTCTACAAAAGCGATGCTGGCGAAGCCAAACTCACGCTGATCTCGTATCCAACGCCGCAGATCGCTGGAACGCAGATGCGCAGCATCGAGCAGAATCACGCGAACATCGAGGCCAGTGGGGCAGGAAGTTTTTCGATTAAGAGAACGGGACCGCTACTCGTGATTGTGAGCGGTCAGGCTTCGCAATCTGAAGCAAAATCTTTGCTCGCTTCAGTGAACTACGAGGCCGATGTTACTTACAACGAGCCAACTTTCCTCTCGCGCAAAGACAACATCGGTAACCTGATTGTTGCCGTGTTCGGACTCATTGGACTGATCCTCGCCGTTGCACTTGTGTTTGGCGTTGCCTTCGGTGGGGTGCGCGTGGTGCTTAAGAAGCTCTATCCGGACCGCTTTTTCGACCGCCCAGAGGACGCCAACGTCATTACCCTGAATTTGCGGGACGAATCTCCAAAATCAAGCTAACAGACTGAAAATATTGACCTTACGTGATGTAGTGGAAAAACTGCGCCAGCAACTGCCACATTTTCGATGCAGGGTACGATTTTCCTAAGTCATTGATTTTTAAGGCATTTGCGTCAGAAAATTCGCTTGACACCCCCTGTGCACGACCATAAGATTTCGTCCAGAAAGTTCTGATGGCTTTGCCTCCGTTGGAACTATTCTCCCTTGAAAGAAAAGGCCGCCTTTTTGCCGGGCGGTCTTTTCGTTTTAACGCAAGAAGAATCTAAGAATTACGACAGCTCGAGTGGGGCTGAGCCGTGGGTTCATCGCTCGCAAAACGCGATCAACATTCGACGTCAGAGTTCAATCTCTGCTCTGTACTCTGTCGTGCCCTCTGTTGTAATTCTCAGTTGCTTTAGCATCCCGCAAAATCCGCGAGCGTTTTCAAATCAGGAACTTCTAGTTTCGCTGATGACTTCACCGTAGCGCCACCGCCGGGCCTTCCCTTTCTGCGATTCACCCAGACCGAATGAATACCAAGTGCGCGTGTGGGCTCGATATCGTGATGTAGCCCTGCGCTACGTGAGGGACGCAATCTTTGCTTACCTCTATCTTCTCCAGCGCTCGGCGTGGTCACAAAATCGAAAGGTACTTCAAGAAGTTTGGCGGTGTAGGCGAACAGATCGTCATCAGTGTTCGAGATGATTGCCAATTTGTAGCGCCGATGCAGCAGTCGTAGGGCCCCAACGGTATCTGGAAACGGTTGCCACGATCTCAGCGATTCTGGAAGCGAATGTTGCTCCTCTTGCTATCGCCTATCGCTTACCGCAGGTTCTGGTCGCTTCCCATGCCTTGGCGTATTTCCAGCTGACATACACATTGTGATAAAGATGCAGCAGATATCCCTCCCTGCCATCAAGAAAACCCAGGCGAAAAAAGTAGTTCCAGGAAAAATTGAGAGCCGGCCGATAGTAGACGTTGGCGAGGAACGACAGCCAGGAGCGGCTGACTTGTCCCTGGTGCGCGGCTACTTCGGCGCCTAGCGACGAATATCGATTCATGGTATCGATGTAGCCCGTCAATGTCGGATAGGCATTGTGGATCAGGTCGCCTTCAAGAACCGCGGTGGGACCATCGACGCGCATAGTCTCGTGCACAACGCGTTCTATGAATGCGCCCTTGCCACTTCGGAAGAGCCGCAGCTTTCGATCGGGATAGAAGCCGCCACGGCGAATCCATCGGCCAAGAAAGAAATTACGACGGGCGACAAAGTAGCCTGCGATATTCGTAGTCGCCGCCTCGATCGCTCTTTTTATGTTTTCTCTCAGCTCAGCAGAGACTTCTTCGTCTGCATCGATTGACAGCACCCAGTCGCCGGTGGCTTGCGCAATGGCTGAGTTTTTCTGCTGCGCATAACCTTTCCACGATTCCTGAAAGACCTTGGCGCCATGCGCGCGGGCAATTTCGAGGGTCCGATCCGTGGATCCCGAATCGACAACTATGCGCTCATCGGCCCAGGCGACACTTGCCAGGGTGCGTGCGATGTTGCTCTCTTCGTTGCGCGTGATGATCACCACCGACAGGCTCATGCCGAGTCAGGATAACTTTCATGAATGATAGGCACAAAGAAAAACCCGGAGCCATCTTGCCGCTCCGGGTTCCTCGCCGTTGGATTTTGTAGCTATTTCGGTGATTGCTGGGCGACCGGCGATCCCGGATTCTGTGCTGCTCCCTGCGGATTCTGCTGCTGTTGAGTGGGCGTCGTATCGGTCCGCGGAGTGACGTAAGGAACACCCGGTTGCTTGGTTACGGTTCCGTTGAAGGCGTCGTCAAGAACGATGCCATTGCGGATTAGCGTATAGCCAGTTACCCGATCAAGCTCTACCCGCGACTTTTCATAGGCCGAGCGAGCTTGCACACGATTGCTGTCGGCAGTAGCCAAGTCAGTCTCGGTTTGCAGCACGGCGAAGTTGGTAGAGGCGCCGAGCGCATACTTCTTCTGTTCGGCGTCAAGGCTCTGCTGCGCCAGTTCCAGCGCTTTCTCCGCCGCCTCAACCGCCGCGCGATCCTGCTGTACCGTTAACTGCGCGTTGCGGACCGCGATGGCTACCTGGTTTTGCAACTGTTGTAGACGGATCTCCGCCTGGCGCAGCTCCAGCTCCGAACGCATTTGGTCGGCTTGTGCAGACCGGTTCCGGATAGGAATATTTAACTGCAATCCCAAGCCCTTGTCCGGTGCCGTGCTGTTGAACAGATCGCCAAAAGTATTGCCGAATCCGTGCGCAGGGATCGTTCCCGTGGGCGTGCAAAAGAGCGGATTCGAATTAGGACCGCATGCAGCCAACGGATTCTGGTCACCTCCCAGACCACTAGCTCCGTAGAACGCTACGAGGTCAATGCTGGGCCGTAGCCCGTTCGCAGCAGCCTTGCGGTTAATCTCGCGGTTAGTGAGGTCGATACGAGACTGTGCCAGGTCCGGACGATGCGATAGCGCGTCGTTGATCAGGTCTTGAACGGGCGTAACCGGTTCCTCGGCAGGAATCGCCATGGTGTCAGTAGGGATAACCGGAGCGGCGGCCAGGATCGGATCCGATAGGCTACGGGAAAGCGCGTTCTTCATTAGAAGCTGTTGCAGCTGCAGATTGGTCTGCGCCACGATCAACCCCTGCTGATTCGAGGCCACAGTGCTTTGAGCCCGTACCACTTCGATCGGGGCTAATGTCCCGATCTGAACCTGCTTCTGATTATCGGAAAGCGTCTTCTGCGCTAACGCTAGCGAGCGCTCTTTCGCCTTCACCGTCTCATACGCATTCACCAGGTCCCAATAGATGTTCTCAATTTGGGAAACTGTTTCGATGACCTGATTGCGGAAAGCCACGTCCGCAATCTCCCGGTTGTTGTGGGCAATCCGAATGAAACGCGTGTTCAGACCGAGACCAAAGCCTTGCAGCAGATGCTGAGTGATTGTTGCGCGAAAACTGGAATTCAGAGTCGGGTTCAGAGTGTTAAACCGGCTGTTGGTTGTCTGCCGGTTGTTCTGGAAGCCAACTGAGAGGTTTGTGCCAGGTGAGAAACCCTGGCTGTAGCTGAAGTTCACCGTTCCCGTATTGGCCTGTAGGTTCGGAACGCCAGTGAATACCTGATTGGCTTGCGGAGATATTGCGTGCTCCTCCGTAAGAGTGCTGGTCACTACCGGATCGAATTGAGGCGCACTGGGACCTGCCCCGGCGGTTGACAACACAATTCCGGCCGTTCCTGTACCTGCTCCACCAGCGGCGCTGGTCGTGCCACCAGCGCCAGCACCCTGACCACTCGAGCCGGTCGCACCGCCGCTTTGTCCACCCGGCGTACCCTGAACCAGTCCCGTGGCTACACCGCGCAAAGTCTGTCCAGCTTTAGCGCGCAGGATGTCTGTATCGGCAATCGG
>Ga0126373_10001124_pt1 | contig 18730 bp, 15 predicted proteins | sample PanSoiMetPlot_11_FD_92545 | JGI IMG/M metagenome (GOLD analysis project Ga0126373, IMG submission 92545) | Tropical forest soil microbial communities from Panama - MetaG Plot_11 | ecosystem: Environmental > Terrestrial > Soil > Tropical forest > Bulk soil | place: Panama | collected 2016-02-17 | reverse complement strand
GGCCCGACGCCGGTTGCGGCGTAGGCTCCCCGCAGCACGGCAATCCAGCCGACAGCGAAAGCGCCGAGCGCGAGCAGAAAGCCGTCAGTGATCCAGCCGGTAGGGCGGGGGCCAGCGGGCGCCATCCGGAGCATGGCAACAACCATGAGCGGCAGGCTGCAGAGCGCCAGCAGGTCGGTCAGGGTGAGCTGGATCACCGCCGGCGTGATGTCTCCGGCCCCTGCGCTCTGGACGGCAAAGGCCGCGCCCCAGGTCACGGCCGCGGCGGCCAGCCAGCGACAGGTCACGTCGCCTTGCTGCGACCGCCGGATGAGCAGGAGGACAGCCACCAGCGCCAGGGCTGCTCCCGCAGCCGCCCAGGCCATGGCAGACCCGCTCATCGCGGCCAGGCAGGTGCGACCGCCGGCACCAGGCGTGCGTGCACCGTACCTCCCCTCGGCCGCGTCCCGTCTGACCACACCCAACCGTGCGGAGCGCGAGCCGGACAGATACCGAAGGCAACGTGCCGAGCAGGATGATGCCTGGGCAGAGGATGCCAGGCGCACCGGCAGTCGAACCGGCGCTGACCGGAGACGTCCTGTGGTCTCGCACTTTCAGCGAAGCGACTTGACTCTACGACGCGGAGGTCACGCTTCGATTGAGCAACGGCCTACAGACGGCGACAACCTGGCGGCGGCTTGGCTGTGGTTCGCTAGCCGAGCCAGGCGTCGATCCGGGCCTGCAGCCGCTGCTTGTCGGCCGCTGGAGCGAAGGAGGCGCGAACCCCGGCCCCGGCTAGGCCGGCGATGACTGCGTCGTCATAGCCAAAGGTGTCCCTCAGCTGGCGATACTCCTCCGCCAGGCCAGCGCCGGTCATGGCCGGGATGTCGCTGTTCACCGTCACGAACAGCCCAGCGTCCCGCAGGCGGGGCAGCGGGTGCTCCGCCAGCGCCGGGACGAGGCCCAGCAGCACGTTGGAGTGCGGACAGACCTCCAGCGGAATGCCGCGGGCCGCGACCTCCGCTGTCAGTCTGCCGTCGTCCAGGACCCGGATTCCGTGACCGAGGCGCTCGGCACCGGCCGTCAGGGCCTGCCGGATGCTAGCCGGGCCCGCTGCTTCTCCCGCATGGTGCACCACATGCAACCCGGCCGCCCGCGCGGATTTGAACACCGCGGCGAACGGCTCGCCGGGATAAGCCTCGTCTCCGGCCAGGCCGATCGCGACCACCCCCGCGCTCGCATAAGACTCCGCCAGCCGCAGGGTCGCCCAGGCCCGCTCCACGGGTCGGCGCCGCGAATGATCCAGCACCAGCCGGGTCTGCAGGCCATAATCTGTCCGGCCCTGCGCGAGGCCCGCTAGCACCGCGCGGAGCGGCATCTCCATGTCGCCCAGCCGCTCGCCGTGGGCGGCCGCGGTGAACGACACCTCCGCATAGCAGGTCCCCTCGGCGGCCTCGTCCGCGCAGTACTCCACGGCTACTCGGTAGAAGTCCGCGAACGTGAGGAGGCAGCTGCGCACCAGCTCGTTGGCGGCGAAGAACGACGCGGAATCGGTGATCGGCGAGCCGGGCGGAAGTCGCCGGCCATGGGACGCCGCCAGCTCGGCCAGCGTCCGCGGCCGGATGGTGCTCTCCAGGTGCACGTGCAAGTTCGCCTTTGGCAGGCTCAGCAGGTCACGCACGAACGTAGCCGCCGTCGACGCTAGCGGGCGTCGCTCGGCCGCGGCGCGAATCCGATCAGGACAGCGCGCAGCATGACCGCCACGGCGTCCCTGGTCGCGGCCGGCTCGGCCGATCCGGCGACGAGCAGTCCCGCCCGGGTGAGGGCACCGAGCAGCAGCCTGGCCAGTGTCGGCGGATCGTCGATCCGCAGTGCCCCGGCTTCATTCGCCGCGGTGAGCGCTGCGACGGTGGCCGGGAAGGCGTACCGCTCGTCGAGCTCGATAAAGCGTTGCAGCCCGAGGACGGCCGGCGCGTCGGTCAGCAAGATCCGCTGTACCTCCGGTTCCTGAACCTTGTCGAGGAAGACGCCGAATCCGGCGATGAGCAGGTCGACGATGTCCCCGCCGTCCACGCCTGCCGCCATGGAGGCGGTCAGTAGCTCCGCATGCAGCTGCTCGAACACCGCCTCGAACACCGCGGCCTTGGTCGGGAAGTGGTGGTAGAGGGCACCCGTGGTCACGCGTGCTTCACGGGCAATGTCCTCCACGGAGGTCGCCCCGAAGCCGCTGGCGCCGAACAGTCGCCGCCCAGCGGAGACCAGGGCGGCGCGCGTCTGGGCGACCTGCTCGGATCGCAGCGACGGGTGCTCATCGGCCATGTCCATTGTCTAGCTCATAGCGGGCTTGTTGCGCACATCGGCGCGCTGTGACATAGTATCACTATCTTCAAGAGTGATCATATGCCAAGGAGGGACGCTATGTGTACCGCGATCGAGACCGTGCGCGCCGACGGCGCCGCGCTGCTCGACATCGGCGCCGGGCTCACCGAGGAGCAGTGGCGGGCGCCGTCGGGGTGTCAGGGCTGGCGGGTGCAGGACGTCGTCACGCACATGGCCAATCTGTTCTGGATCCTCGTCGACCCGGCAAAGCTGCCTCCACTCGAAGGCGTCCCGACCGAGCAGGCCCAGGAGGCTGCGGTCCAGGCCAGGAGGGGCATGTCAGGGGCAGAGGCGCTCGCCGACTACAAGGAGGCCGCGGCACCGGCACTGGAGCACCTGGCCCAGATCGAGGCGCTCGGCATCGAGGTCCCGCTCGGCGATCTCGGCACCTACCCGGCCGCGCTGCTGCCGACCGCGTACAGCTTCGACCACTACACCCACATCAGGGCCGATCTGTTCGGACCGCGCGGCCCCCTCCGTGGTACTCCGCCACCGTCCGACTCAGCCCGCCTGGCCCCGGTGCTCGACTGGATCGAGGCAGCGCTTCCTCAGCAGAACCAGGCCGCGGCCGAGACGTGCTCACTCCAGCTCGAGGTGACCGGCGCGGGGGCGCGGTCAATCTCGTTCGGTTCGGGCCAGCCTGCCGCTGCTATCCGGTCCAGTGCACCGTCCTTCGTCCGGTGGGTGACCCAGCGCGGCAGCTGGACGGAGCTCGGCGTGCAGGCGACGGGCGACGCCGTCGCGCTGGCCACGGCCAGGACCCTCAAGGTGTTCTAGAGCGCGACGGTCCCTGGTCAGTACCCGGCCGTGATGACGTTCGCCAGTGGCTCGCCGGCCAGGTAGCGCTCGGCCTGCGCCCGGACCAGCCGGTGCGCTTCGCGCATTGAGTACGGTGTCGACGCGCCGACGTGCGGCGTGATGAAGACGTTCGGCAGCGTCCAGAGCGGGTGACCGGGCGGCAGCGGCTCGGGATCCGTGACGTCCATCGCGGCCACTAGCCGTCCGGTGGTGACCTCGGCGACGAGGTCGTCGGTCACGACCAGGCCGCCACGAGCCGCGTTGATGAGCAGCGCCCCGTCCTTCATCCTGGCGAGAAACGATGCGTCGACCATGCCGCGGGTCTCCTCAGTCATGGGAGCCAGCACAATCACTACGTCCGCGTCGGGCAGCAGGCCCGGCAGGTCCGACGCGGGGCTGACGCCCTCCCTGGCCGACCGGGCGACCCGCCGGACGTGCACGTCGAAACCCGCCAGCCGGCGCTCGACCGCCTGCCCGATCGAGCCGTATCCGACGATCAGCACGGTCGCGCCCGCGAGAGTGCCGGTGAACTGGTAGCTCCACCGGCCGGCGGCCTGCTCGGTGGCAAAGTACGGGAACTGGCGGAGCGCCGCGATTGCCGCCCCCACCACCCATTCGGCGGTGCTCGCGTCGTGCGCGCCGCGGGCGTTGCACAGCACCGCGCCTGGTGGCACATGAGGCCGGACACGATCGAAGCCCGCGGTCAGGGTCTGCACGACACCGAGCCTCGGCATCGCGGTCATAGCGGCGAGCGCCGGCGGTTCCGGGAAGAACGGCGGCACGTAGAACTCCACCTCGGCAGCAGACGCCGGCAGGTCAGCATCCTCCGGCGCCACGACCTCGACGGTCGCGCCGTCCAGCCCTGCCAGCATGTCCGCCACCGGCTGGTCGGGCACCCAGATCAGCACGATGCGACCTCGCTCCTCACGCGTTCCGCTTCCGACGCCACCGCAGGATAGCGCCGTGACTCCACCTGGATCCGCGGGAACACCGGCTGCGGCCTGGGCAGGCTCCCCCCGAAGTCATCGACGGCCGCTGCGACCCTGGCAGCCAGGTCAGGCAGGAAAGGCCAGATCTCCCCCGCGAGCACCTGGCATGAGGCCAGGAGGGCGCCGAGAACCTGGTCCAGCTGATCGCCCGCCGACACGTCCCCGGCGAGCTCAGCCCGGCCCAGGTGCCAGGGCTCGGTAGCGTCCACGTAACGGTTCGCCTGCTCGACGATCTCGAATACGGCTGCGGAAGCGGCGCGGAAGTCGAACCTGGCCAGCGCCACGCGCACGGCGTCTGGTGCTCGCTCCACCGCGGCGCGCAGGTCGGCGGCACTGGCTGGCCACGGCAAGGACCGGGAGTCGGTACCGGGTGCACGGCCGTCGGAGGCCGCAGCGAGCCATCGGCTAGTTCCGTCCGGACGGCTGCAGGGCAGAACGACCCCGTTCCGGTATCGATGGGCGATGGCGCCCACCCGGCTGACGAGGTTACCCAGGCCATTGGCGAGGTCGGCATTGGCCCTGCCGATCAGCCGGTCGACGGTGAAGTCGGTGTCCCCCACCCGGGGCACGTCCCGCACCAGCCACCAGCGCAACGCATCCGCGCCATAGGTGTCCGCGAGCAGAGCCGGATCCGTGATCTGTGTGCTCGCCGCTGACTTACTGATCTTGCTGCCACCAGCGGTGAGGTAGTCGTGCACGAAGATCTCGGTCGGCAGCGGGATCCCCGCAGACAGCAGGATGGCGGGCCAGTACACGGCGTGGAACCTCAGCACGCCCTTACCGACCAGGTGGACGCGGCGATCGGCCTCGACCCACCAGCGCCGGTAGTCGTCCTGGCTGCCGCCATAGCCCAGGGCGGTGACGTAGTTCCCGAGCGCGTCCCACCACACGTAGATCACCTGACTCGGGTCATCGGGCACCCCGATCCCCCAGCCACCCGCGCGCTGCACCGACCGCGAGACGCTGAAGTCCGACAGGCCACCGTCGATAAAGCCGAGCACCTCGTTGCGCCTGCTGGCCGGCTCGATCCGCAGCTGGCCCGAGCTGATCTCCTCGCGCAGCCGACTCGCGTACCGGGACAGCCGGAAAAACCAGTTCTTCTCGGTGACCTGCTCGGGCTTCGTCTTGTGCTCGGGACAAGTGCCATCGACGAGTTCGTCCTCGGTGTAGAACTGCTCGCAGCCGACGCAGTACAGGCCCTGGTAGTCCCTGAGATAGAGGTCGCCGCTCGCCTGGCACGCACGCCAGAGTCGCTCGACACCCGGCCGGTGACGAGGGTCGCTGCTGGTCCTGATGAAGTCGTCGAAGCTGAGCGACAAGTGCTCGCGCAAGCTCGCGAAAGAGCCGGCGTTGCGGTGGACCAGCTCCTTCGTGCTGATGCCCTCGAGCTGCGCCGCGAGCACGTTCTTCAGCGAGTTGTCATCAGTGCCGCTCTGCAGCCTGACCTCGTCGCCGATGCGGCGGTGGTGCCGGGCGAGCACGTCGGCCTGGACGAGCTCGAGCGCGTGCCCCACGTGCGGACGCGCGTTGACGTAGGGAATCGTGGTACTGAGATACAAGCGGGTCATCGGAGCCTCCTCTGAATTCCGGGGCACCGACCCGCACACGAATCGAGGCCCCGATCGGGACCTCGTGCGGATGTGTGAATCCTGGCAGCGTCAGATGGCCCCGGCTAGCGGGGCATCATCTCCTGGTGCGCTGCGTACTGCATGACAGTCAGTCTATCAGCGGGCGCGCCGTCGCGAAGAGGCTGCGAACCAACGTGCCATCCGTGGCGGTCCACAGGCCGGTCACCTCACCCGCACCAGGCAGAACGTCACCGTCCGCGGCCGGGCTGAGCCGCCGCGCGAAGGAGATGGTGAGCCGCTGGCCGGCCGCCGTGCGGACCGGCGTGGCGTGAACGGTCGCATCAGGGGTGTTGCTCTGGCTCTGCGCCTGAGCCGTGACCCGGCCCTGGATCAGCTCGGCCAGCTGCTCGAGCAGGACCGGGTCGCTGGTGCCGTCATAGATCCAGCGCCGGCCAAGCACGCCGTGCTGAGCCGTTCCGATCAGCGCCGTATCGCCGCCGGCGAGCGGGCTGCCGCGGTACGTCATCGGGACAAGGTAGGCGGTGACCGGGCGAGCGGCGTCGTCGCGCACCGTCATGAACTCGATCCCCACCTCACCGGCCGGGTCGTCGAGCCGGAACCCGCCGACCTTGGCCAGCGACGGCCCGGTCGCCTCGCCCACGTACCAGTCGTGCCGCGGCAACCATGCAGTCAGCAGCTCAAGTTTGCTCGGCACGAGCGTGGTGTGGTGGACGACGGCCATCGAGATAGCCCCCTAACTCAGCCGCTGCAGGATCAGCTCGCGTGCACGGCCCGCATCCGCGCGACCCTTGGTCGCCCGCATGACGTCACCAATCAGGGCGCCCGCTGCGGCTGTCTTTCCCTCTCGAATCTTGGCGGCCACATCGGGCCTGGCCGCGATAGCCGCGTCGACGGCCTCGGCCAGCACGGCGTCGTCGCTCACGATCGCGAGACCGCGCGCCGCGACGACCTCGTCGGGCTCGCCCTCACCAGCCAGCACGCCCTCGAGCGCCTGCCGGGCGAGCTGATCGTTCAGCGTGCCGGCCTGCACCAGGGCACTGACCCTCGCCACCTGTTCCGGAGTGATCGGCAGGTCGGCCGGCTCGACGCCGCGGTCGTTCGCGTGCCTGGCCAGCTCGCCCAGCCACCACTTGCTCGCCTCCGCCGGTGACGCGCCGGCGCCGACTGTGGCCTCGGCGAGGTCGAGAGACCCGGCGTTGCGTAGCTTTTCGAGGTCGGCGCTGGAAACGCCCCACTCTTCCTGGAGCCGGGCGGCCCTGGCGGCCGGCAGCTCCGGCATGGCGGCGCGGATTTCCTCCACCCACCCCGCAGGTGGCGCGACCGGCACCAGGTCGGGCTCGGGAAAGTAGCGGTAGTCCTGGGCCTCTTCCTTGCTCCGCCCTGATGTGGTCGCACCGGTGTCCTCGTGGAGGTGGCGGGTCTCCTGCACGACCTTCTGCCCGGCATCCAGCACGCCTGCCTGCCGCTCGATCTCGAATCGGACGGCGCGCTCCACCGAGCGCAGCGAGTTCACGTTCTTGGTCTCCGTACGGGTGCCCCACTCAACTGCGCCGCGTGGAGTGAGCGAGGTGTTGACGTCGCAACGCAGCGAGCCCTCCTCCATCCGCACGTCAGAGACGCGCAGCGCGCGCAACAGGTCGCGCAGCTCGGTCACGTAGGCGCGGGCGACGGCCGGCGCGAGGGCCCCGGTATCAGGTACCGGCTTGGTGACCACCTCGACGAGTGGGATACCGGCACGGTTGTAGTCGACGAGCGAGTAGTCCGCTCCGTGAATGCGTCCCGTCGCACCGCCGATGTGCAGCGACTTGCCGGTGTCCTCCTCCAGGTGTACTCGCTCGATGCCGACCCGATACGTCTTGCCGCCGAGGGTCACGTCAATCCAGCCGTCGGTGCAGAGCGGCTCGTCGTACTGCGAGATCTGGAAGTTCTTCGGCATGTCCGGGTAGAAGTAGTTCTTCCGCGCGAACCGGCACCAGGTCGCGATCGTGCAGTTCAGCGCCAGCCCGATCCGGATGGTGTACTCGATCGCAGCCCGGTTGGCGACTGGCAGGGACCCCGGCAGGCCCAGGCACACCGGGCACACTGCCGAGTTCGGCGGGAGGCCAAACGTCGTCGGGCAGCCGCAGAACATCTTGCTCACTGTGCCGAGCTCAACGTGCGTCTCCAGCCCGATGACCGGTTCGTACCTGGACACCGCATCGTCGAAGGACACCAGGTGCTCCGTGGTCATCTCTCCACCTCCCCGGCCTCGCCGAGCGGCGGTGCCTGAGAGAGCAGCGGCCCGCCCCAGCGCTGCTGCAGTGCCGCCTCGACCGCCGCCGCGACCCGGTAGGTGCGGTCGTCGGCCAGCGCGGGCGCCATGATCTGCAGGCCGACGGGCAGCCCGTCCTCCGGCGCAAGCCCGCACGGCACCGAGATGGCAGCGTTCCCGGCCAGGTCAGACGGGATCGTGCAGAGGTCGGCCAGGTACATGGCCATCGGGTCGTCGGCCCGCTCCCCGATCGGGAACGCGGTCGTTGGCGTCGTCGGCGACACCAGCACGTCGACCTGCTCGAAGGCGGCGTCGAAATCCCGGACGATGAGCGTCCGCACCTGCTGGGCCTTGCCGTAGTAGGCGTCGTAATAACCGCTCGACAGCGCGTAGGTCCCGAGCATGATCCGCCGCTTGACCTCGGCCCCGAACCCCGCTGCCCTGGTCAGCGACATGACCTCGTCGGCGCTGTGGGTGCCGTCGTCGCCTACCCGCAGGCCGTACCGCATGGCGTCGAACCTGGCCAGGTTGGACGACGCCTCGCTGGGCGCGATCAGGTAGTAAGCGGGCAGCGCGTACCGGAAGTGCGGGCAGGACACCTCGGTGACCTTGGCGCCAAGCGACTCGAGCAACTCGACCGCCTCGGTGAACCGGGCCAGCACCCCGGCCTGATAGCCCTCCCCACTGAACTCGCTCACCACCCCGACCCGCAGCCCGGCGACGTCGGCCTGCCGGGCTGCCGCGACCACGGGTGGCACGGGAGCGTCGACCGAGGTCGCGTCGCACGGATCGTGGCCTGACATCACCTCGTGGAGCAGCGCCGCATCGAGCACCGTCCGCGCCAGCGGGCCTGGCGTGTCGAGCGAGGACGCGAACGCCACCAGGCCATACCGCGAGGACCCGCCGTAGGTGGGCTTCATCCCGACGATGCCGCACACCGCGGCCGGCTGCCGGATGGAGCCCCCGGTGTCGGTACCAATGGCCAGCGGCGCCTCGTAGGCGGCGACTGACGCGGATGACCCGCCCGACGAACCGCCGGGTACCCGGGTGAGGTCCCATGGGTTGGCGGAGGGGCCGAACGCGGAGTTCTCGGTAGACGAGCCCATCGCGAACTCGTCCATGTTGGTTTTTCCGAGGATGATCACACCGGCGTCCCTGAGCCGCCTGGTGACCGTGGCGTCGTACGGGGGCCGCCAGCCGTCGAGGATCTTCGACCCGCAGGTGGTCGGCATGTCCTTGGTCGTCAGCACGTCCTTGAGTGCCAGCGGCACGCCCCCGAGCGGTCCGAGCGGTTCCCCCGCCGCGCGCTTGCGGTCGACGTCTTCCGCAGCAGCCAGCGCACCTACGCCAGCGACGTGCAGGAACGCGTGCAGGCGTGGTTCGACCGCGACGATCCGGTCGAGGTGCGCCTGGGTGACCTCAACCGCGGACACTTCGCCGGAGGCGACGGCTGCCGCGAGCTCTGCGGCAGTCAGCCGGATGAGCTCGGGTGCTTCGGCGGTCATCTCAGTCCTCCGCCAGTATGCGCGGGACCCGGAATCGGGCCTGTTCCGACGCGGGCGCGCAGGCGAGTGCCTGTTCCGGCGTGAGCTGGGGAGCCGGGACGTCTTCCCGGTACACGTTGACGACGGGAACGGCATGCGTCATAGGCGGGATCTGGTCGGCCGCGACCTCCTGCACGCGCGCCACGGCCCCGATGATCTGATCGAGCTGGCCGGCGAAGTGCTCGAGCTCGGCGTCGGTCAGCGCCAGCCTGGAAAGCCGGGCCAGGTGAGCTACCTCGTCCCTCGTAATGGACATGCACGCCATCCTAGGCGGCCGGGCCGGACCGGGCCGAAGGCAATACGCCGCACGGACGCGGGCTAGCTCAACCGGTGACGTCGAGCCAGCGGGCGGAAGCTCGGCGCTAGCGGCCCACCCGCTCCGGCTCGGCAGCCGGCTGCCAGTGCCGAAGTAGCCACGCCGTCGCCGACGCCGCTGTCATCGGCCTGGCGAAATGCCAGCCCTGCCCCGCCACGCAGCCCATCGCCTGCAGGGCGGCTGCTACCTCGGCACCCTCAACACCCTCGGCCACCGACTCCATACCGAGCGCCGCAGCGAGGTCCAGGATCGACTTGACGACGACCTCGTCGTCCGGCGATTCCAGCATCCGGCCGATGAAGGAGGCATCGACCTTGATCTCGCAGAACGGCAGCCGCTTGAGCCGGAGCAGCGAGGAGTAACCGGTTCCGAAGTCATCGAGGCTGAGGCCCACCCCGATGTCCGCCAGCGCCTCGGCGGTCGCGACCGCGTGCGCGGGCTCGCTGGTCAGCACGCGCTCGTCGATCTCGAGCAGAAGCTTCTGAGCGGGCAGCTCGTGCTCGCTGAGGCACCGCTTCACCGACTCGGCAAGAGCGGTGTCGAGCAGGTCGCGACCGGACACGTTGATGGACACCGGGATGTCGAGACCGGCCTGGCGCCACCGTGCCGCCTGCGCCACCCCCGTCTCGATGACGAAGGCCGTGACCTCGCGCATCAGGTAGGACTGCTGGACCACCGGGATAAAGTCGCGCGGCCGCAGCATTCCGCGTGCGGGATGTCGCCATCGGACAAGCGCCTCGACGCCCGCTGGGCGGCCGTCAGCCAGGTACACCTTCGGCTGGTAATGCAGCTCGAGCTCGCCGCGGTCCAGGCCGCGCCGCAGCTCGCCGAAGAGGGCGAGCCGGGCAGGGGAATTCCGGTCCTGGTCGGCCACGTATCGCTCGACGCCGCTCCGCCGCTGCTTCGCCAGGTACATCGCAACGTCAGCGCGCTGCACCAGCGTCTCGTCCGCCGTCGCGTCGTCGGGGAACATGGCGATCCCGATGCTCACCTCGATGACGAACGACATGCCCTCGAGACGGATAGGCTCGGCGACGGCAGCCCGCAGGCGCGCCGCCACCTCGCGTGCTGCTGCTGCCTCCTTCACCGCCGGCAGCAGCACCGCGAACTCATCTCCGCCCATCCGGGCTACCAGGTCGCCTGGCCGGACACTGTGCGTCAGCCGATGCGCCACTTGTCGCAGCAGCCGGTCGCCGACAGCGTGGCCGAGCGTGTCATTGACCTCCTTCAGGCCGCGATCGAGGTCGAGTAGCAGAAATCCCACGTAAGACCCGGAGGCCGCCGCCTCGGCCAGCGTGCTGGCAAGTCGGCGCATCAGCAGGGTCCGGTTGGCCAGGCCGGTCAGCTCGTCGTGGTGCGCCTGGTGCTCGCGCTGCACCGAGATCGCGGCATTGACGTAGATCGCTCCGAGCGGGGCCGCGAAGAGCAGCGCGAGCAGCGCAGACCCCTGCTTGATGACCAGGTCGACCAGCGGAGCGGTCGCGAACAGCACCAGGCCGACCAGTCCTTCGTGTGGCAGTGACCGGCGCACGGTCCGTGCCAGCGGTTCCCTCGCGTGCAGTGCGGCGCCCACAGTGACGACCAGATAGCTCACCGCGAAACAGGCAACGGCAGCGAGCGCGACCTTGCCGAGGTCGCTCGGCTTGGTGGGAATCCACTGCTTGTTCGGCGCCATGTGCAGGCGGAAACCGTGCAGCACCCACCCCGCTGCCGTCAGGCTGAGCGTCGCAGCGGCCGCGTTGAACGTCGCGCGGTACAGGGACCGCCGGCGTGCGAGGTAGGCCAGCATGGTCGAGCTGGCCCGCAGCAGCACGGCCACCGGCAGGCCCCACGCCAGCAGCGCTGCGAAGCTGAAGGTGACCGCGGCAGTCGGTGCCCGCAGTTCAGACCGGCCCGGCGTGGCGATCGGCCAGACCTCGGCGAGCAGCACCATCGCCGCCAGCACCCAGAACAGCGGCTTGGTGAACAGGCTCGGCCTGGACCCGAACATCAGGTGAGACTCGGCGAAGACCACGGCACCGACACCCACGACGACGACCGAAACAACGTAGAGCCACAGCGGCGAGCCGACGCGCGGACCGATGTCCTTGGTATCGGTCGGCTCCCTCATGACTCCTCATCGGCCAGCCGTCGCTAACTACGCGGCGGTCGGTGCGTTGCGTTGATGCTACGGCGAAAAACGTACGTGCCGCAGCCAATTGCATACTATCTGTTACAACCTGTGATCACGGCCACGACACGCGCTGGCCTGGCCGCCAGCTACCTCACGGCATCCGGTCCGTCGGCCAGCAGTCGGGCGAGTCCTTGCTCATCCAGCACCGGTACGCCCAGGTCCTCGGCCCTGGTCAGCTTGGAGCCGGCACTCTGGCCCGCGATCACGAAATTCGTCTTCTTCGACACCGAGCCCGCGACCTTGCCGCCCTGGGCCTCGAGGGCGGCAGCCGCCTCCTCCCTGGTCGAGCCGTCCAGGGTTCCGGTCAGCACGAAGGTCAGCCCGGCCAGCGGACCTGCCGCCTCGCCGCCCCGCGCGGGCGGCACAAAGCCCTCGGTGGCCAGGTCGACGCCAGCGGCGCGCCACTTGCCGACGATGGCGGCGTGCCAGTCCACCTCGAACCACTCGCGGACCGACCGGGCGATGGTGGGGCCGACGTCGTCCACGGTGATCAGGTCGGCCTCTGGCGCGGTGGCGATCGCGTCGACAGACCCGAACGTGGCGGCCAGCGCCCGTGCCGCCGTCGGGCCGACGTGCCGGATGGACAGCGCTACGAGGATCCGCCAGAGCGGCCGGTGCCTGGCCTCGTCGAGGTTGGCCAGCAACCGGGTCGCGTTCGCGGTGAGAACCCCGGCCTTGGTGACGAAGAACGGCACCGTCGCAAGCTTCTCCGCGGTCAGCCCGAACAGGTCTCCCTCGTCGGTGACCAGCCCGGAGTCGAGCAGCGCACTGGCGGCCTCATAGCCGAGTACCTCGATGTCAAATGCGCCGCGCCCGGCGAGGTGGAACAGCCGTTCCCTCAGCTGTGCCGGGCACGACCGGGCATTGGGGCAGCGCCAGTCCACGCCGCCGTCCTCGCGGGCCAGCTCCGTGCCGCACACCGGGCAGTGGGTCGGGAATTCAAACTCCCGCTCCTCCCCCGTTCGCAGGTCGGCCACCGGTCCGACGACCTCGGGAATGACGTCGCCGGCCTTGCGCAACACGACCATGTCGCCGATCAGCACGCCCTTGCGCTTGATCTCGTCGGCATTGTGCAGGGTGGCGTTCGCGACGGTCGAACCGCTGACCTTGACCGGCTGCATCACCGCAAACGGAGTCACGCGGCCGGTGCGGCCCACATTCACCTCGATGCTGAGGAGCCGGGTGTTGACCTCCTCCGGCGGGTACTTGTAAGCGATCGCCCAGCGCGGCGCCCGGCTGGTCGAGCCGAGCCGCCGCTGCACGGCGAGCGTGTCGATCTTGACCACCACGCCGTCGATTTCGTACGGCGGGTCGTGGCGGTGCTCGCCAGCGTAGTGAGCGATGTACTCCCGGACGCCGTCGATGCCGGGCACGACCTGGTAGCGGTCGCTGACGGGCAGGCCCCAGGAGGCCAGTCGCTCGTACCAGCCGGACTGGCTGGCGGGCGGATCGTCCAGACCATCGGCCAGCCCGACCCCGTGGAGGATCATGTTGAGCGCCCTCGACGCCGTGATGCGCGGGTCCTTCTGCCGCAGCGAGCCGGCGGCCGAGTTGCGCGGGTTCGCGAACGGCGGCTTTCCGGCGGCGGTCAGCTTCTCGTTCAGCTCCTCGAAGGCGGCCACCGGCAGGAAGACCTCGCCGCGCACCTCGAGCACATCGGGCCAGCCGCTGCCCGACAGGCGCGTCGGCACCGCAGTGATGGTCTTCACATTGGGCGTCACGTCCTCGCCGGTGACGCCGTCTCCGCGGGTAGCCGCCCTGGTTAGCCGGCCCTTGCGATAGACGAGCGCCACGGCGAGCCCATCGATCTTCAGCTCGCACAGGTAAGGACCCGCGCCGCCGAGCCGCACGGCCCGAGCCACCCAGCCGTCCAGTCCCTCGGCCGAGAACACGTTGTCGAGACTCTCCAGCGGCCGCAGATGCTGGACCGCGGAGAACTCGGTAGAGATCATGCCGCCGACACGCTGGCTCGGGGAGTCGGGCGTTCGCAGCTCGGGTATCTGCTCTTCGATGGCCTCAAGCTCGCGCAGCTTGTCGTCGTAGTCGACATCGGAGATCAGCGGCGAGTCCAGGATGTAGTAGCGGTACTGGGCTTCCAGCAGCTCAGTGGCCAGCTCCGCGTGCCGTTCCCTGGGATCTTGCTGCGTCATCGGGCGCTCTCCTCGATCATCTCCGCCGCTATCCGGCCCGCCTCGCGGCAGTGTGCCAGCGCTGCCCTTGCCGCTTCCGGTGACACCCCGGCGAGCCCGCACGCAGGCGTGACCACGACCTGCGCCGACAGAAGCGAATCTGACATCCCGGTTCGCCGCCACATCGCCACGACGGTCTCCGCGGTCTGCCGCGGGTCACGCGGAGGGCCGCCAGGCAGCCGTACGGCACTGGCGGTTGCCAGCGCGCCCACGAACAGCCCGAGGCCGGCGTCGGCCAGCTCGGCGACCCGGTCAGTTTCCCGCACCGGGAGCTGGTCGAGATCGAAGCTGACTGCCGATGCACCCGCGCTGAGAATCTCGCTGAACACGCTCGCCACCCGTCCGCAGCAGTGCACAACGGTCGTGCCTCCCGGCGCTGACAGGACGGCCGCGAGTCGCTGCGTCGACACGGCGCGGTCGACGGCAGCGATGGAGCCCAGTCCGCTCGCGGTCGGGACCCGCCCGGCCAGCACAGCTGGCAGGGATGGCTCGTCCACCTGAACGACAAGGGACGCGGCCGGGACCCGCTTGCGCACGTCGGCCGCGTGCGCGGCGAGGCCCTCGGCGAGCGAAGCGGTCAGGTCAGCGACCGCGCCAGGGTCAGAGAGCACCGGATTGGCCGAACGGTTCAGCTCCAGGGATGCGGCGAGCGTCCACGGCCCGCACGCCTGGATCTTCAGCGGGCCCGTATAGCCCGTGGCGGCTTCCTCGAGCGCGTCCAGGTCCTGTGACCAGTAGCCGTGCGTGCGGGAGGCGTCCCGGCCCGGCCGGTCGGTGAGCTTCCAGCCGCGCGGGGTCACCTGAACGGGCAGGTCGACGAGCAGGGCGGCCGTGCGCCCGATCAGATCGGCACCGGGCCCGCGGCCAGGCAGCTCGGGCAGGAACGGAAACTCGGGCAGCTCGCCGAACACGACCCTTGAGGCCTCGGCCGCATCGGTACCAGGCATTGATCCGATGCCTGTCGCGGCCCCGGACGGCCAGCCGAACCGCTGATCCCGCTCACCCACGCTCAGAGCCTAGTGCCGCGTGCCGACACCGGGCCTGCTGCCGCTAGGCCGCGCTGCGGCCCGGCGCTGCGGGTGAAGCGGTTGGCTCACCAGGCGTGGCGGGCACGGGAGCGGTCCGCCCGTCGGCCTGCGGTTCCGGCTCGACCGGCCGGACATAGCGGCCGACAATCAGCCGCGCTAACCGCGCGGCCGGGGTCGGGGCGCGCTGTCGGGCGAACGTCAGTCGCCTCTCCTCCTGGTGGACACCGATGATCACTAGCAGGACCACGGCCAGGATCACGCCGAACCCGACGGCGGCAACGACGGCGACTACTGCGACGACTACCACGGCCGTCCCCTTCCTGATCGGTCACGTGCAGTACGAGCGGCCCCGGCCTGAGGTCAGCCATTGATCCCAGTCATCCCAATCTTTGGGATGTATAGCTATTCTGCGCGACCGAACCCGGCCGGGCAAGTGATTACGTGCCATCAGCTCGAATGATCTTGCGCCCTATGGCCGGTCTGGCAGTGGATCTTCCGGATGTTCGTGAGATCAACAGATGATCTTCCGGAATCTCTGCGTGGCGCTGTGGGCGGCTGGGGCGTCCGGCTGCTAGGGTGACGCCTGGGGCCAGCCATCAGGGTGATCCCAACATTTGGGATCGATTGGCGGTGACACGGGAGCAGACTGATGTCCAGGGAGGGCCACGGTGCGTGATGCTCGGTACCAGCAGATCGCTGACGATCTGCGGGCCAGGATCGAGCGCGGCGAGTACGCGCGCGGCAGCCGGCTGCCGACCGAGAAGGAACTCATGGAGTTGTATGACGCGTCCAGGAACACGATCAGGGACGCTGTCCGGCTGTGCATGAACCTCGGCCTGGTGCAGCCACAGGCGGGTCGCGGCACATTCGTGACCGAGGAGATCAACCCGCTCGTCATCACGCTCAGCCGAGGGCCGAGCGTCGGCGGCGACACCGCGCGATACCTGTCGGAAGGACGGCCGGCCCACCGCGACGCTCGGAGCAGCCTCCCGCGGGTGGAGGTGCGCGAGGCCGGCGTAGCGCCCGAGCTCGGGCTCGACGCGAGCGCGACCGTCGTCAGCCGGCATCAGGAGCGATACCTGGACAGCAGGCCGTGGTCGCTGCAGACGACTTTCTACCCCATGAACCTGGTGACTCGCGGCGCGACCCGGCTGCTCGGGCCCGACAACATCGAGCCGGGTGCGGTGAGCTACCTGTCCGAGGCGCTCGGGATCGAGGAAACCGGCTGGCGCGACCGGGTCATCGTCCGGGTGCCAGACCCGGCCGAGGCGGCGTTCTTCCAGCTCGCCGATGACGGCCGCGTCGCGATCATGGAGATCCGCCGCACCGCATTCGAGGCATCAGGGGCACCCATCCGGCTCACCGTCACCACGTGCCCGGCGGACCGCAACGAGCTCTTGTTCAGCACCGGTCAGGTGCCGGCCGGGTCCTAGCGATCGTCGCGCTGCCGAGCACGGCGTCGCCGTCGTAGAAGACAGCCGCCTGGCCGGCGGCGACACCGCGCGCAGGGTTGCGCAGCCTGATGGTGACCTCCTCGCCCGCGGGCCAGCAGGTCGCCGGGTAGCACTCCCCGTGCGCGCGCAGCTGGACCAGGCAGTCGATCGGGGCAGACGGTGACGGGCAGCCTGACCACACTGGCCCGGTCGCGTCGATCTCCCCCACGTCCAGCGCCTCGGCGGGGCCGACCGTGACGGTCCGGGACACCGGCTCGATGCTGAGCACGTACCGCGGCCTGCCGTCTGCTGCCGGGCGCTCGATTCGCAGGCCCTTGCGCTGCCCGATCGTAAAGCCGTAGCTGCCGTCGTGACTGCCCACCACGGCGCCGTCCCGCTCGACGAGCTGACCAGGGGCACTGCCGAGCTGGCGCCGCAGGAATCCCTGGGTGTCGCCGTCGGCGATGAAGCAAACGTCGTGACTATCCGGCTTGTCGGCCACGCCCAGACCCCGCCGGGCCGCCTCCCGGCGCACCTCGGCCTTAGTCGTGTCGCCGAGCGGGAACATTGCCCGGCTCAGCTGCTCGCTGGTCAGCACGCCCAGCACGTAAGACTGGTCCTTCGCTGCGTCGACACTTCGGACGAGCCGCCGGCCGGCCTCACCAGGCGAGCCCTGCAGCTGGGCGTGGTGGCCGGTGCACACCGCGTCGAAGCCCAGCGCGACCGCCCGGTCGAGGACTGCGGTGAACTTGATCTTCTCGTTGCACCGCAGGCACGGGTTCGGGGTGTTGCCCCTGGCGTAGGCATCGACGAAGTCCTGCACGACGTCGGTATGGAACCGGTCGGCCAGGTCCCACACGTAGAACGGGATGCCGATCACGTCGGCCGCCCGGCGGGCGTCACGTGCGTCCTCGAGCGTGCAGCAGCCGCGCGCGCCGGTCCGGTACGAGCTGGGGTTCCGCGACAGCGCCAGGTGCACGCCGGTCACGTCGTGTCCCGCCTCGGCGGCCCTCGCGGCCGCCACGGCCGAGTCGACGCCGCCGGACATCGCGGCGAGCACGCGGAGTCTGCTCATGACCGCCAGGATAGGCCGCTCAGCGGGCGGCCCGGCGCGCCCGCTCGGCCACCTCGCCGATCACCGCGCCGAGTGCGTCCACGTCCGCCTGCTCCGAAGAGTGCCCCAGAGAGAACCGGAGCGAGCCGCGCGCACGCGCCTCGTCGGCGCCCATCGCGAGCAGCACATGGCTCGGCTGGGCCACCCCCGCGGTGCAGGCGGAGCCGGTCGAGCAGGCTATTCCGCGGGCATCGAGCAGCATCAGCAGGGCGTCGCCCTCGCAGCCAGGGAATGAGAAGTGTGCGTTAGCGGGCAGCCGGTCCGGCCCGGGCGGCGACCCGTTCAGGATCGCGTCCGGCACCGCGGCAAGGACCTGCGCGATCAGGTCGTCTCGCAGGGCCGCGAGCCGCTTGGCCTCATCCGGCCGCCGCCCGGCGGTGACCTCGACGGCAGCAGCGAACGCCCGGATGGCCGGTACGTCGAGCGTCCCCGACCGCACGTCGCGCTCCTGACCGCCGCCGTGCAGCACCGGGACCGGCTCGGCTCCCTTCGACAGCAGCAGCGCCCCCGCGCCGACCGGCCCGCCGATCTTGTGCGCCGTAATCGTCAGGGCGGTGGCACCGGTGGCGGCCAGACTGACCGGCAGCTGGCCCGCCGCCTGGACGGCATCACTGTGGAACGGGATCTCGTACTCTGCCGCAAGGCTGGCGAGTTCCGCGATCGGCTGGACGGTGCCTACTTCGTTGTTCGCCCACATAACGCTGATCATGGCCACGCTGGCCGGGTCGCGCTCGATCGCGTCCGCCAGGGTCGCGACGCTCAGCCTCCCGTTGCCGTCCACCGGGAGCCAGTCGGCGTCCGCGTCCTCGTGGTCGGCCAGCCAGCGCACGCTGTCGAGCACCGCGTGGTGCTCGATCGCCGTGGCGAGCACGCGCCGACGGCCAGGCTCGGCCGCGGTCCGTGCCCAGAACAGCCCCTTGACGGCCAGGTTGTCGGCCTCGGTGCCGC
>Ga0126373_10001121_pt1 | contig 18753 bp, 13 predicted proteins | sample PanSoiMetPlot_11_FD_92545 | JGI IMG/M metagenome (GOLD analysis project Ga0126373, IMG submission 92545) | Tropical forest soil microbial communities from Panama - MetaG Plot_11 | ecosystem: Environmental > Terrestrial > Soil > Tropical forest > Bulk soil | place: Panama | collected 2016-02-17 | reverse complement strand
TGGGTTGATACGTAGTTGGCTGCGATGGCGCAGGAAGTAGCTCGTGTCGCCGGGGATCTGCCCGAGGCTGGGCATGAAGTCAGCCGTGCCGCCGGCGATGGCGGCGGCGCCTTGCGCCGCGCTGACGCCGAGCCGGATCACGATCCGGTCCGGGTAGCCGGAGGGCTGAGCAGCGGCGGACCATTCCCGGAAGCGGGGGTTGCGCACCAGCAGCACTTCCCTGCCTGGGGCGTACCGGCTGATCATGTAAGGGCCGGTGGCCGGCAGGGGGGTGAGAGCCTGCCGACCGGGGATTGAGGCTGGCAGCACGTCGGCGTAGGTGAGCGTGAGCTTGTAGAGGAAATCCGGGTCAGGCCTGCTCAGGTGGAAGGTGACTGTGCCAGCCCGGTCGTCGGCCACGATCCCGCGCGACAGATCACAGCTCCCGGGTGCTGCCTGGCACGCGGCGGCGCCGGCAATCGCCTCGTAGTAGGCGGCCCCGGAGGAGCCGAGCTGGAACAGGCGCTGGAAGGAGTGTGTGACATCACTGGGCTTGACCAGCGCACCCGTGGAATAGCGGATCCCCGGGCGCAGTCGGAACGTGTAGGCGAGGCCGTTTCCAGAAGGCGCCGGCAGCGCCAGCGCAAGGTCGGGCACCAGCCAGGCGCCGGCGGGGCCAGCCACATGGTTCAGGGTGACAAGCCCGTCGTTGGTCAGGCCAAGCAGCTGCGGCGGGGCGACGTTCGGTGAGGTGCTCGCCGCCGGATCGATGGTGTCGATCATCGCGTACGAGTTGATGCTGGTGAGGGTGCCACCGCGGTGACCAGCGTCGACCGCGTCCACGGCTGCCCATATGCCGCCCCGCGCCGCGGTTAGTGCGTTCACCGTGCCGCCGAGGCGGAGCGGGGTCACCGCGCCCTGGTTTGCAGCAATCCGCATCAGCGTGCCGTTATGCCCGTCCGCGATCCAGAGGGCGTCGCCGGATTGGATCACCGCTGTCGGCGCGCCGCCGAGGGGTACTGTCGCCGCGACCGCCTGACGGCCACCAACGTGCGACACCGTCGCGTCCAGCGGGTCAAGCACCCAGAGGCCGGCAGCGCCGGCCGAGAGATCCGCGGGCGCATCGCCCACGCGGATCGTGGCCGTCACTGCGTCGGTTAGCGGGTTGATCCGCTTGACGGTGCCCCCGCCGTCGGTTGCCGCCCAGACCGCGCCGCCCCAGGCTGCTAGGCCACTCGGATCCCCGCCTGTCGCGACCACACCTAGGGTGCGGCCAGTGCGCGGATCGATCCGCGTCACAGTCCCGCCTCGGCTGGCAACCCACAGGCTGCCTGCGCTCGCCAGGACATCGCTGGGCTGGCCGCCCACTACGATCGCCTGCGCCACGGTGTTGGTCTGCGGGTTGATCCGCGACACGGTACCGTCGCGCGGATCCAGAACCCACACCTGCCCGCCCACGGTAATGATCCGGCTGGGGTCCGTGCCGACCGGGATGGCCGCGGTGACAACTCGCCGACCGAGGTTCACGCGGAGGACCAAACCACTGCCTGGCTCAGCGACCCAGAGCGAGCCCGATCCGGCCGCCACGCTGGCGGGCGCTCCCGGCAGTGGGACGGTCGTCCGCATCGCCTCGTCGCGGGGGGAGATCAGTGCCAGGAAGTTTCCGTTCAGCGACGCGTGCGCTCTTGCGCGGCTACTCAGCGGCGCGATCGCGAGCGCAACCAACACAGCCAGGGCAGCGAGCGCGACGACAGTCCACAAGTGGCGGCCGCCCCGGGCCTTCGGTGTCGCGCGCGGGCCAGCCGCGCTGGGGGTGGCCTCTTCGGCAGGGCGAGCGGGCAGTTGCAGCGGACTGTGCTGGTCGGATGGCGGCGGCAGATCGAGGGCCATGTCCTGACCGAGGATCGCTAGGTGGAGCTGTTTGAGCTGCGGGCCTGGCTCCACCGCCAGCTCCTCCACGAGCAGCGAGCGCGCGTCTCGGTACGCTTCGAGCGCCTCGGCCTGGCGGCCGCACCGGTAAAGCGCGAGCATCAGCTGCGCGCGGAGTCTCTCCCGCAGCGGATGCTCGGCAACGAGCTGCTCAAGCTCGGGGCACAATGCTATGTGCCGACCGAGCGCTAGCTCCGCCGCGATCCGGTCCTCTACGGCGGCCAAGCGGCGAGCTTCAAGCCGCCGAACCTCGAATCGGGCTACGGGTTCGAACTCCAAGTCAACCAGCGGTCGGCCGCGCCACAGCGACTCGGCCTGACGTAGCAGCTCGGTCGCGCGCTCCGGCTCGCCCTGCGCGAGCGCTCGGTGGCCAGCGTCCACCCGCTGCTCGAATGCGTGCAGATCAAGTTCGCCATCCTCGACCCGCAGAAAGTACCCCGGCGAACGTGCGAGCAGGCGAGGCTCGGCGTCACCTTCGGCGAGCACCTTGCGCAGTCGGGAGAGCTGCACCCGCAGGATCCGCTCCGCCGAGGGCGCGGGTTGGCCGCTGAGCAGTTCTTCCAACAGCTGATCTCGGGAAACAACCCGGTTGGCATGGATTAGCAACAGTGCCAGCAACGCACGCTGCTTGCGCCCGCCGATCCGCACAAGGGTTCCGCCAGCCCTGACCTCGAGCGGCCCCAGGATCCGGAACTCCAGCCCTGCATCCACCGCGCCCCCCTTTTTGCGGGAGTCTGCCCCAAACTCGCTGATCTTGGCTAGCGACGCGGCCTGAAACGGCTTTGAAGCAATTTTGAAACACCGTCCGGAGAAACTTGCCGCCATGCTGTGCGAGGCCAACTGACAGGAGGACCACATGCGCAAAGTCAGCATCGCTACGGCGGCTCGGAGACGCTTTGCAATGCCGCGACATCTGGGACGGCCGAGGGTTGCCCTGCGGCACCTGGTTGGGCTGGCCGCTGGCCCGGTGATCATGGCTACACTGCTGTTCGCGTCTCCGGCCTGGGCGACCTTCTCGGGGACGAACGGGCAGATCGTCTTCGCCGCGCTGCCGGCGCCGAATGCACCCGGCAAGCAGATCTTCACCATCGAACCTAACGGCACCGGCCTTCGCCAGATCACCCACCTGGTCGGCGACGCGACCGAGCCGCACTGGTCCCCTGGCGGGACCCGGATAGTGTTCGAGCTTGATCACCCTACCGGCGAGCCGCTGTGCTCAGTGATGCTAATGAAAGCCGACGGCAGCGGCCTCACCGACCTCACCGGCAACCAGAACGGTTGCGAGGCGGCGCCGTCGTTCACCCCCGGCGGGACCCGGATCGTGTTCGAGCGCTTCGACGACATCACCAACGTGGATGCCATCTGGAGCATGAACCTCTCCGGCGGGGACCGCCAGTTGATCACCACCGGCACAGGCGGCGGCGTGACGAACCCTGAGGTCTCCCCGGACGGGACGAAGCTGAGCTTCGTCGATTCCAACGGGCAGCCCTTCGGGCAGGCCCTGTTCACCGCCAATATCGACGGCACTAACCTGCGCCAGCTCACCCCGTTCACCCTCGACGTAGGGATCAAGCAAAGCTGGGCGCCCGACGGCAGCCGCATCACGTTGACCCCCAACGCCGACTTCCCCGGCCGCCTCTCGCCGAACGTGGCCACGATCAACCCCGACGGCACGGATCTGAGATACCTGACCCGCTTCGACGCAGGAGGAGCTGCCGCCTTCGCCGGGTCCTACTCCCCCGACGGGCAGTGGATCGTGTTCCGGCTCCAGACCCGGAGCACAACCACGTTCGGGCTGTTCAAAATGAGCCCCAACGGCACCCAACGGACCCTCATTGCCGAACTCCCGTTCGCACCGCGGTTCATCGACTGGGGGACACACCCCTAGTGACGTACTGAACTCTGCGCGCTCAGGTCCTCCCGGAGCCGGTTGGCACCACCGGGCATCGGCGCAGACCTCAGGTCCGCCAGTCTGCGCTGAGTGTCGCTGGAGTCCCGAGATGCCCACTTGATTGGGGCGGACCAGCCAGCACGTCGTGATACCTGGCCCGCCCCGATTTGCGATCGCCTGCCGCGGCTGTCGGCCCATCTGGGCTGATCGCAGCGTGATCAAGCCCTAAGCATCATCGCGCCAGGAGGAGAACTTCAGCGTGGCGGAGCGGTGGAACGGCCAGGGCTGGCGTATCCAGCCCACCCCCTCCATCGCGACGTTCGACCTCGGCTTCCCCGCCGTGGCATGCTCCACTGTCTCGTCCTGCCTAGCCGTCTCAAGCTGGATTCAGAACGGCAACGACCCGCACCTGACCCTGGCCGAGCAATGGAGCAATAACGGCGATAGCCAACTCGCCCCGGCACCGGCGGCCGGCACCGGCGCCAATCCGGCATGCGGGCGTCTGCAAGCCGACACGTCTCTGCTGCCAGGTGCACTCAGCCAAAGGCTGCGCTTGACAAGAGCTTCGCTCGGCCGAGGCGGTGCCTGGTGGATCACCGCGCCCACATGGTGCCGAGCCATGTGAAGCCAGGTGGAAAGTCAGGCTGCGTGTGCTCCCCGGCGAACTACCGGGCCGGGGAGCAAACGTAGGGGCGCCTGTCGGTGCAATGCGGCAGGCTGGCCTCGTGGTCACCATTGGAGAAGTGCGGGAGTTCGCCAGCCAGCTGCCGCGCGCTTACGAAGCACTGGTCAGGGATCGAGTCAAGTTCCGCGTTGGGCGGATCGTCTTCCTCGCGTTCTCGCGGGACGAGCAGATCATGGGCTTCGGCTTCCCGAAAGAAGAACGCGAGGCGCTTGTCGCCGGGGAGCCGGACAAGTTCCTCATGCCTGGTCAATCCGATCTGCGGTATCACTGGGTGCACGTGCGCCTAGCCGCCATCGACGAAGCCGAGATGCGGGAGCTTGTCCTCGACGCGTGGCGCATGTGCGTGCCTAAGGGCGTTGCTGCGAGCTATTCCCAAACGCTGCACCAATGAGCTATGAGCCCGCTTGCGAGTGGGCCCGTGCTCCCAGCACTAGAGCTTCAGCGTCGTAGGGGTTGCTGAAGCCGCGCCGCTGTCCGGCTGCGTTCGCTACAGCTTGTGGGTTCTGAAGGTGCTTTCGTGGCGAGCGCTTTCAGAAATCATGGAGGTTCATCGCCGTTAGCTGGCCGCCGCCGTGGGAATTTTGCGTTAGCGGCGACACATGGCCTCTGTGCGTTGTTTCGCCTAGCTGAGCTTGTGTGCGGACTCGCTACTTATCTGAACAAGTTACGCGGGAGCTGCTGTACCGCTCCTTGCCTGCACGAAATGCGTCGCGGCGCAGCCGCGCCGAGGTTAGACCGCGCAGGCGAACCCGATCGCGGATAAGGAGCAGTGGTGGATTTCTCATTGAGTGCTGAGCAACGCGAGCTGACGGAGGCGGCCACGACGTTCGCCCAGCGAGAGCTGAATCACGACCTGACGAAGCGCGACGAAGCCGGCGAATTCCCGTGGGCCGCGTGGCAAGCGTGTGCCCGATTCGGGATCCAAGGTTTGCCCGTTCCAGCTGAACTTGGCGGTGGCGGCGTTGACGTGCTCACCACGACGCTCATCATGGAAGCCCTGGGCTACGGCTGCCGCGACAACGGGCTGTTGTTCTCGCTGAACGCGCAAATGTGGAGTGTTGAACTGCCGCTAGTCGTCTTCGGGACAGTCGCGCAGCAGCAGCAGTACCTGCCGGGCCTGGCGTCCGGGAACATCATTGGCGGACACGCCATGACGGAACCGGAGTCCGGCTCAGACGCTCTGCGCATGCGGGCCCGCGCCGAGCTCCGCGGTGACCATTACGTGCTGAACGGGGCCAAGCAGTACATCACCAACGCGCCGGTCGCCGATGTAGTGCTCGTTTATGCAGCCGCCGCCGACCGCAAAGGGCTTGGCGGGTTGTCGGCATTCCTCGTCGACGCCGGTACGCCAGGACTTGAGCTCAGCAGCGGCGTCGAGAAGATGGGCTTGCGCACCTCGCCGATGGGTGAGCTGTCGATGACCGACTGTTGTATTCCGGCGGCTAATCGGCTGGGACCCGAAGGCGCTGGCCTCGCTATCTTCAACTCCTCGATGGAATGGGAACGCAGCTGTCTTTTTGCCAGCGCCGTAGGAGCAATGCGGCGCCTGCTCGAATCGTCCGTTGATTACGCGAAGTCGCGGGAGCAATTTGGCCAGCCCATCGGGAAGTTTCAGGGCGTAGCCGACAAGCTGGCCGACATGTATGTGCGCCTCGAGGCGGCGAGGCTGCTGGTCTACCGCGTTGCCTGGCTCAAGCAACAGGGCAAGACCGCGCCAGCGGAAGCGGCCGCCGCGAAGCTCTTCACGAGTGAAGCCTGGGTGCGCACCAGTCAGGACGCCATCCAGACGCACGGCGCCTGGGGCTACCTGAAGGACGCGGGCTTTGAGCGCGATCTACGCGACGCGGTCGCCGGGACGATCTACTCGGGCACGTCAGAGATCCAGCGGGTGATACTCGCACGAATGCTGGGCCTGTGAGGCCGCACACGCTGGCTTCGCGGCGTTGACGGCCCACGAGAAAGTGACGCGATGGCTTATCTGCTCCCGCAACTGCTCACCGATGCCGCACGACGCTGGCCGCACCGGCCGGCAGTAGTAGCTGACGACGGCACGCTCACGTACCAGGCGCTTGACGACCTGAGCAACAAGGTGGCCAGGGCGCTACTGCGACTGGGCGTGGCGGTCGGCGAGCGGGTCGGAGTCCTCGCTCCTAAGTCGGCAGCCGCTGTCATCGGTGTATACGGAGCGCTTAAGGCTGGCGCGTGTTATGTGCCGCTCGATCCGAAGGCACCCGCCCAGCGGCTCGGATACGTCGTTAACGACAGCGAGGCGCGAGTCATTCTGACCGACGACGAACGCGTACGCCAGGCTGTCGAGCTGCTGAATGGCGCGACAAGGCCGGCAATCGTCTCAACGAGCTTCACCGGCAGCGGCGTGATCGACTGGTCTGACAGCCCGACGGCGCACGGCACGGAGATCTTGTCGTGGGCTTCGGTGGTGTCCGAGCCGTCCTGGCGGTTGGCTCCGGAACGGGCCATCGAGTCTGATCTCGCGTACATCCTTTACACGTCTGGATCGACCGGTACGCCCAAAGGCGTGATGATCTCCCATCGCAACTCGCTTACATTCGTCGATTGGTCAGCCTCCGCTGCCAGCCTGTCCCCGGAAGATCGCGTATGCAGCCCAGCTCCGCTGCACTTCGACCTGTCGGTCTTCGATATCTTCGCCAGCTGCCTCAGCGGCGCATGTACGACGGTGATCCCAGACGGAACTACCACGTTTCCGGTATCCATCGCGAGGTGGCTGGAAGGTGAGCGGATCTCCGTCTGGTATTCCGTGCCGTCGTTGCTCACGCTGCTCGCGTCCTACGGAAGGCTGCGGGAGGCTGAGCTATCACGGCTCCGGCTGGTGATATTTGCCGGAGAGGTATTCCCGCCCCGATACCTGGCCCGGCTAATGAAAGAGCTGCCGCATCCGCGGTACCTCAACTGGTATGGGCCGACCGAGACGAACGTGTGCACCGCATTCGAGGTGCCAGCGAGCGGACCGGACGGCAAGCCAGTTCCCATTGGCCAGGCCTGCGCCAATACCGACGTGTTCGCGATCACGAGCGACGGCACCCAGGTGTCCCAGCCGGGCGAGGTAGGTGAGCTGCATGTGCGGGGCCCGTCGCTGATGCGCGGGTACTGGGCACAGCCAGACAAGACGCGAGAAGTACTGCTCGCCAGCCCGATTCAGCCAGCGCGCGGTGACCTGGCGTACCGGACAGGCGATCTCGTGACCATGGACGCGGCCGGGAACTACGTCTTCCTTGGTCGCCGGGACAGCATGGTGAAAGTGGGCGGCTACCGGGTTGAGCTGGGTGAGGTGGAAGCGGTGCTGCACCGTCATCCCGGTATTCAGGAGGCGGTCGTGCTGCCGGTACCAGACGAACGCTGCGGCAACCGCCTTCTAGCCGTCATCGCAGTGGGCGATGTCGCCACGCTCAGCCGCGAGTCTGTGCTGGACCACTGCCGAACGTGGCTGCCGGCCTACATGGTGCCGGACGGCGTGGAGTTCCGCGAGGCACTGCCGCGGACGTCGACAGGCAAGGTCGATCGAGTCGGCTTGGCTCGCGAGGTCTCCGGCGGGAATGCTGCTGAGATTCCGTCCCATGTCGGTGCCACCTCATAGCCGAACGTCCCAGGAAGGGTGCTCAGGTGGAAGCGGTCATCAACGACTTCATCAGCAAGGAACTGGTTCATGACCTGGGACTGCTGCCGCTGGCTGACGACGCATCCTTGCTGGAGAGCGGCATCCTCGACTCGCTGAGCCTGTTGCAGCTCGTGGTCTTCCTCGAGGAGCGCTTCGGAATCACCGTTGGCGACGCGGACCTGCTTCCGGTGAACTTCGAGAGCATTCAGAGCATCTGCGCGTATCTCCGTGCCCGAGCATCAGAGAAACAGGACGCCCATGGCTGATGTTCGCGTGGGTTCGCTGCTACGCAATACAGAGTGCGTCGTGTACTGGGCCGCGGTCGCGGCACTGCTAGGTCGCCTGCCCGCCGCTGTTGGGTATTCCCTGGCGTGCCGCCGCGGCGACCGGCTTTACAAGCGGCATACAGCTAAGCGCACTGAACTGGCCCGCAACCTCTGCCAGGTGCTCGGTGACGACCTCAGCGCCACAAGTGCGGAGAAGCTGACCCGGCGGTGGTTCCGGTTCGCCTCCTGCGAGGCCGTCGACGTGACCCGGCTGCGGCATGGAGCCCGGCCGCTGCGCCGGCTCGTTGAGATACGCGGGCGGGAATATCTTGAGGCAGCCCTGGCCGAGGGCCGCGGGGTCATCTTGTGCTGCGGGCACTTCGGCTCCATCGACAGCGGCTTGTCCGCGCTGCACGCCAGCGGCTTCCCGGTCACGACGCTCGGACGCTGGCAGCACAAGTACACCGAGGCGCTGTCATCCGTAGAGCGAAGATTCTGGGACCTGGTCTATGCCCGCCCCGTACGGCGCATGCGCGAGCGACCCAACATCGAGCCATGGCCTGGCCGCCTGGGGGTTGCGGCACAAGCGGCTGCTGTGCTTCGTGCCAACGAAGTACTGACCATTTCGATCGACGCGCCGCCACTAGATTGCGACCAAGCGCGAGCCGTAACCGTGCCGCTCCTCGGGCGCGAGGTCCGTCTATTGCCGGGGATCGTGACGCTCTCCCGGCTCACCGGAGCCCCAGTGTGCCCCGCCTTTGTGTACCGTTCGTCTGATTACCGCCATCAGCGGCTGGAGATCTCAGCTCCGCTTGAGATGGGCGGCGACACCGTGGCAGCGTTCCGCCGCTGTATCGCCGAGGTCGGCGCCGCCATAACGCGCAGTCCAGCTCAATGGCGGTACTGGGCGAGTACTCCTGATCTGACCAGCCTTGGCCTCATTTCGCGCGCGGATCCAGCGCGACCGCCGTCACAGCCATCTTTGGTCGGTTGACCGCATGATCGCAGGGTGATCGTTAGCGGCACCCGGGCATTGGAGCGACGCGCGGATCTATGAACCTCGCTTCGCCAGCTCGCGCGCCGCGGCTGACGGCCGAACGACGGGGGGCGGCGAGGGCCGCCTGATCGCCTGATAGATCATCGATACCGCGAGCCCGATCGCGACCGTGCAGGCAAGGGCCGTGGCCAGATTGGTACCGACCGCGTGCCGAGTGGTCGAGATCCCCGCGAAATACGCGGGCGGGATGAACGCCACGACTGCGCACCCGATCATGCACAGCACGAGGACAGCGCCGTCACGATGCCAGGGCAGCCGACGCGTCCGGGCCAGCGCCACGATGGCGACGGCCGCCAGGGCGCTCCAGAGCGGCAGGTACCACAGCAGACCGAGCCAGCGAGGCAGGCGCTGCATGAGTGCGGTGAACACGACCACCCGGGACTCGATATGCCCAGGCGGATATCCGGCCGACACCGGGTAATCGCCGAGGACGTTGTCGCGCACAAGCTGAGCCTGTTCCGCAGCGGCCTGGCCGATGCTGACGATGGTGCCTGGATGGGTCAGAAGATAACGAGCTATCGTGGCGTCGCCCAGGTGTCCTTCATAGCGGCTGAAGTCCGGGGCCGTGCGTACCGAGCCGTCCTCCCAGTAGTAGCGACCCGCGTACCGTGCCCAGCTGACCGGCAAGCCGAGGCTACGTAGCTGGACCGGAGCCATGGCCCGGCGCGTGACAACATCGGAGAAGATCATGTCGACGGCCTGAATGTAGTGCAGTCGCTTGCCGTAGTGGCTGGTGACGTCCCAGCCGATGTACCCGACCGTCAATACGGCAAGGAGCGTAGCGACCATCAGAGACGCTGTAACCTCCCTCGTCCTGAACCGCCGCAGGCGGTACCACCGCCCAGGCTCGGCACTAGCCAGCACCAACGTCAGGCAGATGGGTGCCGCCAGGATCAGGTACTGCTCCTTCGACAAGATCGCGAAGAACCCGCCCGTTCCGGCGAGCGCCAGGCCGATGAGTGTCGAGCGCCAGCCCCGTCCCAGATACACAATCCCGGCGGCGACCAGCAGCAGGCCAACCAGGGCGACAGGCTCGCTGAACGGGCCGCCGTAGGTGTCGAAGAACGCGGCATCCGCCATGATCACCCAGACGACGGCCGCCACCAGGAGTTGCGCCCACACCCGCACGCGCAGGCCGACGGCGAGGCTCGCGATCCCCACCGACGCCAGCGCGCATATCAGCACCCCGACGGCGATCATGTTCAAGGCGCCGCGAAGGCCGAAGATTGGCGTCAGCACTCTGCCGATCTCGAGCGGCACAAGTTCTGACGACGGATAAGGAGCACGACTGCCGCACGAGGCCTGCGTCACGTACTCGAAGTAGGCGTACCGGAAGAAAAGCGGGTGCCCGCCAGTGACCGGGCCAAGGCCCAGGCCGCACAGTAGTCTCGGCCCGTCGCGGTTGTCGGCCTGGGCGACCGGCGTCGGAACCAGGAATCGGAGCAGGAACAGGCCCAGACTGGCTGAGAAGATCAGCAGCCAGGTACGTCCCGAGCCTCGCACGCTGGCATGGCGACCGGTCCGGACCGGCCACCTCCACCGTCGATGAGCTCCAGCGTCGCTGCCGCTCGAGTCGGCCGGCGCCCCGCCTGTCAGGGGCGCATTCCCCGAATCGTCCGCGGCCATAGCACGGCCTTCCGGCTCCTCGCCTGGCACCAGGACCTCTCAGCTGCCGTCAACTCAGGACTGCCTGGGTAGCAAGACTTGCCGCCCCCCGCGCAACTACGCGCCGCAACACCTTATCGCTCAGGGTAATCACCCAGGCGCGCGCTCGTGGTGGGTTTACCCAGCCGGGATGACATAGCCGACGCTGTGCGGTCATTCCGGCGCTGCCTTACGGCACCGACACGGCTGCGGCCGCCCAAGACGGGCAAGCACGGGTTGGCGGCCGCTAGACTTGGGCGTACACGGCGATGATCCGGCTATCACCGGGGAGCTTCCGGAAGAAAGGGCCCTGCTCAGGCGCCGGATGGCAGCGTGCCAACGGCGAACCTAGCGGGGCTTGACTAGAACCGGGCGGGTCCGGCCCGTCACAGCCGGATAGATGAGCGGTCGAGGGCTCGATGTCCGATCCGGGCAATGAGCTCCCGGCAAGCGAGGTGGTACCGCGGTACGTCCGCGCAGGAGCGGGCGCGTCGTCCTCGCGCTGACGATCAGGACCCAGCGCCACAAGGACGTACCACCAGATGAGCGTTTATCCCCGCGCCGAGACCGCCAAGGCTGCCGGCCAGGCTGCGAACGGAGTGCCAGCTCAGCCGAGCTTTCCCGAACTCGAAGACGGCGTGCTCGCCTACTGGGCTGCGAACGACACTTTCCGCGAGTCGGTGGCGCAGCGCCCGCTGAAGGACGAGTTCGTCTTCTACGACGGTCCACCATTCGCCAATGGCCTACCGCACTACGGTCACCTGATCACCGGCTATGTCAAGGATGTGGTTCCGCGGTTCCGCACGATGCAGGGCAGGCGGGTCGAGCGCCGGTTCGGCTGGGACTGCCACGGCCTGCCCGCTGAGGTCGAAGCCGAACGGCTGCTCGGAATCTCCGGCAAGGCCGAGATCATGGCCATGGGCATCGACAAGTTCAACGCGGCCTGCCGCGAGTCGGTGCTGCGGTACACCCACGAGTGGCGCGACTATGTGACCCGCCAGGCCCGCTGGGTCGACTTCGACAACGACTACAAGACGCTCGACACGTCCTACATGGAGAGCGTCATGTGGGCGTTCAAGCAGCTGTGGGACAAGGGCCTGATCTACGAGGGCTTCAAGGTCCTCCCGTACTGCTGGCGGTGCGAGACGCCGTTGTCCAACCACGAGCTGCGGATGGACGACGACGTCTACAAGGACCGGCAGGATCCGTCGGTAACCGTCCGGTTCAAGCTCGAGACCGGAGAGTGGCTGCTGGCGTGGACGACGACGCCGTGGACGCTGCCGTCAAACGAGGCCGTGGCGGTTGGCGCCGACATCAGCTATACGGTCCTGGACAAGGACGGCGAACGCTACATCCTGGCCCGCGATCGGCAGGCTGCCTACGAGCGAGAGCTGGAAGGCGCCGCCATCGTGGGCGAGCTGACCGGCGCGGAGCTGGCTGGCCGCCGGTACGAGCCGCTCTTCGACTACCTCACCGACACCGCGCGCTACGGCACACAGGACGGCTTCCGGGTGATCCTCTCCGACGACGTGACGACCGAGGACGGCACCGGCGTCGTGCACATGGCGCCTGCTTACGGCGAGGCTGACTCGCTAGCGTGCAACGAGGCCGGGATTCCGACGGTGCTGACGGTCGACGAGCACGCGGTGTTCACGTCCGTGGTGCCCGACTTCGCGGGGCAGCACGTCTTCGACGCCAACCCCGGCATCACGGCCAAGCTGCGCGATCAGGGCAGCCTCGTGCGCGCCCAGACATATACGCACTCCTACCCGCACTGCTGGCGCTGCCGCAATCCGCTGATCTACAAGGCGGTGTCGAGCTGGTTCGTCGAGGTCACGAAGATCCGCGACCGGATGGTCGAGCTGAACCAGCAGATCACGTGGGTGCCTGGCCACGTCAAGGACGGCCAGTTCGGCAAGTGGCTGGAGAACGCGCGCGACTGGTCCATCAGCCGCAACCGGTTCTGGGGCTCACCCATCCCGGTCTGGCAGAGCGATGATCTGGCGTATCCGCGAACTGACGTGTACGGATCGCTCGACGAGCTCGAGCGCGACTTCGGCGTCCGGCCCGACGACCTGCACCGGCCCGGAATCGACTCGCTGACCAGGCCGAACCCTGACGACCCGACCGGCCGTTCGACCATGCGCCGGGTGCCCGAGGTGCTGGACTGCTGGTTTGAGTCCGGGTCGATGCCGTTCGCCCAGGTGCACTACCCGTTCGAGAACGCCGACTGGTTCGACGGTCACTACCCCGGCGACTTCATCGTCGAGTACATCGGCCAGACCCGCGGCTGGTTCTACACCCTGCACGTGCTCGCGACGGCCCTCTTTGATAGGCCAGCGTTCCGAAGCTGCGTCAGCCACGGCATCATCCTCGGCAGCGACGGCCAGAAGATGTCCAAGAGCCTGCGCAACTACCCCGATGTCAGCGATGTGTTCGACAACTACGGCTCGGACGCGATGCGCTGGTTCCTGATGTCCAGCTCGATCCTGCGCGGCGGCAACCTCATCGTGAACGAGCCGAGCATCCGGGACGCGGTGCGCCAGGCGATCCTGCCGTTGTGGAACAGCTACTACTTCTTCGCGCTGTATGCGAACGCCGAGTCGTACGAGGCAGCCGCGCGCACCGATAGCGACCACGTGCTGGACCGGTACATCCTGGCCAAGACGCGGTCGCTGGCCCTCAGCATGGCCGCGCTCCTCGACGAGTACAACGTGCCCACCGCCTGCCAGGAACTGCGCGAGTACACCGACGTGCTCACCAACTGGTATATCCGGAGGTCACGCGACCGGTTCTGGGCCGGCGACAAGGCCGCGCTCGACACACTGTGGACGGTGCTCGAGGCGGTCACGCGGCTCGCCGCGCCGCTGCTTCCGCTCACGACCGAGGAGATCTGGCGCGGCCTGACCGGCGAGCCGAGCGTGCACCTGACCGACTGGCCCGACCTCACCGCCTGGCCAGCCGACGACGAGCTCGAGAGCGCCATGGACCTAGTCCGCGCAGTGTGCAGCACGGCGCTCGGCCTGCGCAAGGGCCGCCAGCTGCGCGTGCGTCTGCCACTCGCGGAGCTCACGGTCGCCCATCCGGACGCGCTCGCGCTGGCCCCGTACAGTGAGCTGATCCGCGACGAAGTCAACGTCAAGGACGTCGCTTTGTCGCCTGATCCGGCGAGCCTCGGCACGTTCGAGCTGGCCGTCAACCCACGCGTGCTCGGGCCGCGGATCGGCGCCAAGGTGCAAGAGGTCATCAAGGCCATCAAGGCAGGGAACTGGGAGCGCCGGGGCGACTCGATCTTTGCGGCTGGCATCGAGCTCGCGGACTCCGAGTACGACCTCCGGCTGGTCGCGGCCGAGCCTGACTCTGTATCGGCATTGCCGGGCGGGGTCGGCCTGGTCGCACTCGATACGGCAGTGACACCAGAGCTCGCCGCGGAGGGCACCGCGCGGGACGTGGTGCGGATCGTGCAGCAAGCGCGGCGCGACGCCGGGCTCGCCGTGTCCGACCGGATCAGCCTGACGATCGGCGCCGACGGCGCCGTTGCGGACGCAGTCCGCGCGCACGCGGAGTTCCTGGCCGGCGAGACGCTCGCGGTCGAGATGAGGGTCGTGCCCGCCCCCGAGGTCAGCGCACCCGCGCAAGTCGTCGGCGACGGCGGGACAGTTCGCGTCACGCTCGTTGTCGCTGCAGCCTAAGCCCGTGCATGGAGGTCTCACTTAAGGCGAAGGATTCCGCGTGGCGAAGTCCGCCGAATCCTTCGCCTTAATAGATGCGGGCGTCAGGGCAGCGAGCCGTCATTGCTGCACTTCGAGCGCGATGACCGGGTCGCTCGGCAGGTCGACACGCCGAAGCAGCACGATGGTGCGGCCGCTGGGCGAGGCGCCCGCGGCAACGACAAACGGCTGCAGCGTCGCGTGACTCGCGCTGGCCGGGCTGATGCCAGTACTCACTTCGGCCTGGCCGAGCGGCCGATCTCCGCGGATCGGGATCACGTCGACGCTGACGAGGCCAACGCGGAATGGCGCAACGGTCACGGCTGCGGTCGAGCCGCTGATGCCGGCCGAGCCATCGCCTGCAAGCGACGGCACGCCGCTCTGGCCAGTTACCAGGACGGGGCTGGTCGGCGTTCCGGTGAAATCGTCCCGGCACTCCATGCCGGTGCTGACCGTCTCGCAGACAGCTCCGTCGGCCAGCACGAAACTGACCTGCTGACCGCCGAGTTCGATCCAGCGTGGCCGACCCGTGCGCGCATCGAGCGCGAGCACGACCTGGATGTCATCTGCCGGCCCCAGGCTGCCAGGCCAGGCATACCGCCGCGGCACCGTCCTGGCGAATGGGTACGGACCGTCTGGCGGTGCATCCTGGCCCGTCAAGAGGACTATGTCGCCCTGGCTCGCGACGCCAGTGGCGGTGAGACCCGACTGCACTCCTACCGATCGCGGCGGCTGCCAGCTCCAGGACATCGCGCCGGTGGCCGGATCCAGCATCTGCACCAGGGCTCGGTAGCCGTCGCACGAAAAGGACGCCGCCACCCGCGTGTGGTCCGCGGTGAGCGCGAAGGCGTTCGATAGCGGGCCGGGTCCGCGGCGCCAGCAACCTGATGGCGGCGGGCGGCGCCACTGCACGCGGCCGGTCAGCGCCTGCCGGGCTGTGATCGCGCCAGTCAGGTCGGTAGTGAGCACGGTGTCGCCGGAGATCGTGATCGGCGGATTCGCGAAGTGCCACGGCGCAGCAGACGTCCAGAGCCTGCGGCCAGTACGCAGATCGAGGGCGACATATTCAGTAACCCCAGGAGCGCCCATACGTCCATATATGTGCCCGGCCTCGACGATCACGACGTCGTCGCCCGGCACGATGCCGAACGCAAGCAGCTTCTTCGGTACAGGCGCCGTCCAGCGAGTCGATCCCGTCGTTGCCGAGACCGCCGACACGCCGGTGGGTCGGTAGGACAGGCTAAGCACCAGCCCGCCGTCGACGACAGGGCCGCCTCCCAGCGGCCGCTGCCAGAGCGCCCGTAGCAGGTGGCCAGAGACAGCCGGAATATGCGAAGTCGGCGTGCTCCGCGGGCTAGAGCTCGCATTCGAGCTTCTCGTACTGCAAGCGGCTAATGCGACAAGCAACCCAGCGAGGCCAAGAGCGAGTAGGGCGCGCTGGCGGTGCCAGCGGGTAACTCGGGCGTTCCGGCACCGCTTCATGCCCGTTCGACGTCCGTGCAGGTGGACCGGTTCCACCAGACCTGATCACGATCTGATTTCGAGCCGCTTATCGGCCGGCCATGACCCGCCCTAGCGGCGGCGAACTTTTCGCTGAACCCAGGGTTGACTGGGCTCCGTTCCGTTATTAAACTCAATAGTTGTACAACTTATTAGTTGGATACGACGAGGAGCAGCCATGATGGATCTCATCTCCGCGCACCGCCGGGCGCTCGCGGATGCCCTGGACAGCCTCAGGCCCGAGCAGTGGCGCGGCGAGTCGCTGTGCGAAGGCTGGACGCCGGCGCACGTGCTAGCGCACCAGACGATGCCGTTCCGGATCTCGGGCGAGGAGTTCATGGCCGGCCTCCAGCGCTGCGGCGGCGACTTCACGACGTTCTCTGACGAGGTCGCCGCCAGGGACAGCACGCTGCCGCCGGCTGATCTCGTCGGCGCGCTGCGAGACAACGCCGACACGCCATGGAGCCCGCCCGGTGGCGGGCTGGCCGGCGCGCTCAGCCATGACGTGATCCACGGCCTCGACATGTGCTGGCCACTGGGCATCGAGTACGACATCCCGTCGCGCGCGCTGACCTTCGTGCTCGACTCGCTGACGAGCCAGGGCAGCCACTCGCTGTTCGGCTTCCCGCTGCAGGGCATCAAGGTCGCGGCCACCGATCTCGGCTGGTCGGCCGGCGCGGGTCCTGAACTGGCGGGAAGCGGACGCGACCTGCTGCCGCTGCTGGCCGGGCGGCGGATACCGCGCGAGCGGTTCACTGGCGACGGCGTGGCCCGCGGTTGGCCTGTTACGGCCCGATGACAACCGCCGTCACCGACGAGCTGAGCGTCACGTTCGCCGCGCTCGCCGACCCGACCCGGCGCGCGATCCTGACCCACCTAGCGGCGGGCGAGGCGACCGTCGGGCAGCTAGCCGCCCCGTTCGCGCTCACGCAGCAGGCGATCTCCAAGCACATCAAGGTGCTCGAGCACGCCGGCCTCATCTCGCGCTCACGAGCTGCGCAGGCCCGACCATGCCGTCTGGAGCCGGCGCGGTTCGACACCGTGGCGGAGTGGATAGGCAGGCACCGCCAGGCGTGGCACGAACGGTACGACCGGCTTGATGCGCACCTGGCAACGCTGCGCGACGCAGGTCGCGCTCGCGAGGAGGATGCATGATCCAGCCGGGTGAGTTCACCTACCGGCGCACGCACCGGGCGAGCCGCGAACTGCTCTTTGACTGCATGACGCAGCCTGAGCATCTCACGCGATTCTGGGGACCGGATGGCACCACGACGCCGCTCGACGGGATCACCGTGGAGCTGCACCCAGGTGGCAGATTCGAGACCACCATGGTGAACGTCGGTGACGACAGTCAGTACACGATGCGCGCCGTCTTCTTGGCGGTCGAGCGGCCAGCGCTCCTGTCGTGGCGAGAAGCCGACGTCGAGGGCGGCATGGTTACGACGATCAGCTTCACCGACTTGGGCGACGGCCAGACCGAGGTTGTTACGCACCAGACCAACGTTCCGTCCCAATATGCACGCGCCGGATTCGAGACAAGCTTGCGGCGCTTCGAAGAGTACGTGGCGGCCCTGGCGGCTGGCTGAGCACTCCAACCCGCGCCAACGCTGCGCCTACCCGCCGCTGATGCCTGCGCGCCGACGTGACGCAGCCGGTATTCGTCGTAAACACGTTCGGCGAACGCGAGCGCCTGTTATTTCCACTGAATGCGCAGTTCCGGTTGTATGACGGCCCGTCCTGTGCTCCGCTTTTGAATTGGGGTCACGCTCCCTTATCGCAGCGTGGGGGGTGCGCCGCATGGCAGAGGATAAGCGCCCGCCGCCCGAAGAGCCGCCGGCGCTGCCGCGACGAATTCCGGGGTCCGGCGGACTCACGCCTGGACAGGTCCGGCGCGGCTTTGTCTCGCCGCGTACCCGGGTACCGGTGGCGGAGACGACGCCGCCCGATGCCGCGGGAGCCGGGCCGGACAACGATCCGCAGCAGCAGGACTCTGCTGCCTCGCTACCACGGCGTTCGCCTGGCGCAAGCCCGATTCAGCGGCCGCCGGCAACTGTGCATCCGCTGCCGCTGCCACGAACCGAGCCGCCCGGTCAGCCGGGATCGTCGTCGCCGACGGCGCTTGCCGCGTCGGCCGCCAACCTGCCGACGTCGGGCACCTCCGAGATCGCGGCGGCCGCAGCCGCGGAACTCGCGGCCGCAGCCGCGCCGCGGGTGTCACCCGAGGCTGGAGCGCCTGCATCGGTAGACGTGCCAGCATTAGCGGTTGCACCGCCAGCTGTGCCTCCGGCGTCGTTAGCTGCCACTCCGCCAACAGGAACTGGTGAACCGTCGTTAGCCGCTCTGCCATCGGTGTCTGCCGGGCGGAGCGCTTCATCACAGCCGGCGACCTCGCCGCCGCCAGGAATCGTGTGGACCGTGCCTCCGCTCAACCTGAGCGCGTGGCCCGACACGGCTGCTG